>Ga0206972_1161_pt1 | contig 11020 bp, 5 predicted proteins | sample Alteio_BWOrgHeat_86_FD_152925 | JGI IMG/M metagenome (GOLD analysis project Ga0206972, IMG submission 152925) | Enriched cells from forest soil in Barre Woods Harvard Forest LTER site, Petersham, Massachusetts, United States -... | ecosystem: Environmental > Terrestrial > Soil > Temperate forest > O...
CCGGCATTCACTTTCGTATTGCCCTGGTCATCTACGGTGGCAAGCATTGCCGGCGTGACTGTGAATTTTACTTTTTCAGAAGCGCCCGCAGCCAGGTGCACACGCCTGAATGCTTTCAGCGAATACAACGGGGTGGCTACTGAGGCTGACGGCTCATGCGAAACGTACAACTCGGCCACTTCGTCTGAGGCGGTCTTGCCGGTATTCGTGAGCATACACTCCACTTCGGTTGACTGCTCTCTTGAAATCATTTTTTTAGCAATAGACAGTCCGCTGTATTTGAAATGCGTGTAGCTTAATCCGAATCCAAACGGGTACATGGGTTCAGCAGTCATATAACGATAGGTTCGGCCTTCCATGGAATAATTTTCGTAGGCAGGCAACTGCGCCAATGATTTTGGGAAGGTGATGGGCAGCCTGCCTGAGGGAGAAACATTTCCGAATATGATATCGGCCACGGCATTGCCGCCTTCTTCACCTGGGTACCAGGCGAGCAGCACGGCATCGGCCAGCTCATGTACTTCGGAAAGGTTCATGGGACTCCCCCCGGTAATTACTGCGATGATGGGCTTGGTATTGCCCTCGCGCATTTTTTTCAGGAAATCGATCTGGTTTTTTGGAAGGTCGTAACTCAGGCGGTCGCCAAATGAAGGTGAGGCGATGGATTCGCCCTCTTCACCTTCGAGCAGGCCCGTTAGGCCCAGTACTACGATCACTGCATCAGCGCCTTTGGCTTCGTCTGTTGTCCAGTCGATCGGGTTTACGTTGGGCCGGTCGAGCAAAGCGCCGGGGCGGTACTGCATCTGGCTGCCGGGTGTAATATGAGAGGCCAGTCCTTCGAGGATGGTTACCATATTGGTGGTAACACCATAGTAGTTGCCCAGCAATGCATCCAGGTTGGCGGCATTCGGGCCGGTAACAAAGTATTTAGGGAGTCCGTTCTTTAAAGGCAGTGCGCCGTTGTTCTTTAATAATACAACCGATTTCAATGCCACTTCTTTAGCCAGTTGCCGGTGTTCGGCGCTGTTGATCACGCTGACGGGTATCTTATTATAGGGGTTGGCAGAAGGAGGATCGAACATGCCCAGTTTGAAACGGGTGCGCAGTAAGATAGAAAGTGCCTTGTCGATGTCTTTTTCAGTGACGAGGTTCTGTTTCACCGCATCGTTGAGGGCGGGGAATTCATTGCCGCAGTTCAGGTCAACACCGCGCTTGATAGCAAGCGCTGCTGCCTGTGCGGTATTCGCCACCACCTTATGGCCGGCATAGAAGTCTGTGATCGCCCAGCAGTCAGACACTACGTGACCGGTGAATTTCCATTCATCGCGCAGCACATCCTGTAACAAGAAGGTATTGCCGCAGCAGGGTTCTCCATTGGTGCGGTTGTATGCGCACATCACGGCTTCCACTTTGGCATCCTGCACCAGGGCCTTGAAGGCGGGCAGGTAGGTTTCGCGCATGTCTTTTATAGAAGCAACGGCATTGAACTCGTGGCGAAGCCTTTCAGGGCCGCTGTGAACGGCGAAGTGCTTGGCACAGGCCGCTACTTTAAGATAGTTCGGGTCGTTACCCTGCATACCCTTTACAAAGGCAACGCCGATGGTGGCCGTAAGAAAGGGATCTTCACCGTAAGTCTCCTGTCCCCTGCCCCAGCGCGGGTCGCGGAAGATGTTGATGTTGGGGGTCCAGAAGGTGAGACCGGCATATTTCAGGTGGTAACCTTTGGCGATGGAGGCGTTGTACATGGCGCGGGCCTCATCGGAGATGGCGGTGGCCACCCAGAAGGCCAGTGGGGAGTCGAAGGTGGCGCCCAGCGCGATCGCTTGCGGAAAGATCGTTGCCACACCGGAGCGGGCTACGCCATGCAGGCTTTCGTTCCACCAGTTGTATTCAGGGATATGAAGACGCTCCACTGCAGGACTGGTGTACATCAGCTGCGCTATTTTCTCTTCGAGCGTGAGGCGGGAAACCAGATCGGATACTCTTTTATCGAGGGGGGCAGAGGTAGAAAGATAAGTGAGGGCAGATTGCGCAAACGTTGCCGGGGCCTTGCCAAGCGCAAGGGTCACCATAAGCAGGTAAGCGGCTTTTTTCATATCGCAATTCATTAAAGAGAAACAGCAAATGGCGTTTGCTTTTAACCTTTCCTAAACAAATATAGAAGTAAAATTGAAAAAATGCAACCGATTGCAATTTTTTTTTAAAAATGTGGATTTTTCGATTTTAGCGCCTGAACAGAGGCCGGAATTCTCCTTTCCCGGATAGCTGTATGCACCCAGAAACCAGGATGGGGTTTCGCCGGCAGCATGAATACTCTGTAGCAGAAGCTGCTGAAACCCTTTAGGGATGGCAGTTCTGGCCAATTGGAACAATGACACCTTAAAACATGTAAAAAAGGAGGGACCGTATTCACCGACAGGTTTGTCGGTAGAAAAAAATTTGTAAGTAAGGCTGCTTTTACTGATTTTTACGCAACCGATTGCAAAACTATGCCTAAGAAAGAAGTTACTATCTACGATATTGCCCGTCACCTCGGGATCTCCACTTCCACCGTTAGCCGGGGACTGCAGAACCATTCTGCGGTCAATAAGGTGACCAAGCGCAGGATATCTGAAACCGCCAAAGAGCTGGGCTATCGTTATAACCCGTTCGCCGGACGCCTCCGGAAACAGCAAAGTAACACCATTGGCGTCATCGTCCACGAACTGAACAGTAACTTCATTACCTCGGTGATCGCCGGGATCGAAAAGATCACTACCACTGCCGGGTACGACCTCATCATCACCCACTCCTCCGAAAGCTATGCGCAAGAGGCTGCCAACGCCCAGAACCTTTTCCACAAGCGGGTAGACGGCCTCATCGCTTCGCTGGCCTACGATACCAACGACCTCTCCCATTTTCAGCCTTATATAGACAAGGGGATACCGGTCATCTTCTGTGACCGTGTGGAGGAGAACACCAACAATACCGTTGTGATCATCGACAACTATAAATGCGGCTACCAGGTAACGCAGCACCTCATCGAGCAGGGCTGCAAGCGTATCGTGCACGTTACGGCCAACCTCAAAAGGAACGTATACGGCCACCGTTATAAGGGCTACCGCGATGCGTTGTTCGACAACGGGATCCAGTTCGATAAGAACCACCTTATCATCAATGATCTGGGCGAGGAAGCCTGCATCAGGGCCGTAAAACAGATGCTCGCCATGAAGCCCCTCCCCGATGGCCTTTTTGTTACCAATGATTTTTCAGCCGCCGTTTGTATGCATGCATTAAAAGAGCACGGAATCGCCATACCCGACGATATTGCCGTTGCGGGATTTAATAATGATGCGATCTGCAAAATTGTGGATCCGCAGCTCACTACGGTGAACTATCCCGGTATCGATGTCGGCGAAATTGCCGCTCGCAACCTGATCAATCACCTGCAGGGCGTTAACAGCCTCGAGCAGACGAACACCATCATCGTTCGTTCCGAACTCATCGTAAGAGGGTCTTCCTTAAAGAAATCCGTCTGACAAAATCCCGGCCATGAAAAAAATGCTATTGCTTTTCGTGCTGTGCATTTTTATCCATGGTCTGCGAGCTGAAAATGGCTATCGCCTCTGGCTGCGGTATGATAAGATAACGGACGCCGGTCTTCTCCATTCCTATCGCCAGCACATTTCCCACGTGGTGGTCGCGGGCAGCTCTGCTACAATGGAGGCCGTTCGGAATGAACTTGCTGAAGGACTACAGGGTTTGCTCGATCAAAAAATAATTATTCAATCTGTTTTTTCGGGTACGCCCGGTATGGTAGCTGCCACGCCTGCATCGATGCCATGGATCAAAGACGCTGTAAGCGCAGAAGACCTTCGCAAAGCGGGCACAGAGGGATTCGTGATCGCAACCGTCAGCAGGGCCGGCAAAGAAAATATTATCATCACTGCGAATACCGATGCGGGTGTATTATATGGCATGTTCCATTTCCTGCGCCTGCTGCAGACACACCAGCCGATCACTGCACTGCACATCGTTTCCGCCCCGAAAATACAGGTGCGCATTCTCGATCACTGGGACAACCTCAACCGCAGCGTGGAAAGAGGCTACGCCGGCATCTCCATCTGGAACTGGCACAAATTGCCGGGCTATATCGACCCGCGCTATACTGACTATGCACGTGCGAATGCCTCCATCGGAATTAATGGTGCCGTTGTAACGAACGTAAATGCCAATGCCCTCTCACTTACCAAAGACTATCTTCTTAAAGCCGCTGCGATCGCGCAGGCATTGAAACCTTATCATATTCGTTTATATCTTACCGCACGCTTCAGCGCCCCGATAGAAACAGGCAAACTGAAAACAGCAGATCCCGCAGACAGCTCCGTGCAACGCTGGTGGCGGGAAAAGATCCGCGAGATATACACTTATATTCCGGACTTCGGCGGCCTGCTGATCAAGGCCAATTCCGAGGGACAGCCCGGCCCGCAGACTTATGGTCGAACGCATGCCGATGGGGCCAACATGCTGGCTGATGCACTCGCTCCTTATAACGGTATCGTTATGTGGCGAGCCTTCGTTTACAGTAGTACCAGTACAGACCGTTTCCGCCAGGCCTATGACGAATTCAAACCGTTGGATGGCAGTTTCCGTTCGAATGTGCTGGTGCAGGTAAAGAATGGCCCGATCGATTTTCAACCGCGCGAACCCTTTTCTCCCTTGTTTGGCGCCATGCCACATACGCCACTGGCGCTGGAATTTCAACTGACGCAGGAATATCTCGGCTTCTCCACGCACCTGGTATTCGAAGCGCCCCTGTTCAAGGAGTGCCTCGATGCCGATACTTATTCCAACGGCAAAGGCAGTACCGTAGCACGCGTGATTGACGGATCGCTTAATCACCAATCTATTTCTGCGCTGGCTGGCGTAGCCAATATTGGCAATGAAGTAAACTGGTGCGGGCATCCCTTTGCCCAGGCGAACTGGTATTCTTTCGGGCGGCTTTGCTGGGACCATACGCTGAGCTCCGCACAACTCGCAGACGAATGGATACGGCAGACCTTCTCCAATGAACTTCCTTTTGTGGAGGCCGTTAAGAACATGATGCTGGGCTCGCGCGAAACGATGGTACATTACATGACGCCACTGGGTCTCCATCACATCATGGGATATAACAATCATTACGGGCCGGCGCCCTGGTTCGACCGGGCATCACGCGCGGACTGGAACCCGGTTTATTTTCACAAGGCAGACAGCCTCGGCATTGGGTTCGACCGCACCGAAAAAGGAAGCAATGCCCTGGAACAATATGCCCCAGCCGTACGCAACATATGGGCGAACAGAACCACCTGTGATGATAAATTTGTGCTGTGGTTTCACCACGTTGGATGGCAGGAAACCCTGCATTCGGGAAATACTTTGTGGAACCAGCTCTGTTACGATTATTACCAGGGTGTTGACAGCGTTCGCCAGATGCAGCGCACCTGGGAACGCATGAAGCAGTATATCGACAATGAACGATTCGAGGAAGTAAAAATGCTCTTGGGCATTCAGGAAACGGAGGCTGTATGGTGGCGCAATGCCTGCGTACTTTATTTCCAGACTTTCTCGCGTAAACCAATTCCTGCAGGGCTGGAGAAACCGGATCACACATTGGAATATTACAAGTCATTACAATTCCCATTCGCTCCCGGCAACGCAAATAATAATTAGACCATCAAACAAGACATATGGAGAATGCAAAGAAAACGGTGATCGTAACAGGAGGTGGTTCGGGCATTGGGCTCGCCATCAGCCGTAAATTCGTTGGCGCAGAGATACAAACGGTCATCATCGGCCGGGACGAAGAAAAATTAACAGCTGCCCGCAAAGAGCTGGGTGAGCTTTGCATCACTTACACATACGATCTAGCCGATCTGCCCGGGATTCCGGGGCTGGTTGAAAAGATTGTGGCTGATTGCGGGGCGATATCGGCGTTGATCAACAATGCCGGTATCAACCAGAAAAAGGAATTCCTCGAGGTGACCGATGAAGACTTCCAGCGGATCTTTCACACGAATGTAGCCGCCGCTTTTTCGCTTTCGCGGGAAGTGGTGCGTCACATGCTTGCCGGATCCGGCGGTTCCATCATCAATATCAGTTCGATGGCCTCGCAGTACGGCATCCCGAAGGTGATATCCTATACAGCCTCCAAGTCGGCCATCGAAGGGATGACACGGGCCATGGCCGTAGAGCTTTCTCCCAAAGGCATCCGCGTGAATTGCATTGCACCGGGATTTATCGCGACCGATATGTCTGCCAAGGCACTGAACAGCGATCCCGAAAGAAAGAACAAGGCATTGTCGCGGACGCCGATGGGCAGGCTCGGCGAACCGGCGGATATCGGGGACTGTGCGTTGTTCCTCGCCTCCGATGCTGCGAGGTATATCACAGGCGTGGTGCTGCCGGTCGACGGGGGTAATTCAGTTGGATTTTAATTGACTTAATTTATTCAGAGAACATATATCCAATGTCATTCAATAAGAAAATAGCTGCCGTATCCCTCCTCCTGTTTGCCGCAACCATCGCACACGCGCAGAATGTTGTATCGTTCACGCACCAGCCTGGCGACTTTTCAATCGTGTCGAAAGGCCACCCTGCAACGATCTATACCGACCGGAATGACTACTGGCTGGTACAGCAGGTGTCGCGCTGGCTGCAGGCCGATGTGGCTGCCGTAACCGGCGCACAGCCAGACACTTCACACCAGGTGAACCAGTTGCCCGATGGCGCCATCCTGATCGGGACCATCGGCCACTCCGCTCCCATCGATCAGCTCATCGCTGAAAAAAAACTGGACGTGTCGCAGGTGGCTGGCAAATGGGAAACCTTTCGCATACAGGTGGTATCCTCCGGTCAGAAAAATATTCTTGTGATCGCTGGCAGTGACAAACGCGGCGCTGCTTTCGGCGCCCTGGAGCTGTCTGAACAGATGGGCGTTTCTCCCTGGTACTGGTGGGCGGATGTTCCCGTGCGCCAGCGAAAAGAAGTGTACATCGCGAAAGGCGCGCACCTCTTCGGACCTCCTTCCGTAAAATATCGCGGCATCTTTATCAATGATGAAGCACCGGCATTTTCTGGTTGGACCAAAGAGAAATTTAACGGCGTGAACCACCTGGTCTATGAAAAAATATTCGAGCTGCTGCTCCGCATGAAAGCCAATTATCTCTGGCCCGCGATGTGGGGCAATGCATTCAATGATGATGATACGCTCAACCCCGTGATGGCCGACAGGTACGGCATCGTGATGGGCACCTCGCACCATGAACCCATGCTGCGCGCGCAACAGGAATGGAAACGTTATGGCAACAACATCTGGAACTATGAAACGAATGCACCGGCGCTCCGTGCATTCTGGACAACCGGCATCGAGCATATGCGCAACCACGAAAGTATTGTAACGATCGGTATGCGCGGCGATGGCGACAAGCCCATGACCCAGGGGAGCAATGTGGAACTGCTCGAGAAGATCGTGGCCGACCAGCGAAAAATTCTGGCCGATGTTACAGGTAAAGATCCTTCAGCAACCCCACAGCTATGGGCGTTGTACAAGGAAGTGCAGGACTACTATGATAAAGGCATGCGCGTGCCTCCGGATGTTACCCTGCTGCTGTGCGACGATAACTGGGGCAACGTGCGCCGGCTTCCCTCGCTGGCCGACAAAAAGCGGCCAGGTGGCTACGGTATCTATTATCATTTTGACTACGTGGGTGGACCGCGCAATTACAAATGGCTCAACACGAACTCCATCCCCCGCACCTGGGAGCAGATGCACCTCGCATACCAATACGGCGTTGACCGGATCTGGATCGTGAACGTAGGTGATCTGAAACCCATGGAACTCCCCATCTCCTTCTTCCTGGACTATGCCTGGGACACACACAAATGGAACGCCGGCAATATCGGCAGCTATACCACCCAGTGGGCAGCCCGCCAGTTTGGCGAAAAAGAATCGGCTGCCATCGGCCACATTTTATCTGCCTACACGCAGATCAATGCGCGCCGGAAACCCGAATTATTATCTCCGGATACTTACAGCCTGGTGAATTATAACGAGGCAAACAGGGCGGTGGAAGAATACGCTGCGTTAAACAAGCAAGCGGCTGCGATTGGCGCACGCCTGCCGGCAGGATATCACGATGCGTTCTACGAACTGGTGCAGCACCCTGTGGAGGCCTGCTCCAACCTCAATGCCATGTATGTAGCTGCCGCAAAGAATAAATGGTATGCCGCTCAGGGACGTTCAATGACAAACGAGCTCGCCGACAGTGTAAAGCAGTATTTCAAAAAAGACGAGGAGATATCCCAATACTATAATACGCAATTGGCCGGTGGAAAATGGGACCATATGATGGACCAGACCCATATCGGTTATACTTACTGGCAACAACCGCCGAATAACACGATGCCCGCCGTTAAAACGATCAGCATCTCATCCGGCGCCCGTATGGGTGTGGCAATCGAGGGCAGCACCGCCTCGTGGCCCAATGATACCGCTGTTGCGGTGCTGCCGGAGTTCAGTGAATACGGCAGACGTGTTCATTACATCGATGTATTTAACCGGGGAACCGAACCATTCAAGTACGAAGTAAGTAGTTCCGCCAGCTGGCTTCATATCAGTGCGCCAACCGGCATGGTCGCCAAAGAAAACAGGATATTATTGACGGTCGACTGGAAGAATGCACCCATGGGTATAAAGCAGGTACCGGTAACTGTTTCAGGCCCTGCAGGAAAGGTCGTTGTGCAGGCAAACATCCGGCACCTGGGTAACGGAAGCGCTGCATTCGGCGAGGCCGATAAAACTGTTTCGATGGATGCTGCTCATTATACCAGGGCGATCGGCGGGAACGATATACACTGGGATGTTGTGCCGGAGATTGGTCGTAATAGTTCGGGCGTAGCATTGTTCCCTGTTACCGTTTCACCGGTGGTTCCGGGTGGCAGCAGCCCGCGGCTGGAATACCAGGTTTATTTGTCCGATACCGGCATGGCAAAGCTGTATGCCTATCTTTCTCCTACGCTCGATTTTAATGGTGGCGAGGGGCTGCATTACGGCATTTCGATCGATGACGAAGCGCCGCAGATCATTTCCATCCATTCCGACAAATCCAACCGCGCCTGGGAACAGTCCGTGGCCGACGAAATACGCAAGCCCTTATCGCAACACCATATCACGAAAGCGGGCATCCACACGGTGCGGTTTTGGGCGGTGGATCCGGGCGTTGTACTGCAGAAACTGGTGCTCGATATGGGCGGGGTCAAACCCAGTTACCTGGGACCGCCCGAAACATCGCGAATGGCATCGGCCGACTGAACGATCGGTGTTTGAACATCGTTTTACCTGAACTTATATCATCATGAAATACATTGCCACCTGTACGCTGTTGCTCACCTGCCTGTTTTTATCTGCGCAGCCCGATGAAAGCGGTAAAGGGCTAAAAGAATATTATAGAAAGTATTTCACGATGGGCGTGGCGGTGTCGCCGCGTTCGATATCCGGACCCGACAGCACGCTTATCCTGCGGAATTTCGGAAGCCTTACGCCGGAGAACGCTATGAAAATGGGGCCGATCCATCCCCGCGAAAATCTCTATTACTGGAAGGATGCCGATGCCATCGTTGATTTCGCGCAGGCACATGGTCTGAAGGTGCGGGGGCATAACCTTTGCTGGCACCAGCAGACACCCAACTGGCTGTTCCGCGACAGTGCGGCTAAACAGGTAACCAAAGAAGTATTGCTGCAAAGGTTGAAGGAGCACATCACTACCGTGGTCAACCGGTACAAGGGTAAGCTATATGCCTGGGATGTAGTGAACGAGGCCATTGCCGATGACAGCACACAATTTCTCCGAAATTCTCCCTGGTACCAGATCTGTGGCGATGAGTTCATCGCAAAAGCTTTTATATATGCACATGAAGCCGATCCTGATGCGGTCCTGTTCTACAATGACTACAATTCTGAGCGGCCCGAAAAAAGGGCACGCATTTATAAGCTCCTGAAACAACTCGTAGATGCCCATGTTCCCGTTAACGGGGTTGGCCTGCAGGGCCACTGGTCGCTGGTGGAACCTTCCGAACAGGAATTATCTGAAACGATTCAGATGTTCTCATCCCTGGGGCTGAAAGTACAGATCACGGAACTGGATGTGTCTGTTTATCCCTGGGAAAAGAACCGCCGCGCAAAAGCCCCCGGTGAAGACGATAGCTATACGCCCGAACGGGAGCAGTCCCAGGCCGCACAGTATAAGAAGATATTTGCGGTGCTCCGCAAGTACAGGAAAGACGTTACCGGTGTGACGTTCTGGAATGTTTCTGACAGATCCACCTGGCTGGATAGCTATCCCGTTCCGGGAAGAAAAAACTATCCCCTGCTATTCGACAAGGACGGGCAGCCCAAGAAAGCCTACTGGGAAGTGGTGAAGTTTTAGCCGGATTTAATATCGAAACTGCAACTGGCGTACCTTTGCGCCATGCATGATCACGCCCACCATCACCATCATCACGATATCACACCCCAGCAGTTGAATACCGCCTTCGTGGCGGGGATCATCCTCAACTTTGTTTTTGTGGTAGTGGAAGTGGTGGTCGGATTGAATATCCACTCGCTTTCTCTCCTATCCGATGCGGGGCACAACCTGGCCGATGTAGGCGCACTGGCGCTGTCGCTCCTGGCTTTCAAACTGCTCAAGGTGCGCTCCAGCGGGCAGTTCACCTATGGTTACCGCAAGGTGTCCATCCTGGTGGCGCTGTTCAATGCAGTAGTGCTGCTGGTTTCCATCGGTGCGATCATTTACGAGGCGGTGGTACGTTTTTTTAACCCCGTAGAAATGCCGGGCGGCGTCATCGCCTGGGTGGCTGGCGTGGGAATCGTGATCAATGCCGTTACTGCATTGCTATTTTTCCGGAACAAAGACCATGACCTGAACGTAAAGGGCGCTTACCTGCACCTGTTGTCTGATGCCGTGGTATCCTTCGGGATCGTCGTCGGCGGCGTGGTGATGTC
>Ga0206972_1162_pt1 | contig 10946 bp, 12 predicted proteins | sample Alteio_BWOrgHeat_86_FD_152925 | JGI IMG/M metagenome (GOLD analysis project Ga0206972, IMG submission 152925) | Enriched cells from forest soil in Barre Woods Harvard Forest LTER site, Petersham, Massachusetts, United States -... | ecosystem: Environmental > Terrestrial > Soil > Temperate forest >...
TAATCAGGGGGTCCCAGGATCATGCCCTGGTGGGCCCACGTTGATGAAGCACTTATTCAGATTTTCTGGGTAGGTGCTTTTTTTAACCCTTATGTACCCTGACTTGATCTCCAGTCCGCACCACAACAAAAGAACCCATACACATGTCATGTACATTTTGAGATTTCCTAGGCTCTGAAATGGGGCTTAGGGGAGCATTATATTTTTTCTACGAAAATGTAGGCCTTGCCCCGGGCAACGAACTAAATTGATCATGACTCAATTAATAAAACGGAGTATTTCATTAATATTTTGTATGTTATTGCTATAAATTTACTAATTACTCGAACTCAGATTGAATAAACTAACTAGTCCAGAAAAATGTTTTTAAAATTTTCGGTTGACAGCGCATTACTAAGAGAACTAGGCGAGAAGCTGGTAGAAACTGTACATATCGCTCTAATTGAGTTAGTAAAAAACTGTTATGATGCTGACGCAACCGAAGTTGAGATATCTTTCTCTACCGATAATAATGGTAGAACGACAATTCGGATTGTTGACAACGGTACAGGAATGAGTTTTGCCGCTATTCAAAATTATTGGATGCGCATAGCAACTACCAATAAGGAGGATCGAGATGTTTCTTCTGTATTCGGTAGGCCATTAACTGGAGCAAAAGGGATTGGTAGGTTTTCTTGCAGAAGATTGGGAGAGAAACTAATGCTAATAACCAACGGAACCAAAGCCGGTAAACTTATCGGAGAACAAAAGAATATAGAACAAACCGAAGTTGAATTTCCCTGGACCGAATTTGAGCCCGGATCTGACGTCACAACGATAAAGTGCAAAGGCAACCAGGTGATCTTAGCGTCTGGCACCACTGGCACAACGCTTGAAATTACAGAAATAGCTGAAGAATGGACTACTAGAGGTTTAAATTGGTTAAAAAGACAACTAGCTGTTCTGGCTGCCAATAAAGGAACATTAAGACCTGGCTTTATTGAAGATCCTGGTTTTAATGTTAGACTGACCGCTCCCGATTTTGAGGGAGGCGTTCGTGACATCCGGGAAGATTTGATGAATGCCGGTTGGGGTACACTTACCGCCTACATTAATAATAAACATCAGGCGGTTTGCGAATTACATGCACTTGGGCTGGGTAGAAGAACTATAACATCGAAAATTGCTTATCCGGCTCTAAACGATATTTCTTTAAGATTGGCTATTATGGTCGACGAAAGGCAGTACATGCGAGATACCAGTGTGCTTTCGCTGGGTACTTTACAGAAAATTTTACCGGAGTGGGGGGGGGGTTCAAGTCAGATATCGATCATTTAGAGTTTATCCATATGGCGATGACGATTGGCTGGAAATTGATCATGATCGTGGATTACGAAAAGCCAGCCCCAAAAATGAACTTTTGTCTTTTGCTGAAAAATTAAAAGGAGTTGAAGCAAACAGGTCGTTATTAACCATGCTATCTATGCGTAGCTATGTAGGAAATGTTAGCATTGGGGAGGAAGCGAAAGGATTTGAAATGAAACTCAATCGAGAAGGATTTATCTCTTCTAAGTCAGTTGATGAACTGAAAGAGTTCGTGCGGTTTGCGATTGAATGGGCAACTGTTTTAAGAGACTTTCAACTTCGGGAGGATTCACGAGAGGTGGCACTGATAGCAAAATCTGAATTCGAAGAAGTAATTCAAAAAAAAGTTGAGCCTTCGAAGATCGTAGAAGCTGCTATCAGTTATCTTGAGAGTGAGGTTTCAACTATTACCAGGTCACTTCCTTCCGTGGAACGTCGGGAGGTTGAACAGTCGTTTTATAAAGCAACCGAGGCAATTAAAAAACATAATGACTCAAACAAAGCTGAGCTTCTACATTTGCGTCTTGTCGCTTCCACATCAACATTACTTCTTATTTTTTCACACGAAGTAAAATCGCTGCTGGGGCTTTTAGAAGAAAGTAAAAACAAGCTGCAAACCATTACAAAGTCATTGAAACTTCGGCAAAAGGAATCGGTTTTAAAAATCACCACCAGTTTTGTGACATTGAAAGAGAGGCTAGAGCAGCTTCTGGAATTGACCTCTTTAGTCGGGATGGACCATCGAAAAATAGCCCCGGGTCAAGTAGCGCTCAGACAACGCATTGCAAAGGTTGAGAAAATCTTCGAACTCATTACGAGAAAATACGAAATCGAAATTGATTACACTGAAGTGCCCAACAACATCGTTATCAAAAAAATCTTAGAAGCTGAGTTATATTCAATACTACTGAACGTATTGTCTAATTCTATAAAATCAGTAATTGCCTCGGGAAAACACAGAAAAATTAAAATCATTGCCAATCGATCCGAAGGAAAGAACGTGATATTGATTAAAGATACTGGTGTTGGATTAGATGCCTCGCAATATGAGGATGTTTTCACGCCATTTATTGCAGATCCTACAGGAAAATTATATAAGCGACTGGAATCTAAGTTAAATCCGGAAGATAGATTAATCGTAGGAACGGGTAGTGGGTTGGGACTAGGTATTGTTAAGGAAATTGTTTCAGCCCATGATGGCGACATACGATTTATTACGCCTGATAGAGGATGGAATGCTGTACTTGAAATCAAACTATCATGAGTAAAATGAATTTTATCTGGATTGATGATGATCCTGAACGTGCAGACAATGCCGCAACCTTGCAAGAGGCTCTTGAGATAAACTGCTCATTTATTGATTTGAAGAGCAACAGTGATGTCATGAAGGAGGTACTTCAGGGAGAAGAACCTGCCCTTATTTTGATAGACCATAATTTACAGGATATTAGTTCCGGCGATTTTCGAAAAGGATCGACTGTTGCTGCTTTTATACGTGAAACATGGCTCGAATGTCCAATTATCTGTATTACTGGAGAGGATTTAGAAACGGTTGATTCAAATAAGCGTGACCAGTATGAAGAGATAATTCCTATCAACAAAATTTCAGATTATTACTCAATCTTACAGTCTATTGCCGACACTTTTCACATACTACAAAAAAAACGCCCAAAAACGGTCGCTGATCTTCTTAGTCTCATAGCTCCCCCCGCGATCGAAGCTGATCGCCTCACGGCAATAATGCCGAATGAGATTAAAGAAAATTTTACTGATAACTCTTTACTGTTAGAAATTTGCCATTGGGTAAGAAAGACCCTTGTTAATAGGCCTGGGTTTTTATATAACCAACTTTGGGTTTCCACGCTACTTGGGGTTAAAGAAGAAAGCTTTTACAAAATAGCTGAATTATTTGAACCGGCGGAGTACCAGGGCATTTTTTACAGCGCACAAACTAAACGTTGGTGGAAAAGTAAAGTGTTAGCCATTTTATATGACATCGTGGAGGTAGAAGGATTACCATGGGAAAAGGGACGCAATCTTCCCGGTCTGAATCCAGGAGATTTTAGTGTATGTTACGCAAGTAATGCGCCATTCCCCGAGACTGTTGCTTTTGTAGACGAAACAAAAAGCGCCGTTGCAGTTCCCATGAAACTTCAACATACAATAACTCATCCAAACTACGATGGATTACTTTTTTTTGAGGAATTAAGAATGATGAAGCCTGCAGAATGAAAATTAATACAACACATCTTTCTTATTTGGAATTTATGAAAAATGAGCGGAAAACTTTGGGCTTTCTGCGCAACAACTCCTTCATTTCAAATAATTTTCCTGTGATTTCTGCTAATGCTAATATTGCGTTATATGAATATGAAAATGATAGAAGATTGCCAGTTTTAACCTTTAAGTTTCACGCCGACTTCGATTTGATAATTGAAAAACAGCAACGACGAATAGTTATTGAGGCACTTGCCAGACCTAATTTTGCTGAAGTGTCTTATGTATTGTCAATTTGTGAAAACTGTACGAGCCCCTATGCCTTAATCAGAAAATTTCACTTTGATTATGCAATTCCAATTGAGAATGATCCCGTACCAAAACCTGTATACCATCTTCAATATGGCGGAACTATAACTCCCAGGTTAAGTGCAATGGAAATAGACGTTTGCGGCATTAAGGAGTGGCTTTCCTCCCCTCGTATTTTTAATATACCAATGAATCTTGCGCTTTTCCTTGACTTGGTTTTTTGCGAATTCAGAAGTGAGATAACAACTGGAATATCGGAAAGAACTGAGTGGCGAAACTTTATTAAGGAAAACGAAGAAATTATTCTTAAGCCATATTTCGAAAATATTCGGTCATTCATAAACAATCATCACCATTCCAACTTTTTATTTCGAGACTTTAATTATGGACGACCAATCTAATAGAGAAAATGGAGTATATTATACTCCTTCGAAACTGGCTGACTACCTGGCTAGTCCCTTAATAGAAGGTAAAACAACCACGTTGTTTGATCCGGCGTATGGCGAGGGCGCCTTATTGCTTGCTGCCGAACGTGCATTTAAGAATCAAAAGAATATCAAAGGCTCAATTCACCTTTTTGGATGTGATAAAAAACCTGTTAACGGTCTTTTAAAACACTTACCCAAAGCAAATTTAAAAAATATAGATTTTTTTAATTACCCAATGAATGCAAGTTTTGATGTGATTTTGATGAACCCGCCATACGTACGACATCAGCTTCAGGATCACGAGGCCGTGCTTAACTATCGAGACAAGGTCCCCGAATTAAAAAAGTTGAATTTTGCTGCTGATCTATGGGCTTATTTCATGATTAAGTCCATTTATCATTTAAAAGAAGGTGGGTGTGTAGGCGCGATTTTACCTTGGGCTCTTTTGCAAGCCGACTATGCTAGACCTGTACGTGAATGGCTATCGAAAAAATTCAAAACCATAAGAGTATTAGCTTTAAACGAAAAATATTTTGATAAAGCGGAAGAACGCGTTATTCTTCTTTGGTTAAGGGATTATGGAAAAAAGTGTGACAATTTTGAAATCGCGTCAGCAAAATACATCGATGAAAAAATCGAGTATAAAAAGCTGCCGCTAAAAAATTGGACCTCTGATAGGGTGTGCTATGTCGATTCTGAAACGGCTCGGAAAATAATTGCTTTCTATCGACGAACATTCGGCTTTTCCACCCTGGATAATTTTGCTAACGTAAGAATAGGGGTCGTTACTGGCGCAGATAAATTTTTTATTAAACAAATCGGCGAAGCCCGAGAATTGGGATTTAGGTCAAACAATCTAACTCCAATTATTACATCGACAAAACAATTTCCAGACTTATTGACAAATGGACTTGCTAACTTAAAAAGATTGATTCTTATTAAGAAAAGACATTCAGCTAATGCAGAAGCCTATATTAAAACTGGAGTGAAGAAAAAATTTAATTCGCGTGCTCATTCAAGATTACGCAACCCTTGGTATGAGGTAAAAATAGGTAAATTGCCAGATGGCTTTTTTCCTTACCGCATCAGTAAATGTCCTTGTCTGTTATTAAATGAATGGAATATACAGTGTACAAATTCCGTACATCGAATTTATTTTAAAAAACTGACGATAGTTCAGATGAAATGGGTTTCAGTAAGCCTACTTTCGAACATCGGACTGCTTTCTCTCGAAGCGAATTCTAAAACCTATGGTCGTGGCATGCTAAAAATTGAGCCGGGTTCGCTTAACAAAGCATTGGCACTAAAACAAAACGACCTCTCCGTGAATGAGGTCTACGACAATATAGTTGAAAAATTAAAGAATAATAATCGTCAGGAAGCAGTAATAATTGCTACTAATTTTATTGACAGTCACTTCAAAATTCCTCCACAGTTAAGCGCATCATGTTCGATGGCGTTACAAATGTTTCAGAATTTTAGGCTCGAATAGTGAGAAGGTTAGTAGTTCCGCCCTAAGTATTTCTATCTACTAAAAATAATACTATGAACTATTTGCAGAAGGAGGACTTTAATCTGATTTTAGAAGCACTTACTTATTCCAAAAAAAAATTTGTGGAATACCAAGGTTATCCGAGTGAGGAGTTCCGTGCACAACGAATAGCGGCTATTAACAACGTGATCGATAAAATTAAGGAGGAACTTAAGGATTGGGGGGAAACTGGATATTCTAAGAGGCTTTCCCAAGCCTTACCTCCGGTATTGAGCCTGTCCTGATCGAAGTAGTGGGGGCATTTACAAATACGTTATTATAACTCATCTATGGATCTTTTTTTTCATCATGTGGGTCAAATTGGTGCAAAGAAAGATTTTCCCAAAACGGTCTTTAGCAAACATGCGATAACTGACCTAATCTCGAATGGCATTCTTAGGGATAATAACTTGATTGAACAATTGAAAAATAAATTTTCTGATGGTAAATTCAATTGTTGGGGTGTCCCTGCGGGTGCTGCGAGTGTCATTAGAAATCTCAAAGAGGAGGACTATGTTTTACTAGTAGAAAGTTCCAGAATAGATGGCATGATCCCTGCACTTTGCCCTGTAAAAGTATTTTGGAGGCATGAATTGCGAGAACTCTCAGAATACTTGTGGGGAGATTCAAAATTTCCTTTTATCTTTTTCTTTAATACCATTCAACTCGATTTGCCGTGGATAGAATTTATCGATAATTTAGGGTATAAAGAAAACTTCTCACCAAGAGGTAATTTTTATAAAATTAGTAGCATAAGATTGGCAAAAGCAGGAGGGGCCGCCACATATGTCCACAATATATTAGGTCGATATTCGAATTCTCGGCGTGAAGGTATTCCACTTAATGCGGCATTCGATGATACGACTGATTACAACTTATTAGATCTTCAACTCGAAGAGGAAAATATTCTTGATTTAACACAGAGAGAACCTGTGCTAGTAGATAGTTCCATCTCTAAAAGGCTAGTCAAGTTACCTAAACGTGACCAGGCATTTAGAAAACTAGTTAAACAATATTATAACTATCAATGTGCTGTCTGTGGCCAAAATCTAAAAAGCCCTGATGGACTTCCTGCAGTCCACGCAGCGCACATATTTCCAAAAGAAAAATTAGGGAGTGATGATTTAAGAAATGGAATATGTTTGTGCTTTCTTCATCATTGGGCGTTCGACACTGGCTGGTTTAGCATAAATGACGACCACAGGATTATTATTCGTAAGGGTATTCCAAAAAACAAAGAATATGAAAATATCTTTAAATGGGAGAACGGGCGTATAAATTTACCAAAAAACAAAAAAATTTGGCCGCACAGTGTCTTCCTAAACGCGAGCCGAAGGATACATGGATTTTAATCATGATTCGAGCAAGCACCTGTGCGCACATCGTTGAGTACGCAGACCCTTCGTTATAGTTCAGATACATCCCCCCTCCGTAAACACTTTCAGTATTTTAATGAAACTCACATTATTATCCCTGCGAACATGATATAACAGGTTCGCGTGGGTTATGGGGCAGTCATTTACTCTCAGGTGAATGATTACCAGGTAACCATCCACTGTCTTCTTATAACTGCATGCCTCGTAAAATATAGTAAACGGAACGAGCCTGCTATCCTGGTAAGGAAAGAAGCTCAGCCATACATAGGCTTTATACGCATTGTCTATTTGCCCGAGGAACCGCCTTACAGAATCCACAGTGGCTATTGTAGTGCACGTTCCATTCTGACGTTCTTCTGAAATATACCAAAAACAATAACCGGGCGGACAGATTGTCCCAAACCCGCCATTCGACTTCGTCAAAACCATGGTGTCGTTCAGCGGTTGGGCACTGTGATACGAGCGGTAAAGGTTTGTATACTTACTTTGTCTTGCATCGCAGGTGTTTACCTCCCAACGGAGGGCCGCTCCGGAAGGATGCACTGAATCATAGAAGGGTGTACGCGGATATGCAGTGAAGCCGGAAGTGTCGTTCCTGTATTGTATGGCCAACTGCGCATCCCCCGCTGTCTGGTGATCCTTTAATTTTGCATTGAGCCAAGTGGTAAAAGCACTGTCCACCTTGTTTTGAGTAAGCGCAGACTTACACAATGGCAGGCAAATGAGTAAACATATTGCTGTATTTCTTATCAGTGCCACCGCATTATTTTTCCGTACAAGATAATTTAGATCATCCAGAAATCAGTTCTTCCCCTTATCCATACCGTTAATATTCGTTGCGGCGCTTATCGGATTAAACCCAGCAAGAATACAAACCTTGGTAAGGATCTCAGCTGAGATGCCCACATTATACATGTCGTATGGTTTTGTCCTGTTGTATTTCTTTGTTATTTCCTGGACCTGTTCAGTGCCAGTCATCGTCTTCAGAAAATCGATGTCCTTCTTTTCTGTAATCGGCTTCAGTAAGGCAAATTCTTTCATGCAGATATCGCTGTAATAGGAATAATAGAAATTGTCCTTCAAAGTAGCTTTATCCACCCTCACGGTATCTAACTGGCTCCTTGTTAACCCATAGTATAGGGGCAGTAAACCCAATTGCCGGGGGTTTATATCATGCAAAACAAATACCGCGTACCGGCTTGCCCAGCGAATCGGACCTGCGCCCTGTACGGTATCCAATCCCTCCAGCTTCAGGATAAACGAACTTCCGTATTGCACGGAAGAGAGAATCCTGAAATGATTCCGGAGCATATCCTGGCAGTGGTCGTGGTCATAGCAGATTAATTCACTGAGCGTGTCATGGCTTTGGTGCAGGGTATAAAACCGGCCGTTTGTATTTATAAAACTATACTCCCTGGATAAGAGCACCGGCTCCTGCGAGGGCCCGCAAAAACAGAAAAGAAGGATCAGGAAAAATGGCGCTATTCTCACAGGAGTGGATTGAAGAAGTTTATTCGGTTGCCGTATCTATTCTCAAGGCGGAACCCTGGTCTCTTTAGACCCCGGAATAAAATAAGACAATCCTGATGGCAACAAAATCAAAGTTACCCAACCTTGTTGGTCTGAATATCTTTAAATATTTCCCCCGGGAGTTGCCATTTACCGTCCGTGTATTCCTTATAAAAGTATTGCCGATTACTATTATTTTAGTTTCCAAACATGCTGTTCCGAAACGACCCTGGTACTTAACACACTCATTTTCTGATTGTTCGAAATAAAGAAAATCATATGACTCTAACACGCCGCAAGTTCTTACAAAGCTTTTTCATTGTCTCTACGATGGCAACAACGAAAGGTTGGGCAACCAATGGCCGCAAGCCGGTAGCTGAGCGCCAGTACCTCTATCCGCAGGGTGTGGCCTCACGCGACCGAGCCATTAATCATTCTTTGATAACAAATTAAAGCAATAGTCAATGCGTCGTCAATTGTCTATAACGTTCGGGATCGCATTCGTAACATCCACAGTTGCAGCCCAGCACCGATTTGATACCTCGTTGTCGGACAGAATCGATTCGTATGTTGCCAATCATATTAAAAACAACGACTTTGCCGGGGTTATTCTCATTGCAAAAAAAGACACTGTACTTTTTCAAAAATCCTACGGTAAAGCTTCTGCGTCATCCCCGATTTCGGTAGATACAAGATTTAGAATCTCCTCTATTACGAAGACTTTTACCGCAGCTTTGATATACCGGTTGAGGGACCAGGGGCTGCTTTCCCTGAGTGATTCCATTTCAAAATTTCTACCTGCATATCCCGGGGGCAACAAAATAACAATTGAGCATCTGTTGAGGCATCGCTCAGGCATACCAGATTTTACAGATTTTCCGGATTTTAAGCAGGCAATGCAAAGACCGATGACACTGGAGGAGATTGTAAACTGGTTTAAGGATAAGCCGCTGCTGTTTCCACCGGGGTCCTCCAACAGTTATACAAATTCAGGATATACATTGCTTGCATATATAGCCCAGAAAATCAAGAACCAGCCATTTGAACAATTAATTGCAGATCAGTTGTTGATTCCGGGCGGCCTGACCAATACGGGCATTGATCACTTTGCAGATTACGGAACAAATAATAATGCAGAAGGTTTTAAAATTGCAGGCAATCATGGGCTGGAACGCGTGCCACCCTATTATATTGAAAATTTTATTGGCTGTGGTTTTCTCGCCAGTACAGCTGCGGACGTTTCTAAATGGACCCGGCTTATTATATCATCTAAATTTTTTGATGTTCAGAAGTCACCCCTATACGGATGGGCAACAAGAAAATATTTTGGACACGACCTCATTGAACAATCCGGACGAACGGACGGATTTATAGCATATACATCCTATTTTCTGAAAGACGGTCTGATGATTATTTATCTCGGCAACATTGAAAGTTATGTTTTCAATAAAATGAAACTGGATCTTACGGCCATTTATTATGGAGTTCCTTTTGATAAGCCTGCATACAGAAAGAATATCAGTCTTTCAAAAAAAGAGCTGGCCGGATGGATTGGCACCTATCAACTGGATGCAAACACAACTTTTACAATAACGGAAGATCACAAACGTTTAAAATTCAGTTATAACTCCAGTCAAACAAAGCATGATTTGATACCAATAAAAGGTTCGGGAGCGTTTCTCCGGCTGTATGGTGTAACGCTCGTTAAAAATGCAGAAGGCATTGCGTGGAATTCTGATGATCTTAAAGCTGAATGCAAGAAACTAAATGCGCCCATACCTTGAGTAATAATGCGATCGGATATTGCAGAATGTTCTGAAAGTTCAAAAAATCCTGTTTATGATGTAAGCTCCGCCGGTGACGCCGATGAGAAAGATCCCGCCGCCAATCCTCAGCTCCATCATATATATGGATAGTAAACTAATCTTATGAGAACAAAGACAATAACATACCTGTTAGCTGCATTTTTTATTGTCATCCTGATTTCCTGCAGAAGTTCAAAAACTGATGCTACCAAGGATTTAATTAAGGAGTATGCGCTATGCAAATGCATTCAGTTCGCAATGCCGAACGACTCCAGTGTGAAAAACGATTTGAGCCCCTCTGTGTACCGCGAAATGATGCTTTATAGTTACTCAGAGCTTTCATTCATTGATTCTCTCGCCAGGAAAGCGGCATTTAGCATCGCGCCTTCTCCCATCCAGGACCTTCAAGGCAGAAGATCGGTACTAA
>Ga0206972_1163_pt1 | contig 10876 bp, 5 predicted proteins | sample Alteio_BWOrgHeat_86_FD_152925 | JGI IMG/M metagenome (GOLD analysis project Ga0206972, IMG submission 152925) | Enriched cells from forest soil in Barre Woods Harvard Forest LTER site, Petersham, Massachusetts, United States -... | ecosystem: Environmental > Terrestrial > Soil > Temperate forest > O...
TAAGAGGTAGCGTTGGCGGGCTTGCCGAAATGCCTCGCGTTCATCCTTTTGAAATCCGATGAGCTTCCACGCGACATACTTTTCTTTTGATAGTAAGCTCAACATTTCTTCATTGCCGTTAGCCTTACAGAAAAATTCTTTTTTTGAAGGATCTAAACCCGCGAGTTTAGCTTGAACTTGCTTAGGATATAATAAACTCAAAACCCCCAGCAACATGTATTGGACTGACACAGGGCGATAGATATGGGGATTGGTGATGACAATGAGAACCCCCTGACATTCCTTTCCCTTGTAGCTACCATAGAAAGGCTTGAAATGGTGGGGCATAAAAGTCACCCCTGGCAGTTTTTGCTCATTCATCTTTTCGGCAAAGGCGTCGGCGTTCACCCAAGGCGCTCCGACGATTTTAAAAGGGAGAGTGTATCCAATTCCAATGGAGACAATCCCCAACTCTCCTAGGATTCCCGTTGTCGCATAAAATAAAGGAGTGTCCGCTTCGGGGATGTTGGGACTGGTTGGAATCCAGTTTAAACCAGTATCTTTGAACGTCATCTCTCTTTTCCACCCTTTCATGGGAATCACTTCCAACTTACACCCCACATGGTATTCTTGATTAAATAGTAGAGCCAACTCTCCCACAGTTAATCCATGGCAATAGGGAATGTTGATGTAGCCGATGAAAGAGCGCCACTTCTCTTGGACCATGGGACCATCCACCACTTGACCGTTAATGGGGTTTGGCCGATCTAATACAATCAAAGGGATGTGGTATTTTGCAGCCTCTTCCATCACATAGAACAAGGTTGAGATGAAGGTGTAACTGCGACTTCCGATATCTTGAATATCGTAAATGAGAAGATCAACTCCGGTCAGCATTTTAATAGAAGGACGTCGCGTAGCGCCATGTAAGCTATGAACGGGGATCCCATGGGGACCTTTACTGTCTTTGACATGTTCTGCTGCATAGAATTGACCCACTATCCCATGTTCTGGGGCAAACAAAGCAACAATTTTCAGATCAGCTTCCAATAACAGCTCAAGTGTCGATCGCATCTCACCATTCACGCCTGTGTGATTCGTGATGAGGCCCACTCTTTTTCCTTTAAGTTGAGAGATTTTTTTGTCTTTGAGAAAGACGTCTATTCCTAATTCAATCTTTTGACCCCATAAGGATAGGGGTAAGAGGGTTAGAATAAAGAAAACGACTCTCATAAAATTAAAAATAACCCCTCACAAGCTCTAGAATTATAGACTAACCAATAAAAATAAAAATTAAAGAAAAAATTTTAATCTGTTAATAAGAGCAAAAGGAGGCAATTGCAAAACTCCCCGACCCAGAAAAATCGATGATTTTGAGTCAGTTTGCCAGCCGCTTAAGCGGCCGTGGCCCCATCCCCGAGCACATACTCCAAGCGAGTAGGGCTTGGGGATGGGGTGGCAAAATAGCTCAAAAGGGCGATTTTGCTGTGGCGTGGAGTTTTGCAATTGCTTCAAAACACAATAACGGGGCAAACGCATGACACTCAAAGAACCGGGTTCAAAGTACCTTCATGACGCAATGGAGGAGATCAAACGCGTGCATGGCAAGCCGATGTCCCTAGAACAGCGTGAACTGGCAGCGATCCAACTCGCCGCCAACATCCTTCATGAAGCTACCAATACGATGACAGGTAGTGAAAAAAGAACGCAAGCAGAATTAGCTCGCATGATGCACGATAAACAGGGGAAAGCGTTCACCACGTTGATGACCGATCAGTGCTTTCGAAGCCATAAAGCGCCGCGCGTTGCCAATCAATTGAATTTCTTGCTTCAGAAGATGGGGGTGCCCAGCTACTTGAGTTTGCCCAAGAGAATTTCGTTAGGTTTGTTTCAACTCATGGGACAAGCACTCTCCTATATTTTCGTTCCCATGGCCACATTAACCCTGCGCCAAGCGACCTCCAAAGTGATTTTGCCCGGAGAGCCCGCGGCACTCAAGCGTCACATTCAACTGCGCCGTCAACAAGGCGTGCGCCTCAATCTCAACCACTTGGGTGAGGCAATTCTCGGAGAAGAAGAAGCAAAAATTAGATTGCAGATTTATCTGAATGATCTCAAACAGCCCGATATCGAGTATGTGTCGATCAAGATTTCGACAATCTATAGCCAATTGAATCTCTTAGCTTGGAATAAAACCTTAGACATCCTCTCGGAAAGACTGCGCGAGCTGTACCGCGCAGCGATGGCCAATAAGTTCACGAAGAAAGACGGTACACAAGCGTATAAATTCGTGAATCTCGATATGGAAGAGTTCCGCGATCTTCATCTGACCAAGGACCTCTTTAAAAAAGTGCTTAGCGAACCTGAGTTCAAGAACCTTTCTGCAGGGATAGTCTTACAAGCTTACCTTCCCGATTCCCATATGATCCAAGTGGAACTCACCGAATGGGCGATGGAACGGGTCAAAGCGGGTGGCGCTCCCATCAAAATCAGAATTGTGAAAGGAGCTAATCTCGCTATGGAGCAGTTTGAATCCAGTTTGCGCGATTGGCCACAATCCCCTTACAAAAAGAAATCCGACGTCGATGCCAATTACAAGAAGATGGCGACTTATGGATGCATGCCTCAACACGCCAAGGCTGTGCATCTGGGTATAGCTAGCCATAACCTTTTCGATATCTCCTACGCTCTTCTGTTGCGCTCGGAAAATAAAATTGAGGAAGAAATCACTTTTGAGATGCTAGAGGGAATGGCCGATCACATGCGGCGCGTGGTGCAAAAACTAGCAGGCGATATCCTTCTCTATTGCCCTATAGCCACCAAAGAAGATTTCCAAAGCGCTATTGCTTATCTCATTCGACGCCTGGATGAAAACACAGGACCTGATAACTTTTTGCGTCATGCCTTTGGCTTAAAACCTGGCACTAAGCAGTGGGATGAGCAAGTCCTTCTCTTTACCAATGCATGCCGAGAACAGCACTCTGTATCCACCTCTTCTCGACGCTATCAAGATCGCAACTTACCCCCTATTCATCTTCCGATTGATGCTCCCTTTGAAAATGAACCCGATACAGATTTTTCTCTCTACGCCAACAGAATGTGGGCTGAAAAAATCGCTGAGAAATGGAAAAACCTCACCATTCCTGCTATTCCTCTTGTCATTGCCGGCAAAGAGATCCACCAACCTAAAGCTGAAGGGATCGGTGAAGATCCAGGACGCCCCGGTCAAGCGGTCTATAGCTACTCCATGGCGGATTGGCCTTTAATCGAGCAGGCCATTCAGTGCGCAAAACAGTACGAATCCACCTGGGCAAACACCTCTGTTGAACACCGCTGCGAGCTTTTAGCAAAAGCAGCACAAAAAATGCGTGAAAAACGGGGAGATCTCATCGGCTGCATGATGGTCGATGGAGGAAAAACGATTGTCGAGGGAGACCCGGAGGTGTCTGAAGCGATCGATTTCGCAGATTACTACCTTCGCTCCATGAAAAAAATGCACGCCTGCCAAGACATCCAATGGAAACCTAAAGGAACCGTACTCGTCACTCCTCCTTGGAACTTCCCTATCTCGATTCCCGCAGGAGGCATTCTTGCAGCTCTGGTTGCAGGCAATTGCGTCCTCTTTAAGCCAGCTCCAGAAACAGTGCTCAGCGGTTGGTTGCTCGTCAATGAACTGTGGAATGCAGGCATCCCCAAAGAGGCGCTTCAATTCATTAATTGTCCTGATGAACCTGTGGGAAGTAAACTCATCCAAGACAAGCGGATCAATTTCATTGTCTTAACAGGAGCTACATCTACAGCTCGTCTTTTCATGCGTCTAAGACCAGGTCTTGATCTCGCGGCAGAAACAGGTGGAAAGAACGCGATCATCGTCACAGCAATGGGCGATCGCGACTTGGCTATTAAAGATATTGTGCATTCAGCTTTTGGTCACTCCGGTCAAAAATGCAGTGCTTGTAGCCTTGTTGTCCTAGAAGCAGAGGTCTATGATGATCCGATCTTCCGCAAACAACTCAAAGATGCTGTCGAGAGTTTAAAAACAGGCTCATGTTGGGATTTATCCAACAAAGTCATCCCTGTCATTCACGAGCCAGGCGAAGCTCTTAAAAGAGGCCTTACTCAACTAGAGCCTGGAGAAGAATGGCTTGTTAAACCAAAGAGTGATCCTAACAACCACCATCTCTGGAGTCCCGGCGTGAAATGGGGAGTGAAAGACAAGAGCTTCATGCACATGACTGAGTTATTTGGCCCCGTTGTAGGTGTCATGCGCGCAGCTAACCTAGAAGATGCCATCCGCCTTGTCAACGATACACCATACGGGCTCACTTCAGGTTTGCAAAGCTTAGATGAACGGGAGCAAAAAATCTGGATTGATAAGATCCAAGCTGGAAATTGCTACATCAACCGCACGGTTACCGGCGCCATTGTCCGTCGCCAGCCCTTTGGCGGTACCAAAGCAAGCTGCTATGGCCATGGGTCCAAGGCAGGAGGGCCCAATTACCTCATGCAATTTGCTCATCCGATTACCGTCTCAATTCCTCAAGAGAAACATCCCGTGAAAGAAGAAATCAATCGCTTTAGTTCCCTTTTACAAAAAAACAATCTATCCGTAGAAGAGCTTGGAACTTGGTATGCTAGCATCTGCAATTACGCCTACTGGGGAAAACGATTTTCTGAAGATCACGACCCTTCACAAATTGTCGGACAAGATAATATCTTCCGCTACCGACCTCATCAGAATCTCTGTTTTAGAATGCAAGACCAGGACAAACCACTCGATATTTTGCGCGTTCTTGCAGCAGCGCTTAGCTGCGATGCAAAACTCACCGTAAGTTGGAGCAAAGATCACTCACAACTGCACATCAAAGAACACCTAAAAAATCCCCTTCTTCATTTCATTGAAGAGACAGACGATCAATTCCTCGATAAAATTAAGCAAGGTGCCTACTCAAGGATTCGTTTGATTTCGAAACCTTCCGATGCTGTGCAACAGATGGCTTCTAGCACAGGCTGTTATCTCGGCATAGCACCGGTTCTTGCCAATGGGCGTTTTGAGCTCCTTCATCACTTAAGAGAAATTAGCCTTAGCATTGATTACCATCGCTACGGCAATCTCAACGTTAGAGAATCGGAACCGCGAAAACCCATTCTTTAAGAGGGAATTGCAAAACTCCACGGACCCAGCACAATCGCCCTTTTGAGCCATTTTGCCACCCCATCCACGAGCCCTACTCACTCGGAGTATGTGCTCGGGATGGGGCCGGCATGTAGATGTAATAATCCACTTTATCTCTGAATGCTCAGTTTCGCCTGAAAAGCTTTTGCAGCATCCAAGGTAATTCCCGAAGAATCTAGTTGCAGCGAGCTTAAGAGTGTGAGTTTTGATAGATGGGAAAGACCAGCATCTGTGATGTTTCTGCAGTAGCTTAGATTCAGTGATGTGAGAGATGAGAGTTTTGATAGATGGGCTAGGCCAGCATTTGTGATGTTATTGCAATTGTTTAGATTAAGTGAGCTTAAGAGTGTGAGAGTTACTAGATGAGCAAGGTCAGCATCTGTGATGTTTTCGCACCCGCCTAGAGCAAGTGAGCTTAAGAGTGTGAAAGTTGCTAGATAGTCAAAGCCAACATTTGTGATGTTATTGCACAAGGTTAGATCAAGTGAACTTAAGAGTGTGAGTTTTGATAGATGGGCTAGGCCAGCATTTGTGATGTTTTCGCACCAGCTTAGATTCAGTGAGCTTAAGAGTGTGAGTTTCGATAGATGGGCAAGGCCTGCATCTGTGATGTTTCTGCAGCAGGTTAGATCAAGTGAGCTTAGAGAGGTGAGAGTTAATAGATGGGCAAGGCCAGCATCTGTGATGTTTCTGCAGCAGCTTAGATCAAGCGAGCTTAGAGAGGTGAGAGTTAATAGATGGGCAAGGCCAGCATCTGTGATGTTTCTGCAGCAGCTTAGATCAAGCGAGCTTAAGAGTGTGAGTTTTGATAGATGGGCAAGACCAGTATCTGTGATCTTTCTGCACTCGCTTAGATTAAGTGAGCTTAAGAGTGTGAGTTTTGATAGATGGGCAAGGCCAGCATCTGTGATATTACCATAGTTTAGACCACAGTGTAGATTAAGTGAGCTTAAGAGTGTGAGAGTTGACAGGTGGGCAAGACCAGCATCTGTGATCTTTCTGCACTCGCTTAGATTAATTGAGCTTAAAGATGTGAGAGTTGCTAGATAAGCAAGGCCAGCATCTGTGATGTGATAGCACCAGCTTAGATTAAGTGAGCTTAAAGATGTGAGAGTTAATAGATGGGCAAGGCCAGCATCTGTGATCTCCCCAACCCCGTTTAGATCAAGTGATCTTAAGCGTGTGAGAGTTAATAGATGGGCAAGGCCAGCATCTGTGATCTTCCAAACCCCGCTTAGATTAAGTGAGCTTAAGAGTGTGAGTTTTGATAGATGGGCAAGGCCAGCATCTGTGATGTTTTCGCACTTAGATAGATTGATAGAGGTAATGCGAGTACCACTTGCTTTATCAAGAATGGTTTTAAGATCGCTATCCGATAAATTGCGCAGTCCAGAAAGATCTAGACAGCCATCGTTGACGAGAGATAGGTTACGCCAATCTTTGCATGCTTGACGGACGTGAATTATTTCATGAGCAGGAAGGAAGCTTAATATACGTCCGAAAACAGCGCTAGGGATACCCTGTATGCGAGTCGTTGCGTATTTAGGCGTAGTTGGTGAGGGGATAGATGAAGGGAGCAGTACAGGAGCTGGCTGCGCTGTCGCTTGTAAAGTTAAAGGAACTAAGCCGGATAATGACATTGTTAAATCTCCTGATTGTAATTAGTATTATACTGTCGAAACCTTCCGATGCTATGCAACAAATGGCTTCTAGCGCAGGCTGTTATCTCGGCATAGCACCGGTTCTTGCCAATGGGCGTTTTGAGCTCCTTCATCACTTAAGAGAAATAGCCTTAGCATTGATTACCATCGCTACGGCAATCTCAACGTTAGAGAATCGGAACCGCGAAAACCCATTCTTTAAGAGGCAATTGCAAAACTCCACGGACCCAGCACAATCGCCCTTTTGAGCCATTTTGCCACCCCATCCACGAGTCCTACTCACTCGGAGTAAGTGCTCGGGATGGGGCGCCAGCATGTAGATGGAATAATCCATTTTATCTCTGAATGCTCAGTTTCGCCTGAAAAGCTTTTGCAGTATCCAAGGTAATTCCCGAATGATCTAGTTGAAGTGAGCTTAAGAGTGTAAGTTTTGATAGATGGGCAAGACCAGCATCTGTGATGTTTCTGCAGCAGCTTAGATCAAGTGAGCTTAAAGATGTGAGAGTTGCTAGATGGGCAAGACCAGCATCTGTGATGTTTCTGCAGCAGCTTAGATCAAGTGAGCTTAAACGTGTGAGTTTTGATAGATGAGCAAGGCCAGCACCTCTGATGTAAGAGCACCCGCATAGATTAAGTGAGCTTAGAGATGTGAGTTTTGATAAATAGGCAAGACCAGCATCTGTGATGTTTATGAACTTTAGATTAAGTGAGCTTAGAGATGTGAGAGTTTCTAGATGGGCAAGGCCAGCATCTTTGATGTTGCATCTCTCTAGATTAAGTGAGCTTAGAGATGTGTTTGATAGATGGGCAAGGCCAGCATCTGTGATGCGTGTGTTGTATAGATCAAGTGACCTTAGAGATGTGAGTTTTGATAGATGGGCAAGGCCACGATTTGTGATGTTGTTGCACCAGCTTAAATTGAGTGAGCTTAGAGATGTGTTTGATAGATAGGCAAGGCCAGCATCTGTGATATCTGTGAAGTATAGATTAAGTGAGCTTAGAGATGTGAGTTTTGATAGATGGGCAAAGCCAGCATCTGTGAGGGTTAGGCATTTAGGTAGATGGATAGAGGTAATGCGAGTTCCACTTGCTTTATCAAGAATGGTTTTAAGAGCGCTATCCGTGAAATCGCGCACACCAGAAAGATCTAGACAGCCATCGTTGACGAGAGATAGGTTACGCCAATCTTTGCATACATGATGAAGGCAAGTAGTTATTTGTTTAGCAGGAAGGAAGCTTAATATTCGTCCGAAAACGTCGTTAGGAATAGCCTTTATAATATTAGTCGTTGCCTGTTTGGGAGCAGGTTGCGACTCAATCACAGCCGTGAGGTGTGCCGGCGACGCTGGTTGTGCTTTGGGCAGTCCAGAAAGAGCTAGACAGTCTTTGTTGAGGAGAGGTAGTTCACTCCAAGCTCGACATACTGTACGGGCGCTAAATATTTCTTTATTAGAAAGGAAACTTAATATAGGTCCGAGAGCGTTGCGATCGAGAGCCTTGACAGGTGTTGCGTCTTTAGGTGTAGTTTGTGAGGGGATAGATGAAGGGAGCAGTACAGGCCCTTGCTGCGCTGTCGCTTGTAAAGTTAAAGGAACTAAGCCAGATAATGACATTGTTAAATCTCCTGATTGTAATTAGTATTACATTTATTATGTCTATGGCCTGATTTATTTAAAAAGTAATTTAACTTATTGACTAAATTAAAAATAAATCTAAACAGCGCGTTTCTTGATCACCTCGATCACACCCAGCCTAAACCTGGTTGGATCATCAAAGCGATGTAGCTCTCCCCATCTATCCCCCCCTTTCGGCTCAGGGGCTAGGTGATAAATCTGACCAAAAATAGCGTTCCTAACCTCTTCCGGTAACTTGTACAATAATTGATCGATTTTCTGATTAGTAGAATGTAATTGATTGATGAGCTCCAACAAAGAGCTAATCGATCGTTGTTTAAAAAGAGCTGGATCTGATCTTTCCAAAGCGGCTAATGCTTGCGCCAATCTCAGGCGGTTGAGATCAAGATAACGGTTCTTTTGTCCCCATCCATCGCCCCCTTTTGGCTCTGAAGCCAGCATGTAGATATAATAATCCACTTTATCTCTAACTGCGGAAGCTTGAATGGAAATGAGTTTTAAAGCTTCTTTGTCCCCCATCTCCAGGTTACCTGGAACTCCCGTATGACGTAGGTTAAGTGAAGTTAGTGATGTGAGAGTTGCTAAATGGACAAGGCCAGCATTTGTGATTCCGCACGCAGTTAGATTTAGCGATGTTAGAGATTTAAGTTGTGATAGATGGGCAAGGCCAGCATTTGTGATTTTTTTACATGCATATAGATTAAGTGAAGTTAGAGATATGAGTTTGGATAGAGAGGTAAGACCAACATTTGTAATTTTTTTACAATCGTGTAGATTAAGTGAAGTTAGAGATGTGAGTTTTGATAAAGGGGCAAGGCCAGCATCTGTGATTTTTTCACATCTTTGTAGATCAAGTGAAGTTAGAGATGGAAGTTTTGATAGATGGACAAGGCCAGCATCTGTGATGTCTTCGCATAGGCTTAGATCAAGTGAGGTTAGAGATGTAAGTTTTGATAGAGGGGCAAGACAAGCATCTGTGATGTTACAGCAACTTAGATTAAGTGAGCTTAGAGACTTTAAAGATGATAGAGGCTCAAGACCAGCAAGTTGGATATTTCTGCATCCAGATAGATCAAGTGAAGTTAGAGATTTAAGAGTTGCTAGAGAGCTTAGACCATCATCTGTGATTTTTCTGCACGCGTATAGATTAAGCGAGGTTAGAGATGTGAGAAATGATAGAGATTTAAGGCCAGCATCTGCGATGTCGCATGCAGTTAAATTTAGTGAGGTTAGAGATGTGAGAGATGCTAGAGATCTAAGGCCAGCATCTGTAATACCGTAGCATTTTTCTAGTTCAAGTGAGGTTAGAGATTTTAGAGATGATAGAGAACTAAGACCAACATCTGTAATGTTTCTGCACAAGTATAGATTAAGCGAGGTTAGAGATTTGAGAGATGATAGAGAGTTAAGGCCAGCATCTGTGATTTTGGGGGCGAATCCATCATATAGATCGAGTGAGGTTAGAGATGTGAGAGTTGCTAGAATACTAAGGCCATCATCTGTGATCGTGTCGCAACATCTTAAGGAGGTTAGAGACTTCAGAGGCTCCAAAGAGATAAGGCCGGCATCTGTGATCTTGTTGCACTCACGTAGATCAAGTGAAGTTAGAGATTCGAGAGCTGCTAGAGAGCTAAGGCCAGCATTTGTTATAGAATGGCACAAACTTAAATCAAGTGAGGCTAGATATTTAAGAGATTTTAGAAGCTCAAGGCCAGCATCTTCGATCCTATGGCAATTGCGTAAATTAAGTGAGGTTAGAGATGTGAGAGATGATAGATAGACAAGGCTAGTATTTGTGATTTTCCTGCACCACTCTAATTTAACTGAGGTTAAAGACGTGAGAGGTACTAGAGATTTAAGGCCAGCGTCTGTTATGTTTTCGCAATGACTTAGATCGAGTGAGATCAGAGAGTTGAGAGATGATAGAGAGCTAAGACCAGCGTCTGTAATGTTTTCGCAATGACTTAGATTCAGTGATGTCAGAGATTTGAGAGATGATAGAGAGCTAAGGCCAGCGTCTGTGATGTTTTCGCAATGAGTTAGATTGATAGATGTAATGTCAGTGTTTTTTGCTTGATCAAGAATGTTTTTAAGATCTTTATCCGATAAATGGGGCATTTTAGACAGATCTAGACACCCATCGTTGACAAGAGGCGTCTTACTCCAGGCTTTGCAAACTTGACGCATTGAGATTATCTGTTGACCGGGAAGAAAGCTAAATATACGATCAATAATATCATCAGGAATATCTTTTAGGCTTCTCGTTGCTGTTTGCTTAGAAGCTTGTAAATGCTTCTGCGTAGACGCTGGCTCCGCTGCAGGTTCTAGCGTTAAAGTGGCTAAAGTAATAGTGGACATATTAAACCTCTTGATTTTAATTAATTAACATTAATTTTATGTGTTATTTTATTTTGAGTCAATAATTA
>Ga0206972_1164_pt1 | contig 10821 bp, 9 predicted proteins | sample Alteio_BWOrgHeat_86_FD_152925 | JGI IMG/M metagenome (GOLD analysis project Ga0206972, IMG submission 152925) | Enriched cells from forest soil in Barre Woods Harvard Forest LTER site, Petersham, Massachusetts, United States -... | ecosystem: Environmental > Terrestrial > Soil > Temperate forest > O...
ATGCCCACCATATTGAAACGTACCTGGTCCGTTTTGCTTTTGGATTCGCTGAGCGTCCAGGTACCGCTGAAATTGGTAGGGGCTGTAAAAGACATCAGGAGGGCAGACAGGCCGATAAATGCCGCCAGGCCGGTAAGAGAAAGAATTCGATTGCGTTGCATGGGTATGATTTTGCGCTGAAAATACAAAACTTCAGGGAACAAAGCAGTGTTACTTCAAGAGCTCTTTGATCTCATTCAGTTTCATCAATGCCTCTACGGGTGTGAGGCGGTTGATATCGATATCGCCGAGCATCTTGCGGATGTCATCAAACGCCTGGGAATGTGCATCGAAGATGGAAAGCTGAACTTTGGGGGCAGACAAATTCCTGAGGTTCCCGGCCATCCCGGCGCCGGACCTGCCTTTCTGATCTGGCTGGCTGGTATCATCTACGTGTTTCTCTTCGAGCTGTTGTAATACGGCGGTGGCGCGGTCGATCAGCGATGGCGGCATGCCGGCCATGCGCGCCACATGGATGCCGAAACTGTGGGTGCTGCCACCCGGCGCCAGTTTGCGCAGGAAAATGATCTTGTTGCCTACCTCCTTGTTGGTGACGTGGAAATTTTTTACGCGGGGAAGTTTCTCCTCCAGTTCATTGAGCTCATGGTAGTGCGTGGCGAACAGCGTTTTCGGGGCACAGGAAGAATGGTGCAGGTATTCAACAATGCTCCACGCAATGGATATGCCGTCGTAGGTAGACGTTCCCCTCCCGATCTCATCGAGCAGTATCAGGCTGCGTTGTGAAATGTTATTCAGGATGCTCGCAGTCTCATTCATTTCCACCATGAAAGTGGATTCGCCGCCGCTGAGGTTATCGGAGGCGCCAACGCGGGTGAATATCTTGTCGGTGAGCGGGATCTTAGCGGAGCTGGCAGGAACAAAACTGCCCATATGCGCCATCAGCGTGATCAGTGCAGTCTGCCGCAGCAGTGCGCTTTTGCCGCTCATATTCGGGCCGGTGAGGATGATCACCTGCTGTTCGGCGGGGTCGAGATAAATGTCGTTCGACACAAAGAAATCGCCGGGAGCAAGGTTCCGTTCGATCACGGGATGGCGGCTTTCTTTCAGGTCCAGTACCAGCCCTTCATTCAGCATCGGTTTCTTATAATTGAAATGCAATGCGTTGTCTGCAAAGCAACACAGGCAGTCCAGCACCCCCAGGATATTGCCATTGGCCTGCAGTTGCGGGATATAATCCTGCAGGTCGGTCAGCAACTGGTCGTACAGGCTCAATTCAATCGCCAGTATCTTTTCCTCGGCGCCCGTGATCTTTTCTTCGTACTCCTTCAGTTCAGGCGTTATGTACCGTTCGGCGTTGGTGAGGGTCTGTTTCCGTATCCAGTCTGGCGGAACCTTGTTCCGGTGAGAATGGGTCACTTCGAGATAGTAGCCGAAAACATTATTGAAACTGATCTTCAAAGTGGTGATGCCTGTCCGTTCGGCTTCACGCTTCTGTATACTTACCAGGTATTCCTTGCCGCCGCTGGAAATGTTCCTCAACTGGTCCAGTTCGGCATGAACGCCGGGTTTGATCAGGTTGCCTTTGTTCGCCGCAACGGGCGGCGTTTCATTGAGCGTCTGTTGTATCCGGTCCAGTATGAACTGGCAGTTGTTCAGCCCATCGCCCAGTTTTTTAAGGTATTCGTTTCCGGCAGACTGGCAGGCCTGTTTGATCTCTGCAGTATGGATCAGGCCTTTTGCCAGTTGTGCAATCTCACGGGGATTGATCTTCTTTACCGGGATCTTGCTTGCGAGGCGTTCCACATCTCCGCAGTGTTTTATGGCGGCGGCAATGCGATGCCGCGCATCGGTTTCCTTTACGAGGTACTCCACCGCATCCAGCCGCTGATCGATGCGACGGATACCCTTGAGCGGAAATAATATCCATCGTTTCAGCAATCGGGCGCCCATCGGGCTCACGGTATGATCGAGTACCTGGAGGAGACTGTGCCCTTCGCGCCCGGCATAGCCGTCTGCCTGTGGCAGTATTTCCAGGTTGCGGATAGTAAAGCGGTCCATCCACAGAAAATCTTCTTTTTCCAGCCGTTGAATGGAGCTGATGTGCTGCAGGTGCGGGTGTTCTGTTTCTTTGAGATAGTGGAGGATGGCACCCGCCGCAACAATGCCCTCGTGCTGTTCTTCCACACCATATCCCTTGAGTGAATGTGTCTGGAAATGTTTCAGCAAAAGGTCGGTGGCAAAGGCCTCATCGAAGATCCATTCTTCGAGCGTGTAGGTATAAAAACGCGTTCCGAAAAGTTCCTTGAATTTTTTCTGCAGGCTTCGCTGGAAGATGACCTCTGCAGGCTGCAGGCTCTGCAGTAACTTATCGAGGTACTCTGCATTGCCTTCCGCAATAAAAAATTCGCCGGTGGATATATCCAGGAAGGCAGCGCCCAGGCGGTCGCCGTTGAAATGCATCGCGGCAAGGAAATTATTCGAATTGTGTTCCAGCAGTTTGTCATTGGTGGCAATGCCGGGTGTCACCATTTCGGTTACACCGCGCTTTACAATGCCCTTCACCGTTTTCGGATCTTCGAGCTGGTCGCAGATGGCCACGCGGTAACCGGCCTTCACCAGTTTGTGGAGGTAAGTATCCAGTGCGTGGTGGGGAAATCCTGCCAGTTCACTGCTTGCCGCCGCGCCGTTGTTGCGTTTGGTGAGCGTGATGCCCAGCACTTTTGCGGCGATCACTGCATCACTTCCGAATGTCTCGTAAAAGTCGCCCACCCTGAACAGCAGTATCGCATCCGGGTATTTCTGCTTGATCGCCCGGTGCTGTTGCATTAAAGGTGTGTCCGCTTTTGACATAGCAGCAAATATAGGTGGAAACGCAACAGTTGCCGGCATCGCCCGAAGGGCCAACACAGCAAAAAAAAGCCGCTTCGAAAGCGGCTTTTTTATTCAGGCTGAAATCTTTTGAGTTAGAAACCACGTCCACCCGCCGGTCTTGGTTCGGGCAGGGGTTTGCGGGGCAGTTTGGTATCGCGCTGGGCGGCATCGTACACGAAACCGGCCACGATGGTTGCGATCTGTTTCAGGTCGTCCTCGCTCAGGTGATCGTACACATCCATATTGCTGTGGTGCGTACGCGTATCGTATTCCATCGGCTCCTGTATGAACTGGAATCCGGGCAATCCAACAGCATCGAAAGACAGGTGGTCGGTGCCGCCGGTGGTGCTGATGGTAACGGTTTTGGCGCCCAGGTCGTTGAACGGGGCCAGCCATTGGGTGAAGATGCTGCGGCAGGCCTCATTGCCCTGCAGGTAGATGCCCCTGACCTTTCCGGTACCATTATCGATATTGAAATAACCGGCCAGTTTGGAATGTTCGGGCAGCAGCTGCATATTGGCGGGGTCGGCAAAGGTTTTCTTTACATATCCGCGTGAGCCGAGTATACCTTCTTCTTCACCGCTCCAGAGGCCGATCCGGATCGTGCGTCGTGGCTGGATGCCCAGCGTTTTGAGTATGCGGATGGCCTCCATCATCACCGTGCAGCCAGCTGCATTGTCAGTGGCGCCGGTGCCGGAATGCCAGGAGTCGAGGTGAGCGCCGATCATTACCACTTCATCTTTCAATGCGGGATCGGTGCCGGGGAAATCGGCTATCACATTATAGCCCTGCAGGTCTTTGTTGTAGAACTTTGTTTTTACATCCACATCCATCTTCACGGTCGTGCCTCCTTTTGCCAGCCGCAGGATGGTATTGTAGTCTTCCACACCCACTACGATGTCAAGGAAGTTTTCGGGGTCGGTGCCTTTGTAGCCGCCGCCGCCCTGAACATACAGGGTACCATCGTGCATCCTGATCGTGCTGCTGAGCATGCCAAAAGCGCCTTCGGCCGTTGCCATCTCTTTCAGCAGTGCTGCTGCGCGCTGGGCGCCACCACCGGCACCACCGCCACGCTGGAATTGTTCCCTGCGGCGACGTGCGGCCGCAGTGTCGGGCGGCCCGGGCGGTAGTGCATCGGCCATTTTTGCCAGCTCCTCATCGGTGTAGCGTGAAGCATCTGCCTTGAAGCTTTGCTTGTACACATAAGAATTATCCATCACGATGATCTTATCTTTCAAATGGCCCCGGTAAGCATCCAGTGAGGTGCTGTCTTTCAGGGCCACCACGATCACTTCTGCTTTTTGGAGCCCGCCTGTGCCCTTGCACCAGGCCTTGGGATAGGCAGTAAGTGTTTTATAGTAGGGCGCAGTGATCGCCACGTATGATTTTTCTATCTCCCATCCCTTACCGAACTCGCCCCAGGGATCCAGTTTGGCATCGGAGAGTCCCCAGGAAGCCAGGGTTTCCTTTGCATAGTTTGCGGCCCTGAAAAAGCCGGGGGAATTGGTGAGTCGGGGTCCGCTGGCATCCGTAAGATGAAAGGCAATATCCATCACGTGGGAGTGCTGCAGGCCTTCATCCCTGATGCGCTGCATCATGCCGGCATCGATTTTTTCGGTCTGCGCCATTGCCGCCAACGGGCAGAGCAACAACATCGCGAAGCTTTGTGTAAAGAGTTTTCTCATGTTGATAGTTTTGCGGAAGATAAAAATTATTGGAAAGAACGGATAAAAAAATCGGCAAACCCGGGCGCTTTATTCTCTGAATGGTACTTTTGGCGGATGCGCAAACTGAGCATGAACGAGTTGGGCCGTAAAACGGTGGGGGAATTCCGGCAGGCCCCCAAGAATCCCGTGGTGCTGATCCTTGACAATATCAGGAGCATGCACAATGTGGGCAGTGTTTTTCGCACCGCCGATGCTTTCCTGGTGGAGGGAATCTGCCTTTGCGGTTATACTCCCCGGCCACCGCACCGGGATATCCAGAAAACGGCGCTGGGGGCCACCGAAACTGTCAACTGGGAATATTTTTCCGATGTTACGGCGGCCATACAGTCGGTCCGCCAAAAAGGTTACCGCGTAGTGGCCGCGGAGCAGACGGTGGAAAGCATGCCGCTTCAGCAACTGGCGCCTGACGGGCCCCTGGCGGTGGTGCTGGGCAATGAAGTGGAGGGTGTTTCCGCGGAGGCGCTGGCGATTTGCGACGGGAGCATTGAAATACCGCAGTCCGGCACGAAGCACTCCCTCAATGTTTCCGTGGCTGCGGGTATCATTCTCTGGGAACTGTGCCGGGGAACGCTTAGCGGTTCCTGAACGGTATTTGCGTAATTTCGCGGTCTGACTATGTCCACCCCACGTAACTACTTCAGCCTTGTAAAATTCTCGCATACTATTTTTGCCCTGCCTTTTGCGATGATCGGTTTTTCGCTGGGATCGGCCGACCGCGCGGGAACGCCTGGCAAGCCGCTCTGGCTGCTGTTCTGCCTCGTACTGGTATGTATGGTCACGGCGCGGAGCGCGGCAATGGCATTTAACCGCTACCTGGACAGGCAGTTCGATGCAAAGAATCCGCGAACGGCGATCCGCGAAATACCCCGGGGGATCATTTCACCGGCCAGCGCATTGCGGTTTGTGCTCGTCAATGGCATCCTGTTCATGACGGCTGCCTGGTTCATCAACAGCGCCTGCTTCTTTCTCTCGCCGGTGGCGCTGTTCGTGGTGCTGTTCTATAGTTATACCAAACGGTTTACCTCTCTGTGTCACCTCGTGCTGGGGCTGGGCCTTTCGCTGGCACCCCTCGGAGCCTACATCGCAGTAACCGGCAGCTTCGCAGTGTTGCCCATACTGTTTTCGGGTACGGTGCTTTGCTGGGTGAGCGGTTTTGATATTATCTATGCGTTGCAGGATGAGGAGTTCGACAAAACCGAACATCTTCATTCGATCCCGGTGGCCATGGGCAAGAAGCGGGCGCTGTGGGTCTCCCGCCTCCTGCACACCTTCAGTGCAGTATTGGTGCTCACGGCGGGATGGTATGGTCATTTTGGGATGTGGTATTTTGCGGGAGTAGTGTTGTTTATCGGGATGCTGGTGTACCAGCATTCGATCGTATCGCCCGGGAACCTCAGCCGCGTGAACATTGCATTCATGACCGCGAATGGCATTGCGAGCGTTGTGTTTGCCGTATTTGCGATCACCGATATCCTGCTGCATGTTACCTGATCCTTTTACCTTCAATAAAAAATAGCGAGTTGTCACGAATCCTTGCCATCGACTATGGCGCCAGGCGCACGGGACTGGCGGTCACCGACCCGCTGCAGATCATTGCGGGCGCACTGACCACGGTGGAGACAAAAGAGCTCATTCCTTTCTTAAAAAAATATATGGCGGCGGAACCGGTCGAACGGATACTGATCGGTGCGCCGCTGAACCTCGATGGTTCGCCAACGCATGCCACTCCATTGGTGGCGGCGGCAGTCAAACAACTCACCAAAGAATTTCCGCAGGTACCTATACAGGAAGTGGATGAGCAGTTCACGTCAAAAAGGGCCAAACATGCCATGGTGGAAATGGGAATGAAAAAGAAAGACAGGCGCGTAAAGGGGAATACCGACAGGATCGCGGCTGCGATCATGCTGCAGGAGTACCTGGAGAACCCTCAACGCGGATAAGCTGATCGATCAATAACATCAGTGCCACCGCAGCAGACTTATTCGTTCCAGCATCCGTTCAACCCCTAAATTGCTCAATTGTTTATTTGGAGGTAAATTTGCAGTTCACCATTAAACAGGAGCATGATCCTTCCCATTGTGGCATATGGCGCCGAGTCGCTCAGGAAAAGGTCGGCAGACATTCAGCCTGACTACCCGCAGCTCGGCAAATTCATCGAGGATATGTGGGAAACCATGTATGCCAGCAGCGGCGTAGGCCTTGCTGCTCCGCAGGTGAACCGGAATATCCGGCTGTTCGTGATGGACAGTCAGCAGATCTTCGAGCACCAGGAAGAGGAAGACAAGGGAATGTATGCAGATGAACCGGGTATCAAACAGATATTCATCAATGCGCAGATCATTGCGCTGGACGGGGAAGAATGGCCGTATAATGAAGGCTGTCTCAGCATTCCCAAGATCCGGGAAGACATTCATCGCCCCCAGACCGTCACCATCCGTTTCCAGGACGAACATTTCAAAGAACATACCGCTACTTACACGGGTATCACGGCACGCATCATCCAGCATGAATACGATCATATAGAAGGCAAACTGTTCATCGATTACCTCAAGCCACTGAGAAAGAAAATGCTGAAGGGGAAACTCACCGATATCAGCAAGGGAAAGGTGAAGGTGGATTATAAAATGGTATTCCCCGGTTAGATCCCTCAATTCAATACATGAAAAAAATCTTCCTGGTATCCGCCTGTTTTTTTATTTTCTTTCGTGCGCTCCCGCAAAAGGATACATCGATATTGATGGACGGCAAACGATTTACACTGCCCGAGCTGATTGTTCGCAACAATTTCGACTATAAGAAACTCCTGAAGCAGATCCGGGAAGACAGTTCATTCTATAAATCGTTCCGCAACCTGCGTATACTGAAATTCACATCGCTGAACGATATCAGGATGATGGATAAAAAAGGCGTGATGCAAGCCTCCTTATCGAGCAGAACAAGACAGAACCGGGCACATGGATGCCGCACCATGGATGTGCTGGAGGAGCAGACGACGGGCGACTTTTATGATGCTGACCATAACTATAATTACCTGACCGCAGAACTGTATGCAGGACTTTTTTTTACAAAAGGAGAGGTATGCGGGGAAACAAATGTGGTGCAGGGATTTAATATCACCGCCAGCAACAAGCAGGGCATGGACAAACACAAGGAACAATTGAAAATGCTTTTCTTTAACCCGGGTAAGAAAATACCGGGCATTCCTTTTATCGGCGATAAGCTGGACCTCTACGACGAACGGGCCGCGAAATTGTACGACTATCGCCTCGATATACAGGAATACCACGGCCAGCAGTGTTACGTATTTACCATCGCGCCAAAGGAAGATATCAGTGCGGGCAGGAAAAACGGTACGGTGGTGGACCAGATGGTCACCTGGTTCGATATGCAGACGCTGGCGGTACTGGGGCGCAACTACTCACTCAGTTATAAGGCGGGTGTGTACGATTTTGACGTAAGCATGGAGGTGGAGATGACGCATTTCGGCGACCTGATCGTACCGAAAGTGCTTCGTTACAGGGGTAACTGGAGCGCTATCTTCAAGAAGCGCGAGCGTGGGTTGTTTACCGCCACGCTGTTCGATTTTCAGAAAGAATAATGTTACAGCGCGTCCAGTATCGCCATGATATCGGATGCGGATTTCTTCTGCGGGGAAACGGAGATCTTGTCTGCCCCAGTGAACGTGATGTCGCGCGTTCCTACATAAAAATCATGATCGATCAGCGAGATGGACAGAATGGTAAAGGCCGTGCCGGTTTGTACGTTCTGCGCATAATACGACCTTGACGGGAAGTCAGGCGATAGCTTTATCACCGTTCTTTTATTCTTCGCAACGGCAAATACCAGTGTATTCTTATTGGTGAAATTGAGCGCCAGCGTAACGTTTATTCTTGTTTTGGGAGCCGTCGTGTCTGTAAGTAGATTGATACCGGTCCAGTGCAACAGTTTTGATGCAAGAACATAGCCCTTTTTGCCGCCGTTGCTGGTGGAATCCCAGAGAGCAACATTACCGCCATCGGTACTGGCCTGCCAGGTAAAGGACGAATCGCGATTGGTGAGCGGAACACCCATATAGAACGACATGGCCGTCTGGGGCAGGGAATCAGCAATGCGAATACTGTAAGTAGCCCCCTGTGTGAGGCCCACTTCCTGGCCATTATTGGTAAAGCGTACAAAAAAGTCACCGCCACTTTCCAGCAGGTACTTACCAGCAGTAGTGGGTATCTGGAATCGCACAAAATCACCCTTGCGGCGCAATGCCAGCAGTTCTACCTGGATGGTGGTATTGACAAGCGCTGTAGAGCTGCCTGTAGCCGTGCAGGCACCGCCTGGAATTGCGATCTGCAGGCTGTCGCTGAAAACGATCTTTCTCCCGGTAGATGAATTGAAAGTGTCTGTGTGCGAGGGAACGAGGAATGCAGCCGCCATGGAATCCAGGAGACCCTGGCTCATCTGTTTATTGGCCCAGGTGGTATCGTTGATCTGGAGATTGGGGTAGGGCACAAACTCATTCGAAGCATCCTTCCGGCAGGCTGAAAAAAAGCCTATCACCATGCAGCACACGAGAAACTTTTTCATATTGCTTTTTTTATCAGATACTTTAATGTTTGAAACCGCTGCCTTTCCCGTTGAGTTTTAACCGGATGCCCACGGTAAGACCTGCTCCATTGAACCGCTGGGTAAAGCCAACGTCGCTTTTGGTGCTGGAAACCCCGAAACGTGCGTACGGCTCGGCAAACACTTCCAGGTTCTTCGCCACTCCATAAGCGGCGCTCACGCTGCCATACAGGCTGAGCCCCACACTGTGCTTGTAAATGACCGTACTGCCCTTGGAATCGATGGGAACCACGTTGTAGGCGGTATCCAGCGTTTCGCCGCTGTACCAGGAGGCCGCGTTGATGATCACACCGCCGTTAACAGCCAGGTGCCACCTGTCTTCCTTGCCCCCGAACTCATACCCCGCGATCAGTGGTATTTCCAGGTTACGGTACGTATTTGAAGCTTTCCTGACACGGTAACCTATCTGGATCACCGTAGTGGTGTCGCTGATAGTGGTGTCGCCCTGCGGGCGGATGATGGTGCGCGCCACGATTACCGTGGTAACATTGCGCTCACTTTCGGTGCGGTTGCTGAACTGCTCGTTGAGCTGCGAATATTGCAGGCCGCTCCGGAGCAGGATGTGGTCTCCCAGGTTCCTGCTGATACGGGCGCCGACCGTGAATCCCGTGGTCATGGTCTCGCTGCTGTCTTTCTTTTGGATATAGGCATTGCTGATCCCCGCTGAACTGACCGATTTGCTGTTGAAATCGGGCGATCCGTAAATTTCCAGGTACCAGTCATTCCGCTGGTATCCCCTCACGCTGGGGCAATCGCTCAGTAAAATAATTCCTTTATTGTCTACCGGTCCCAGGTGGCCATTGCCGGGAAATACCGTATTCAGGAAACGCTGTGTGGTCAGCGACATCCGCCTTGCTTCGAGGTCTGCGGCCACGGTATTCTCATCCAATGGTACAGCGGTGCCCGGCGTAATGGGAGAGATGCCGGTAGTGCTGTTCAGCAGGGGTAAGGCCGTATTCTTGTCTCCCTTGTCCGGAGCCAGCAGGGAAGATGTATTTTTTCGGGAGCCTGCCGCGGTAATATTTCCAGTTGTACCGGGCTTACCCCCGGCTGTATTCACGATGGGCGCAACGTAAGTGCCCGGTTTAGGCAAGATGGAACCGCTTTCGGCGCTGACCTGGTGGCCAGGCGCTCCGTTTTCGCGGGAGGCGGCGGGAAGACTGGTCTCGGATGAAGTGGAAGTACCGATGCCGGGCTTAGCTGCTTCGGCAACCGGTGCTGCTGCAGGAACAGTAGCGTTATGACCCTCGTTCCCATCATGGGGAAGCTGGTTGCCAGCCTGGCGGGAGGTAACGATAGAAGTTTTTAATGTAGCGGTGTGATCATTGGAGTTGAGTTTTGTAAAAAGATAAGCCCCACCCATCAGCGCGGCGATGCCGGCGGAGATGAGCAATCCCGTATAATTTTTCCACCAGTACGCGGCAGGACGTTCCCTGTCTTTTTCCCGTACGATCTTCTCCCAGAGCCCGTCGGGCACGGCGGAGGGATGGTTTTTCAACTTATCCCTTACAAAATCATCAAATAGTTTATCGGTCATCACACTGCGATTTTTTGTAATTGTAATACCTGCTGCTGCAGCATTTTCCTTGCTTTCACCAGCTGGCTG
>Ga0206972_1039_pt1 | contig 10644 bp, 8 predicted proteins | sample Alteio_BWOrgHeat_86_FD_152925 | JGI IMG/M metagenome (GOLD analysis project Ga0206972, IMG submission 152925) | Enriched cells from forest soil in Barre Woods Harvard Forest LTER site, Petersham, Massachusetts, United States -... | ecosystem: Environmental > Terrestrial > Soil > Temperate forest > O...
GAGATCCAGATGCCTTCGCGGATACGCTGCCAGCGGCGCTCGTCTTCGTACTCGGAGATTTTTTCGAGAAGTTCGTGCAGGTCGTAGTCGACATAGCGAGAGGTAGAGCGGCCGATTCGGGAAGGCCGGGTGGGTTCACCTGTCTCAATTTCTTCCAACGGCTCGGCCGTGTCCTGAAGATGCTCTTCGGGCTGCTCGGCGACGGGCGGGTTGGTGGGTGTTTCGCTGGCTGGCATCAGGCAATCAATTGGCGGCGCAACGGACGCGCCATCCGCACTCACGCTCCGGACACACGTATTTCACTGCGTCTCCAGTTCGTTCAAGGACACTATTTATTCTCTCATTCTCCCGGTGCGACGGCCAGACGGCAGTCTGCTACTTTTGCGTACAGCCGGCGCGGCAGTCCGGCGGCTTAGAATTGGTCCTGAACGTTGTCCCGACTAACTTTAGACGCATCCAACCGACTGACGTAACTGAAGGCCCTTCTTGAAAGATCTCTTTGTAAAACTGATGGCCCAATGGAAGTTCCTGATTTTGCCGGCGCTGGCGAAGCTGGGAGTCTGGGGGGTTCTGCTGATCTCGATTGTGGACGCGGCGAGCCTGCCGGTTCCGATGGACCTGATTCTGGCAGGGTATGTCTGGGCGAATAAGGGTCAATTCTTGATTTACACGGTGATTGCAGCGGCGGGTTCGGCGATCGGTGGTCTGCTGCCGTTCGGGCTGGGCCGCGCGGGCGGGGAGCTGTTTCTGTTGAAGCGGGTGAACAGGCAAAATTTCGAAAAGATGCGGAATCGCTTCGAGCGGCAGGAGTTTCTGGCAGTTATGGTGCCGAGCATGTTGCCGCCGCCAACGCCCTGGAAGGCGTTTGTTTTTGCAGCGGGTGTGTTTGAGATGCGGGTTGTGCCGTTTATGCTGGCGGTGTTTGCGGGGCGTATCGTTCGCTGGCTGGTGCTTTCGCTGCTGGTGATCAAGCTTGGTCCCACGGCTGTGGATGTGGTGGAAGCTGTGGTTAAGGCGCACCTGATGATGTTTCTTGGGGGGCTTGTGCTGGTATTTGTCGGTATTGGAGTTTGGGTGGTTTTGAAGCGGCGGAAGGGTGGGGAGAATGGCTACTAGTGGCAAGCGGCTAATAACATTCAATCTGCCTATTTTTCTGCGGTGGAACCCGTCGCGCAGCGAATCTTTGCGATGTGGCCCTGTGCTATCGTGAAAAGTTGGCCTGAGAGGCGAAAAACGCTTTGAATAAGCGTGCAATCTGTGTGTTAGCGACTCTACGGCGATCTCCAAAAGACTATGCCACACGACCTGCCTAAAGCTTACGATCCGACTGTCATTGAGGACCACTGGGCGGAGTACTGGGTTCGTGAGAAGTTGTTTGCGCGGCCTACGCCGGAGCCAGGTGAAGAGATGGGCGAGCCGTTCACGATTTTGCTGCCTCCGCCGAATGTGACCGGGCGGCTGCACATGGGGCACATGCTGAACCAGACGGAGATGGATATTCTCACGCGCTGGCATCGCATGAAGGGAGATCCGACGCTGTGGCTGCCGGGTACGGACCATGCGGGTATTGCCACGCAGATGATGGTGGAGCGGCAGCTGGCGAGCGAGGGTACGAGCAGGCAGGCGCTGGGGCGCAAGGCTTTTGAGTGCCGCGTGTGGCAATGGAGGCAGTTGTACGGCGGCGCGATTCTGGACCAGATGGAACGGCTTGGCGCTTCGGTGGACTGGGGGCGCGAGTACTTCACGATGGATGAGAATCTGTCGGTGGCGGTGCGCGAGGCCTTTGTGCGGCTGTATGAACAGGGGCTGATCTATCGTGGCGCGTATGTGGTGAATTGGTGTCCGAGCTGCCAGACGGCTATCAGCGATCTTGAGGTGGTGCACGAAGAGGTGCTGGGCAAGCTGTGGGAGATTCGTTATCCGGTGATGGGTGAGCCGGGGGAGTTTCTAACGATTGCAACGACACGGCCTGAGACGATGCTGGGAGATGTGGCGGTTGCGGTTCATCCCGAAGATGAGCGGTACAAGCATCTGCATGGGAAGAAGCTGCTGCTGCCGCTGATGAATCGCGAGATTCCTGTTGTGCTGGACGACTGGGTCAGCCCGGATTTCGGGACGGGGGCGGTGAAGGTGACTCCGGCGCATGATCCGAATGATTTTGCGATTGGGCAGCGGCATCATCTTCCGTCGATCAACGTGATGGATGATACGGCGCATATCAACGCTGAGGGCGGTGTGTATGCGGGCATGGATCGCTATGCGGCGCGGGAGCGGATTATCGATGACCTGGCCGCGCTGGGATTGCTGGGGAAGATTCACGATCACAAGCTGAGTGTGGGGCGATGCGATCGGAGCAAGGATGTTGTGGAGCCGAGGCTTTCGACGCAGTGGTTTGTGAAGATTGAGCCGCTGGCGAAGAAGGCGATCGATGCGGTTGAGGAAGGGCATATCCGGTTTACTCCGGAGCAGTATAAGAAGACTTATCTGAACTGGATGACGAATATTCATGACTGGTGCATCAGCCGCCAGTTGTGGTGGGGACATCGCATTCCGGCGTGGCATTGCGGCACGTGCAACAGGATTACGGTGCCGAAGCCGGGTAAGACGGCGAATCCGGTTGCGTGCGCGCATTGCGGCAGTGCGGAGATAACGCAAGAGACTGATGTGCTGGATACGTGGTTCTCTTCGGGATTGTTGCCGGTTTCGGTCTTTGGATGGCCCTTTGCGGATGGCAAGCCGAGTGTGGATTTTGCGACTTTCTATCCGACAAGCCTGCTGGTTACGGGCTTCGATATTTTGTTCTTCTGGGTTGCGCGGATGATCATGCTGGGGTGCTGGTTTGCGGGCGATGTACCGGAAGTTGATGGAACTCCGCGAACCCTGGCGAGATCGGTTCCGTTCAAGGATGTTTACATTCATGCGCTGGTGCGGGATGCGAACCGCGAGAAGATGTCGAAGACGAAGGGCAATGTTATTGATCCGATCGAGATTGTGAAGGAATACGGTACGGATGCGGTGCGGTTTACGCTGGCTTCGATGGCTTCTCCTGGGACGGATATTGCTTTCAACGTGGAGCGGACGCAAGGCTATCGCGCGTTTGCGAACAAAATATGGAATGCTGCGCGCTTTGTGTTCATGAATGTGGATCGCGCGGGTGAGGTGGGGATCATTGTTGATCCTGCTGTGCTTGGTGGAATGCCGACGGTGGGTGAGGATGCGCCGCTGGAAGCACGGTGGATCGTTGCGGAGTTTCACAAGACAGCCGCGGAAGTGAATCAGTCGCTGGAGAACTATCGCTATGACGATGCGGCGAATGCGATCTATCAGTTCTTCTGGGGAAGCTTCTGCGACTGGTACCTGGAGATTGCGAAGCTGCGGTTAGATTTTACGGAGACAGCGGATAAGGCTGAAACGAAGGCGGCGCTTACTACGCTGATGCAGGTGTTTGAGGCTGCGTTGAGGCTGCTCTCGCCGTTTATGCCGTTTTTGACGGAGGAGTTGTGGCATGCGGTTTATGATGACGCTCCGCCGGCGAAGTCGATTGCGTTGACTCGGTATCCGATAGCTGACGAGGCTCAGCAGAATCCGCAGGCGATTACGGCGATGGACGCTATGCAGAGTCTCATTGTTGAAGTTCGTACTTTACGCAAGGAGATCGGGGTAGAGGAGAAGGCTGTAGTTCCGATTGAACTGAAGGTCGATGCGAGTTTGAGAAGCGTTATCGATAAGGATCGTGCTTTTGTTGAACGGCTGGCCAAGGTGAATGAAGTGCGTTTTGTGGATCAGATCTCTGCGGGTCTTGCGAGTCATGCGACGCCCGATTTTGATGTGGCTGTGATTTACGAGAGGACGATTGATGTTGCGGCTGAGCGGGCGCGTTTGGGAAAAGAGATTGCCAAGCTTGAGAAGGGGCTGGCGGCGGCTGAGAGACAGTTGGGAAATGAGGGCTTTCTTGCCAAGGCTCCTGTGGATGTGGTGGAAGGATTGAGGAAGCAAGAAGCTGAGAACCGGCTGCTGCTCGTGAAGGCCACAGCTGCGCTTGAAGCATTGCCGAGCGAGTAGGAGTTCTAGATGGAGTGGAAAAATCGCCGCATCGATGCACTGCTCGAGCAGGCGCTTACTGAAGACAAAGCTGCCAGCGATGCTACGACGAACCTGACGATCGATCCTGAGCTGCGGGCTACGGGAACGATTGTTGCGCGACAGGAGTTGATTGTTGCGGGGCTCGGGTGCATTCCACGCATTTTTGAGATATTTGGGCGGCTGGATCTGAAATTTCCAACACAGACCCGTTATGAGGTGATTAGCCATCCAGAGATTTTTGATGGTGTGCGCGTGCGCGATGGGCAGGCGCTGGCGGTGATTCGGCACAATGCGCGGGCGCTGTTGAGCTGCGAGCGGGTGATTCTGAACCTGATGCAGCATATGAGTGGGATTGCCACACTGACGCGGCAGTATGCGGACGAGCTGAAGGGAACGAAGGCGCATGTGCTCGATACGCGCAAGACTGTGCCGGGGTTGAGAGCGCTTGATAAGTACGCAGTGCTGTGCGGCGGCGGGACGAATCACAGGCTGGATCTGTCGGATGGAATTCTGATCAAGAACAATCACATTTCGCTGGGTGGCGGAGTGCAGCAGACGCTTACACGCGCTTTGGCGGGACGCAAGCCCGGCCAGCGGGTGCAGATTGAAGTGCGGAATACGGTGGAGCTTGAGGATGCGCTGAAGTATGGCGCGGAGGCGATTCTGCTGGACAATATGACGCCGGAGCAGGTGAAGGCGGCGGTGGCGCGGGTGAAGGCGCATGAAGCTCAGTTGGAGAAGGGTGAAGGCGAGAAGACGCCGTGGATTCCGATTGAGGCTTCGGGCGGGATAGTGCTCGAGAATATTCGCGAGTATGCGCTGGCTGGAGTGGACTTTATTTCGGTGGGTGCTCTGACGCACTCGGCGAAGGCTGCGGATATCAGCATGAGAATTACGGCGGAGCCAGGCAGGCCGTGAGCGGCGAAACGGGCGATAGCGCAGGCTCGAATATGGCAGAGATTGACGCGGCTCTTGCAGGGACGGCGTTCTGCGGCGGACTGCACCACTTTCGCACGATCGGATCGACGAACACGCACGCTCTGGAAGAGGCTCGTAAGGGGGCGCGGCATGGGTCGTTTTATGTGGCCGATGAGCAGACGGCGGGACGCGGGCGCAGCGATCATAAGTGGCAGTCGCGGGCGGGCGAAGGGCTTTATCTGAGCGTGCTGTTGCGGCCCGATCTGAAGGCGGCGGATTTGCCGTGGCTTCCGTTGATGGCTGGGCTTGCGGTACATCGCGCGATCAATGAAGTGACGGGGCTTGCGGCGGATTTGCGATGGCCGAATGATGTGCTGATTGGGCCGCGGAAGGTTGCGGGCATTCTGGTTGAAGGGCAGACGGAGCTGGAGCGCGCTACGGCTGCTGTCGTGGGGATCGGTATCAATCTGCATCAGCGGCAGTTTGCGGAGGGGTTGTCGACGGAAGCTACATCACTCGATCTTGAAAGCGGGCGGTTTGTGAGCCGGCAGGATTTGTTGATTGCTGTGCTGCGGGGACTGCATGAAGAGCTGGCTTCGTTTGATCGCGATCAAGGCGATGCAATTGCGGCGATTCCCGCAAGGGTGGCGGAGATTTCCAGCTGGGTTGAGGGTTGCAGGATTGATGTTCATGGGCCGCAGCCTTGCAGCGGCGTAACTGCGGGGCTGGATGAGCGGGGATTTCTCAGGGTGCGGACTGCAACGGGGATGGTGACAGTGACTACGGGCGGAATCCGGAAGGCGATAGACTAGTACGACTCGTGTGAGGGTTGGCTCGGATGCTTTTGGCTTTGGATGTAGGCAACACGAATACGGTGCTCGGGTTGTATGACTTGGATGCGGCGAAGGGGCCTGTGCTGGTGGCGGACTGGCGGGTTTCGACGCATCGGACGCAGACGGCGGATGAGTATGGCGTGCTGTTTGTGAACCTATTTAATCTCCACGGTCTGGCGACGGACAAGGTGAAGGACATTATCATCTCGTCGGTTGTGCCACCGGTTGAGAGCACGTTGTCACAGGTGTGCCAGGACTACTTCAAGATCAAGCCGCTGTTTGTTGAGCCGGGGATCAAAACGGGGATGCCGGTGCTGGTGGATAATCCGGCAGAATTGGGCGCGGACAGGCTGGTGAATGCGATTGCGGCCTTTGAGAAGTTTGGCGGCCCGGCGATTGTGGTGGACTTTGGAACGGCGACGACGTTTGATGTGATTTCGGCTAAAGGAGAGTACCTGGGGGGCGTGATCACTCCGGGGCTGGGGATCAGTGCGGATGCGCTTTTCAGCAGGGCTGCGCGGCTGGGCAGGGTGGACATCAAGCGGCCGGCGAAGGTGATTGGCACAACCACGGTTGCACATCTGCAGAGCGGTTTGTATTACGGATATATAGGGCTGGTCGATGGCATTCTGGAGCGCATGATTGAGGAGATGGGCGCCGGGAATGAGACTGCTCCCAAGGTAATTGCTACGGGCGGGCTTGCGGGGTTGATTGCGGAGGACTCGCGGTATATCGAGACGATTGACGAGATGCTTACGCTGGATGGGCTTCGCATTGTGTTTGAGCGCAATCGTTCGTTGGGCGCGGGTAAGCCTGTGCGTCCTCGCAAGCATTTGGCGCGGTAGTCGTTGTGCGGAATTACTTCAATTACTTTACGGAGATCGAGGAGCATTTTCAGCATCGGCGGGGGTCGTTGCTGCTGCTCTCGACCTTGGACTGGGCGCTGATTGAGACCTGGCGGGATGCGGGGATTCCGCTGGAAGTGGTGCTGCGCGGGATCGACGAGGCCTTTGATAGACATGAGGCGCGGCAGCGCAAGGGACGGCAGCGCAGGATTAACGGGCTGGCCTGGGCGGCGCAGGCGGTCATGGAGGCCGCTGAGCGACGGGTGGATGCGGCTACGGGTGTAGCGCCGGTGCGTGCGGATGCGGTTGGCGATGGCTTTGAACGCGAACAGATTGTCCAACATTTGAATTCGGCGGCGGATGCGCTTGACGGCGGTGCGATTGCTCCGAAGGCTTTAGCGGGGATCGCGGAGCGGTTACGCGAAATGGTGCGCGGGGAAGCAGCGAATCTGGAGGAGCTGGAACGGCAGTTGGCAGCCCTGGAGGAGAAGCTTTTCGCGGTCCTTATGTCTCATGTGCCGGAGGAGGAGTTACTGCGATTCAAGACTGAAGCTGCTCGGTCGCTTGCGGGTTATCGGAGCCGGATGACGGCGGTGCAGCTTCGGCAGATCGAGCAGCAGTTCGTTCATAAGCGGATGCTGGAACATTACGGATTGCAGCGGCTGAGCTTGTTTTATATGAGGCAGGGGTGAAGCTGACGCTGGAAAAGCCTGTGTACGGCGGGGACTGCCTGGCGCGGGCCGATGGAGGTGGGAAGGCGATCTTTGTGTCGCTTGGGCTGCCAGGCGAGACGGTGCTGGCGCATGTAATTGAGGAGAAGAAGAGCTTTGCCAAGGCTGAGCTGGATGAGATTCTGAGTTCTTCGCCGAATCGTGTTGAGGCGTGGTGCTGGCACTTTGGAAGTTGCGGCGGATGCCACTTGCAGCATGCTGATTATGTGACACAGCTCAGGATGAAGGAGCAGGTGCTGCGGGAGATGCTGGCTCGCGCTGGGGTTGCAATTCCGGCGGAGATTGGAGTGCTGGCGGGTGAGCCTTGGGGTTATCGCAATCGTATTCGGCTGGCGGTGACGGGGGATGGACGGATTGGATACAGGGGGCGACGGTCGCATGAGGTTGTGCCCGTTGTGGAGTGTCCGATTGCAGCGCCGGGTTTGTTGAAGGTGGCAGAGGCGGCGCGGGAGTTTTTGGGAAGCGAGATTGCGCCGGCGGCCATTGTGGAGATTGAGATTTTTGGAAATGCTGATGAGTCGCGAATGTTGGTTACGCTTTTCTCCGCGGATGCGCCTGCGAATGAAGCAGAGGTATGGCTGGAGAGGCTTCGGGCTGTGTGGCCTGAGAGTGTCCGCGGTGTGAGGATGGTCCTTTCGGATGGGGGGCTGAATCCGAAGACGCTGGCTAGTGTTGGCGAGGGGTCGATTTCGTATGAGACTGCAGGGTTTGGCTATCAGGTGGAATTTGGCGCGTTCTTTCAGGTGAACAGATGGCTGGTGGATGGTCTGGTGGGACTGGTGACCAAAGGGCGGAGCGGTGGATTGGCCTGGGATTTGTTTGCTGGCGTGGGGTTGTTTGCGCGACGACTCGCGGGGACTTTCGAGCGGGTGGTTGCGGCTGAAGTAGCGCCCGCGTCACTTGCTGCGCTGGAGCGGAATCTTGCGGGAGTTGGCGGGGCGCGGGCGGTGGAATCGACTACGCTGGATTTTCTGAGGAGGAATCGTGAGGAGCGGCAGCCGCGTCCGGATTTTGTGGTGCTGGACCCTCCGCGGGCGGGGCTGGGGCAGGAGACCACGACTTTGTTGAGTGCAATTCATGCGCCAGAGATGGTGTATGTGTCGTGTGATCCGGCGACGCTGGCTCGCGATCTCCGCGCTCTGACCACAGAGCGTTACCGGGTGGAGAGCGTGACGCTGGTGGATATGTTCCCACAGACCTTTCATATCGAGACTGTGGTGGGACTGGCGCGATCCTGAAGCTTTCCTGATAGAGTGGACGCAGCTTTTTCGCACAATTTTTGTGGTTGATTTTGGTCGTGGCCCTGGCGCTGTGTGCGGCCTTTTTCGGCTCGCGCGGCTGTGGTCATGGCTTAAGGAGGTTTTGTGTCTGGCCAACCAGGGGCTGATCTCGGGACGTTGGGTTCGACTCCTGCTATCGCGCTGGCGCCTCTGCCGTTGCCCGAAGAGTCGGTATTGAGGCGGATTGAAAGGCCTCGGCGGATGCCGCTCGGAAAACCGGGAATCTCGCCGATGGCGACTATTCCTTTGTTTAATGCCGCTCTGTTGTATATGGCGGGAATTGTGCTGGCGCGGTTCCAGTACCTGAGACCGGGGTTGCTACTGGCGGGACTGGCGCTGCTGGCTGTGGTTGCGGCGCTGGCGATTGGGAAGACGCCGCGAGTGATGTGGCTTCCGCTGGCCTGTATCTGGGTGGTGCTGGGTACGTGGTCGGCTGAGATGGAGAAGCAGCCGGCTCCGGATGCTGCGGTGATGCGGCTCTCGGATGGCTTGCTGCGAACGATTGAGGGGACAGTTGTGGATGCCGGGCCGGCTCGTGACTCGCCGGTTGATGCGACGACTGGTAATGATGGAGGCCGGGAGACGGCGACCCAAGCGCGTGATCGCGTGCAGCGCGTGGATTTGGAGATCACTGCTGCTGAGGTGGTAACGGATGACTCGGACGGTATGGTGCCTTTGCAGGCGGCTGAAGCGGGGAGGGTTCGGCTGTCGGTGATCGGGCCGTGGCGCCACGATAACGGGCTGGCAGGGGTAGTTCGTTGTGGTGAGCGCCTTCGCGTGGTGGTGCGGATGCTGACGCCGGATACCTTTCATGATGCCGGGGTGTGGAACCGGGCGGCCTATCTTGAGTCGCAGGAAGTGGCTTCGACGGCACAGGTGATTGCGAGTAAGAGCGATGCGGAGGGACCACGGCTGAGAGTGCTTGGCGAGCCTGCGAGTGTGTCGCTGGCGTGCAGGCTCAATGACTGGCGGAATGGGGCGAGCGCGGGATTGCAAGCGTTGCCGGCCGCGATGCGCGGTTTGCCGGCGATGCTTAGAGCGAGCACGGAAGATGCGGCGATGTTTACGGCGCTCCTGACGGGGGATCGCACATATCTTACGCGAGGTATTCGAGCGGGGTTTGAGCGTACGGGTTCGTTTCACCTTGTTGTGGTGTCGGGACTGCATTTGGCGATTCTAGCGGGATGCGTGTTTGCGGGTGCGCGGCGTTTGTCGGTTCCGCGATTGGCGGCGACGGCGGTTACGATTGCGATTTCACTTGGCTACGCGCTGTTTACGGGTTTTGGGGTTCCGGTGCAGCGGTCGTTTTGGATGGTCACGCTGTACCTGGTGGGAAGGCTGTTGTATCGCGAGCGAAGCCCGCTGAATGTGATCGGATTTGCGACGCTTTGCATCGTGGTGGCCAGTCCGCGGAGCATCTTTGACGCCAGTCTGCAGATGACGGTGCTGTCGGTTGCTGCTATTGCGGGGATTGCGGCGCCGATACTGGAGGTAACTCTGCAGGCGCGGATCCGTGCGACAAAAGAACTGCGGTTGATTCGCGTTGATCCCGCGCTGCCGCCGAGGATTGCGCAGTTTCGAGTTACGCTGCGGCTGGTGGCGCAGCACATGGAGGCTGCGGCGGGGGCTCGCATTGCATGGCGATTTTTGCCGTGGGTGGTGCGGTGTGTTCTGCGGCTGGGTGAGCTGGTGTTTGTGACGCTGGTGGTAGAGCTGGCGCTGGCGTTGCCGATGGCAATTTACTTTCACCGCATTACGGTTTATGCGCTGCCGGTGAACCTGGTGATATTGCCGTTGCTTGGGATTCTGTTGCCGTGCGCGATGGCGCTCTTGGTTGTGATTTTGGTGTGGCCTGCGGCGGCGGCGCTCCCGGCGGCGGTTTGTGTGTCGGTGCTGCACTTTAGTGTTTTTGTGGTTCGCGGGCTCGGTGGGCTGGCGTTTGGGGATATTCGAG
>Ga0206972_1165_pt1 | contig 10639 bp, 11 predicted proteins | sample Alteio_BWOrgHeat_86_FD_152925 | JGI IMG/M metagenome (GOLD analysis project Ga0206972, IMG submission 152925) | Enriched cells from forest soil in Barre Woods Harvard Forest LTER site, Petersham, Massachusetts, United States -... | ecosystem: Environmental > Terrestrial > Soil > Temperate forest >...
GGGCATATATCTATCGAGCCGACCTAGCCGGCGCAGGCCTCCGAATGGCTGACCTGACAAGTGCGGTTCTCTTCGGGGCCGACCTAACAGGCGCAGACCTAACTGGAGCCAACCTGACCAGCGTAGATGGGGTCGAGGTCGATCTTTCAGATTCAACTCTGGATCAAACCGACTTAAGCGTGCGGAGGGATTGCGGACGCTGCGGTGGAACAAAATGCCGATGCCTACTCCGCCAGCCTCTGGATGGATAAGACTGAGGCGCTGGTTTGGCGATCGTGCGGTACCAGGCAATCCAGGCCCAATGCAGGATTTGCGGAAGGAGCTGCGCGACGCGGGGTATCTGGATGCTGAACGCGAAGTGAATCTGGCATACCACCGTATGGATCAGAGCTGGTGGCTGGAGGTGCTCTTTGACTGGACGTGCGAGTGGGGTGCGAACTGGAAGCGTCCGCTATGGATTCTGGCTGGGCTGGCGTGGGTATGCTCGGTTGTGTATTGGGTGATGCTGCGGTTTGGCAGATTTCGAAAAACGAATCGGTTGTACGTGGTGGGGAATAAGGGGAAGAGGGAGCAGCGGCTGCTGATTGGGCAGCGCGCTCCGGCGCAGGGGTGGTTTCATGGACCGAAATGGAAGTGGTGGCATCCGCGGCGGATGATCGGTTCGCCGTGGAGGCGGGTGCGTTGGGAGATGCGGCTCTACGCTACGGCGTTGCTATTCAGCCTGATGAGCGTGGTGAATCTTGGTGTGCAGGGGCTTGATCCGGGGCGTTGGGTGCGGCTGTTGCATCGGCGAGAGTTCGATCTGCGGGCTCGGGGGATGATTCGTGCGGTGGCGGGGGTGCAGTCGCTGCTTAGTCTTGGGTTGTTGACGCTGTTTGTGTTGACGGTGCTGGGGCATTCGATTGAGTAGTTTTTTAGAGTGGTTCGGGGCTGGTGCTTGCCGCGAGCAAGAGGCTCGGGGCCGTCGAGGCCCCTTGTAGGGTCTTTTCAGCAGCATTAGATGCCGAGGTTAAAACCTCGGCTTACCTAAAGGCGCGGGCTGGAATCCTCGGGGCCGGGCAGCATGTGACCCCTAGTAAGAACTGTCTCTGGCGTTTGTGAATGCCAAGGATAAATGGGTAGGCTTCAGAGGGTGCTGACAAAGTCCACTTTGTCCTGAAAGCATCCCCCAGCGGCTAAAGCCGCGTTGATTCGCCACATTACGGCACGACTGAAGCCGTGCCCTTTCAAATCAGCGACTTTTTCAGCATCCTCTTTAGCCATCACTTACCAACCCCGCCAAGGTTTAAAGGTTTGTGGCCTTTGATGCCGGGGATAAATCCCCGGCCTACCTTTCAACGGCAAGAGCAAATCCTTCGAGACATCTCGAAGTTGAGGCGTATCCGGAATGGCGGGTGGGGTTACGGTTGCCAGGGGTGGAGTCGGGGGAGCCAGCGGTGGACGTTTTGGCAGTAGGTGATGTAGTCCTGGCCGAAGATTTTGCGCAGGTGGGGTTCTTCGTAGAGTTGGACGAAGGCTATGACGCAGAGTACACCTAGCGCGACGATTGTGATGGCTGTGAGGGTGGCGCGGCCGAAGACGATCCAGAGGCCGACCCAGCCGAGAAAAAAGCCAAAGTACATGGGGTTGCGCACGTATCGATAGAAGCCGGTGACGACCAGTCTGCGGGGTGGGAGGATGGGTGCGGGAGTGCCGTGGCCTTTGGCGCCGAAGTCCCAGATGCAACGTAGGGCTATGGCGAAGCCGAGGATGGAGGGGATGGCGGCCAGCCATCTCCAACTGGGCGGGTTTGCGGTTTGGGCGGCGAAGCCGAGGATGGACGGCAGGAGCCAGAACCAGAGGGAGAAGAAGAGTACTCCTACGCCGAGTGAGGCGAGGGCTGCTGGCCAGTGGGTTTCGTTGTGATGTGTGGCGATGGATTGGCGGGTCATGAGTGAGCCTCCGCTTGGGGAACATTATCTGCTTGCTGGGGTGAAGGCGAAAAGCAGATTCCCTTCGAGAATGACAGACCGAAAAGCAAAGACAACAGCAACAGCGAAAGCTGGAAAAGCGAAGGCAACAACAAGCGCAAGAGTAACAACAGAACCGGAGATAGATTACTGGTTTCTAAATACGTGAATATTTAATTCTCTGTGTAACCGACCTTGATGCATACTTAGTGCTCCCTGCTTGGCGAGTTATGGAGGTGTTATGTCTCAAGTCAATATCAAGATTTCTGCTACGACGATGGAAGGGGTTGGTGTGGTTGACCCGCTGGTTACGGTTGAGATTCGCGAGGTGAATCCGTTTCCACGACCGGTAAAGAATTTTACGATTCGCAATTTTGATAGCGAGGCTGTGTTGCCGCTGGATGGGCCGGAGGGCACGAATCCCACGTGGAGTGTGAACCCTACCTTTTCGCGGTTTGCGCCTGTAGGTGGGAACTTCTTTTTGCCGATTGCGGAACCTAATCCTGAGTTTGAGTTTCCGCTGACACGGATGCCGAGTGCGTGGAAGGTGCGGTTTACGCCGCTTGCTGCGTTGGCATCGCCGCGCTTCGATCCACTCAAGAAGGTGGTTGCAGTTAGTAACAGTGTGGATTTGAAGAATGGGCCACCGGTGGGCGACCTGGCTGCGAACTATGACGCGGTCGATAACAATGCGCAGATTCTCGCCAAGACGGCGCTGCTGAATTTGTTTTCTGTAATGCGTGAAGAGGTGGATCCGATTGGCGGTGTGCCTTGGTTTAACTATGTGCAAAAGATTGTGCGGTTGGATCAGGAGCGATTTCTTGCCGAGGTGGAGAAGGCTCTGTTTGACAATGTGCTGACGATATTGACGGGGCTGCATGGGGAGTTTGCGGACAAGGGGTATTCGACAGAGCCGCCGTCGGATCAGGCGCTGCATACTCCGAATATTCCTCCGCAGTATGACTTCAGAAGCAACTTGATTCAGATGATCACGGTGAAGATTGCTTATGAACAGGGCGATGTGCAACTGACGGTGTCGTCGCTGAAGTCAGAGGGTGGAACAATCTATCTGCTGGATTGCGATATGGACGAACATCTCGACATTGCTGCGCATGCGGCGGATCTGGCGGAACATCTGCACACAGGGGGAACGAATCCGCTGCTGATGCATGAGTACATTGTTCGGGATTCGGCGCAGAAATCGGTGAGTGGTGTGGCGGATGTCGATCTGGGGTATGTGCTGGTTTAGGAAAGACGAGGAGAGCTGCGAATGATTGTTACGATGGGCGACTCTGTGACGTGGGGACAGGGGCTGCTGGACATTCATAAATTTGATCGACTGTTTGCGGCGGGGCGCGAGATGACGCGGGTGGCGCACTCGGGGGCGACGATTGGCGCGGCTTCGGATACTTCTACGGAGACGGCTTATCCGGAGGTTCCGGTTTCGCATCCTTCGGTGTGGCAGCAGGTTTTGAACTGGAAGGATTGGGCGGATGTTGATGTGGTGATTTTGAACGGCGGGATCAATGATGTTTCGCTGACGAGGATTTTGAATCCGGGGGTTTCGGCGGAGCAGATTACGCAGCTGACGACGCAGTTTTGCCAGGGGGAGATGAGCAGGCTGTTGCAGGCGGCGGCGAAGAAGCTGGTGAAGCCGGAGGCGAGGATTGCGGTGATTGGGTATTATCCGATCGTGAGTGGGCAGTCGGGGTTTGAGAATGAGAAACAACCACGGATGTTGATGGAGCTGCACGGGGTGACGACGAGCTCGGTGGCGATGGGGAAGACGTTTTCGATCGAGGGGCTGATACCGGCACTAGTGAGAAATTGCGTGGCGTTTTGGAAGGCTTCGGATGTTGCGCTGCAGGCGGCTGTGGATACGGCGAATCTGGCGGTGGGACGGGAGGTTTGCGAGTTTGTGAAGCTGCCGTTTACGGAGGCGAATTCGGTGTGGGCTCCGGAGTCGCTGTTATGGGAGCTGTCTCCTTTGCTGGATGCAGAGGACGAGGTGAAGGTGCTGCGCGACAGGGCCTGCACAGAGTTATATGGGGATGTGGTGGATGCGTTTGAGTGGATCAAGTGCGATCGGGCTTCGGTGGGACATCCCAACGTGAAAGGGGCGGCGAGGATTGCGGGGGCGCTGACAGCGGCGCTTTAAGGGGGCCGGGTTTACTTGCTGAAACCCATGTCTGCTGCCGTGAGATTGTTGGACTTCAGCAAAGCGCGACGAGCCTCAAAGACTTTATTTACTGAAGTGTTGAATGCGTCGCGCTGTTCGCAGGCGTGATCATACTTGTTGTTAAACTGCGTTCTCAGGTCGCTCGATGCGATTTCGATGGAGTTTTTGGTTACTACGATCTGCGAAGTGTGTTGCAGCGTAAAGTCGTAGAGATCGGTGGTAGCACTGGCCCATTTCTCTTCGGCGGCGAGCATTTGCTGGCGCGCTTTCATAACTTCAGAGTTGCTGATCCCGCTTTCCAGACCTTCGAGAAATTCACGTCTTTCCCGTTCGGTGAGCCTGGTCTTTTGAAGACGCATACTCGCCAGTTCGGGTACGTGCTGGATTGTTGCCGAGGTCTCCCGATCGAGTGCGAGCTTTTTCTGGACGACGTCGCGCATGTGCTGGGTTGTGGGACGATCGGCGAAGGCTCCGGGGGTATAGAGCTTGTCGAGATCAGGCGTCAGCTCGGCTTGTCTCTGGCTGTAGGAGATGTCTATCTGATTCATATCGGCGAAGATCTGTTTGGTTGCAGCTACGGTCTGCTTATCATCTTCGGAGGCATTGTCAGGGAGAGGCCTGGTGCCGGCCATTGTTTTGATCATCTCAGCGGGCGGAAGATCGACGAGGCCCTTGCGGTGAAAGGGCGAAGACAATAAAGAACCTAGTATCGCGAGGGTCAGAAAACAAAGAGAGAAACCAAGCCAGTTACGCCTGCTTCGAATGCCTGCGATCAGATAGGCAACGGCGAAAGGCAAGATGAGAGAACCAAACCAGTAGCCAGATGCTTCGGCAGTCCATTGCCGGTGATAAGCAATCCAGGTGAAGTATCCCGCCGACGCAATAGCGCAGAGATTGAGAAGAATAATGACGGCGAAACGGAAAGGCCGAGCTTCAGGGGTGGACTTGACTGGAGGAAACTGCAGAACCGGCGAAAAGAGGCTAACTCTGCAATAGTTGCAGAACGCGTTGCCGGCCGGGAACTCCATCGAACATGCGGGACATTGCATAGTGATAGACCCGTTTGATGGTGCGGGCAGGTTTGTTTCCGTTTCAACGGTCAGCAGTTTTGGTATTTCCAGTTACGCTGTTTGCCTTCGGCGATCCATTCGACGGCCTGAGTGATGCGTTTGTCGCGTGTTTCGGGACGTTTGGCGTCGGCTATCCACTCGATGTATTCGCGCTTGCAGCTTGGACTGAAGTTAGTGAAGATCGCGTTCGCCTGTTTGTTGGCTTTGAGGGCGCGAGTGAATTCGGCCGGGGTTTCCAGAGTGGCCTTAGGGGCTTTGACGACTTTGTTGCGGGCGGCGATGGGGCTGAGGTATTCGCCGCGGTCAATGGAGCCAGCGGCCTGACGGATGAGGTCGAGCATCTGCTTGTTGGGTGGCAGGTCTTTGATGGTGGTGATGCGGCCGAGAGAGCCCATGCCGCCTTCCTGGACGATACCGGCTGCGTTGAGAACTGCAGACATCTCCTGACCCCAGAAGCCAAAGCTGCAGTGCTCTTTGAAAGCGGCGAGGTTGCCGAGGATGACCCCTTTATGAAGGAAGAAGGGGTGGCTCCACTTGATGGCTTCTTCTACGTCGGGAATGGCTTTGTGGATGAGTTCGCGGATGTGGATGAGGATCGGCTGGGCGAAGGGTTTGGACTTAGCGATGTATGCGTCGATGCGGGGATCGAAATTTTGAGTGGGCATCGGGTGGCTCCTGATTCCGATGGATAGTTTAGCGCAGAAGAAGGAAGACGCGGATCCTTCGCTAGCCCACCCCGGGCGCTCAGGATCACACAAGATTTTGGGGGGGATTTGTGGTTCCCACCCTTCGTGTAATGGAACTGCACGAAGGATGGAGCACCGGAGGCTATGGGTGGTTAGAACGAGTTGTAGGCAAAGGGAAGCCAGGGGGCGGTGGTGATGTTGGCTCCTGTGGTGCTGCTGCATGCGGCGGAGGGGCCGGCTGCGCAGTTCCACCAGTTGTTAGTGGCGTCGATCCAGCCGCTGCCGAGGTTGTCGATGCCGATGGCGTGGTCGTCGAAGTCGTTGAAGTGGACGTTGAGAGAGCCGGCTGGAACTTTGAAGGCAATGTTGATGGATTCGTCGTGGAAGTCGTTCTGCGCGACGATCAAGCCGGTGACAGACGCGGTGGAGTAGATGTTGATGCCGGTGGGTCCGGGAGTGAAGGCATCGGCTGTGTCGGCGGCGTTGCCATAGATGTGATTGCCGACGATGACGTTGTCATTGAGGCTGATGCCGGGCGCTGGTGCGGGCGCTGAGGCGTGATTGTGCATGGTGACGCCGGGAAGGCCGTTGTCATGAAGATCGTTGCCGGTGATTACGTTGGCAGTATTGCTGGTTCCGGGGAACGGCGCGAAGATGCCAACGCCTGCGCCTGCACCGGGCAGCAGGAGGCCGTTGTGGTGAGACTCATTGCTTTCGATGGTGTTATGCGAGATGCCAAAGGGCAGGCCACCAAGGGCGTTGGGATGGCTGGCCATGGTGATTCCGCAGGCATAGCCGTTGTCATGCACGACGTTGCTCTGGACGAGGTTACTCCAGTTGGGGCCGGTTTCGTCGGAGATGAGGATGCCGCCGGAGTTGTGCTCGACGAGATTGCGGACAAGGAAGGAGTGATCGGCGGCCATGAGATGGATGCCTTCGCCGCAATCCATAGCTTCGCTGGTTTCAAAGGCATCGATGCCGGGGCATTGGCCTTCAGAGGGAACCAGCGATTTGTTGTTGTTGAGGATATGGTTGCCAAGGATGGTGACGTTGGAGGCGTTGGCGACGAGGATGCCTTCGAAGTTGGCGTTCTCAACCTTAAACCCGTAGACCGAGACGTTGGCGACACCAGGATTAGGGGCGGTAGCCATTCCGTTGACGAAGATTCCTCTGGACAGGCCGTGGGCGTTGATGACAGGTGGGTTGAAAGGATCGCCGACAAGGGACAAGGACTTGGTGATGATGACCTGCTCAGCGTAGGTTCCTGTGGCGACGTTGATGATGTCACCGGGGGAGGCAGCGGTGACTGCGGCGGAGATGGTGGACACGCAGCCGGATTTGCCGCCGGGATTGACGCAGAGAGTGGCAGCGGAAGCGATGGTAGCGGAGATGGCGAAGGTGGCAGAGAGGGAGAGAATGTTACGGGCGCAGAGGAATTTCCGGGTCTTACAAAACACGATAGAACTCCTTGTGTGAATTGAGGGGTTGGCGCCTGTGCTGCTCTGACGGCGTGAGATGCGGGTGGGGGACCTGCCGCCGGTAATTGTAGATAAGCGGTATGAGGTTAGACAAGAGAATGGGGAGAACGGCAGTGTCTCAGTTTGAATTATGTATTCGGGTTGAGTGTGGAATCAGCAATCAAAGCCGCCTGATCGGATAGTTCTACTTGAGCCAAAAGCTTGATCATTGCGTCGCGGTCCTTACGTGACACCGCAGCGTCCCATGCCGTGAATAGCCCCTTGGCATAGAGGCGCTCATTGACAGTCATGCCGCTAAACTCCCTCATAGGTTTCATGTTCTCACGATTCAGTTTGCCAACGCTGCGATTTCCTCAAACGACCAAACGTGGTCGGAGATTGGTAGTGGGCAGTTTGGCTGGGATTGCCCCTCAGGGGCTAAAGCCCTGATGATTCTGCTGGGTTAATGTACGGGCTGAAGCCCGTACCCTTCAAACTGAACCACAACCGGAGAGCAATATCCCGAGTCCCGCAAGTCCGGTCAGGATGATGGTTTTTTTGGGGCCGTGGGTCTGGTCTGGCGGGATTTGGGGATGCGGCCTAGGCGGGGGTCATGTTTGAGGATGAGGTCGCAGGCGTGGAGGGATTCGGACTCGAAGTTGGGGCTGTCGGCGGGAAGGATGAGCCAGTGGGTGATTTTGCCGCCGAGGATGCCGATTTCGCGGAGTGATGGAAATTCACGGCAGAGGGTGGGGCTGGAAAGATCTGCGGTTTCTGAGAAGACGAGCCAGAGACCGTTGTCTTTCGGGTAGTTGGGACGGTCGCGGAGCATGCAAACGATTTGGTCGCCGATGTAGACGGAGTATCCGCTGAACATGGGACGGACGAGCGGATCGAGCGGGGCGAGGGCTTCGAGGATGAAGGGGTAGGGCGGGGTTGAGCGCTACAATCCGCTGAGGGGAAAACCATGGTCCATATCGCAATCCCGGAACCCACAAGCTTCGACACCGCCTACAACCAGCGCTCCTTGCCGCAATACCTCCACTCCCTCTACTCCGCGGGAGCCACCCCGATCCCGATCCCCCTCCATGAGTCCCCTCAGCGCGTCGCCCGCATCCTATCCACCTGCCACGGGATCCTCCTACCCGGCAGCCCAGCAGACATCGACCCTCAGACCTATGGTGAATCGCCCATCCCCCTTTGCGAGAAACCCGACCCCGCTCGAGCCTCTGTAGACGAACTTCTCATCCAGGACGCCTTCAACCTCCACAAGCCCATCCTCGCCATTTGTCAGGGCACGCAGGCTCTCAACGTCTGGTGTGGCGGCACACTGATACAAGACGTGCCGAGCCAGGTCGGTACAACTGTCCAACATAGTCCCGACCGCACTGTCCATCAAGCCCACGTCATCGACGTCACGCCCGGAACGCGTCTCGCCGCGCTCATCCCACCTGTCGTCGACGATCTCTATGTCAACTCCAGCCATCACCAGGCCATCCGTGTTCCCGGCGATAACCTCGTAGTTTCCGCTCGCTGTCCCGCAGACAACATTATCGAAGCTGTGGAACTCGCGTCACCAACCCACTTCGCCATCGCCGTCCAGTGGCATCCCGAGCGCACCTACGACATCAGCGCCCTCAGCCGCAACATCTTCGCAGCCTTCGTCCACGCCGCCGAGTCCTGGACCCCCCGCCGCATCGAAGAATCCGTCCTCCACGCTTGAAGGAGAACCGCATGAGCATCCCCGGCTGTACTCTCACCCGCCGCAGCATCCTCTTCGCCACCGGAGCCGCCGCCACCGCAAGCCTCTTCAACTTCGCTCCGGTTGCCCTCGCCGCTGACATCAAGCCCGCAACCGATCTCAATATTCTCGGCCCCAAGCCCGGTTACTCCCCGCAGATCGGCACCCTCGTCTCCATGCTCACCTGGATGCGTCGCGCGCCCCTCGCCGAAAGCCGCGGCCTGACTCCGCCCCAGCTCGACTACCTCTTCGACGCCAACGCCAATACCATCGGCGCGCTCCTTCTCCACCTCGCCGCCACAGAAACCCTCTACCAGCGCCTCACCTTCGACAACGTCTCCCTCGACAAGCTCCGTGATGACAAAGACTACGAGCAGCGCTTTGGAGCCGCCATGGAGCTAGGCGACGACGGCCGCAAGACCATCAAAGGTCACGACCTCGCTTACTACACGGCCATCCTGCAAGAGGTCCGCGAAAAATCTCTGGCCGAATTCAAAAAGCGCGATGACGCCTGGCTAATGACTGTAGACAAAAGCTGGGGCTGGGGACCCACCAACAACTACTGCAAATGGTTTCACGTCTGCGAACACGAGTCACACCACTCCGGCCAGATCGCTATGATTGCCAAGCGCGTCCCCGGCGCCAAACCAAGCTCGGAGTAACCGCTGGTTCGCGAAACGATTGTCGGCTCTTAGGTAAGGCAAGGTTTTAACCTTGCCAATTAAGTCTGCAAAGCGTTGTCACGAGGGGCAGGGTCCCCGCGAACAGGTCTTCGCTCGCGGGTAAATCCTCGATGGCCCCGAGATCTTTCAGCTCAGGCCTCAAGCCCCCGAGTCACCAGCTCTCGCCACCAACTCCATCGCATCGCCCAGCGCGGCTCCAGCGGCCGTGTTATCAAAAATCACCCAGCTCTCGCCCATCCCGTAACCAGCAAGCTCACCAGCCAGCCCACCAATTCGCTCGCTGTTATAAGCCGACCAGTATACCCGCGGCGAACCGTGCCACCGGTAATATCGCAATCCTTCATACCCGCCAGGCTTTGCAGCTAAGTCAGAACCCTGTGGCGGATCAGCCGCCACACGCCCTACCTCAAATTCACGCAGCAACCGGTCAGCCTCGCCACCAAACCAGCTCACATGCCGCGGCTCCAGCGCAACCTGTCCCGAATACATCTCTCGTAGCGTGCTCAGAAAATCCCGCGCCACACTCGCATCAAACACACCCTTCGGCGGCAACTGAAAGAGTATCGGTCCAAGCTTCTCTCCAAGTCCCGCCACCTGCTCCAGAAACACCACCAGTGCCTCGCCGCAATTCACCAATCTTGCCATGTGAGTGATCGTCTTCGGAGCCTTAACCGCGAATCGAAATCCCGCTGGAGTAGCCGCAGCCCACTTCTCCCACGTTTTCCGCTGATGAGGTCGGTAAAACGAAGAATTAACCTCGACGCAGTTCATGACCGCCGCATACCGTTCCAGATGCGAACCCGGCCCACCACACAGATCCGCGTACGCTCTCGGCACATTCCATCCCGCCGTCCCCACCCGCAACAAGTCCATC
>Ga0206972_1166_pt1 | contig 10620 bp, 7 predicted proteins | sample Alteio_BWOrgHeat_86_FD_152925 | JGI IMG/M metagenome (GOLD analysis project Ga0206972, IMG submission 152925) | Enriched cells from forest soil in Barre Woods Harvard Forest LTER site, Petersham, Massachusetts, United States -... | ecosystem: Environmental > Terrestrial > Soil > Temperate forest > O...
CGATGGCAAAGATTCTCATGTCGCCTTACCTCTACCTGCAAGGAATCGAGGCAAGCACGTATGGAGTCTGTGGCGGGATTTAGGCAAGAGAGTATCAGCAGCGCTCGCAGCGCATTTCGGGGCCAAAAGATCCTCGGGCACCTTCAAAACTGCCCCTGAGACGGAATCCTCCCCGGATCTTGTCGGTGAGACTCCGACATGTGAATCGTTAGCAGCACTGCTCGGCTGACGTGTCTATGAAAATGATGCTATTTGCTTAGATTTTCTTAGATTTTTATGAGCGGCAAGGAAACTAATAGCGGTGGCGATGCCGAGCGAAGAAGTTATACATGATATCAAGAGCAAACGGAAGGTAGCATAGACTACCAATTAGCTTACGCCAGCCTCCGATCAACCAGAAAATGCGCGCCACCGCTTGGCCGCGTGTCCAGATGCGGCGAGATGCAGAGGAGAACTGTTCGATCAGAATGAGAGAATCGAGATCTTTTAAATGGGGATACTGTTGAAAGAGTTTCTTAGCTATGTCACCATTGCGCGGCGCATAGAAAAAGAGCTTATCTTTGTCCCATGACGTGATTTTTGTCACAGCATTCCAACAAAAGGAGCACGTATCATCAAAAAGGATAAGATGGGGATTTTTCATGTCGCATTTCTCAGCATTGAGTCTGATAATATCAATGTGGCGTCTTTAAATTCGAGCGGAATTGAGTTTTAGACACTCGACATCAGTTATTTTTGTGTGACTAGAGAAAGCGCTTCCTTCAAGTTTTCTGCATCTTCATATTCACCTCTGTCTAAGCTAATGGGGGCAGTAACACAGACACTAATGTAATTTAGGGCTCCTTCATAATCATTCAGTTCTAGCAATTCGAGAGGTGTTCTGTCATAATTATCTACCACATCTAAGCGAGATTTATGCTCTAAAAGCTCTTTAATAGTAAGAACCTCTCGTCTTAAACAAGCTACATGTAAAGGAGTCAATCCAGATGCATTCGTTGCATTTACATCAGCTCCTTTTTGAATTAATTGTAATGTCAATTCAGCGTATGATACAGTCAAATGTGATCCTTCAGCACTGCCCTCATTCTCATAACCTATCTTATGACCTTTAGCAGTACTCAGGTGCAATGGTGTGTTTTTCCATCTACCATCGTCTTTTATGCTTAAAAATTCCGTGGGGGATCTCGTGATTAGTACCTTGGCTGTCAAAGTATTTGCATTGCCGAGAGCCCAATGAAGAGCTGTATTTCCAAAGTCCCACTCGTCTTGAATCACCTCTTTAACACTGATATAGCTGCCATATCTTAATAGTAGAGGAATAAATTCTGCGGTACCATACTTTGCAGCATCGTGTAGAATTGTAGACGATCTCACTTTAAGAGTGTTTTGACTTGTCCAAAAAAGTAAGCGATAGTTAAGCCATTCTCCATTTTCGCTAACAAGTTTTTCAAATTTTCGTATGGTTTTAGGAGAGACTTTTCCTCTACCCATAAGTTCCATTATAGACATTTGAAACGAGTACAATTCATCAAATTTTTCTTGTGAAAGTTGCATAGGATCGCTGCCTCCTGATACAGGTACACTCTTCGCAACGATCTTTAATGCCGGCGTGCTTACAGCTTCAATTTTTTCTAACGATGGCTTCGGAGTAGGTGGAGAAACTAACCATTCTGGCGCTCTAAGTACCATCCAGTGCGGTAATAAACTTATATTGATTGCCATAATTAACCTAGTATTGTTTTAAACTAAATTTAAATTACACCCTCACCTTACGCAAAGAAGTAATTTAATCAGAACCAGCCATGATTGAACCTCCATCTTTCAAGCTCTAAAAATGCTGCTCTATTCGCTTTCATCAACAACATATATTTGATGCCAAAGTGACTCAAAGAAGTTTTCGCCCCTTAACACATCTGCCTTTCGAATGTGAGTAGTGCCAACAAATTATCTCATTTTCATCTGTGTACGTTTTCTCTTCAATAGTATCATCAATGATGAGCACCCCTCCTTTATCTTCCTCAAACTTTCGCAGTTCTGGTCTGACATACTCCCATAATTCTCTAGAGGCAAGTTCTTCACCATTTAAAAATCTGGTAATTTTATCGTGGCTAATTCGATCTTCTAAGAGATCTGAAAGACCAACAGCGGTTGCATACTGATTTTGTGCGATCAAGTAATCTGAATAGATGTCGAGTAATTTGTTCATACCTTCTCCAAAAATGAACAAAATTTTTACATCTAAACGGTGTCTGTGGTCAAACGATTTTTAACGGTTTTGCCTAAGGTGAGTTACACCTTTTTTTTACAATAATATAAACTAATTATTTTAATCTTGCAGGCGTTAAATAGAAAGTTCCGGTTTTTGATATAGGTCGCCTTGTACCAATAGCTTAAGATGCGAGATGAAAAAATCGAGACACCTTACATATTGAGAATGAAAGAGTTAGATAGATTAGATGCGCCGTAATACATATTCTGCATACTACTTTAGTGGAATTGGTTCGTACCGAAGACAACGTACATATATAAATAATATATAAATAAAACTTGACATTAAATGCTAAATATATTAAATTATAAGTAATGTCAGGAGATTTAAATGGGGACTATAACTCGGGTAACTCGGGCGGCGCATCTTGAGTATGTTGAACAACCGTACCAGCTAGAGTTTTTTGCCAAGATTGTACAGCGATATATTAGCCCAGCGCTTCTTAGCCCAGCGATTCATGCCTTTAGTTGGCTTTGTTTATCAATAGGCCGACGTCTTGGTAAATGTGTTGTTTTTGCAATATCATCTAGTTCCTTTGAGGTATCACAATCATCTAGTTCCTTGAATAAGAAGGTTTCACAACTTTCCCAACTAGATGAACAACTTTCCGACGCAGAAAAAACGATTTTGAGTCAGCTTGCCAGAAACGATTCGTTATCATGACTCGGGAAGTCGTAGTATGATACCTGACTTTCTTTTGGGTTCTAATTTGTCCAAAAAATCTTCGCCTATCTCCTGAAAAGTATGTATTTCTTCAGCATGTGGTAGCATATCACTAATGTTTTACGGCCTATGGTTATGATTGCCTTAACGAGGTCAGTTGATAAGAGCCTGTATCATCAAAAAAGGATAAGATGGGGATTTTTCATGGCAATTTCACCTGCGGTACTTGGCTTTTAATAGCATCAAATTGACGAGCCAATTCGGACTCCTCTTCATCGGATAAGAAGGTACTGTGCAGTTTAATGCGAATCGCTTCTCGCTCTTCCATCCATTGGCGTATGAGCATCTTGCGCACGGTCTCGGTAAAACCCTCGATAACTTTTTGCCGATTGATTTTGCGCTGCATGATATCATTAAGCAGTTTCTGCGCCTCAGCTCCTTCCACAGAGGAACCTAAAGAAAGCACATCGCAAGGCATGTTATTCTTGTGAGCTTCCATGAAGACTTGATAGAGGCGATAAGCTCCTTCAAGGCGAAAATGCGCTTGGTGAATGTTCATGTGCGCCATGGAAACTATCTCAGGGTGAGAGGTACTGGCCAAAATCAACCAACGCAAACAATCTGTATCTAAAATCCGGTCGGGATTGACCTGTTCAAAATCAACCCGCTGTGTTCGACGCACCATGATTTCCGGAATCACAACTTGATCGATGCCGAGAGCTGATTCGGGAATCTGGGCAATTTCTGCTAATTTTTTTAAGCTTTCATGCACCATTACAGGCTCTTCCCAGGATTTAATCGTGTGTGTCATCTCTTTGATAATCTCATTCTTCCGAGAAGGAGTGAGAGTGGTTTCTCCTTTGGCAAGGTGACGAAATAAAAAAGTCAGGTAGTCTCGAGCTTGTTGGATGAGTTGAGAGAAGTATTCAGGCCCTCGATTCAAGAGCAGGGAATCGGGATCACTGCCGTCTGGTAAGGAAAGTACGCCGATATCAATCCCCTTCTGTAAAAAGAGGTGGCCGATTTTTGCAGCAGCTTCTTGCCCCGCATCATCTCCATCTAAAGCTAGGTAGACTTTACTGACACCTAGATGGATCAGTTCTCTCGCGTGATCTGCGCCAAATGCTGTGCCTTGACCAGCTACCGCATAATCAAAACCTGAATTGATCAAACGCAAGGCATCGATTTGCCCTTCTACAATGATCGCTTTGCGCTCTTTGGCAATCCGCTGCCGAGAGTAACTTAACCCAAAGAGCACACGGGATTTCTTGAAGAGAAGGGTTTCAGGGGTATTGATGTACTTACCTCCAAACGTCTCTTCTTTGAACTTGCGGCCAGAAAAACCGATGACAGCTCCCATCGGATCGCGAATGGGAAACATGATCCGTTGGGAAAAAAAATCCTTTTTCTTACTTGAACTGCTCACTAAACCCGCTTGTTCAATCACTTCATCTTCGATGTGTTGGGCATGTAAATAGCGACTGAGCAGATGAGGATCTTTGGGTGAAAAACCTAAGTGAAAACGTCGGATAAACTCGAGATCAATCCCCCTTTCATAGAGATAATGCAAGGCTTCGTGGCCATCCTGTGTATGCAAGAGCAAATAGTGATAGAGTTGGGCTGTTAATTCCAAGGCATGCTTAAGCGCTGGCTTACTAGGTCCTTTTTCAACCTCCTGTTCGTCTGTTTTTTCCAAGTGCACTTGGAATCGTTCGGCAAGACTTTCTACCGCTTCCACAAATCCCAATTTGAGATGCCCCATTAAGAAAGCGATCGCATCGCCATGCGCTCCACAGCCAAAACAATGGTAATGTGAATCCCCTTTTTGAACGGTAAACGAAGGGGTTTTTTCCTCATGAAAAGGACAGAGAGCTTTATAGGCAGCGCCTGCACGTCGCAGTTCCATGTGCGACATGAGCACTTCGACAAGATCGATGCGTTGGCGAAGAGTTTCAATGCTTTCTTTTGTGTACAAAGGCATGGGAAATACAACAGCGTTTTTAATGGTAGTATATCGAGGGAATTGCAAAACTAACGAGAAAAATGTGCTTTTTCGTGTACTAATCTGTGGCCTGACTGATAGGGCTATGTTTTAACTTCCTTGGAGACTTATGGCAAAAGCGCTATGACCATTTAGACCATGCCCTAATCAAGCCTGATAGGATAAAGTTTGGCATGGTCTCAATGGTCATAGCGCTTTTGCCATAGGTTTTTAAGGACGTACTCCTGAAGCAACTAATTCAGCTATATAAGCTGTCACAGCCTGTTGAACAATGCTGCCTTTAGGATTTTCAGCGATGATATCACGCCCATCTTTTGGTCTATTTGATTCGTTAGTAGGATCTTGTTGAAACCAAACATGCCAATTGAGTCTGTTTTGGTTTTCTTGTGGCATCAATCTCACCAATTCTTTCACGAGTGTTGGCGTGAAACTTTCAGATTTAATATATTTATCAATTAATTGCAGCTGGAGAAGAGGGCGGCACATGGGGAACATTTCCTTAAGAACCTCAATAGTTTCGGCTGTAATCCTTTCCAAACGACAGCCAATATCATTTAGAGCTCTCTGATGGGCATCTATTTCATTGCTAAGAGTGCTTATATTCGAGAAAGCAACAGGAGTATTTGCTGAAGAAGTGGAAGTAGTTGTTGAAGCTGTAGTAGTGAAATATCGACCAATAAGCGGCAGGTAGCTAAGACATTTATAGATCGTGCTTTTAATTGTAGCAAAAAAACCTGGAGATTCAACTGCTACTGCTGCAGATGATAGAGAGCTTGAAGAGCTTGCTTGAGGGTTGAATAAAGAATTGCTACGCGTCTCCGTGTCTATTGGAATAAAGTTTGAAGTACTTCTAACCTGTGGGACGGACATTTACATTCTCCTTGTTAAATAGTTAATAGATTTAACAACTATTATACAGCATCTAATCTAATACTGTCTACATGGTCTTTTTATTTATAACGTTAATTCTATTTAATGTTTTATTTGTTATATACACAGGTAAACTCAAAAATTGGATTTTGCTGAGATTGGAAGTGACAAAAGCGGCTTAGATCTCCGAGAGCTATAGCCAAGGAAACATGATGCGCAAGATACGCAAGATACGCTTGATAAAAAAATTAGGTTATTTTCTTTGGTAACTCTCTTTTATTTTTTTCATCATGCGTATCAAGCATATCCTGCTCATCTTGTTTTGGTTGTTGCTCGCACCTCGGACTTAATGCAACGACTTCAAAGTCGAGTTTAAGCGACAAAGAACGAGTCCAACTCAGAGCACACTATAAGCGAATCTTTTTGTGTGAATATTTATTTTTTTAAGGAAAGAAGAGTTTTTATGTCTTTTTGCGTGATTCCTTGTACCTGCGCAAGCTCTTCCTCTGTAGCTTCTTGAATCCGTTGCAAGCTACCGAACTGGCGCAAAAGACGCCCTCTCTTGATGGGACCAATGCCCGGAATCTCATCTAACGCGCTTGAAAGCACCTTCTTACCGCGACGTTGTCGATGGAAGGAGATCGCCTTGCGATGTGTTTCATCGCGAATTTTTTGTAGAAGCAGTAGCAAATGGGAACGGGGATTCAGAGCTATGGGATCTTGATGATCAACGAGAAACACTCTTTCTTGTGTCAGCCCCTTATCATGTCGTCCTTCTTCCTTGGCAACCGCTATCAGATCGACAGTAGCAATAGAGAGTTCTTTAAATACTTCGATGGCCACATTCAATTGCCCTTTACCTCCGTCCACGATGATCAAATCGGGCAAATCATCAGCTTGCTTCGCGCGGATGAGATGACGTCTTAAAACCTCAGCCAACGCACCATAATCATCGGATGCCCCTGCCGTCTTGATGCGAAATAACCGCGTGCGCTTTGTATCTTTTTCTCCATCTGTGAATGCAATGAGTGCTGCTACGGGTTCTTTCCCTGCAAGATGTGAGGTGTCAAAGCATTCAATGCGTTTAGGAAACCGAACGAGTTTGAGCGTCTCTTGAAGATCTAGGAGCATCTTTTCTTTTAATTCTTCTTTATCTTTTTCCCTTTCAAATTGGACTTTCGCATTCTTTTCTGCTAGCTCGACCAGTGCCTGCTTTTGCCCTTTCTGAGGGAACTTCACAGTTGCTTTTTTTGGGAATTTTTCTTTAAAAATCTCAGACAGAAGGGCTGCATCTTTTAAGACAAGAGGGAGAAGGATCTCTTCTGGCATGTGGATGTCTTGTGTATAAAGCTGCAGAACAAGAGAAGAGAGCAACTCTTCATCATCTTCTACTACCTCGGTGAACGAATAGTTCTCTGATCCAATGAGCTTTCCTTCGCGAAAGAGCATCTGTGCTACAACCACTTCTTTTCCTTCTCGGTAAATCCCAAACACATCAGTGCTTTTTCCGTTAACTTTTAAGACCAGTTGATCCACATCGATGACATGTTCAAGATGGCGGATTGTCCGTAAAAGAGCTCCGGCTTTTTCAAAATCTAGAGCTTCTGCGGCTCTCTGCATTTGCTGATGAAGATCCTTGAGAATTTCTTTGTCCTGTCCTTTTAAAAATTTGATCGCCCCTTCCACATAACCCTGGTACTCTTCTGGTGTACATTTGCGGACACAAGGAGCGCAGCAGCGTTTAATCCCATAGAGCAAACAAGGACTCGTTCTTCTGGCAAATTCTTGATCAGAGCACTGGCGCAAAGGAAATAGCCTCGTCAAGAGCTCATAGGTTTGCCTTGCTGCATAGGCGCTAGTATAGGGACCATAATAGAGGCCTTCCTCTTTAGGTGTTCCTTTATAGCGGATCAACTTTAACATCGGCCATGGATGTTGATGCGTGATCATGAGACTAATGTAGGCTTTATCATCCTTAAGACAGGCATTGAATTTAGGCTGATGCTTTTTGATCAAAGTATTCTCGAGAAGTAAAGCTTCCTTTTCAGAATCCACAACAATGGTGTCGATGACCACAATCTCCTCAATCAAAAAAGGGATCATCGGGCGGTTATCGCTACTCGCACCAAAATATTGCTTCAGTCGATTCTTGACGTGTTTGGCTTTTCCCACATAAATGACGGTTCCTGCTTGATTTTTCATCAAGTAAACGCCAGGATGCGCGGGAAAATGATCGAGCTGCTTGGGATCAAATAACACGGATCTTATCCTTCCATTCGATGATTTTTTTTAGCGCTTCCAGGGGGCTGAGCTGATCGGGATTTATCTGTTTTAATTCCGATCCTATACCCTCCATAGGAGAAAAGAAAGAAAGTTGTTGTTGCTCTCGCATAGGTTTAGCAAGAGGTGCACGCCCCGCGTGTTTTTCAAGTGTGATCACCATCTCCTGGGCTCGTTGGATCACAGCGTGAGGCAGTCCAGCTAAACGAGCGACATGCACCCCATAACTTTTATCTGTTCCCCCCTTGACGATTTTATGTAGAAACACAATCCCTCGATCCGATTCATGAATGGCAACGCTATAATTGACAGCTCCTGGAACCTTCTGCTCTAACTCGGTCAATTCCCAATAATGAGTCGCAAACAACGTTTTCGCTCTCTTGCCCGGCTGTGTGAGCAAATACTCTGCCACCGCCCAGGCGATCGAAATGCCATCGTATGTGCTCGTTCCTCTTCCTATTTCATCCAGTATCACAAGAGATTGATGGGTAGCATTGTGAAGAATATTGGCTGTTTCTATCATCTCAACCATGAATGTCGATTGACCACGTGAAAGATCATCGCTGGCTCCAATCCGACTAAATACTTTATCGATCACTCCAAGACGTGCACTTGCTGCAGGCACAAACGATCCCATCTGAGCTAAGATAGCAATCAACGCCACCTGACGAATGAACGTCGATTTACCTGCCATGTTGGGACCTGTAATCAGATGCAATCGACTGGTGGCATCTAACAACACATCATTGGGCATGAAGCTCTCTTTGGGCAAAGTGGCCTCGATAACGGGATGTCTTCCTGCACACACATCAAACACATCGCTATGATCCACAAGAGGTCTAACAAAATGGTGTTTACGTGCGACAATTGCAAGAGCAAGCAGGCAATCGAGTTGTCCAATCGCTGTAGCAATAGCTCTCACGGTTTCCGCATAGAAGATCACCTCTTTCTTCAACTGATGGAAAAGCTCAGCTTCAAGAGCTGTGATCTTTTCTTCTGCGTGCAACATTTTGTGCTCATAGACCTTCAATTCCGGAGTGATGAATCTCTCAGCGTTCGTCAAAGTCTGTCTTCTTTGAAAGTGATCCGGAATCCGATCGGCTTGACCTCGACTCACTTCAATGTAGTAGCCAAATGCCTTGGTATAGCCGACCTTTAACGTCTTAATCTGGGTGGATTCTCTCAGCTGAACTTGGTAATTAGCCATCCAAGTATGACTATCTTCTGTGAGAGAATACAGCTCATCGAGCTCACGGTGATACCCTTTGCGAAAGAGTGCTCCATCACTGAGTCGAAGGGGAGGGGCATCGATCAAAGCCAGAGCTATCGTAGACACAAGAGAAGAGACATCTTTCAACGATTCTCGCAGGTTTTTTACAATGGGACTTTGACCTTGTTCCAGCACTTTAGCTATGGGAGCAATGTGTTCTAAAGAAAAGCGCAAGCCAGCTACATCACGCGGTGTAGCATACCCCGTCTCAATCCGCATCATCAACCGCTCGAGATCGCGAATTTCGTTTAAATGCTGCTGCAGCGGATCGGATAGGGTCTGTTGTTTGACTAATTCCTGAACGCCGTCTTGTCGATGCGCAATCCCCTCCACATCGAGAAGAGGATGAAGAAGCCACTGTTTTAACAGACGTCCTCCCATGGGCGTGGCTGTCCTATCTAAAAAATTAAATAGGGAATAGTTTTTTCCCTCATCGCGCAGAGTATGGAATAACTCCAAATGCTTCTGAGTGGATCGATCTAACAGCATGTAGCGCGACAATTTTTCTGTTTGGATCTCTTTAATATGTCCCACTGCCATGCTGAGATCTTCAGAAATGTACTGCAAGACAGCTCCTGCTGCGTTAATCGCCGCAACCATTCCCTTGAGTCCAAACCCATCTAAACTATGCACGTGGAAATGGCGCAAGAGAATCGAGCAAGCTTGTCGATGATCAAAATGCCAGCTCGCTTTGAAATGCACTGTCAGAGACAACTGAGTCTTGAGCTCTTCTATGAGTTGTAGCTTCTGCTGTTTCCACGTATCTGGTAAGATCAATTCTTTGGGACTCAACCGCGTTAGCTCATCGAGAAATTGCTTGTCGCTTTCACATTCCATCGCTCTAAAATCAGCAGTTGTCACATCGATCACACTTAACCCAAATACCCCGTTAAGCTCTGTCGCACACGCTAAAAAATTATTGGCTTTGTCCGAAAGTAAGCTCGATGTGATCACGGTTCCAGGGGTGATCACGCGCACTACTTCCCGTTTGACAATCCCCTTAACCGCGCGAGGATCTTCCATTTGCTCGGCAATCGCGATCCGGTATCCCTTAGCAACCAGTTTGTCGATGTAACCCTCTGCAGCGTGAAATGGCACCCCCGCCATGGGAATTTCTTGCCGCTTTGTCAACGTCAAATCGAGCTCCTTAGCTGCGGTAACAGCATCCTCATAGAAGGCTTCATAAAAGTCTCCCAAACGAAAAAAAAGAAGCGCGTCAGGTGACTTCTTTTTACAGGCATGCCACTGCGCCATCATCGGCGATAC
>Ga0206972_1167_pt1 | contig 10617 bp, 7 predicted proteins | sample Alteio_BWOrgHeat_86_FD_152925 | JGI IMG/M metagenome (GOLD analysis project Ga0206972, IMG submission 152925) | Enriched cells from forest soil in Barre Woods Harvard Forest LTER site, Petersham, Massachusetts, United States -... | ecosystem: Environmental > Terrestrial > Soil > Temperate forest > O...
AGGGCCCGCCCAAGGGACGCGGCACCACGTTGACCATCACCTACAAGTTGGAAAACAATCCTCCAATCGCCGTATCTTCGTCAGACACTGCGTCCAGCACTGCGCATCGCTCTGAGGGCGAGAAGCTCTTCTACGAGCTACGCGGTGCTGGTCAGGAAGTCTTCGCCTCTTTAGGAGGTGGCGAAGCATTCCTTCGCAAGGAGCGTGCCGGTTTCTATGGTCCAGTCAAACGAAAGAAGATATCGTGAGCCGCGTCTATTGGGACTCGATGTTGTTCATCTACTGGCTCGAATCTCATCCCGACTACGCTCCCCGAGTGGACAAACTCTTTCAAGCTTCACTGACCCGTGGCGATGAATTCTGCACAAGCATCTTTACTGTCGGTGAAGTTCTCGTCGGTCCAGCGAAGATGCGGGACGCACAGCTTGCAGCGAAGATAGAGCGGTTTTTCGACAGCGGGCTCGTCACTCTTCTTCCGGTAACACGGGATGCAACTCGCATCTTTGCCGATCTGCGCGCCCGCACTCGCACGGCTCCGGTGGACGCTCTTCACCTTGCCTGCGCGAGCGCGTACGGTATAGACCTCTTCCTCACTCATGACAAAGATCTGCTAGCTCATCAAGTCCCTGGCATTCAGTTCATAGCCGGTCTCGATGCCAGGATCATCTAACCGCATTATCTCCAACAAGCTATGATCAATATCGTCGCAAGTATCCTCTAATAGCTCCTGCAAACGAGGCGATTCAAATGCGAATTCGAGTCATTGCTGTCGTCATGCTAAGTGCATGCTTTGCGCACGCACAACAGTCCGCACAGAAAACAGATCTGAGCGGCACCTGGGTAATCTCCTTAGATCTCCACGGCAACAAAGTGTATCAGCGCATGGAACTGAAGCAGGACGGGGACAAGCTGAGCGGTACCTTTGCGGGCGACAAGCTTACAACCGGAACGGTAAGCGGGGACTCGGTTCATTTTGTCGCCACCAGCGACGACGGCACAACCTCCGACGTAAACGCTACAGTGAAAGACAACACACTCAGCGGAAGCGGGGTTGAGATCGACTCGCAGGACAAAGATCATCCGATGAAATATACCTTCACGGCAACGCGGATGATGGCGGTGCAACATGGCACGCCGCAGCGGCATGAGTTCAAGCCGACTGTCTTCTACCGTCAGTTTTCTCCGAATAACAAGCCGGTGCTTACCATCGCCCCAGGAGACACCGTCCACACCACAACCGTGGATGCAGGCGGTACCGACGAGAACGGCGTTAAGCGCGTGATGGGAGGAAATCCTGAGACAGGCCCCTTCTTCATTGAGGGCGCTGAACCGGGCGACACACTCGTAGTGCACATCCTCAAGCTGCGGCTCAATCGCGACTACGCAGTAAGTGATGACAGCATCGATGAAAGCGCGATGAACAGCGAGCTAGCCGTCATGATGAAAGACAACGGCAAGACCATCAAGTGGCACATTGACGCAGCAAAAGGCGTGGCGTATCCAGTCGGCGCGGGACCGAACCTCGCCAACTACTCCATTCCGTTGAAACCAATGCTTGGCTGCATCGCGACCGCTGTCGGCCCGGCACAGGCACCCCCGCCAACCGGCGATTCAGGCGGGTGGGGTGGCAACATGGACTTCAATGAAATAGGTGAAGGCGCGACAGTGTACCTGCCTGTCTCGAACCCCGGAGCACTCTTGTACCTGGGCGACGCGCACGCAGAGCAGGGCGATGGAGAGTTGAACGGCAACGCGCTCGAAACATCAATGGATGTGGAGTTCTCAGTCGACGTGATCCGTGGAACGCATCTCTACGGCCGCCGCATCGAAACCCCGACGCACATCATCACCATGGGCCTGTCGGCATCGCTCGACGACGCACTCAAAGGCGCCACCGACGGAATGGCGAAGTGGCTCAACGAGGACTACAACCTGACGCCCTCCGAAACCGCACAGGTACTAGGCACAGCCGCAGAATACAAGGTGAGTGAGGTCGCAGACCGCAACTCCGGCGTGGTGTTGAAGATCAACAAGAGCCGTTTGACAGGCTTGGTCAAAAAGACAAAGTGAGATCGCTCACTTGCCTAGGTCTTCGACAGCGAATCTTCCCAGCGGCACTGGATGCGAGACCGGAGCCTTGCCGCCCATCGATATGGAAGCGGGATACGATCCGCCACCATAAGTAGGAAATCCCCAGATGTTTCCACTGCGCATGTCGATCACCACCTTACCCAGCACCTGCCCGCCATCCGGCAGATAAATCATCTGCACACCCGGTTCCACAAACCACGAAGAAGCCGTGCTGTCTGCCCGAACCGGCGAGGGTTGCATGTAAGGCCTGAGGGCTATCAACGTAAGCGCCGCCGCGATCACCGACAAAAGGATCGTTCGTATCCTGCTGGAATCCATCTGAAATTCTCCTATGCAACTTCTAGCACAGGAGACCTATTCACATGTCGTCGCACCATCCATTCAAGACCCGAAGCTCAGACTGCCCCAGCCTTACGTCTTGTAAGTGGGAACATCTGACAGGCCAGCTCAGTCCTCGCGTAAGAGCAAGAGAGGATCAACCGACAACGCGCGTTGCGCAGGAATCCAAGTGGCCACCAGCCCAAGCAACAACATCACCACAACAACACCGGCCAACACCAGTGGATCGCGTGGAGTCGCCTGATACACGATGAATGCCAGCACCCTCGTAGCAACAAGCCCAAGGAGCAATCCGGTCGCCGAACCAACAGCGAGCAATTTGCACGCCCGTCCCAGCGCGGCCTGCAACACTTCCTTTCGTTGCGCGCCGAGGGCCATACGGATTCCCAATTCTCGCAACCGCTTGCCCACAGAGTAGGAAGCCATACCAAAGATTCCCGTTACCGCCAACATCGCACCCAACGCCCCCAGCACACCAAGCGAAATACTCGCAGCGCGCGGTGCAAAGAGAGCACTATCCAGCTCTTTATGCCAGGTCAGAATAGTAAACGGCAGGCCAGGATCGAGGCCGCGCACTGTGCTCTCCAGCGCAGCCGTCAACGACAGGGGGTCGCGATTGGAACGCACCACCAGCCACGTGGCACTCGTGGGCGCCTGCAGAATAGGAAAGAACATTGCAAGTTGAGGATCCTCAGTAAGCGTCTTATATTTCCCGTCCTCGACCACGCCCACAATTTGTACACGAGCGCCATTGAAAACCTTGAAATAATTGCCCACCGCATTCTGATCAGAGCCGAAGACCTTGCGGGCGAATTCGCGGTTGACCACAGCCACTCGTGGCGCTTTGGCATCGTCGTGTCGCGCGAAGAGTCTTCCAGAGAGCAGCGTCGTCCCTGCAGCTTTCAGATAACCGGGAGATGTGTTGTAGGTGAATGCTTCGCCGGCTGACGTCGAGGCCTTCAGATCCGTTATGTTGTCCCGATAGACCATGTTTGTCCCCCAACCAAGGCCCAAGGGCATCCGGTCGATCAGTCCTGCATTTTTCACTCCGGGAATCGTCTCGATGGCATCGATTAGACGCTGCTGCATGAGAGGCACGCCTTCGTCTCGATAATCCGCCATGTCCAGATCGGTGTTCACCAGCAAAACATTTTGTGGATCAAATCCCATGTTGCTGTGCAGTGAACGCATCAGGCCTCGCACCGCAACCAGCGACGATGTAACCAGCACGCAGCAGACCACAACCTGCAACACCAGCAGCACATCGCGAGCCGTGACTCGTCGGCCAACCGTTCGGGTTACACCAGATTTAACGATGTGCCAGGGATTGGAGCGAAGCACTTCGCGCACTGGAACCACGCCAAACAGAAATCCGCTTGCGATGGCCAGCAGCAGCGCGATGCCATAGACACTCGCGTCCGCGTTCACCGGCAAATTGATGGGAAAATTTGGGACCGGCTGCCAGACGCTCAGCCATCGCAATAGAATCATGCTGCCTACCATTCCGGCCGCGCCTCCAGTCAGCGACACCACCCCCGCCTCGGTCAGCAGCTGTTGGACAATACGTACGCGGCTTGATCCAAGCGCGAGCCGCAGCGCAACTTCTCGCGAACGATCAGCAGCTCGAGCGGCAAAGAGGCTGCCCAGGTTGGCGCAGGCTGCCAGTAAAATCAGGCCCGCCAACAGCGTTAGTCCAGCAAGAAAGGCTCGCACCGGACGACCCAGCATATCGCCCATCAATCCTGGCCTTGCCAGTGAGAAAGTCGATCCTCCATCTTCCTTGGGATATGTCTTTTCAAGATATGTGCCGACCGCGTTCAGGTCAGCCGTTGCCTGCGCGGGAGACACGCCCAGCTTCAAATGCCCCACGAGCCACATACCGCGAGTCGCGCGGCCCTCCAGTTGATTAAAACCCTCGATCTGCTCCTGATCGACCATGGGCACCCAGAAGCCGCAATTGAAGAAGATTTCCGTGCCACGAAACTTGGGAGGAGCAACGCCAAGAATCGTGTACGGATGTTTGTTCACCCGAACCACGCGGCCCGCGACGTTCGGGTCCCCCTGAAAGCGGCTGCGCCAGAATTCGTAGTTGAGCACAATATATGGACTGCTGTTTGGGCCATGCTCATCAGAGCCATGAAAGAAGCGGCCAAGATATGGCTGGATTCCAAGTACGTCGAAATAGTTCCCGCTGACTTCGTTGGTCCAGATCGTTGAGGCGTTGCCGTCCGCGTCAAAGCCCACCGGCGCGATACTGGCAGCCACCATTCCATCGAAGCTGCGGTTGCGGTCACGCAAATCACGATAGTCAGGATAGGACTGTTGCGGCGAAGCATCGCTGCCGCGCTCGATCATGTATAAGCCTTGTGCTGCAGGCACATTGATAGGGCGCAGCACCAGGCCATTCAACACACTGAAAACCACGGTGTTTGCGCCAATGCCAAGCGCAAGTGTCAATACTGCTGCCACTGTAAAGCCAGGAGCCTTCCTCAGCATACGAAGGCTGAAGCGAATGTCCTGAAAGAGAATCTCGATGAAATTCCCGCCGAGAGCCTGATGGCTCTCCTCTTTGTACCGAACATAGCCTCCAAACTCGATGCGCGCACGGCGTTCTGCTTCAGCACGAGATAAGCCTGAGCGTTCCAGATCGTCAGCGCGGTGCTCAATATGCGAACGCAATTCTTCATCGATTTCACTCGTCGATGAAGAGCTCTTAAACAGGGAACGGACCGAGTCGATCAGTCTCATATCTCCTCCGGCTGTGCTGCGAGGACAGTGGCCATCGCGGCGACGAGACGATTCCAACCCTCCGCCTCTTCCCGGAAGCGTTTGCGGCCTCGCGCGGTGAGTTCATAGAACTTGGCGCGGCGATTATTTTCAGAGATTCCCCAGCTCGCCTTCAGAAGTCCCTCGCGCACGAGGCGAAGCAAAGCTGGGTACAGAGCCCCCTGCTCAATGAGCAGCGCGCTGCCCGAGATTTGGCCGATGCGGAGCAGAACCCCGTAGCCATGCAGTGGGCCGAGAGAGACTGCTTTCAAGATAAGTAGCTCGAGAGTTCCGGGAAGAAGCTGGGCTTCGCCTGACATGCACACTCCTAAGATGATTAGGAGTCTAGCGCCACTCTCCTAAGCTGTCAAGGAGAGCGGCTTTATCGGAATAGCGGCCTCGTTTTCTACTTCATCTCCAGCGTTACCTTGCCGCCTCTCAGCGGTGTCGTCTTGCCCTTCCATACAAATTCTCCGGTCAGGCCCGGCGGTAACTCGATCTCCGCATGCCCGCCTTCATATTTCACGCGAATGAGCCCCTTGTCGTGCGGATACGCCGCATCCAGATGCGTCAAATTCCCCAAGTGCGGCGCGATCCTCACCGTTTTGAATCCCGGGCTTCCCGGTTCAATCCCAGCAACAAGATTCAGTAAGTCATACGTAGGATGTGCCGTCCACGCATGCGAATCCGAGCGTGTATCTCCCGGCTGCTCCGGCCACGTCGTGAATCCCATTTTCAGGAACCCATGCCAGTCCCCAAGCGTCTTCAGATACTCGTCACCTATCCCAGCGTGATCCAGAGCCCGCGCGAGATAGTACCGGAAATAGAAGCTCGCCCCAATCAGCGGAGGATCGCCTACGGGCTTCGTTCCATCGCTGCCATCCACTCTCCGCGCCACCACTCTCCTCATGATTCCCTGCTGGTCTTTCTTTGGCGCCACGTCATGCAGCACAGCCAGCATGTTCGTATGCTCGCTGTACATATCCTTGGCCGCGTTATCGGCAAATAACTGCTTCTGCGCATCCCAGCACTGCGCAATCACGCCCTTCTTCGCCCGATCCAGTCGCTGCGCATCGACTGCCGCCTGCTCCGCCGAGCCCACGGCCTTTTCCATGTCAATCGCATCCTCAAGCGCGCCGATATACTGCATCGTCGTCAGGCAGCTTTCATTATTCGCGTCATAGGAAGGGAAGTCCCGCTTTGTCTCAGTCTCCACCCAATCAATAAAGCTCCACCACGGCAGCCTGCCCAGCACTCCATCTGCATGCTGATAACTCGCAAACCAGTCCAACACCGTTCGCGTATGTGGCAATATCTCTTTCACAAACTCGCCATCCGGACGATACATGTAGTTATCGTGCAGCATTCCAATCCATAACAACGCGAATGGTGGAATAAACTGCGGCAGCTGCGAAGGATAGCGGCTCTCCGTAATTCCCGCAGTATTCCGCGAGTCATCCAGCGCCCGTATTGCCTGTCTCGGCAGCAGGTCCGTCCCTGTCATCGAATACGTAATCAGTGCCTGCAGCCGTGTATCTCCCGAGTACTGCAGCTGCTCATAGTAGGGAGTGTCCATATAAGTCTCATGGGCATCCAGCTGCCCAGTGTGCCAGCCAATCTTCCATATCTTCTCTAAGTCGGGATCGCTGGCATGAAATTCCGCCTTCACCTCAAATGGATAGGCTGTGTAATGCGCCTCTAGCCCGTCGAGAGTTACCGGTTCATCGCCTGCCTCAACCTCGATATCGAGATAACGCCACGTACGCCACCACAGCGTTTCGAAGACACGATGCGATCCTCCATCCGGAAATATCTCATCCGTAATCCCAACAGCTTTCCTGTTGCCGACCTCGTTGCGATTGCCCTTGTGCATCTGCTCGTCATACAGGGCCTCCGCATACACCATCGTCAGATGCGCACCCTTGCCACCCGAGAACGTCAGCCTTGGATACGCCGTCGTCAGCTCTCCTCTATCCAGCAGGATGTGCGTATGCGCATGTGCTGCAACCGTTACCGCGCTTTGCGGAAAGCTCTTCGCAGCGTCAAGCTCCGCGCGCACAACATGTCCCGGGTCTTCTTTCTCATACGCCATGTGCGGCAGTGGATCGGGAATCAGCTCCCACGGCGTATCAGGATCAGACTGTCCGCGCGTCGCGCCCTTGCCCGCCTCAGGATTGATGCTCTCGCGCATCGCTCTTCCTGCATGCGCCCATCGCGATCCGCTCGTTCCATCCGTAGCCCATTCCCAGTCGTAGTCACTCGCCTTCAGCGTCTCCCCAGGCCCCGAAGCAAAGTATACATACAACCCGTTCATGCGGCGCGGCAGCAACACCTGCCCCGGCTCTTCTTCCACCATCCAGCTTTCGTTGGTGTTGACGGCGGCTTCGTTGGCCGTATCGCCTTCCATCAGAAAGGCCGTGCGCTCAGTGATCTGCGCCACAGGAGCGAAGATGCCAAAATTCCACACCGTCGCCGCCACTACATTCGATCCAGCCTTCAGCATCGAAGCAAGATCGAAAGTCTCGTATCGCCAGTGCGCCAGGTCGCCTCTCGCCGGGCCATCGCCCACACGCTGACCATTTACGTACAGCACAAAGCGGTTGTCCGCGCTTACATGCACCACATAGTGCGCAGGCACGGCGGATAGATCGATCGTCTTTTTAAAGTGCAGCGTAACCGGTTCTTTCAGCGGCGCCGTAGGATGGCTGATCCACTGCGCCGACCAGCTCGTGCGGGCTACAGGCTCACTACTTTGCCCGCTGGCATTCGAGGTGAACGCCAAAGCCATCGCACAAATTAAAAACAGAAAAGGCGGCACGATCGAACGCCGAAGTTTGAACAAAGCAGCTATCTCCACGCACAGAATTCAGGCGCGCGGCATATCTTCGCTGCAAGCCCGCACCAGTGTACGCGACCGCTCATAGAATCAAAAAATATATGTCTATTGAATTCGCAGCACGTGAAGCTGCGTGAGAGGCCGATGGCCGATGGTTGTTGCATCTACTAACTCCGCCAGCTCTAAATTCTTCCCGCCGTCCGCAGCGCGCGAATCTCCTCATCCGTAAAAATCCGCGACCGAATCAGAAAGCGCACGCCCTCCGGCCCTTCCAGCGAAAACATCCCACCCCGTCCCTGCACCACATCCAGGATCAACTGCGTATGCTTCCAATACTCAAACTGGCTCTTGCTCATGTAAAAAGGCTCGCCGTCCACCTCACCCAACTGTACATCCGAATCGCCTGTCAAAAACTCACCCCTCGGATAGCACATCGGCGAACTCCCATCACAGCATCCGCCTGACTGATGAAACATCAGCTCACCATACTGACCGTGCAGCTTGCGCGCCAGTTCCACGGCGCGCTCGGTCGCAAGCACCTGCGCAGGAACACCAGCATTCGTCTCGCTCGCAACCAACATCTCATCGCCCGGCATAATCCACCACTCCAATCCGCTCGAAGCCTATCACATTCCGCATCCACATTTTGCTTGCTTCTCCACCCGTTCCGCCGCATCATGACTGCACATCGCAGTTTCCAGCAAGCTCATTCACCCCGCCATCCGTCAGCATCCTAACTCCATCATCTCCACGTACGACCGCGAGTGTGAGGAATCCATGCCAACTCAAGCATTCTCGACCGAAGTCCAAACTACCATCCAGCAGTTCGTAGCCCACGCCTCCAAAATCACAACCATATCCGTTCCTGTCGACGGCAAAAACGTACGAGTACCTTTTCCTTTTCCGTCGCCATCCGACTGGCGCGACTCCTGGATCTACTTCCTGTTGATCGATCGCTTCAACAATCCCAGCGCACCTCCCAAGTTCACCTGGAACAAGAAATTCGGCTTCCGCCAGGGCGGCACCTTTGAAGGAGTTCGTCAACAGCTAGGCTATCTTCAGCAGCTTGGCGTCAACGCCATCTGGCTATCGCCCGTACTCAAAAACTCGCGCCCCGAAATTGACGGCTTCGCCTTCGCCTACCCGGGTTACAACACGCAGGATTTCTTCAACCTCGAAGATCGCTTCGCCTCCGACGGCACCCAGGCAACCGCGCAGAAAGAGCTGCAAGCCCTTGTGCAGGAGGCCCACGCGCGCAAGATGCACGTCGTCGTCGACATCGTCCTCAACCACGCCGGCCGCGTCTTCGACTACTTCCGCAACAATGAGCGAGAGGGCTCCTTCACCGACCAGACCCTGCTCGACGGTCCTCCCGGTCACGAGCCTTCTATCCAGTGGATGAACGGCCTCGGCAATCCCCGCTCCGACTGGCAGGATCTCACCGACCCTCCCGGAGCCGCGCAGGATGACGCCGTCTGGCCCCTCGACCTCCAGCGCCCCGTCTTCTTCCGCCGCCGTGGATCAAAGACTACCGATAAACCCACCCCCACGCAGGGCTTCGTTCCCGGCGACTTCGACGTACTCCGCCAGCTCTTCGTCGAATACGACGCCACCGTCGCCGGGCAGGAAGACCTGCGCAAGCAGTACGGCATTGCACCCGTCCTCAGCATCCTCATCCGCGCCTATCAGTTCCTCATGGCCAAATACGACATCGACGGCTATCGCATCGACACCGTCAAATACGTCCGGCCCGACATGATCGCCACCTTCGGCAACGCCATGCGCGAGTTCGCTCAAAGCGCCGGCAAGCGCAACTCCGCGCTCGACTTCCCGCTCTTCTTCCAATTACCAGCGGTGATCAAAGCCCTCGGCTCCAATCCACCCGGAGTCGAATCCATCGCCGCCGTCTTCAACACCCGCAAGCAAGCCGAGAACAACCAGATCTCATCCCACGGAGAAGCCGGCAAATTCTTCGTCAGCTTCATTGACAACCACGATCAGAACAACCGCTTCAACACCCCCGGCACGCCGCCCGAACAAGTCACCATGGCGCTCGCGCTGCTCTTCGGACTGCAGGGAATCCCCTGCGTCTACTACGGCACCGAACAAGGCCTGCAAGGGGCCGTCGACGGCCTCGACGCAATGGAATCCGTCCGCGAAGCCCTCTGGGGCAAGCCCTCTGCATTCGACGCCAAATCGTTCTTCTATGGCGAGCTCAAGAAAATCGTCGCCGTCCGCCTCGCCGAAGCGCCCCTCCGCTTCGGCCGCCTCTACTTCCGCGAAGTCAGCGGCAACGGCACCGACTTCGGCCTCTCCACCGGCCCACACGGCATCATCGCCATCTCGCGAATCCTCTCCGATCGCGAAGTCATCATCATCGCCAACACCAGCACCACCACAACATTCGCCGGCAGCGTTCTCGTCGACATCGACCTCAGCCGCCTCACCCGCACCATGGATATCGCCTACAGCAACCTCGCCACCGCAGGCAGCGCAAGCACCGCCATCGCTCCTGGCAATCTCTTCTCCGCCGGCCAGCCGCCACTCGCCACGTCGATCGCCTCACTCCCCATCACCCTGAAACC
>Ga0206972_1168_pt1 | contig 10589 bp, 6 predicted proteins | sample Alteio_BWOrgHeat_86_FD_152925 | JGI IMG/M metagenome (GOLD analysis project Ga0206972, IMG submission 152925) | Enriched cells from forest soil in Barre Woods Harvard Forest LTER site, Petersham, Massachusetts, United States -... | ecosystem: Environmental > Terrestrial > Soil > Temperate forest > O...
TTTAACTCCACAAATACTGGATTTTATTCACTTTCTAGAATACGATGGAACGCTGTTCTTTGTAGAAACCTCTATCAATAAGGGCATCTATGATCAAACAACTTTTTGCAACACTTTGCGCTGGTATTTTTATGGCAGGTTCCCATTCCTCTCCCCTTCTCCATGCTGATGAAAAAGCATCTCCCCGTGTTCTGATCATGTTAGGTCCTCCAGGTGCTGGTAAAGGAACTCAAGCAGCTCTTTTACAACAAAAAACTCACCTTCCTCATATTTCTACGGGTGATTTACTACGTGATCATGTACGCCAAGAAACTGAACTGGGCAAAAAAGCGAAAACCTTCATGTCAGGCGGCCAGCTCGTTCCCGATCAACTCATCATGGATATGTTATTTGATCGCGTTTCCCAACCAGATTGCGCTCAAGGATACATTCTAGATGGATTTCCTCGTACCCTTACTCAAGCACAAGCTTTGCAAGAAAAACTGCAAAAACAAACTAAGCCGCTTGTGATCAATTTGGAACTAGAAGATGCGGAGATCATCGAAAGATTGAGCAAGAGAGTCACCTGTGAACAATGTGGCACCCCTTATCATCTAGCTTACTCCCCACCTAAAATTAAAGACGAATGCGACAAATGTCGGGGAAAACTCATCCAGCGCTCAGACGATCATCGCGATGTGGTCATCAAGCGCCTTAAAGTCTACCACGAACAAACAGCTCCTCTTATCCGGTTCTATAATAAGCTAAACATTCTTCACTCCGTTAGCTGCAAGCAGTCAAAGGAACAAGTATTTACTCAAATCCTCGGTAAATTGAATTAGGTTTATAATTGCGGGGGAGGGGAAAAAGTTCTGAATACATCGAGAGGTTCAAATCCTGAATCACTTCGCAAGGGAGTGATTAATTCTCTTCTAAGAAACTCTCTTAAAGCTTCCTGAGTTAATAATCGTTTTTGAGACTGATCGAGACCAAGCGTTGTTAACGCTGGCATTTCCCCGAGTATTGAACTCGGTAAATCGTACAAAGGATTGTCTTCTAATCTTAGATCGCGAAGCGACGAACAAAGGCGAATTTCATCGGAGATTTCCTCGATCTTATTATGCGTGATATCGAAAACTTCTAAATGGGAACAACCACCAATCTCTTTGGGAAGCTCCGGTATAGTATTGCCGCTAAGATTGAGTCCTATCAAATGACGCAAAGCATGCCAGTTTTCAACGTTGTCAATCTTATTTCGCTTTAAATCCACAACCTGTACACTCGACTTTTCTATAACGGAAGGAATAGCGCAGAATTGATTGTCTGCCAGGTTTAACAATCTCAATTCTTTCATTGCTTCCAATTCATCTGGCAATTCGGACAATTTATTTTTACCCACACCTAAATACCGAACTCTCGGCAAGTCGCATAATACACCAGGAAAAGAAAAAAGTTCATTTCCTTCTAACTCTACTTCGACAAGTCCTGTAAGTTGAGAAAAGGCAGGCGGCAACAATCTAATGAAATTATTAGAAAGTGTTAACTTGCTTAAGTTTTTACAGTGGGAAAGTGTAGCCGGAACTTCGAATAGTTTTGTTTTGATCAAACTTAGCTCTTCTAAACCTGTAAAATACGTAAAGACTTGACAAGATAATAAAGTAAGATCTCTGTCTGTAATCGCTATTTTCTTGCATTTAGCAAACTGATCAGGGTTCTTGATAAACAATCTGAGTAAATCGGCAGCCATAACATGAATCATGTCCTGCCGTTGCCTTAATGTTCCCCTCTCTAACATATCGTTAAAAAGATCCACAGATTCAGTCCAAAATTCATCTAAGCAAGGTACATCATTGCTCATAGCTTCAGTAAAATTGATAAGAGCCCAATCCTGTAAAGCTCTTGCAACTTGATCTTGAGCCAAGCTTGACATCCTTTTGATAAGAGGAAAAATTAAAGTTTTAGAACCCATTCTTTGCAAATATAAATAGATATCATGAGCTATATGGGAAGCGCTACTTTCCTTGCTTCCCAAGCGGGTTAAGTCTTGGCAATGCTGTTTAACTTGTTTCTGAAGGGATTTGGTAAAAGGAAGGCTAGAATCGTCTAATAGGTATTGCATAGTGTTACTAATTCGCGCCATGAGTCGTGGTAATACACCAGCACATGTTGTTATTAGCATCAAACCTGCGTGAATTTTAGAAGAACCACGTTTTTCTTTCTCAGGCCAGTTCAACAAAAAAGCTCGCAACCCTTTCCAATCGTTTACTGCAAAGAATTGTTGTATTTTCTCTTTATACTTATCAGATAATAAATAATATTCTTCAGGATACTTAGTCAATAGCTTCACACTTTCTTCAATCTTAGAAGAAACAGATTGCATCTCAGTTATATAAGCAATGAGAGGTCTTTGTTTAGCTAACTCGGCAAAATAATCTTCGTAAAATGCGCGTCGATGAGCATAAAAAATTTTACAGGTAGCAAACACTGATGGATTTCTCACCCACAAAAAAATGTTGTCAAGCAATTCAGTGGGTAGTTTTTCGATGGTCGATCTGACCTGTTTCTTTGGTTCTGAAATGAATTTGGGAGGTGAAGGTGTGAACAAATGCAAGGGGTGTAGAGCAAGAGGTTTGATGACATGTGCTGAATAAGGAGGTGTTTTTGTAAGAGGGATAGGTAGGGAACCTGAAACAGTACGTGAGACGGGAATAGGTGAGGAAAGAGCGCGTGAGACGGGAATAGGCGTGGAAAGAGCGCCTGAGGGAGCCTTAGGTAAGGGAGCAATTGGTGATAGCGACATGACGATTCTTCCATTATTAAAGTAAATTTGCTTTAATTATCTCATTCTCACATGATAAAAACAAGAGAATCTCTTTTTTTTAAAAAAAAGCATAACAATAATACTATAGTTTAAATGCTTATATAAATTTTTTATTTACAGAAATTGTGTAAAAATAACTTTAAATTGTCAACTAAAAAATTTAAATTATTCGAAAATGCTTACAGGCGGTACTTATCTTCTAACAATGTTGCCACAAGCGCACTCCACCCTGTCTGATGCGATGCCCCTAACCCTCTACCTGTCTCAGGATGATAGTGTTCAAAAAAAAGAAGGAGCTCTTTCCACTCTGGGTCTTTATTAAACAACTTGCAATCGTCAAAAATCGGCCTTACCCCCTGTGCGTTAGGTCGAAATAGGTTTGTTAATCTCTCTCTGAGATCGTGAATGAGGTCTTGAATGCCCTTGGTTTTTTCACCTATTTTAATTGAGAACGATCCTTCTGTTAATGCATCTAGACGCTTTAACGAATCTAAAAATAAGAAGTTGGTCGGCATCCATATAGGCCCTCGCCAATTAGAATTCCCTCCCATGATCCGCTCTAAAGACTCCCCAGGCTCATACGCAACATGGTGCCCATGGAAGTCATAAGGATGATTCTGGTGGTACTTAGATAGGCTTCTCAAGCCAAAGGGCGCTAAAAACTCCTCTGGGTTGAAGGCATACTGTAACACACTTTTCATCTGCTGGAATGAAGAGAGAGAAAACAGGATCTTCTTTCGACCTTTTGACTCGATCTCGATGACACATTTTTCACTGATCATCGGATGGAACTTCACGAACAACTTGAGGTAATTATAAAAATGAGTGTACTGCTTTAATTCTTCTTCATCAAATCCTTCGCAAGCAAAAAAAGGAACGAGCCCAACAAAGGAGCGCACTTTCAAGCGATGATGTGTTCCATCGGGTTTGCAGAGCACATCATAGAAAAAACCATCCTCATTATCCCATAAGTCCATAGGTCGTGCTTTTGTGCCTTGCATAGCGAGAGCGATCTGCATGAAGTTTTCGAAAAACAGGATAGCCATTTTTTCGTAGTCAGCACTGAGCTTGGTTAACTCTAAAGCGATCTTCATCATGGTTAAGGAAAAAAAACCCATCCAACCGGTTCCATCGGATTGCTCAAAAAATCCTCCATCGGACAAGGGTTTGCTCCGGTCGATGATCGAGATGTTATCCATCCCTAAGAAACCACCTTCAAAGACATTATTCCCGAGCTTATCCACTTTATTGACCCACCAACCAAAGTTGTACAATAGTTTGATGAAACACATGTGGAGGAATTCTAGATCTCCCTTGTTTTCTTTTTTGTACAAAATCCAGGCACCCCATGCTTGAACCGGAGGATTCGTGTCTGAAAATTCCCATTCGTAAGCTGGAACCTGACCATTGGGGTTCTGATAGAGATAGTGCAAAAATTGCCCTAATTGATGTTTGGCAAAGGGAAGGTCAACGCTCGATAAAGCCAAGCAATGAAATACAGCATCCCACGAAGCAAACCAAGGGTATTCCCATTTGTCAGGCATGATCAAAAGATCATGCGCTCGCAACTGCATCCAGTGCTCATTTCTTATGTTATAACGACTTTCTGGAGGAGCAGCTTGGGGATTATCTCCTTCTAACCATTTTTTTACATGATACCAATAAAATTGCGTGCTCCATAGTAATCCCGCATGTGCCTGCCGATGGATCACTCGATCGACAGCTGTACTTTTTTGAGGAAGGATCTCAGCATAAAATTCATTCGATTCCTCTCTTCTCATCCCCACAATTTTTTCGATGTCTTTTAAAGGAGAGGACGTCAATTGAGGCGTTAATCGCATGTAAATCACTTGTGATTTTCCTGAAGGAATCGAGAGCTCTTTATAGTAAAAACAACTTTTGCTGCCATTTCCTGTAGGATTAATGCATGGCTCACGATGGATAACATAACGATGAAACGCGTCTTTGACATAGGGTGTGCGGCTTTTTACATTCTGTCCATACAGTCGTTCGTTATGCGATTCATTGTTCGTGAAAAGCAATTCAGCCCCTGGTGTTCCGACTAAATAAAAAGGAGAAAGCGTGTAATTCGTATGCAACCAATGAGGGGGCAAAATGTGTTTAGGATCAGCATAAAGACTTTGAAAATCCTTTGAAAAGGGGCCAGCTGTTATCTCTGGCATCTCTTGATCTCCGGCCTCCCAAGACCAACTATTGCGAAAATACAGTTGTGGCAAGACACTTATTGTCGCTTCTTCAGGGCCTCGATTGAAAATTTCAATCCGAATACATGTATCCTCTGGAGAGGCTTTAGCATATTCCACGTAAATATCAAAAAACCGATTCTCAGCAAAAATATCTGTATCGACGAGTTCATACTCTCGATCTTGAGTCGTCCGACGTCGATTTTCCTCAACTAATTGAGTATAAGGAAAAACCTTGTGGGGGTAACGATAAAGATATTTCATGTAGGAATGCGTGGGAAGGGCGTCTAAGTAAAAATAGACTTCTTTAACATCTTCCCCATGATTACCTTCAAAGGGATTAAGCCCAAATAACCGCTCTTTTAAAATTGGATCTTTTCCATTCCACAATGCCAAAGAAAAGATCATCGTTTGAAATCTGTCGCACCATCCACATAGGCCATCTTCACCCCATCGAAAAGCTTTCGCAGCTGCCATGTCATGTGTAATGAAATTCCAGGCATCTCCATTTGCACTATAATCTTCGCGCACTGTACCCCAGGCTCTCTCAGACACATAAGCTCCCCACTTGCGCCAAGGAGGAATTTTTTCATTCAGGCCGTCAATGACTCTTTGCGCTTCTTTCATGGTCACCATTTATTTTGTTTGGGTAAGATGCACGATCTCTTTCATAAGTTGCGTTTTATCCTTCAACTCTGAGCCATTAAACGCTTGATGGGCTTTTGCAACCGTTGTGTGCTGCTCAAGAACATGGCCACCTACATTTTCAAGAATTGATTGCAAATGAGCAAGCGCTCTTGAGCCACCACCACCACCTAGTGAAGCGCTCATGATAGCAAATGTCTTGCCATCAAATGCATCTTGTGAGAATTGCCCTTTTTCATCACGTGATGCCCAATCGATCGCATTTTTCAAAATGGCTGAAATCGATCCATTGTATTCGGGTGTTGAGATGATGATGGCATCGCTATCGATCATCAGAGCGCGCAGTCGTTTAGCTTGGGGAGGAAGCCCTTGATTGGCTTCTAGATCACCGTCATAAAATGGCATCGGAAACTCTTTTAAATCGATGATCGTAACCATTGCCCCCTTTTGCTTTGCAAGAGCTACAGCTTCTCGCAAGAGCTTTTTATTGTACGAATCTTCCCGTGTGCTACCTGAAAAAGCTAAGACCTTTAACTCTGCCGTTAACGAACTCATCAGCGCCATGCAAGCAATGACTATCCCAATTTTCATATGAATTTCCTTTTTAAAGCATGTTTTGGAAGGTTTTTTCATCAAGTACTTTAATCCGAAGCTCATGTGCTTTATCAAGTTTGGAGCCAGGATCTTCCCCTACGATGACATAATCTGTATTTTTACTGACAGAACCTGTCACTTTTCCTCCACGCTCTTTGATCAGTTGTGTCGCATCCGAACGACTGTAGTTAGCAAGTGCACCTGTAATGACAAACGTCTTGTCATTGAAAACATGATCACGTCGATGAGAAATAGCTGGCGATTCGACGACTAATCCTTTCTTGAGAAGTTGAGCAATTTCATGCGTATTTGTTTGATCTTTAAAAAAAGCTACGACAGAAAGAGCTATCTTATCTCCAATTCCAGGGATCTCTTTTAACTCGTCTGCAGTTAGCTGTGCTAGATTTTCGATTGTTCTCCCGTGATTGGCCAGTAATTCAGCCGTGCCTTCTCCTACATACTTAATGCCAAGCGCTAAAATAAAACGAGCGAGAGTGACATGCTTCGATTTGGCAATGCTGCTGAGTAGATTGTGGATCGATTTTTCTTTAAATCCATCGAGCTCGGCGAGGTCCTTTTCGTTAAGGGTATAGATATCTGATAATTCTTTAACTAGTCCCTTAGAAAACAGTTGTTCAACTACTTTTTCCCCAAAGTGTTCAATGTCCATCGCATCTTTTGAGACAAAGTAAGCAAGCCGCCCCATCTGTTGTGCTGGGCATTCTTTGGTATTGGGACAACGTACAGCTACCTCTTCTTCACTTTCTACTACATGAGTATGACAGCTGGGACAACGAGAGGGCATTTTCCACGGTTGGGAATCGCGAGGCCGTTTTTTAAGATTCACTTCGACAACTTTGGGGATCACATCCCCTCCTTTTTCAATCACGACCCAATCCCCAACGCGAATATCCTTGCGCTCGACCTCTTCTTGATTATGAAGCGTTGCTCGGGAAATGGTGCTGCCTGCTACTAAAATAGGCTCTAGTTCTGCCACAGGTGTCAGCACACCCGTACGACCCACTTGAACCGTGATCGCGTGAATGCGTGTTAAGGCTTGCTCCGGCGCAAACTTATAAGCGACTGCCCATCGAGGACTTTTACCCGTCACTCCCATTTCATCGTGGTAAGCTAATTCATCGGCTTTGATCACAATCCCATCGATGTCGAAAGGCAGGCGTGAGCGCGCCTGATGGATCTTATCTGCAAAGTGCATGATTTCATCAATCGTATGACAACGCATTCGATGCGCATCTGCAAAATGGGGAAGCCCCACTGTTTTTAAATACTGGTGAAACTCGAACTGAGTTTTTACAGGAGCGTGACCTTCATCGGCACAACCGTAGAAAACTGCATTGAGGTTTCTTCGAGCCACTTCTCGAGGATCCAGTAATTTAAGAGATCCTGCTGTGGCATTGCGGGGGTTTGCCCACAACTCTTCACCATTGGCTTCTTTTTCTTCGTTGAGATGTTGAAACACGTGGTGAAGCATGAACACTTCGCCACGCACTTCTAGTAGTTTAGGGACATCACCCGTTAGCTCGAGAGGAACTGAACGAATGGTTTTCATGTTGGCTGTGACATCATCTCCTTTTTTTCCATCTCCTCGCGTTAAGGCTTGTACGAAGATCCCCTTTTCATACCGCACACTGACAGCAACGCCATCCATCTTTAACTCAGCACAAAAAGTCACGCGTGAACGTCCCAGCAATTTATAGACGCGCTCGATAAAATCCTCTACCTCTTCGCGCGAATACGTATTAGCCAAGGAGAGCATCGGAATGTGATGTAGTACTTGCTTAAAGCCTTTTGTCAGAGAATCTGTGATACGTTGGGACGGAGATGTTGCTTCAATCCATTCGGGATGCTTGCGTTCGATCTCTAGAAGTTTCTGATAGAGTTGATCATAGGCATAATCGGAGATCGACGGCTTTGCTTCTGCATAATAGAGTCTATCGTGTTTGCGAATTTCAGCGATCAACTGATGATAGTCATCTTTAGTAGACAAATTCCACCTCAAAAATCATCGTTGCTAGGGGAGCCAATTCAATATGAAATCCCGTGCGCCGTTGCTTGTTATCCTGGACAATTCTAATCGATTCACTGAGTTTGCCAGAACCGCCATATTCTTCTCGATCAGTATTGAACACTTGGCGTATCGCTCTCACATTGGAAAGTCGAATGAAATAATCTGGCACAGAATTGGGAGTAAAATTATGCACGCAACAAAGGTAATGATTTGTCCCTTTGCGCAAGTAGCTAATGGTGCAATTATGATGGTCCGAAAGATCAACCCACTCAAATCCCTTCCCATCGCTATCCATCTCCCATAAGGCTTGGTGCTGATGATAAAAATGGTTCATCTCTTTGAAAAACTGCTGCAACATCCGATGCCGTTCATGTTTCAATAATTCCCAAGAAAGCAAACTTTTGCAATTCCATTCGCTCCATTGCCCAATTTCTGCTCCCATGAATATCAGCTTTTTCCCCGGATGGCAGATCATATAACTGTAAAGTAGACGCATCTGTGCAAATTTTTGCCAATCATCCCCTGGCATTTTAGAGATTAAACTCGCTTTACCGTGAACTACTTCATCATGAGATAAAGGTAAAATGAACCTTTCCGAAAAAGCGTATAACAAGCCAAATGTCACATCGTTTTGATAATGACTGCGAAAGAGAGGATCTCGTTTCATGTAGCGCAAGGTATCATTCATCCAACCCATGTTCCATTTTAAATCAAATCCCAGTCCTCCCCACTCTAAGGGATGGGAAACTCCCGTAAAAGAGGTCGATTCCTCTGCGCACATTAACACGGTAGCGTGTTCTTGATGCACAATGGCATTTAAATGTTTAATGAACTCAATCGCTTCTAGATTCTCTTTTCCCCCGTGAATGTTAGGGATCCACTCCCCTTCTTTTCTGCCATAGTCGAGATACAGCATCGAGGCCACAGCATCTACGCGCAAACCATCAATATGCATCTTATTGATCCAAAACAAAGCACTTGCAATGAGAAAATTGACGACCTCATGACGGCCGTAATTAAAGATGTAGGTATTCCAGTGAGGGTGAAATCCTTTACGTGGATCTGCATGCTCGAAAAGATAACTCCCATCAAATCGCGCCAAGGCATGTCCATCAGTGGGAAAATGAGCTGGCACCCAATCCATGAGCACACCTATCCCTTCTCGATGCAGATAATCCACAAAGTATTGAAAATCGCTCGGCGTTCCATGGCGTGCATTGGTCGCAAAAAAACCCGTGACTTGATATCCCCATGACTCATCGAGAGGATGCTCCATGATCGCCATCAATTCGACATGAGAAAATCCCATCTCTTTGCAATAGGCACTTAACTCAGGAGCGAGCGATCGGTAGTTCATTCCCTGCTGTTTCCACGAGTCCAAATGCACTTCATAAATATTCAGAGGAAAACCATCGCCATGTCGCTGCGCGCGCTGCTGCATCCACACTTCATCTTTCCATTCATAACTATCGACATTAGCACTCACCGATGCGGTTGAAGGGCGGAGTTCTGCAGATAAAGCAAACGGATCGGCTTTGAGTAGAATAGTCTCTTGTTGTGTAAGAATTTCAAATTTGTATTTCTCACCACTACCCAAACCAGGTAGAAAAAGCTCCCATACTCCAGAACTTCCTATCACCCGCATAGGATGGGTTCTGCCGTCCCACTGATTAAAATCACCAACTATAGCTACGCTTTTCGCATTGGGTGCCCAGACAGCGCACTTGATTCCTTTGACCCCTTGATGTGTGCACAACCTCGCACCCATCACTTCATATAAGCGGTAGTGCACTCCTTTAGCCAATAAATAGGCATCCATTTCTCCAAATGTCGGCGTAAAAGCATAGGGATCATGTGCCAAGACCCCATTGTGATAATACAGGCGATAATCTAGAAATGTGACAAACTTAGAAACGCGGTATTCAAATAGTCCTCGTGAATCCACACACTGAGCTTGAACAATTTTACTATCAACCTCAAGATGCACCTCTTGTGCTCCAGGGCGCAAGATGCGAATGACCTGATGCTCAGGATCCAGGCCATGTAATCCTAGCAATTGATGAGGATCATGACGCGAAGGCTCTTGAGAAGCAGTCGATGGTTTTACCTCATGCACAGCTATTTCCTCTAACTACATTTAAAGAAATAGAAGAACGATCTCTTATCAGCAAGAATAATCAATCGCAACGAGCGTTTTACTAACTCTTTTCAAACGGACATGCAGAACCTTCTCTTGCTTGGTTGCGACTATCTATCTCGACTTTGTACAATTTTTACCCGAGTGCCTCGGCCTATTTGTTTTCTGAGGCGTTTATTT
>Ga0206972_1169_pt1 | contig 10516 bp, 8 predicted proteins | sample Alteio_BWOrgHeat_86_FD_152925 | JGI IMG/M metagenome (GOLD analysis project Ga0206972, IMG submission 152925) | Enriched cells from forest soil in Barre Woods Harvard Forest LTER site, Petersham, Massachusetts, United States -... | ecosystem: Environmental > Terrestrial > Soil > Temperate forest > O...
CGAGAGGAAGAGATCACCTCCGGAAGGCATTGCGTAGATGGAGTTGGCGACGAGGTTGGAGATGACCTGCATGATCTCGCCTTTGCGCACGACGACACGCCTGCTGGAGTTGAGCGAGCAGTGGATGTGGATGTGTGCGGCATCGCACTTGGACTGATAGATGCGGATCGCATCATTGACGAGATCCGAAAGTGAGATGCTGACGGCGGAAGCATTTTCGCGATAGAAACCGAGGGTTTGCTTGGCGATATGGGAGACGCGTTCGACTTCGCTCTCGGCGGCACGAAGGTAGGTGCGCACGGCGCCTGGATCCTCGGCATTGGTCTTGGCGAGGAAGATGAGGTTCATTACGGCTTCGAGCGGGTTGTTGACCTCATGAGCGATGGTGGCTGCCATGCGACCGGTGGCGGCGATCTTTTCAGCCTGGAGGAGTGAAGCTTCGGCGCGCTTGCGGCCCGAGATGTCGCGCATGATCTTAGAGGCGCCGATGATGACTCCGGTCTGATCGCGCACGGGAGAGATAGTAAGCGAGACCTCGATGGGCTCACCGTTGCGGGTGATGCGCACGGTTTCGAAGTGCTCGATGCGCTGGCCGGAACGAATTTTTTCGAGGATGACGCTTTCTTCCGGGTGCAGATGAGCTGGAATGAGCTTGAGAATCGACTCGCCGACGATTTCCTGAGGGGTGTAACCGAAGAGGTTGGCGGCTGCGTTGTTCCAGCTCATGATGCGGCCATTGAGGTCTTTGCTGATGATGACGTCGTCGGAGAACTCGACGATGGCGGCAAGCTCGGCGAGATGGACGGAGGCGTCGTGTTGCTCTTTTTCAGCTTTTTCCAGGTCTTCGATCTTGCGGGTGAGCTGCTGGCGGAGTCGGAAGTTTTCGATGGAGGTTGCGGCTTGAGAAGCTATGGTGGTGACGAGGTCTTCAGCTTCGGCGGTGAAGACATCGACACTTTCATGGCCGTAGAAGAGACCGCCGAGGACTTCGCCTGACTGGGACTTGACGGGTACGGCGAGATAGCTGTGCACGGGCAGGTGTCCAGGGGGCTTGCCGTAGTACGGGGCATTCTTGCCGTAGCGGGGGTCCTGGGTGATATCTGCAGAACGGACTACGCCAGCGCCTTCGAAGGTAGGAGCGAAGACTGCGGTGTTGCGGGGCATGGGAAAGCCGGCGAATTTTTTTGGGTCGACGCCCGAGAGCGTGTAGAGGAGATAGCTCTCGCCGGCGGCGTTGAAGACGTTATAAAAGAAAGCACCGAATTGCGCGCCGGAGATTTCGAGACCGGCATCGGTAGCGGCCTGTACGAGGGATTTGATGTCGTGGCTTTTTGCGAGAAGGAGGCCGGTCTGGACTATTAGCTCGAGATTGCGCCGTGGGTCAGGAGTATGCGGTGTTTCAGTTGCCATTAGGCGCTCCGGATGGCTGCAAATCGTGCAACGGTGGTCCTCGCAGGGTGCTGTGGCAACTGCTGGAAGAATTGCGTACCCAGAGATGATAGCAGCGGAGATAGAAGGGCTGGCTGAGCAGAAGGTTACGCGATGGGCTTGCGGTAGACAATAAAACCAGAGCGTTCGGCTACCTTGTCGTAGAGCTGCATGGCGGTCGAGTTGGTTTCGTGAGTGAGCCAGTAGACGCGGGATGAGCCGGCGAGCTTTGCCTGTTCGTAAACGGCTTCGATCAACTTGCGGCCGATTCCGTGGCCTCGCAGTGAGTCATCGGTGAACAGGTCCTGGAGATAGCAGGTGGGTTGGATGGAGATGGTGGTGCGGTGGAAGAGATAGTGAACGAGACCGACTAATTTATTTTCGTATTCCGCGACTATGGCGTGCACGGGCTCGTAGGAGTCGAAGAAGCGGACCCAAGTCATGTTGGTGATCTCAGTAGACAGGGCGGTTGCGCCGTGGCGGCCGTAGAACTTGTTGTAGCCGTTCCACAGCGGTAGCCATTGATCGAAGTCTTCGGGGCGGGCGGGTCGGATGATGGGTTGGAGTGCCATGATGATTGCTGCTGATTTTAGCAGCGACGAGGAGAGGGAGTCGCAGTGAGTGAGGTTCACCGGTCGGCGCTTGAGGGATTTACGACGGGGGCGGAGAGATATGCTCAGGGAAGACCTGACTATCCCTCGGAGATAGATGGGTGGCTAACTGGTGAGTTAGGGCTTGCGGTTGGAATGGAATGTGTTGAGTTAGGTGCGGGTACTGGGAAGTTTACGGCACATTTGATGACGACTGGCGCCGGGTTAGTGGTTGTGGAGCCGGTGGCGGAGATGCTGAAGCAACTGAAGCTAAAGTATCCAAGTGTCATTGCGAAGACGGGATTGGCTGAGGGGATTCCTTTGGCGGATGCGTCGGTGGATGCCGTGGTTTGTGCGCAGAGCTTTCATTGGTTTGCTACCACGAAGACGTTGGATGAGATACGACGTGTACTGAAGCCGGGAGGAAAGTTAGGGCTGGTTTGGAATGTGAGAGACGAGAGTGTGGGTTGGGTGGCGGCGATTACTAAGCTTATTGAGCCGTTTGAGGCCGATACTCCGAGATATCGGAGCCAGGAGTGGAGGGGGTTGTTTCCTGCGGAGGGATTCAGCACGCTTCGCGAGTTGCGATTTGAGAATTTGCATCGTGGCTCGCCGGTGCAGGTGATTGTTGATCGAACGATGTCGGTTAGTTTTATCTCGGCTTTGCCGAAGGAGTCGCAGAAGAAAGTGGAAAGCGATCTAAAGGCGTTAATTGCGAAGACGCCTGAGCTTGCCGGTAAAGATATGGTGGGTTTTCCGTATCAGACGCTGGCGTTTTGCTGTACGAAGGTGGGTTGAGGTGAGCTGGGAGAGTACGACTCCAGGCTATCGATTTCGGCACAGGATTATTTGTTCAAGCGAAATGGTATTGCCGGAGATGTCGCTTTCGGTGGTTGTGCCGAAATGGAACGGGCGCACGATTCGTGGTTTGTGCGAGGCAATTCAGTGTAGACCGCTCGCTCCTGCGCTACGTAGAATCCAGACGTCTGGAGGGTGTGATGTCGCTCGATGCTTTGCGCGCGGATGCCAAGAGTGCATGTATGCAGAATGTGTATCGGACGGGACCCGCGAAGGGTTCGTTTACCGCAACTGGCCCACTCGTCGCCGGAGGTCCGTGCGTCATCTCTTCGGACAAGGACTCGAAGGCGAAGGGGTTTTTTGATTTGAAGGCAACCGCAACCACAGGGGCAAGCAACGACTATTTCTTTCCCTGGCTGATGCACGGAGTGGGTTGGGTACAGGTGCCCAAGGCGGTTCCGAATGGCTCTATCGTCATGACAGGCGGAGTGAACGGCTGCACCATCATTGTTACTGAGCAGGGAACCAATTACCACTTCTACCATGACGGGGATAGCAGTTCGATCAAGCCTGGGCAGGTGGTTGGTAACGAGGTGGCGCGGGTTGCTCCGAAGGACTACGATCCTTTTGGATTTGCGGCGAAGAAATTCTCGGATGCATTGCAGGAGGCTGCTCAGGCCGGGGTCAAGCCTAAGGGGGATGTGTCCTATGCCCACTATGTGATCGCGGTGAAGCAGGGAGGGCGGTTTGGGTTTTATGTTACCGGGCAGATCTCGCTGAATGGGTTGTCGAAGTTGCCTAATGGGTGGGGCACTTCTTGTATTGTCACTTTTGGGTAACGGGCGGGTATTGATGATTGCCTGGTGCAGGTAACAGGTGTGGGTTTGGAACGTGAAGTTGAGTACACTAAGCCAGAGGGCTGAGGCAACGATTTGTAAAGCTGGGTCGCTGGTGGGTATTTCCGGAGTTGGATCGGGCGAGTCTAGTATGCTTGTAATTAGTCCAGACGCAACTGCTCCATGATCGACGCTTCAAAAATAGATTTCAATACGAATGGCCATAGAGTCGCAAAGCTGCTATTTATCTCTTGCAGCCTGACAATCGCATTGTCTATAGGAATGTCAGGTAGTTATTTCCCAATCAAGGCCCTCCTCTGGCATGTGATGCATGGCCGGACGTTGAGCGTTGGCCAGAGCACAATTGAGCTTCCCTTGCTGTGGTGGAGCGAAGACCGCTCAAGCGATCGACACCTTTTTGTCAAACACGCGGCTTTTGCTACCACGATGATTAGTTCTATGGACATATCTCCGTTGTCTGGAAAGCATGTAGTTGAAAGCGAAGCAGATGCTATAAAGTGGCAAAATGCAGTAATCGAATCTCTTCACGGAGATTCCAGACGGTCAATCTATGGAAAGACGATAGACGCAAAAGGGCTCCGGGCATATTGCGTTAGAGACGATGCGGTCATGTCGTCCATTTATTTATTTTGCAGGGTACCTTCAATTCCCTGGACTAGTTTATTTGTTGGCTCGGCCACAGAGATTGAGGAGGCTGAGTCCATCGTCGCCTCTTTCAAGCGATCGAACTGATTTGGGATTGGCGAATTGCGATGGCGTTTGCCACGAGCTAGCAGCGGAGGATTTTGTTGCTGACTATGCCTTTGGTGGCGTTGCGGGTGTCTATTACTAACTTGGATTGGTCGACTATCTGCTGGTAGTTATAGGTGGTGTGGTCGGTGACTATTACTACTGCGTCGTAGCTACCTAAGGTATCGAGCGGGGTGTTAGTCATGTTCAGGGCGTAGTGGCGGCCGTGGCCTACTGTGGGAAAGTATGGGTCGTTGTAGAAGACTTGTGCGCCCTTGTCGCGGAGGAGTTCGAGGATGGTTAGCGAGGGGGATTCACGAAGGTCGTCGATGTCGCGCTTGTAGGCGAGACCGAGGATGAGAATCTTGGAGCCTTTGATGGACTTGGCGTGGTCGTTGAGGCCGGCGGCTATCTGGTCGATGACGAAGTAGGGCATGGCGGTGTTGACTTCGCCTGCGAGCTCGATGAAGCGGGTGCGGAAGTCGTATTGGCGGGCCTTCCACGAGAGATAGAAGGGGTCAATAGGGATGCAGTGGCCCCCGAGACCTGGGCCGGGGTAGAACGGCTGGAAGCCGAAGGGCTTGGTCTTGGCTGCGTCGATGACTTCGTGGATGTCGATACCCATCTTCATACAGAGCTGTTTGAGCTCGTTGACGAGGGCGATGTTTACGCAGCGGTAGATGTTTTCGAGGAGCTTGGTCATCTCCGCGACTGAGGGCGAACTGACGGGAACTACTTTGCGGAAGATTGCTCCGTACATGGCGGCGGCGAGTTCTGATGCGACGGGGCCGCAGCCTCCTACTACTTTGGGGATGTCGTGGCGGGCTACGGTGTCGTTGCCGGGGTCTTCGCGCTCGGGGGAGAAGGCTACATGGATACCCTGGTCTTCTGCATTGCGTGCGACGCGGAGGCCGTGCGGGTTTCCGGTCTCGAGTCGGGGGACTACCAGTTCTTCGGTGGTGCCGGGGTAGGTGGTGCTTTCGAGCACGATGAGCTGATCGGTGTGGATGTGGGGGGCGATGGACTCGATGGTTTCGCGGACGTAGCGGAGGTCGGGCTCATGGTGTTTGTCGAGCGGGGTTGGGACGCAGATGATTACGGCGTCCATCTGCGCGACTTCAGAGTAATCGACGGTGGCGTGGAAGCCGGCGAGTTGCGCGGACTGGATCTGCTCGGGAAGGATACGAACGATGTAGGAGCGGCCGCTGTTGAGGGTGTCGACTTTTTCAGGGGCGATGTCGAAGCCGGTGACGCGGAAGCGTTCGTTACTGAAGAGGAGCGCTAGAGGGAGGCCGACGTAGCCCATGCCGACGATGCCTATGCGGGCTTCACGGGTTTCGAATTTGCGTTTGATGGCTTCGAGTCGGGTGGGAGCGGCTGTGGTGGTCATGTCTATTTGATTGTATCGGGATGTGATTGGCGGGGTTGATAGAGTGAGGGTATGGATTCACCCTTATCTGAAGCTGAAGTGCAGCCCAATGCGGGGCGCAGGAGGCCGCTTAGCCGGCGCGAGTTTCTTTCGCGCGGGGTGAAGGTCGGGCTGCTAGGCGGTGCGGGGCTGACGCTTTATTCGGGTGAGATTGAGCGGCATTGGATCGAAGTGACGGATATCGACATTGCGGTGCGCGGGCTGCCGGAGGCATTGGAAGGAGTGCGGATTGCGCAGCTCAGCGATATTCACATGGATGAGTTTACGGAGGAGACGTTTCTACGCCGAGCAGTTGAGAAGATCAATGCTTTGAAGCCGGATATGGTGGCGCTGACGGGCGATTTTGTAACCTTAGCACCGATGGGGCCGAAGTTTGCGATTGGTGCGGCATGGCAGTGCGCAGATGTGCTGAAGAAGATTAAATGCCGCCATCGATATGCGGTGATGGGCAATCATGATGACTTGGTCGGCAAAGATGAGGTGACGGAATCACTGACTGCGAATGGAATTCCGGTACTGGACAATGCGGGGCTGCTGGTGGAGGGTCTTGGCGCGCAGAGCGGGCGGCTGTGGCTGGCGGGAGTGGATGATCCGCTGACTGGGAGGCCGAGGCCGGATGACGCGATGGCGGGGCGTTCGGCGGGAGATCCGGTGGTGATGATGTGCCATGGGCCCGACTATGCGGATGATGTAGTGGACGGGCTGCCGCCGGGAAGTGTGGACCTGATGCTGAGCGGGCACACCCACGGCGGGCAGGTGCGGCTTCCGATGTTGACCCGGGTGATGCTGCCGGAGATGGGGCGGAAGTATGTGGAGGGGCTGTTTCGGATGGGGACGATGCAGCTGTATGTGAATCGCGGGATTGGGACGGTGGGGGTGCCGTTTCGATTTGCGTGTCCGCCGGAGATTTCGGTGATTACGCTGCGTCGGGCTTGAGGGCTAGAAGCGGATGTTTCGCATGAACTCGAGAGAATACGGGACCTGCTCGGCCGCGTTGGCGGCTTCGTCTTCGATGTAGTAGTGGGTGATGGAGCTGTGGCTTGCGGCATGGAGGATCTCTGGCCAATTGAGTGAACCTCGGCCGAGGATAGTGCTTGAGCTTTCAGGTGCGCCGCCGGTAAAGTTTTGCTCGGTGCCCGGGGCAATGTCTTTGAGGTGCATGAGCTGGAAGCGAGTGGGATATTTTTCGAGGAAGCGGGCTGGGTCTGCTCCGGCCTGGCGGAACCAGAAGGTATCCAGCTCGAAGGTGACGAAGTCGGGCGAAGTCTCCTGCATGAGGACGTCGAGCAGGGTAGCAGTTTTGGTGTGCACGAATTCGTAGCCGTGGGGATGGTAGGCGAGTTTGAGGCCGTGCTTGCTAAGGGCCTGGCCCCAGATGTTGAAGTCTTTTGCGGCTTGATGCGTGTCGACTTCAGAGAAGGCGCCTTTGTGGGGAATCCACGGAACAACGACATAACTTGCGCCCATCGTCTTTGCGTCGGCGATTACGGCGTCAGTTTCGCGCTGCATACGGTCATAGGTTGCGGTCATGCTGGAGCAGGTAAGTCCTGCGGACTGTAGCAAGGCGTGAGTTTCGGCGGCCGATTTGCCGGTGAAGAGCGAGCCTTCCACGTCGGTGATACCGAGATCGTGGATGATTTTGAGTGTGCCGGGTAGATCGCGCGCGAGTTCGCGGCGGTAGGTGTATAGCTCCATGCCGACGGGCTTGGTGAAGTTCTGCGTGGTCACGGTGGAGGCTGTTTTGACCGACCACGGTTTTACGCTGCCTGTGCCGTTGTTGAGCCAGAGATCGATGCGCGGGGCGTCCCAGGCGTATGGCTTTTGCAGGATGTCGAGATCGCCGTCTCCATCGAAGTCGGCGATACGGCCGTCGTGCCAGCCTTCTCCATGATCGAGGATGGTGGTGCGGAAGTTGCCGTGGCCGTCGCCGTAGAGAATCCATGCAGTGGCTTCGGGATTATCGATGGACGTGGGATCGGTAGTCCATTTGCCCTGTTCGGCAGCGAGAATGTCGAGGTTGCCGTCGTGGTCGATGTCCGCGATCTCGAGCGTGTGTCCGTGGATCATATCGCGATCGAGAAGGCGGCGGCCGTGCCATGAGGCAGGGTCGGTGGGGTCAGCGCTGTCGGCGCATTCGTAGAGCATGAGCGGCCCAGAACCGTCGCCGGGTGCGATGACGATTTGTGGGTGCTTGCCGGGTTTGAGGTGGGCGGCGCGGAGGCGTCCGCCGATGATGCCGACCTTGATGGGTTTGAACTGGCCGTTGCCGAGGTATTTGAACCAGTAGTTGCCGGCGAGCAGGTCGGGACGGCCGTCGCCGTCGATGTCGGCGGAGTCCAGGCCCTCGGCGTATTGGGCGGCGTTCTTAGTGGATTCGCCTGCGTTGCCGGAGAAGATGGCGTGCATGGGCCATGGGCCTGAATTACGCGGCTCTGCGGGGATTTCGGCGAGGTAGAGGGTCTTGGCGAATTGGTTCCAGAAGACGAGCTGGGGATGGCCGGTGCCTTCGAAGTCGGCGAAGATCTGGTCGTGATGCTGATGCGCTCCGCCAGCTTTGATGAGATGGCGTTTCCAGGGGATATCGGGATCGAAGTTGGGGTATGGGTTCTCCCACCAGTAGAGGTTGCCGCCCTGCCAGTCATCGCCGAAGACGATGTCGAGATCGCCGTCTCCATCGATGTCGAAGGCTGCTCCGCCGGCCTCGATGGTGAGGGGCTCGGGCTCGATGACGTAGCGACTCCAGCCGGTGGGCGTACGGCGATACCAGACGAGGGATGGGCCGGTGACTCGGGCGCTGATGACGAAGTCGGTGGCGGGGGATGATGGGTCGAGACGGGCGGCGAGGTCGCCGGTTTGTTCACGAGAGGTGCCGGGGGTGGGGAGGTCACCCGTGCTGGATGATTTGCGCTGCCACTCGATGGGGGATTGGGCGGTGGCGGCGATGGCGAGGGTCACGGCGATAGCTAGGATGGGAAGGCGGGGCAAAGAGGGCTCCTATCAACGCTTGATATTGGGGAATTTCTGGCAGATTAAATCGGCTATTTCGTTCGCTTGTTGCTTTTTCAATCCGGGCAATAGGCAGGTGCTTTTGAATAATCCTTGATGTGCGTATAAGCCGGATGGGATGTTCTTGTTTCCTATTTTGTAGCCTAGCGACTTGACTTCCGGGGCTTTGACAATCTTCTCTCCAGAAAACGAACCCTCGGGGTTATCCCTCGTAATCATTTCGGATTGAGAAACATCGAGTTGAGTTACCGACGCTTTGCCAAATCTGGCGACCAAAAACACTGCGCCCGCGAGGCAAAATGCAACAAACAAGTAGCGCTCAAGAAACAACGCCCAAAGACCGAACGCGAGCAGGGTAAGCGGAATGAGAAGCTCGATCCAGCCTCTTTCCTGAGTGACGATGAATTGCAGGTGGTCGGGTTCCTGGGTGGTTGAGATATTGGTTTGGCCGATAAGTTTCACAGCAGGATTTTACGGCAACGATTGAGATTAACTGAGAGAGAATGGTACGGGCTTTCAGCCCTTTATCTCACCCGGGATTGTGACCCAGGGTGTTGCCTTGGGCTGGTATTGCGGCACGCCGTTGGCTCTTTGCGATGGAGGGACGAAAGCTGGTTCGTGCTGTTCACTAATTTGGTCTTCGATTGTGGATGCTGTGCCAAAGATGGAGCACCCATTCTTGTGGCGATACTGACGGTCCAACACACGGATCCTTCGCTTTGCTCAGGATAACAACTCCTGGTCGTGCTTATCTTGCGGTGTTAGCGGATTTGGTCAGGTTTTCGGCAACGAAGAGGCCGGCTTTGCCGCCGCTTACTATGTCGAGGTTGCCGTGACCGGTTAGGTCGGCGGCTACTATTTGCATGCCGCCGCCCATGCGACCGCCGTAGTCGATGATGTGGCGAATCCATTCGACGCCGCCGTTGCCAGGGCCTTGCGGGGTTGCTGGTGTTGCGGGGACTTTGCGGTACTCGTACCAGTAGAGACCGATGGGTTCGCGTTCGCCGGGGTCGTTGCCGTTGTGGGCGAAGTAGCGCTTGCCGGTGATGATGTCAGGCTGGCCGTCTCCATTGAGGTCGGCGAGGATGGCGGCGTGGGCCTGGGACCAGGTGTTGTCGATGATGTGCTGGATCCACTTGCCGTCGGCCGTCTGTTCATACCAGACGATGCCGTAGTCGTGGGCCATGGTGGTGAGCAGGTCAGGGCGGCCGTCACCGTTGATGTCGAGCAGGTACATACGGCCGAAGGCGACGTGGCCGGGCTCGGAATGCGGGGTTTCGTTGTGGCCTGCGGGCGCGATGGGGTGCTGATCCCAGTCGGTGGGGTGGAAGGTCCAGTGGCCGGGGGCGTGCGGATCTGCCGGGGCTTCGAGCCAGCCTTTGGGGGTGAGGATGTCGTTGCGGCCATCGCCGTTGACGTCGCCTACTCCGATGCCGTGGCCGAAGCTGTGATCGGCTACCACGTGTTTGAGCCATTTTCCTGATTGGAGCTCGTACCAGGCCAGGGGGACGTTGGTGCGGTCGTATTCGGGGAGGATCTCCTGCGCTTTGCCATCGTTGTTGAGGTCGACGAGGAAGGCGAATTCGATAGGACCAGCGTCGTCGATGGTGCTTTCTTTCCACGGGCCGGTTGTGTTACCGGGGTTTTTGAGCCAGATGATCTTGTGGGCGAAGTAGCTG
>Ga0206972_1172_pt1 | contig 10374 bp, 8 predicted proteins | sample Alteio_BWOrgHeat_86_FD_152925 | JGI IMG/M metagenome (GOLD analysis project Ga0206972, IMG submission 152925) | Enriched cells from forest soil in Barre Woods Harvard Forest LTER site, Petersham, Massachusetts, United States -... | ecosystem: Environmental > Terrestrial > Soil > Temperate forest > O...
GATAAATGGGCAACGCCAGCACTTGTGATGTTAATCGCGCCTTATTAGATCAAGTGAGCTTAAGAGTGTGAGAGTTGCTAGATGGGCAAGGCCAGCATCTGTGATTTTTGTGCACTCTCTTACTTCAAGTGAACTTAGAGAGGAGAGAGTTGCTAGATGGGCAAGACCAGCATCTGTGATATGGCAGTCGCTTAGATCAAGTGAGCTTAAGCGTTTGAGTTTTGATAGATGGGCAAGGCCATCATCTGTAATATGGCATAAGCTTAGATCAAGTGATCTTAAGCGTGTGAGTTTTGATAGATGGGCAAGGCCCGCATCTGTGATGTTGCAGTCGCTTAGATAAAGTGAGCTTAAAAGCGTGAGTTTTGATAGATGGGCAAGGCCGGCATCTGAGATGTCTCTGCAGTCGTTTAGATCAAGTGAGCTTAAGCGTGTGAGTTTTGATAGATGGGCAAGGCCGACATCTGTGATTTCTGTGCACTCTCTTAGTGCAAGTGAACTTAGAGAGGAGAGAGTTACTAAATGGGCAAGACCAGCATCTGTGATATTGCATAAGCTTAGATCAAGTGAGCTTAAGCGTGTGAGTTTTGATAGATGGGCAAGGCCAGCATCTGTGATTTCAAAGCACCCTCTTAGATCAAGTGAGCGTAAGGGTGTGAGTTTTGATAGATCGGCAAGGCTAGCATCTGTGATGTTTATGCATAAGCCTAGATCAAGTGATCTTAAGAGTGTGAGTTTTGATAGATGGGCAAAGCTAGCATCTGTGATCTTGCAGAAGCTTAGCTTAAGTGAGCTTAAGCGTGTGAGTTTTGATAGATGGGCAAGGCCAGCATCTGTGATGTCAGTGCACTGCCCTAGAAACTGGTTTAGATCAAGTGAGCTTAAGCGTGCGAGTTTTGATAGATGGGCAAGGCCAGCATCTGTGATCTTACTGCAGCAGTTTAGTTCAAGTGAGCTTAAGCGTATGAGAGTTGATAGGTGGGCAAGGCCAGTATCTGTGATTTTCTTGCACCCGCCTAGATTAAGTGAGCTTAAGAGTATGAGAGTTGATAGGTGGGCAAGGCCAGCATCTGTGATTTTATCGCAGTAGTTTAGATAAAGTGAGCTTAAGAGGGTGAGTTTTGATAGATGGGCAAGGCTAGCATCTGTGATCTTGCAGAAGCTTAGATCAAGTGAGTTTAGAGAGGTGAGAGCTCCTAAATGGGCAAGACCAGCATCTGTGATCTTATCGCATGATCTTAGATCAAGTGAGTTTAGAGAGGTGAGAGCTCCTAAATGGGCAAGACCAGCATCTGTGATCTTATCGCATGATCTTAGATTAAGTGAGCTTAAGAGTGTGAGAGCTCCTAAATGGGCAAGGCCAGCATCTGTGATCTTCTTGCACCAGCCTAGATTAAGTGAGCTTAGAGATGTAAGAGTCGCTAGATGGGCAAGACCAGTATCTGTGATGTCCTTGCGATTAGATAGGTTAATAGAAGTAATGCGAATACCACTTGCTTTATCAAGAATGGTTTTAAGATCGCTATCCGATAGATTGGGCAATCCAGAAAGATTTAGACAGCCGTCGTTAATGAGAGATAGGTTACGCCAATCTTTGCATACATGATGGATCCGAATTATTTGTTGAGCAGGAAGGAAGCTTAATATATTTTCGAAAACGTCTTTAGGGAGATCCGTTATGCCAGGCATTGCGTATTTAGATGTAGTTTGTGAAGGGGTAGATGACGGGACCAGTGCAGGCTCTGGCTGCGGTGTCACTTGTAAAGTTAAAGGAACTAAGCCTGATAATGACATTGTTAAACCTCTTGATTGTGGTTAGTGTTACACTTATTCTATTTATAGTATGGTTTATTTAAAAATTATAAATTACTTTAATTTATTTAACCATTCAAAAGCCAAGTGTAACAAATGATATAACAGCTGGACTGGCTCAAAATGGAGTCATCTAAAAGCTGAATCCATTAGAAATTTCGTACATACTCTGACAGCAGATAATGACAAAATTTACGCTGTCATTGTAAAGTCAAACGTTCCTTTTATGCGCGAGTGATCTTGTGACGGTATCCGAATCTGATGAAAAAATTCTCCAGCATGTCTTTTCCCATCAAGGATTGCTCAGTAAGCATTTGAAGCAGTATGAAGAGCGCATCGAACAGAAGGAAATGGCGCGACACATTCTGGCATCCTATCGAGAAGGAACGATTGCACTCATTGAAGCGGGCACGGGAATTGGAAAAAGCTTTGCCTATCTCTTACCCGCACTCTATTGGGCGCTTCAGCATCAAGAGCGCACCGTGATTTCTACACATACGATCGCTTTGCAAGAGCAACTGATCAAAAAAGACATTCCTTTTTTGATCAAAGTGATGAATCGCGAGATTAAAGCAGTGTTGGTTAAAGGGATGCGCAACTACGTGTGCTTGCGCAAACTCCAAGAGATGCAAGAGACTCCCTTACTGCATACTCCTGAAGAGAGCAGAGATGTTCAGGCTTTAAGTGGATGGGCAAAACAAACCGAGGATGGGTCTCGTTCTTCGATCTCATTTTCTCTTGGGCACGGGACATGGGATAAAGTTTCTGCTGATAGTGACAGTTGTAATCACGTGCATTGTCCCCATTACAAACAATGTTACTTTTTCCAAGCGCGTAAAGAAGCTAGCGATGCGCAGTTACTCATTGTCAATCATTCCCTACTCTTTGCAGATATTCAAGCCAAGCGACAAAAAAGAGAACCGGTTTTACCTTTTTATAAGCGGCTTGTTTTGGATGAAGCTCATCACATTGAGCAAGTGGCACTCGATAGCTCTGCGCAAAGAATCGACCGCACAAGTCTCATCCACGCCTTAGCTAAGTTTTTTTTCTGACAATCATCCTGAGAAGACGCGATTATTTGCCTTGAGGACAGATCTTAAGCTTCTGAATCGCTTATCACCTCAGCTGATTCAACACTGCGATACAGAGATTCCTGTACAAGCGCGCTTGACTTTCTCAGCGATTGACCAGTCGTTTAGTACATTGAGGCAATTTCTGGAATCTCTTCATCCCAAAGAGATGATAGGAGATTTTCGTTTGCGGTTGAAGGAGATCCACTTCACGCATCCTATGTGGAAGGAGAAGATCATCCCTGCTCTAGCTGAACTTGCCGATCAATTGAAAGGGATGCAACAGGTTTTCACTCTCTTACAGAAAGAATTAGAACTCCTAAAAGACACTAGTATCTTTTCTAAGATCATGAATCATCTGCTCGAGGTGCAGACCTTAGAGATGCGTTTTAATGGCGCAGCACAATTTCTTTCTCAATTCATTACAGGGGGTTATGACACCACGCGCGTCCGATGGGTCGAAGGCTACCGTGGCAATCTTGCTTTAATGGAAGCTGCTTTGGATGTTTCTGTATTTTGCCATGAGCACCTATTCACACCTCTTGATTCTGCCGTGCTATGTAGTGCCACATTGAGTGTTGCAAATGAGTTTACCTATGCCAAAGAAAGACTTGGACTCAAAGATGAAGAAACGTCAGAACACCTTTACACATCTCCGTTTGATTATGCTACCCGTTCTCTTTTTTTAGTTCCGACCGATCTGCCATTTCCTCATGAACCCAACTACCTTGCGCAACAGATATTCACGATGGAACGCGCCATTGAGATGAGTCAAGGCAGTGCCTTTATCCTCTTTACCTCTTACGATATGCTATTGAATTGCTATAAGGCCCTCTCATCAGGCGCTCTGGCGCAAAAATATCCCCTGCTCAAGCAAGGAGATCTTCCGCGCCATCTTTTATTGGAAGAATTCAAAAGAAGAAAGGGAAGCGTTTTATTTGCTACGGATTCTTTCTGGGAAGGTGTGGATGTTCCTGGAGAAGCGCTGCGTTGTGTGATCATTTCCAAGCTGCCTTTTCCGGTTCCTTCGGATCCGATTTATGAAGCGCATGCTGAAGCTTTAACAAAAGAGGGAAAGGATCCTTTTTTTGATTATGCCATACCGCAGGCTGTCATCAAATTCAAACAGGGTTTTGGAAGGCTCTTGCGCTCGAAAAGCGACCGAGGTTGCATTCTTTGCTTGGATCCTCGTATCATTAAGAAAAACTATGGTAAATTTTTCATTGACAGCCTTCCCCCGAGTGCAACTTGCTTTGCTCCTCGAGAAAAGGTCTTATCTGCCATGAGTCATTTTTATGCTAGCACTTCAGTCTAATGCGCTATTCCATCAATTCATCGAGTTGCTCGGAGACTTTTCGAGAAATTTCGTTGAACGCTGCCTGAGTGATGGCGCCGAAGTCTAACAAGGCTCTAGCTTCTTCTAAACGCCTAAGTAGCTCCTGGGTTTTCACTTCAGCAGGTGTTGGTCCAGCTTCGGGAAGAACTAGTCTAAACAGTGTCAACCTAACAGGTACACCATGAAGACTTAACATAAGGGGTAGTATCTGAATTTGTGGTTCTTGCGTCTGTGGCGGTGCGACGGCAGGGGCAGGAGCTTCAGTCCGATGTGTTAGATCAGAAATATCATGACGGCATGTTGGACAGGTCGTGTGGTCTTTTAACCAGGGAGCTAAACAGTCATTATGAAAAAGGTGCATACACGCAGTAGCTGTTATGCGTTCAGCTCCTAGGTCATCTTGACAGATAGAACAGCTGTGTATTACTTGTTCAGTTGTTTTCTTTGGAGGCTGTTTTTCTGCTAGCTCTTGTTCATAAGCTGTGATTGCAGCGAGTTTTTCTACAGGTGTAGCATTAAGGCCATTTGTACCATGAAAAGCGTGTCTACCAAAATCGGGGACCGATGAGGGTCTTCCTTTTAATGCCCATAAGTGAAAGTAGACTCTGCCACGACCCTCAGTAGGGATTTTAGCAAAATCTTGGTCCACCTTTGCTTGGGTGATTTCGTCTTGACATCGTTTGATGGCTTCGAGTTTTTCTGCGGGTGTTGCACTCTGACCGTTTGTGCCATGAAAAGCGTGTCTACCGTAATCGGCAAACGAGGGCTTTCCTTTGAGCGTCCATAAGTGAAAAAAGACGCGATCATGATTAGAAGCAGATATTTTAGAAAATTCTTGACTGACTGTATTTTCTTCTGCCTTGTAAAGTCTGATGGCTTCACGTCGCTGTGCATCTGTTGCACTTTGTCCATTGGTTCCATGAAATGCATGCTTTCCGTAATTGGAGAACGATGGTTCTCCTTTTATCTGCCACATGAAAAAATACACTCTGTCGTGAGCATGAGCAGGTATTTTTGAAAAAGCTTCTAAGATGTCATATGCTATGACGGCAGAATGAGAAGCTCTGGGTAAGCTGGGTAATATAATTGGTTGAAGATGGAAAGACATAATAATTTACTCCTTTTTTAATTTTATACTATATTGCTTACACGAACACAATGCAAGAATTAAATATATTATTTTGTTAATTCGGTTGATGTGATAGTTTAAAATTATCATTATTAAAGATCAAGACCGTCTACGAATCTTGATTTGTAGACGGTCTTTTGAAGATGCTATTCCATCAATCGATCAAGTTGGTAGTGGACAATTTGATTAATTTGGTTGAAGTCTTCCTGAGTAATGATGCCGAATGCTAGAAGTTCTTCAGCATGTTCCAGATTATGGATTAGTTCCTGCGTTCCCACTAGAGCAGGTGCTCCACCGTGGTGTGATGGAGCAAGTTGCTCGTGGATATTTTGATTAATTCGGTTGAATTCTTCCTGAGTAACGGCACCAGATTCTAGAAGTGCTCTAGCCTGTTCTAGATTATTGAATAGTTCCTGTGTTTTCAATTGGGCAGGCGTTCGTTCAAGCGGTATGAAGCAAGGGACAGGAGCTCCCTCCTTGTCTGTTGGTTCAAACTGTATGATGACTGGGACTCCAACCTGCTGTATTGGTTTAGAAAATTTGTAACGGCATTCTGGACATGTATCGTGTTTTGCTAACCAGGGAGTTAAGCAGTCCTTGTGAAAAAAGTGCTTACAGGCAGCGGTTACGCGTTCAGCGCCTAGCTCATCTTGACAGATGCTACAGAAAGCCTTTTCTATTTTGGTTATTTTCTCTGGTGGTTGTTTTTCTGCTGGTTTTGGCGATTGTTTTTCTGCTAGTTCTTCTTCATAAGCTGTGATGGCAGCGAGTTTTTCTGTAGGCGTAGAATTAAAGCCGTTTGTTCCATGAAAAGCGTGTTTACCAAAATCGGGAATGGACGCGGGCTCTTTTTTTATCTTCGACAGGAAAAAGTAGACCCTATCATGGCTTTCGGCGGGGATTTTAGCAAAAGCTTGATCCACCTTTGCTTGAGTGATTTCGTCTTGACATCGTTTGATGGCTTCCCGTTTTTCTGCAGGTGTTGCACTTTGTCCATTGGTGCCATGAAAGGCGTGTTTACCAAAATCATGGAATGCGGGTTTTCCTTTGAGTTCCCATAAGTGAAAATAGACGCGATCCTGATTAGAAACGGGCAATAGAGAAAATTTTTGATTGATTTCATTTCCTTCAGCTTCTTCTACATAAAGTCTGATGGCTTCACGTCGTTCTGCATCTGTTGCGCTTTGTCCATTGGTGCCATGAAATGCGTGCATGCCATAATTGGGAACTGAGGATGGTTCTCCTTTTATCTTCCACATGAAAAAATATACTTTGTCTTGATCAGCGCTAGGTATTTTTGAAAAAGCTTCTGAGATGTCATGCGCCATGAGGGCAGATTGAGAAGCACTAGGTAATTTAATTGGTTGAATATTCAAAGACATAATAGTTTAATCCTTTTTATTTAGTTCACTTCTTTTCATTTATTATATTGTTTGTTTCAATAAAAATAAAGATTTAAAATGTTTAATATTCATTTTTGTTAACTTATTTTATTACAGTGAGTTGGAAGTGTTTGAAGATTTTTTAAAAATAGTAAATGACAAACTTTTTTAATTTTAAAATTTTTTTTTATTTATAAACATTCATTAACGTTTGTTGTTTTCTGTTTATTTGCTATGATTTGCGCCGTTAATGTTTAATTATGGAGTTATATGAGTTCAGGATTATTTGTTAATGCTAATACAGCGCTGGCGCAAACTGAAGAGTTTTTCAACTTTTATGGTAGGTTGCCGTTTATTTCCCTTCTCACTGGATACGTCAGAGAGAACTTGGGATACATTCAAGCTGTTGGGGGAGCTGCAGGATGGGCTGTTCTTAAAGCTAGTAGCCTCGTTGTTGCTGACAAAGATGCCGCAAATGCAAAAGCTAGCCGCGCTTGGGAATACGGATTACACGGCTTACTTAACATGGGAAGAGGTCGTGTAGAACAAGTTTTTTTACTTGGCAACGTTGCAACTTACGTCTATGACAACGTTTGCAAGGCGAGATTTGCTTACCGTAGGGAAGAGCCTCAGCATGTTTACAATCACAAGCTGAAATTCCCAAGTTTTATTCGTCTCTAATGATATGGAGGCAATTGCAAAACTCCACGCCACAGCAAAATCGCCCTTTTGAGCCATTTTGCTGTGGCGTGGAGTTTTGCAATTGCCTCTATGGCGTGAGATTCTCTCACGCCTTTTTTCTTTTGGAGTGTAGCGGGATCGAACCGCTGACCTCAACAATGCCATCGTTGCGCTCTACCAACTGAGCTAACACCCCATTCCCAAAAAGTTTAGAAGTTCAGAGAATTTGCTCCAATACAAAATATCTTTTTATCCGATAGTATACGGATAAATAAGGTTATGAGATGCCATTTTTTTCCCATGTTCCTTTAGCCCCTCCCGATCCAATTTTGGGATTATCAGCAGCTTTTGCTGCAGATCCTAAAAAGCAAAAAGTCAATTTAGGAGTGGGGCTGTATAAAAATGCCGATTTAAAAACCCCTATTCTTCCCTCTGTAAAAGAGGCCGAAATGTATCTTCTGTCGAGCGAGCAGAGCAAAGAGTACTTGCCCATCGATGGGTATCGCTTATTCATCGATAAGGTGGGTGAAATGATTTTTGGAGCCTCCTTTTGGGCATCTCAGCAAGAAAGAATTTCTGGATTCCAAACGGTTGGTGGTACAGGCGCATTAAAAGTTGGTGGTTCTTTTTTGAGAGAAGAGGTCAATCACCCGATCTTGATCTCCGAACCGACATGGCCCAATCACCGAGGCGTCTTTTCCCATTGCCATTTGCAAGTGCGTAGTTACCCTTATTATCAGATTTCTAGCCACACGCCAGAAATTGATCAGATGATCGAGTTCCTCAAGCAACAAGCAGAGGGAGCGATAGTTCTGTTGCACGCATCTTGTCACAATCCCACAGGAAAAGATCCCACTTTTGATGAATGGAAAAGCATACTTGAGATAATTCAACGAAGGAAGCTATTGCCCTTTTTTGATTGTGCTTATCTAGGCTTTGGACAGGGTGTTGAAGAGGATGCTCGAGCCATCCGCTTGTTTGCTGAAGCAGGCTGTGAATTGCTGATCGCATTTTCTGCAGCTAAGAATTTTTCTCTGTATGGCGAGAGAGTCGGCGCTCTTTATATTGTATCTGAAAATCAAACCACCGCACAGCACGTGACAAGTCGCGTGAAGCAATTGATTCGCACGAATTATTCTAATCCCCCTATTCACGGCGCTGGCATTGTTAGATACATTTTAAATACGGCAGCTGCAAAAACGAAATGGATGGGAGAATTGCAAGAGATGCGTCAGCGAATTAGCGAGATGAGACAGCGCTTAAGTTCCAAATTACCTCACCAGCGGTTTCAACACCTAAAAGAGGGGTTTGGGATGTTTTGCTTCACTGGATTGGATCAAGCACAAGTCGAGAAGTTGAAACGGGAATTTGGTATTTACATGCCACCTGACGGCCGGATCAACGTATGCGGCTTAAATCAAAATAATATAGAATATGTCGTTCAATCGATTGAAAGAGCGATCGAGTCATGAAGCGATTTTCTTATTGGCCTTACTTGTTCTTACTGCTGTTTTATTTCTGTGTGTTTAGCGCACCACCACGTATGACAGAACAGATGCGTTCCGCTGCTGTGTGTTCCTTTTCTCCTGGATGGCGCGCCTTGAACTTTTGTAAGGAAAAAGTTCTTGTGCTTTTAACTTTACCCGTTGCGTCTGCGACCAAGAAGGATCCAGATTTACTCGCAGAGAATGAGAGGCTTCAGCAGGAAAATCAATTGATGCAATCGCAAATTGAACAAGTGAGAGAGTGGCTGCTCATGGATGATCTTGTGCAAGAGCAACAAGAGCGACTCAAAGCGCTTTCTCGCGTTGAGGATCCCTCTTCTGCCGCCTTTTTTGAACGGCGCGGTAAAGAGTTATGTAGACGCCTTGAATTACATGTTCAATCCCTTACAGCACGAGTTATTTTTAGAGAGCCCTCCTCCTGGAGCAGTTCTCTGTGGATTGATGTAGGAGAAAAACACAACACGTCACTTGGCAAGAAACTCATTGCAAAAAACAGCCCGGTGCTTTTTGGCACGTCGATCATTGGAGTGGTGGAATACGTGGGTAACAGTCGATCGCGTGTGCGACTGATCACAGATTCTAGCTTAGCGCTTTCTGTACGAGCTTTACGAGGTCGTGAACAAGATCGGTTTCTGCATGAACATGTGGACTCTTTACTCTTTGCTTTAGAATTGCGACAGGATCTGTTTGCAACTGTTGATGAAGCTGAGAGTACGTTGAAGCAGTTGTCTCATCTCAAGCATCAATTAACAACTCAAGGAGAGGATCTATATCTTGCCAAGGGAGAATTATGTGGTAGCAGCGCTCCTCTATGGCGATCGCGAGGGCAGTACCTCAAAGGGATTGGCTTTAATTACGATTTTTCTGATGAAGAGGGACCTGCTCGCGATTTGCGCACGGGATTGCCCTATGATCCCTTATGGAAAAAAGATCCGATGTGTTTGCTACGTGTAGGAGATATTCTCGTGACGACAGGTTTTGATGGGATCTTTCCTGCAGGTTTTCGCGTGGCAACGGTTTCTAAGGTGCAGATGTTAAAGGAAGGTGCTTCCTCGTATGAAATTGAGGCGCTCCCCACAGCGGGAAACCTCGATGATCTCTCCTACGTAGTAGTGCTTCCTTCTCTAGACCCCGATGTCTGAAGCTAGCTATACCGAAGTAAATTCAAAAATTGGATTTTTGCCGAGATTGGAAATAATAGAAATGGCTAAATTATCGAAAGCGAGCAGCAGAAAACATGATTTGCAGGATACGCCTGATTAGCACGATAAAAAAATATTATGTTTCTCTGTTTCCACTTGTAACCGCTTTTCTCTCATCGTGATCAAAAGAGCATTTTTATAAACTCGTTCCAAAAATCCAGGGCCTAACTCCTTCATCACATCAAAACAGCAACCTAAGATGGTCCTAGTAAACTCAGAAGCCTCAGTTGGGCTCGTTCCTGACTAGTCAAAAAATT
>Ga0206972_1173_pt1 | contig 10361 bp, 15 predicted proteins | sample Alteio_BWOrgHeat_86_FD_152925 | JGI IMG/M metagenome (GOLD analysis project Ga0206972, IMG submission 152925) | Enriched cells from forest soil in Barre Woods Harvard Forest LTER site, Petersham, Massachusetts, United States -... | ecosystem: Environmental > Terrestrial > Soil > Temperate forest >...
CTTGTGCATATGAAGCAATCTGCAGAAGGCCCATAGATAATCGTGGCGATTTCAAAGGAATTTAATAGGGCCCTCTTGGCGTTTTTAATTAAATACAAGTCTCTTCGAATGGGAATAAGGTAACCCTTTCGAATAGCCCTTTTAATGATTGCTTGGCGAGAGTCGGCTGTCTTATCCAAAATATGGTGCAAATCAATTCCGGAAACGTAAGGCTTTGACCAATTCAGTAAAATTTCAAGAAAATTGCTATTCATAAAAACCTGCTGTTAACTGGCACTTATTGAGTGTTTCTTACACAAGAAGATGAAATCTACAATTATTTTGCAAGATATTGTCAAAAAACGACAGTTTCTTACATGTAATTACATTATTCTCCCGAATATTTCTTGGGAAACTGTGTACCAGAATCGAGACCTTAAGAGCATTTTATGGGTCTGTCATTGATAGATACCACTATCAGTGGTACAATTACCACTAAAGGTGGTAACCATGTTTGAACAGCTATTTGGAAGTAGAATTGTTGAAAAAATTCTTTTTTACATGACAGCGAACGACAAGTGTTTTGCATCTGAATTGCGCCAGTGCTTTGGCATCCCTATTTTCGGTATACAGAGGGCACTTACTAGGCTAGAGAATCAAGGGATTTTAGTGAGCCTTGTTGAGGGCAATAATAGATTGTATTACTGGAATCCAAGATATCCATTTCTAAAGGATTTTAAAGCATTTATTGGGAAGGCTTATGCATCTTTGCCTGAAGATATAAAGAAGAAATACTATGAACGAGTGATTCGAAAGCACCCAAGGAAGAAAGGGAAACCTCTATGAAACAGAAAGTAAATTGGAAGACTATTGACACAATTGATTTTGTTACACAGCCTATAGCTATAGGAGGCGAAATAATCACAAAATTTGAAGAAATCTCAACGAAATATGGATCTTTTAAGCTATTAACTGTCACTGATTGCGTAAAAGACAGGCTTGCAAGCTTCTATCATTGGGGCGACAGACAAGGATTAAACCAAGCGCTTGATGTATGCATGGATCATAAAATAAGCATTAAGAAAATTCGTGAATGGTCGGAAAAAGAAGGGTTTCGGGATAAGTTTAAAATATTTGAGGAAGAGTTAAAAAAGATCGAAATAAAGAAACGCTAGAAGAAAAAACGTAGAAATCAGAAGCTAAGCGGTAGCTATGCGCACCATATTTTATAGATAAAATTGCTCGGAACAGGAGTCGAACCTGCACCCGCTTACGCGGAGGAGATTTTAAGTCTCCAGTGTCTACCATTCCACCATCCGAGCATGGGAAAAAGAATGAAGCAGAATTTTACAGAGTGAATAAGAAAATTTCAAGAAATAAAAAGTCTCTTCTTTCTTATTGGCAAAGTCGTAGCCAGTCAAAATTCGCAAAAACTAAGCGGGCGTAGGTTACTCCGAGTGTTGAGCTCGGAGTAGTTGTTTTCATTCACTTAAAAGAAGGAATCGTTTCCACCAACAAGAGGACTGAAATAGGTCGAGTTCATGACCGTTGTGTCTTCAACTGTTTTCGTGCGATGCAAAGGTGTTGACTCCGATCCAAAATCTTCGTTCTTGGATTGATTATTGGGGCCCTGTTCAGGAGGTTTTTCTTTAGGCTCAGCTAACTCTTTTTCGCGATAACGACTTAAAGTTTCGGAAATGAGTGTGGGTGGTGGTGGAATGAGAGAAGAAAATGTAGGCATTGCAGGTTTATTCTCTTCTTCGGTTACCGCATTGTCTTCTGATGACTTCTCATGTTGATCATGGCGATGACGATCTGAAAAATCTTGAGAATCTGACCCTCTACGACGGCGATGACGTCGTCTGTCGCGTTTTCTGTGATCCATTCTCGATTCAACTGCAGTTTCGAGTGCAGTCTCTTCAGGTCCAGGTGTTGCAGACTCAGCTTCTTCTGCAACTGGCACTTCTTTAGGTTCTCGCTGTACAGGTCTAACTGATGCTTCTCTTCCCCCACCGATTTTAATGGTCTTTTCATGGCTGACATTTTTTAGTGCAACGCGTGCTTCTTTGACTTCTAAAATCTCGTAGTCACTAGCTGGTACTAAAAATGCCTTGGGTTTTTCTAATGATCTAAAAAAGAAGGCGCGCCCAAAGGATACGACCTCTACTGCATCGACAAAATATTCTTCTGAGGCTTCCCCTTTGCTATTACGGACGAGTAATTTATAGCCTTCTTTAGGGGAAACTATGGTTTCAATGATAGGTTCTCGTGTAAAATTCACGTATGACTTCCCTCGTTAAGGTTTTCGGTTATAATATTAACCACTTCGTTTATTCATATGTGGTTATGTATCTTTTGACGCCATCCATCGCAGCAGGTCCACAACGCGATGAGCATATCCCATCTCATTATCATACCATGCTACTAGTTTATAAAAACGGGAGTTCAACGCTATGCCAGCTTCTTGATCAAAAATACAGGATGCTGTGTTACCAATAAAATCGGATGAGACAACTTGTTCATCACAATAGTCGACTATCCCTTTCATAGGACCTAAAGCGGCTTGTTTGACCGCTTTACAAATGGATTCATAGGTGGTGTCTTTACTTAATTTCACTGTTAAATCAACAACTGAAACATCACATGTCGGAACGCGGAATGCCATCCCTGTTAGCTTGCCTTTAACAGCAGGAAGGCATAATCCCACAGCTATCGCAGCTCCAGTTGACGAAGGAATGATGTTAATGCTGGCAGCTCTTCCTCCACGCCAATCTTTTTTAGATGGACCATCAACACTAGGTTGAACAGCCGTCATCGAATGAACAGTTGTCATTAACCCTTCTTCGATTCCAAAATTATCGAGTATAATTTTAGTCAAAGGAGCTAAACAGTTTGTTGTACATGAGGCGTTAGAAACAATCTTATGTAGCACTGGGTTATATTCTTGTTCATTAACACCCATGACAAAAGTTGGCATATCCCCTTTTGCAGGTGCAGTGACTATGACCCGTTTTGCGCCAGCTATAATGTGTTTATTAGCATCTTCAGGATGTGTAAAAACCCCTGTAGATTCAATGATATAATCTACATGCAGATCCTTCCATGGCAATTTAGTTGGCTCTCTCTCTGAAAGAACAAGAGTTTTCTTTCCCCCAACATCGAGATACTGTCCTTCGGCTTTGACAGAAAAATTCGGTTTACCATGAACAGAATCAAATTTGAGTAAATAAGCCAGGTTATCGGCAGCAACAACATCATTGACCGCACTAACTTCAATCGTGGGGTAGTTTTCATGGATGATGCGATACACCATACGGCCAATTCTTCCAAATCCATTGATGGCAACCCTAATTGGCATTCTCAACCTCTTCAGCTTTAATAGACCTCTTTCGAAACTAAGAGTTCGTCGATTTTCGGGATTAATTTGACCGATTTTCGATTCATTTGCAGGAATAGTATACGCAACAAGATACAATCCTCACAAAAAGAATCGAAAACTCGGCTCAAAAGAACCCAAAAATCGACAGAACCTTAATTTCAAAAGAGGTCCAATGGTAATAATTATAAAGGAAAACTTTAAGGAAGTAAAGTGCAACAACGGAATTCCACTTTTTTTACTTGGGAATTAACTGGGGCGGAGGGCAAAAAAACACCCCTTGCATCATGTAGGTAACATTAGGCAAGGGGCAAGAAAGTTTAAGCGAGAAACTCAAGATAGCATGTTGGTGCGTTATCTCCGACTCGAAAATCTTTTTTAATGATTCGTGTGTAACCACCGTTGCGTGTTGTAAAACGGCTTGCTAGCTCGTTGAACAAAATACCAACGACCTTACGATCACCGTTATAGCTCTCCGTATTACCAGCTTTTGCATCTCTTGCTTCTTTTGCCGTTAACGCATTAAAAGAAATCATTAACTCAGCAATCGCTTGTCGACGGCTAGAAAGTGTATTTTTCTTTGCTAGCGTGATCATTTTGTCGGCATGTCGTCGTATTTCTTTAGCTTTACGAACGGTAGTTTCAATTCTTCCATGTTCTATAAGCGCTTTTAACATATTAGCAACAAGGCAACGCCGATGACTGGAGGTTCGACCAATTTTAAAAGTGTCTTTTGCATGTCTCATAGTTGGATTCCTGCTCTTTGACTTTGGTATTCAGTGATAATATCACGCACGTTATCTCGAGTGATGCCCATCTTTGTCAAATCCATGCCTAAAGAAAGTCCCATTTCTTCTAGTTTCAATTTGATTTCGTTGAGGGATTTCTTTCCGAAATTTCTGAACTTAAGCATTTCAGATTCAGGCATGACGACGAGCTCACCAATTGTCTCAATGTTTGCACCTGAAAGACAATTTGTTGAACGAACAGAAAGTTCAATCTCATTAATTTTCAGAACTAGCTTCTGCAATAGAGCATCGCGATCTGTGCTCAGTTCACCTTCCCCTTCATCGAAGGTAAGTGAATGTAGCTTAATTTGATCAAAAACTTGTAAATGCAATACGCCAATTTGCGTAGCAAATGAAAGTGCTTCTTCCGGTGATACGCGTCCATCCGTTGTTATCTCTAGAATGAGCTTATCGAAGTCAGTATCTTGACCAACACGTGTATTCTCAACATAATAATTCACTAAACGCACTGGAGAAAAAGCGGAATCTATGATGATTTCGTCAACAGCTTTATCTGGATAATCATGTCTCTCAGAAGATACATAACCTCGTCCGATCGCTACTTTAAGATCGACTTTGCGTGTAGTTGGCTTCGTCACAGTAAAAATAGCTAAAGTTGGATTGACAATATCAAAATCGGAGGCCCCTATTAAATCTTTGAGAGTGACTACATACTGTCCATTGTTTTTGTCTAGCATATCCTGTGTGATATCCAACATGCGCGAAATCACTTTTGGTTCGCGTGAACCGATTTCATCGTCGCTTGGCAATTTGCGCAAGAGAGCGTTTTTGAGGTTCAAGACGATATGAGTCATGTCTTCGATAACACCATCGACAGCCATGTACTCGTGGGGGACCCCTTCAATGCGGACGGAAACAATAGCTGGTGCCTCGAGTGAGCCAAGCATAATACGGCGCAGCGCATTACCAACAGTATGCCCGAATCCTTTTTCAAAAGCTTCTGCGACAAAACGTGCAAAGGTAGACGAACGACTCGATTCATCAATTTTAATTTTCGTCGGCAATTCAAACTTGCCAAACTTTACGGCCATGACTGAACTCCTACAAATTACATCATTCTTTGATTTTGATTAAACACGACGACGCTTCCTAGGACGGCATCCATTGTGTGGTACAGGCGTCTTGTCACGAATAATTGTGATTGCAAGACCTGCACTCTGTAAACCGCGTACTGCGGATTCTCTACCAGTTCCAGGACCAGAGAGATTAACTTCTACTTCTTTCATACCAAGTCCCATCGCAACTTTTGCCGCATCTTGTGCAGCTACTGTAGCAGCAAACGCTGAAGATTTACGAGATCCCGAATATCCACTCTTTCCAGCAGATGACCATGCAACGATATTTCCAGTTAAGTCTGTGATAGAAACGATGGTATTATTAAACGTTGCTTTAACATGTACTACGCCACTTGGAACTGTTCGCGCATTTTTTTTGCGAACTTTCGCCGTGACGGGCTTTTTAACCATTGTCTTTTGCGATTCCTGCTTTGCCAAAATTCACGCTCCCTTACTTCTTCTTGTTAGCGACAGTTTTTCTCTTACCTTTACGAGTACGCGCATTAGTTCGTGTTCTTTGACCTCGTACCGGTAAACCCAAACGATGTCTTGTACCACGATAACAATTGATACTAACAAGTCGTTTGATGTTATTTTGAATTTGACGTCTTAAATCTCCTTCGACTAAAAATTCAGATTGGAGAACTCCGTTGATACGTGCGATATCATCTTCAGTTAAACGCTGGGCTTTCATGCCACGATCGAGGTTTAACTTATCACATACTCGCTTCGCAATAGCTGGCCCAACGCCATAAATGTATTGCAGACTGAATTCTAAACGTTTATTATCGGGGATATCTATCCCAATTACTCTTGCCATGTAACAAATCCTTGAAAAAGGTTTACAAATTTTACCAGTTGCTACGTTTACTTACAAGTTATTCACGTTCAAGCGGCTGATTCAAAAGAACTATCACCTTCCGCGCAGCCGTCCTCTCTTCATGAAACCATCATAGCGCTTCATTAAAAGATGGGACTCGACCTGCTTAGAAGTATCCAATACAACCCCTACTAAAATTAAAAGGGAAGTTCCACCAAAAAAGTAGGTAATGGAAGCATCAACACCTAAAATTTTTCCTACAACTGTTGGCAAAATCGCGATTGATGCAAGGAAAATAGCTCCCGCAAACGTGATTCGATTCATCGTTGCTTCCAAATAGTCCTGCGTCGGCTTACCTTGCTTCACCCCAGGAATAAAAGCACCGCTCTTCTTCATATCAGAGGTAATCTGCTCCGGATGAAACTGTGTAGCAGTCCAAAAATAAGTGAAAAAAATAATTAACAACACATAGAAAATTGTGTAAAAGATTGTGCCTGGGGAAATCATATTAGCAACCTGGCCTACCCATGACCCTCTCCCTACAAATTGGCCAATTGTAGCTGGAAACATAAGTAATGAGGATGCGAAAATCACTGGGATAACCCCAGCATAATTTATTTTTAACGGAATATAGGCTGACCCACCTTGTGTTTCATGCCTACCGATGACCCTACGTGCATATTGCAAGGGGATTTTTCTCTGTCCTTGAATAATGAGAATTGTACCAATAATAATACAAACAAACACACCGCTCAATACCACAAGAGATGAAAACGATAACTGCCCAGTCTCTTGGGAATCAAGATTTAACTGTCGTATCACAGATCCAAGTGTGGAAGGTAGTGATGATAAGATACCGACAGTAATGACTAAGCTTATCCCGTTGCCTATTCCCTTTTCAGTGATTTGCTCACCAATCCACATGAGTAGAATAGTTCCTGCTGTCATGGTTGAAATCACGATTAGAAAAAACAGCCATGGTACGCCAGCTATCTGTGCATCCATGATTTCACTGACAATAATACCAGGAGATCCCGCATTCAATTGCACAGCATACTTAGCAAAAAGTCCTGACTGAAAAATGGCCAGAGCAACAGTAAGGTATCGAGTCAAACGACCAAGTTTTCGACGCCCAGCATCCTGGTTTTCTCTCATTTCTCTTTGCATAGAAGGGACAAGAGCTACGACAAGCTGCATGATAATCGATGCTGAGATGTAAGGCATGACCCCAAGTGCGATGATCGTCATGTGCGCAAAAGCACCACCAGAAAAGACATCCATTAGCTGGAAAAGGTTTTGCCCACCGCCAGTGGCATTTCTTACTAGAGTTACAGCTGCATCGCCATTGATTCCAGGTACTGGTATATATGCACCAATACGGCACAAGACAAGCATGATCAAGGTAAATGTGATCTTTGCTTTCAGCTCAGGTATAGCTAAAACTTTTCTTAATCCGTTGAACATCTAAACTATCTTTATGATGCTTCGTTTAATTGTACAATTTGGTAGGTAATGCCTTTCGAGTTCAATTTCTCGATCGCGTTTTGTGAATAGCTTGTTGCTTCAATTTTGACTTTCTTTGTGAGTTCGCCATGAGATAAAATTTTAAGTCCACCATTGATTCGTCGTGGAGCAATACCCATCTCTTGTAAAACTAGCAAATTGACCGTTTCGCCATTTTCAAACAATCGCTCAATAGAGCCAAGATTAATAGCAAACACTTCCGATTTGAACCGAGCATTAGAAAAACCTCTCGTAGGTAACTTTTTATAAAGAGGTGTTCGTCCACCTTCTTGCCCGAATCGATTTTGATATCCTCTACGGCTCTTATCACCTTTGATACCGCGCCCAGAGGTCTTTCCTCGCTTAGATCCCATTCCGCGACCAACGCGCTGAACTTTATTTATAGGACGATGAGTATTAGATAATTCAGATAGTTTCATCATGTTGACAGTCCTCTCAACTCAAAGTTCTTCTTGCGATTCGTTAGCTGACATAATGCTTGGATAGTCGCTCGAACCTGATTCAATGGATTATTCGATCCCAAACTCTTTGCTACGACGTCTTTAACACCACCCAACTCTAATACAGAACGCATTTTCGATCCTGCAATCACACCAGTACCTGCAGGTGCAGGCTTGAGGAGAACACGTGATCCGTCCCAATCAACAGTGATTTCATGAGGGATACTTGTCCCCTCCATTTCAAAAGACATCACATTTTTGCGTGCTGCTTCGGTGCCTTTTCGGATAGCATCAGACACTTCATTGGCTTTAGCAAATCCAAATCCAATATGTCCATGCCCATCACCGACAATCACCAAGGCTGAAAAACTAAACTTTCTTCCACCTTTAACCACTTTAGAGCAGCGATTGATGTACAGAACCTTTTCTTCAAACTCTGTACCAAAATCTTCTACTCGTCGCTTAGCATCTTGTTTCGCCATCTCTCATCCTTATGTGCTAAAACTGTAAACCATTTTCACGAGCTGCATTAGCTAACTCTGCGAGAAGTCCATGATATTTATTATGTCCGCGATCAAAAATGGCGTGCTCAATACGATTCTGCTTTGCCTTTTCAGCAATGAGTTTACCAATTTGCTTAGCAGCCTCTTTGCCTTTTCGTACCGCATTACCTTTTTGCTTCATCTCTTTAGTAAGAGTTCCAGCTGATGCAAGGGTTTTGCCGCTCTCGTCATCAATCAACTGGGCGAATAGATTCATATTCGACTTATATACAGACAAACGTGGCTTAATTGCAGTGCCGCGTACCTTCTTACTAACGCTCATCTTTCGGCGTTTGCGTCTTTTATTTCTTTGCCCAATCTCATTAATCATAAGCTCTCACCATTATTTAAGCAGCTTTGCCTTTAGCAGCTTTTCCGTCTTTCTTACGTACATATTCGTTTTCATAGCGAATCCCTTTCCCTTTATATGGCTCAGGTGGTCTCATCGCTCTTACAGTAGCTGCGAATTGCCCAACGAGATGCTTGTCAACACCTGTGATGATGATCAATACGCTCTTTTCAACAGTGACATTGACCCCTTTAGGAATGCTTACTTTAGTAGGATGGGAAAATCCGAGCTGAAGGTCGAGTAAGTGCCCTTGTATTGCTGCGCGATAACCCACTCCAATTAACGACAATCTCCTCTCGAAACCTTTCGAAACTCCAATGATGCAGTTATTCAGCAAAGCTCGTTGAAGTCCAAAATCACGGTTAGAGACCGATTTTCCTTCCTCTTGTGAAAGTATTAATCGTTTACCTTCAATGCTAAAAGACACTCCTGGAATAGCAGGTAACGTCACGTTTCCTTTCGGTCCTTTAACGTGAATTTCACCACCTACAGATTTTACTTCGACCTTATCAGCCAATTCAATTGGTGTCTTACCTAGACGTGACATATTAATTCCTCTAATTTTACCAAACGTAACACAGTAGTTCGCCGCCGAGTTTCTTTTGCCGCGCGGTTTCACCATCGATGATGCCGCTTGGAGTTGATAAGATTACTACACCCATCCCGCCGAAGATCTTTGGAATTTGGCGGTAACCAATATATCGTCTAAGTCCAGGAGAAGATACTCTCGTTAAACCTTTGATAACTGCTTCTCTACCTTCACCATATTTCAGGAAAACACGTGCTTTTCCATGTTCTTCATCGACTAAAAATTTATCGATAAAGCCTTGATCTTGCAGAACTTTAATGATTTGCAACTTGACTTTGCTCGGCATAAAATCGACAAAACGATGTCGAGCTTGTCTAGCATTGCGAATTCGTGTTAGCAAATCTGCGATTGGATCATTTAATGCCATGCCTTTCTATCTCCCTCGCCTATTATTCACTTAACTTGAATGGAAGTCCGAGCTTCGATAATAGCTCTACGCACTCCTCATCAGTCTTTGCCGTTGTCACAAACGTAATATTCATACCTTGAGTTCTTTTAACTTCATCAAGGACGATTTCAGGGAATATTTGTTGCTCTTCTAAACCCAAAGAGTAATTTCCCATCCCGTCAGCTTTCTTTGAAAAACCACGAAAGTCACGAATACGTGGTGATACAATATTGCAAAACCGATCAAAAAAATCGTACATGCGCTTTTTTCTCAAAGTGACTTTTGCGCCAATTGTCTGATCTTCACGCAACTTAAAATTAGCAACTGATCTTCGAGCTTTAGTCAAGATGGGCTTTTGACCTGACAAACGCATCAGTTCCTTAATGCAATCTTGAATCGCATTCTTATCCTTTGTCGCCTCAGCTAAACCCATGCTGATGACAACTTTAACAAGCCTAGGAATCAGCATGCTATTTTCATACGCAAATTT
>Ga0206972_1081_pt1 | contig 10291 bp, 9 predicted proteins | sample Alteio_BWOrgHeat_86_FD_152925 | JGI IMG/M metagenome (GOLD analysis project Ga0206972, IMG submission 152925) | Enriched cells from forest soil in Barre Woods Harvard Forest LTER site, Petersham, Massachusetts, United States -... | ecosystem: Environmental > Terrestrial > Soil > Temperate forest > O...
CCACAATATCATAAGACTATTTCAATAAAGAAAAGGTCTCAATTATTGAGATACCAGATAGAAGATTTACAGAAGGTTGTAAAAGACTTTGAGGAGGTGTTAAAAGATTATGAGCACTAAAAAAGATTTAAAATATTACCTCAATCTCAACTGGTCATATACCATTGAGCAAGATTCTCGTAAGAGGAAGAAATTCTATATCATAAGGGTTAACGAGCTTCCCGGCGTATGTACAGATTCTAGTACAGTAGAAAAAGGCATGGAAGATATCAAAGACGCCATTGAGGCTGCGATTACTTTGTATTTAGAGCAAGGAGATCCCATTCCCGAGCCTATAAAAAAAGAAGAATTCAAGGGAAACATATCCTATAGAACCACCAGCGAAAGGCATTATTATTTAGCCAGAATAGCTCAACAAAAACATGTGTCAATGAACAAAGCTTTAGATATGATTGTAGACGCTGGATTGCAACAGCTGCGGGCTTATTAATCTATAGAGGGAATTGCAACCCCCAATAAGGACTATACGGAAAAGGGACCAAGTTGTTCATTTGTGAATAATCTTGTCTCCATGTCTTGAGCTGGTTCAAGCCCGCAAAAATAATTACCGATTTGATAATGAACAGCAATATCCTTAGATAATTTCATTAAATTTTTTGTTAAATCCTTAATCACAACACCATTCAAGTCTGACAACTGAAAATTAATCTCTAAACTCAGTCTCTTCAGGCTATTTCTGTTCCAGTCTAAAATCTACTTAATGCGCAGAAGAAGGGTTGCCTGAGCCTGTCATGGCGGTTAATATGCGCCGCTTGCCTGTGAAGGGTGCGCGTCCGTGCATGCACAGCACATTATCCAACACCAACACGTCTCCTTTTTTCCAAGGGAAATAGACAGTATGTTGATCTAAGACATCGTAAATGTGATAAAGATCTTTGCGCGAGATTGAGGTGTGATCGGCGAACGAGACATCATGTAAGAGGGTGTGTTTGCGGCAATAGAGGAGTTTGGTGCCTATGTAGCGCCACCAGCCTAAAAATTTGGGGTTAAAGTCAAAATGATGCGCCTGATTAAACCACACTTTTTCGTGGGTTTCAGGGTGCTCGATGGCGGCGGGGCGCACTTGGCTGATTTGCAGCCAATCGTTGTGGTTCCATTGATAGAAAATCTCGTTTTCTTCACATTTTCTTTCAACTTCTTGTTTATCGTGTGTTTCAAAGACATTTACCCATGATTTGTGGTGTTTGTTAATTGCGTTCATGATAGGGCTATTCAAGGGATAACACGAAATATAGCGCAATCCTTTCTCTTCAAAACGCTGTTTGACTTGATCATTGATGGCGCGGTAAATGGTGCGCGCGTCGCTGATGATCGTTTGACCGTGATCTTCGGGTGCGATATGACAATAGAAAAAAATGTGCTGAGGGTAGTTCTTTACATAGGAAAGCTCGTTGTGCAAAGGGAGTTTCATCGAAGGGGGTGCTTCGGTGGATGTGTACACTTCCTCTGTGATTTTATTGCGAGGGCTATCCCCACCGATGTAGTTGAGAAATTCTCCTGTATTGAGATGTTTAATCACGGAAGTAAAGTCATGTTCATTCTGGACGGGGAAATTGCGGAAGAGAAGTGCGCCGTGTTTTAAGAGCTGCTTCTTAAAGTAGTCATTTTTACTGCGCAAAAGATTGTGAAATTCATTCAGTTGAATATTCTTATTGTCTGGCTCGATCACTAAAGGGAGCTCTTCGGGAGTAATGAATTTGGTGATAAAGTTAGTCACGTGTCTACCTCATGAACTTAAGGCTTGTTTAAGAGCAAAAAGCTCCTTTAAACCGATGGTTTTTTCACTAAAAAGAAGATAGGATGGGCGGCCCGTAGGTTGGAACTTACCCCAAAAAGTATTGAGGCCGTCAATCCTGGTCACTTTGCTAACGAGTTTAAACAGTTTCCGCGCGAGCCATTCAAATAAAGGGCTTAGGCCCACAATTTTCCCCAATTGCCCTATGGTGACCATTCCTACAGTTACATAACGGCAACCTTCTTGATTTAAGATATCTAATACCGTGGTGATGAGTAATTCAGATGTTCCAGTGGGGGCATCTAATGTGATCATTAAATGGTTGAGCAGCCATCCTTGCTGCTCTTCCAATCGATTCAAGCATAAGACTCCTACAATGGATTCACCTTTTGTCGCATAGAACCAGCGTTTACCCACTCGATCTTGAAATAAGTAGACATCAGAGATGTGCACTTGAGGTCCTCGACGCGAGGCCAGCCATTGATCACCCACTTGTTCAATTTCTTGCTCTAATGCGGTATCCCCTGTATCCAAGTATTCCTGGATTTTCACTTCATCCCTCAGAGCGGCTTTGACTTTACGCCTCACTAAACTGCCATATGTTCCGGTATTCTTGCTGGGATCGCGAGATGGATCTAAAATCAACTCTTGTCCAAATTCGATCAGGCATTTGCATTCTTGGGGGCTTGCCCAATCGGCAAAGATAGGAGACGCTGCTATGTAGATAACGCGTTTGCCTAGCTCTTGCATAGAGCGATGAAAAGCTTGCGTTAATGCAGATTGATCGCTTGGTGCGCAGATCGGATCTCCGAAGACAATTGCACATCCACAGGCTAACCTGTAGCTGATGAAGCCGCTTACGTGTGGCACTGTAAAGGATAGCATTCTTGGATCCAAGGCAGCATCTGTTGTGGATCCTCCCCATTTTCTGACGAGTTCTACGATCTGTTCTCGCGTGAAATCCTTATGAGCTGCTTGTTGAGCTGGTGATAAACTCCATTCATTCGCACTATTCGACATTTAGAATACCATGGCAATATAATTTAACGATTAATTAATCTGCCATATTATTATCAACAAAATAATTGTAATTAATGAAATTAATTTCTGGTTTTTTAAGCTGCTTTACTCAAATGGAAATGAACGGTCTCATCGATGAGACCGTTGCATAACTTTTAAATTTGTCGTTGGTGAAGGTTTTTGAAACGAGCGGCAAAAAGAGAACATGATCGGCAGGATTGACATGATCGGCATGATAAAAAACGAATGTGCGGCGAAGCCGCATGCCGCTCTGCGGCAATAAAATCTATCAAACGTATCGTGCGTATCTTGTTTATCATGTCCTTAGAACTAAAAAAACGAATGAACTTTAGAGGCAATTGCAAACTCCACGCCACAGCAAAATCGCCATTTTGAGCCATTTTGCCACCCCATCCCCGAGCCCTACTTGCTTGGAATATGTGCTCGGGGATGGGGCAACGGCCGCTTAAGCGGCTGGCAAACTGACTCAAAATCATCGATTTTTCTGGGTCGGGGAGTTTTGCAATTGCCTCTTTAGTTGTGCAACGGTTTCGTCAATGAGATAGGTGCAATAAATTTGAGATAGGTGCAATAAATTTGCAATAAAATTGTCTGTTGAGAATCTCTAAATTTCATTAGACTATTCACCTCTAAATGGGGTGCTCCTGCATGGTCAAGATCATCATTCGCGTGGTGTTATGTGTGGGACTATTTTCCTTAGCTGGATGGTTTTGTCGCAAGCAAACAGATGGCTTTACTATCCTGAAGATCTCTTCCGATTTATCTTATCAAGATCAATGGGAAAGATCTTCTCCTTCTCGCTTTGAAATTCTCAAGATGTTCCAATCACCCTTTTTTTATTTGGCAAGAGGGGAGCAATGCTATGTGTTCGTCAGTCAAGACAAGCAGTATGTTCTCAAATTCTTTCGGCACAATCACATGCGCCCTTCTCCTTGGGTGCATTTTCTTCCTCAGGAAAAAAGAGATCAGGTGGTTTTAAAAAAACGTGCACTTTTAGAAGAGGATTTCAGGAGTTATTGCCTGGCTTATGATGAGCTTAAAGAGGAAACTGGCTTGCTCTATCTCCATCTTAACAAGACACAAGATTTGAGGATTCAAGCAACCATTGTTGACAAACTGGGGATTGCGCATGTGCTCGATCTAGATGGAATGGAATTTCTCGTGCAAAGATGCGCTGAGCCTCTCTATTCTGCTTTGGAGAAGAAGATCTGCCTTGGAAAATTGGAAGAGGCTAAATCGACTATCACGCAACTTGTCCATTTGTTGATGAAAACGCGCTATGAAATGGGAATTATCGATACAGATCCCGACTTGAATATCAATTACGGATGCATCGGATCCACGCCTATCCAAATCGATATGGGGCGATTGAAAAAAAATCCCGTGAGACAGGCTCCAACCATCTACCAACAGGAAATCGCTCATATCACAGATAATCTGCACCAATGGCTCGATCAGCACTCTCAAGAGCTCGATCGACATCTCCAGCTGGAGATTGAACAACTTTCCCAATGGGGGCATAATAGACCTCTTTCGAAACTAGATTCTGACGAACCCTTAATTTCGAAAGAGGTCTAATGTGTGGTTTTGCTGGTTGGTTTGATATAAATCCTGCATCGAAAGAGGTCTTACAGAAGATGACGCGTGCGCTCGTGCACCGCGGCCCTGATGCGACAGATTATTACTTTCACGGACCCATTGGTTTGGGGCATTGTCGATTAGCTGTCATCGATTTAGAAGCTAGCAAACAGCCGATGGTTAGCCGGGACCAACGTTATGTGTTAGCGTATAATGGAGAGCTCTACAACTTTCATGAGTTGCGCCGCGAGTTACAAGATTTAGGATACGCGTTTCACACGGAAGGGGATACTGAGGTAGTTCTTCAAGCGATGATCGCCTGGGGGGAAGCGGCGTTGCCTCGTTTGGAGGGGATGTTCGCGTTTGCGTTTTGGGATGCGCACAAACAATCGCTCATTTTAGCGCGCGATCCTTTAGGAATCAAACCCTTGCATTTTTCTTGGAATGGATACCGCCTTCTATTTAGCTCTGAGCTTAAAGCCTTAATTGAACATCCAGCCCTCTCTCGTGAAATTGATTACCAAGCATTGGGACTTTATCTAGAATGTCAGTACATTCCAGCTCCGTTTACCATTTATCAGCAGGTACAAAAGCTGCCTCCCGCTCACATGCTTATCCTGAAGAAAGGAGAATTGGAGCGAAAAAAGTACTGGGAACCTTCCTATCAATCCAAATTCTCCGATGATGAAGAAGCTGCCCTTGAGGCTTTAGATCAACAGTTGCGCCGATCTGTCAGCTCGATGTTAGTGGCTGATGTTCCACTTGGCGCTTTTGTCAGTGGAGGGATTGATTCCTCTCTCATCGCATCCTTGATGCAGCGAGAAAGTAGTCAACCCGTTCAGATGTTTCACTTGGGGTTTGATAATTCACGGCACAGTGAACATGAACATGCTGCCAAAGTTGCTTCTTATCTGGGGACAAGTCTTCATCCTCTGATTGCTACGCCGCAGGATGTTGTGGGAACAATGGATACTCTCATCGACGCTTTTGATGAGCCCTTTGCTGATCAGGCCGCTTTACCTACCTTGCTGCTTTCTCAGCTATCGCGCCGCCATGTCACGGTAGTGCTCTCTGGAGAGGGTGCAGATGAGTTATTTGCAGGGTATAGCAATTACGGCAAGCGGCTGAAAGAAGCACCTCAATGCGCAAAATTGGGCAGTAAGTTCTCACCCCTTCCTTGGATCTATCCCTATCTTCCTGTGCAATTGCGCAAAAATCGATTGATCAAGGCGGCAGCGCGTCCGTTGTCACGGCGTTACACGACAATCCCTAATTTATTTGACAGAGAAACCCATTCGTCCATTCTTTCTAAAGCCTTTCTTGCCCAACAATCCTATGGACTTGAATACTTAGCAGAGTCTTACTACAACTTGTGTGATTCAAGCGACTATCTAGATCGGATGTTGCATATCGATATGAAATTATGGTTAGCCGATGATTTGCTGACCAAGATGGATCGAGCTTCGATGGCCTATTCTTTAGAAGCACGCGTGCCTTATCTCGATCACCGCTTGGTTGAATTTGCAGCGCGATTACCGAGCCATATGAAATGGCGAGGAACAACAAGCAAGTACTTGCTCAAACAGTTGGCCGAGAAGAAAGGATACCTTCCTCGAGAGATCATCCATCGTTCTAAGCAAGGGTTTGTACTGCCTTTGCGCGAGTGGTTAGCAGGAGATCTCAAACCTCTTTTAGACGACGCTTGCTCCACTTTAAAAGATAGAAATCTATTTCGACCGGGATTCATCGAGCGGTTGCGTAAGGAAGAGGCAAATCGCACGCGTCTTCATGCGACGAGGTTATGGTCTCTTCTCATCTTAGAGTTGTGGTTCCGGCGGTATTCTCCCCAGTTCACCTGTCATTCTGATTGTTTAAAATAACTTATTACCTTATTTCTGGTTAAAAAAGGAGTGAGGTCATGGGTAAACGCTCGATTGGAAAGATCAGTCTCTTGTTCACAGCAATTGGGGGGATTATCGGGTCTGGTTGGTTATTTGGACCCTACTATGCCTCTCAAGCAGCAGGTCCTGCATCCATACTCTCTTGGGTGATCGGCGGTGGATTAATGATGTTGATCGCTTTAACTTTTGCCGAGCTTTCTGCCATGTTGCCCATTGTAGGGGGAGTAGCGCGATTCTCCCATTTTAGCCATGGTACCTTTGTTAGTTTCACCATGAGTTGGTGTGGGTGGATCTCTTCCATTGTCGTAGCTCCGATTGAGACGATGGCTCTTTTGCAATACGCATCCACCTGGTTTCCCAATTTAGCTACTCGAGTAGGTACGACTCACGAACTCACCGGTCTTGGAATAGGGGTTGCCGCGGTGTTAATGCTCCTCATGTGTTGCATTAACGTTTGTGGCATGCGTTGGTTGACTAAAACTAACAACGGAATTGTCCTCTTTAAGATTGCCATTCCCGTTTTAACAGCGCTTGTCCTGATCGGTTCCCAATTTCACTTAGAGAATTTTACCTCTCAAGGATTTGCACCCTATGGCTTAAAAGGGATTTTAACCGCTTTACCAACAGCTGGGGTTATCTTTTCTTTCATTGGATACAGCCCGGCTATCATGTTAGCTGGTGAATCGAGAAATCCTCAAAGGAACATTCCGTTTGCGATCATAGGATCGTTGGTCGCTTGTATTATTCTCTATCTCTTGGTTCAATTTGCTTTCATCTTGGCTGTCAAACCAGAAATGATTGCCAACGGATGGAGTGCGATGAGTTTTACGGGAGATAGTGGACCTATTGCAGGACTTTCTCTTCAGCTCGGATTATTCTGGTTGGCGATCATCTTATTCATCGATGCTGTAGTCTCTCCTTTTGGAACTGCATTAATTTACACCTCTGCTTCTGCTCGAATGAATATCGCCATGAGTCAAAATGGCTACATGCCCTCCTTCATGCAGAAATTAACCTCTAACGGTTCCCCTCTAGTTGCCATTGCGATCAACTTCATTTTAGGGCTTTTGCTTTTCCTGCCTTTTCCTGGGTGGCAAAGCATGGTGACGTTCCTTATTTCAGCATTCATCATCTCTTATGCAGTAGGTCCTGTGGCTTGTTCTTCCCTTCGAAAAATCATGCCAGATGCCAAACGCCCTTTCAAATTGCCCTGCGAAAAATTCTTTGCCATCACCGCTTTTTACGTTTGCAATTTACTTGTTTTCTGGACGGGTTGGAGCACTCTATCTAAAATCCTCCTGACGATTGCCATTGGCTACGTCTTGCTAGCTCTCTTTAAATGCACAAAAAAAGGGCGCCCTTTGGACTTGAACATGCAATCTGGCTTATGGCTCTTTCCTTATTACATAGGCTTAGGGCTCATTTCCTATTTAGGAACCTTTGGAGAAGGGAAGAACATCCTGGGATTCGGATGGGATTTTCTCGTCATCTTTCTATTTTCCCTCGTGATTTATTACTTGTCTCAAGTTTCCATGATGAGACCTACAAAACCTTACGAGAAAAAAACCAAGGAACTCCCCGTTATCTAATTCTAAATGCCAAGTTTCGCCCTCATATCTTTTTGAGCTTCTAAGGGAATGTTCGTTAAAAGTAGTTCAAGTGATTTTAGCGATTTGAGAAGTTCTAGATGGGGAAGGCAATTAACAGTGATTCTTTGGCAAAGGTTTAGAGCAAGTGATTCTAGAGATTCGAGAGTTGTTAGATGGGCAAGGCTAGCATCTGTGATCTGGCACCCGGTTAGATCAAGTGATCTTAGAGATTTGAGAGTTCCTAGAAGGGGAAGGTCAGCATCTCTGATCATGCACCCGCCTAGATCAAGTGATTCTAGAGATTCTAGAGTTGTTAGATGGGCAAGGCCAGCACCTGTGATCCTAGTGCTCGTGTTGAGAGCAAGTGATCTTAGAGATTCGAAAGGTACTAGATGGGCAAGGTTATCATCTTTGAGCTGAGGGCACCTGCTTAGATTAAGTGAGCTTAAGAATGTCAGTTTTGATAGATGGGCAAGGCCTGCACCTGTGATATAATAGCACCCGCTTAGATTAAGTGAGCTTAAGAATGTCAGTTTTGATAGATGGGCAAGGCCAGCATCTGTGATATTAGAAGCAAATAGATTGATAGATGTAATGTGAGCACCCTTTGCTATTTCTCGATCAAGAATTTCTTTAAGTTTTTTATCCGATAAATTGGGCCAGTCAGAAAGATCTAGACAGCCGTCGTTAATGAGAGGTAGCTTACGCCAATCTTGGCATACATGATGAAGGCGAGTAGTTATTTCTTGAGCAGGAAGGAAGCTTAATATACGTCCCAGAACGTCGCTAGAGATACCCTTTATGCCAGCAGGTACAGGCGCTGGCGCTTGTGAGCTTAGAGATGCGAGTAAAGAAGAGGCAAGCGTAGATGCTGAAGAGGTTAGCATAGACGCTGGCTGTTGTGAGTTTAGAGATGCGAGTAAAGATGGGGCAAGCCTAGACGCTGAAGAGGTTAGCATAGATGCTGGCTGTTGTGAGTTTAGAGATGCGAATAAAGATGGGGCAAGCCTAGACGCTGGCGCTGTCGGTAAAGGAGCAGGCACAGACGTTGGAGCTCTGTCTTCTAAGGTTAAAGGAACTAAGGATAGTGATGACATTGTTAAATCTCCTAATTATAATTATTAGTTGAATTCAAAAATCTAGCGCAACGACTGTTGTTAACGTTTTCATGTTAAATTATTATTACATATTAACTAAATCTTGAATTAAGCTCAAGATTTAAATTAACTATTATCACAAATGCAGCTGTTTGGTTCGCGATTTTATATAATAATAAATTTAAACTTGTTAAATGCCTCAAGGATGTAGTGTAAGAAGTTTTTTGAGTAAAAATTGAGCATTCTGATTTACGCCAAGACGCAATTGTGAAACGACTGTTCTGAGCTACGCTCAGAACAGTCCATTTTAAAAATAGATGTAATAAAATCCATCTATCTCTAAATGCCAAGTTTCGCCCTAATCTCTTTTTGAACTTCTAAGGGAATCTTCGTTAAAAGTAGTTCAAGTGATTTTAGAGATTTGAGAAGTTCTAGATGGGGAAGGCAATTAACAGTGAGTCTTTGGCAAAAGTTTAGAGCAAGTGATTCTAGAGATTCGAGAGTTGTTAGATGGGCAAGGCTAGCATCTGTGATCAGGCTCGCGGTTAGATCAAGTGATCTTAGAGATTTGAGAGTTCCTAGAAGGGCAAGGTCATCATCTCTGATCATGCACCCGCCTAGATCAAGTGATTCTAGAGATTCTAGAGTTGTTAGATGGGCAAGGCCAGCACCTGTGATCATAGTGCACATGTTGAGAGCAAGTGATCTTAGAGATTTGAGAGGTACTAGATGGACAAGGTCATCATTTTTGATACCATAGAACCCGATTAGATGAAGTGATCTTAGAGATGTGAGTTTTGATAGATGGGCAAGGCCAACACCTGTGATATGAATGTTCCCGTGTAGCTCAAGGGATCTTAGAGATGTGATATTTGATAGATGGAGAAGGCCATCATTTGTGATATTAGAAGCAAATAGATTGATAGAGGTAATGTGCGCACCCTTTGCTATTTCTCGATCAAGAATTTCTTTAAGTTTTTTATCCGATAACTTGGGCCGGTCAGAAAGATCTAGACAGCCGTTTTTGTCGACGAGAGATAGCTGACTCCAAGATTGGTTTACAAGAAGAGCTCCAATTCTGTCTCCCGTAGAAAGGAAGCCTAATATTGTATGGTTGAAAACGTCGCTAGAGATACCCTTTATGCCAGCAGGCACAGGGGCTGGCGCTTGTGAGCTTAGAGATGCGAGTAAAGAAGAGGCAAGCGTAGATGCTGAAGAGGTTAGCATAGACGCTGGCTGTTGTGAGTTTAGAGATGCGAGTAAAGATGGGGCAAGCCTAGACGCTGAAGA
>Ga0206972_1175_pt1 | contig 10275 bp, 11 predicted proteins | sample Alteio_BWOrgHeat_86_FD_152925 | JGI IMG/M metagenome (GOLD analysis project Ga0206972, IMG submission 152925) | Enriched cells from forest soil in Barre Woods Harvard Forest LTER site, Petersham, Massachusetts, United States -... | ecosystem: Environmental > Terrestrial > Soil > Temperate forest >...
TATGCAGACGCTCATTGAAGACCTGTTATCCTATTCAAAGGCCAGCATCAGTGACCGGCTATTCACCAGAATAGACCTCAACAAAATCGTCAGTGAAGTAAGCAATGACCTTTCAGAAAGTATCGCGGAAACCGGGACGATCATCGAAGCCATTGAATTGTGCGAGGTCGATATTAACCTTTTTCAGTTCCGGCAGGTACTGAACAACCTGATCACCAATTCCATCAAGTTCTCCAAAACGGGCATCGCGCCTCATATCACCATACGAAGCAAGATCGGAGAAGGACAGCAGCTTCAAATGGGAAATCGGGATCTTCCTTCGGGAAAACTGCTGGCTGGTAAGGAATATTGTCATATTATTTTCAGTGATAACGGTATCGGCTTTGAGACAGAGTATCAAAATAAAATATTCGAAGTGTTTCAAAGACTGCATAGTAAACAGGAGTATGCAGGTACCGGCATTGGTCTTGCAATCGTAAAAAAAATCATCGAAAACCATAGCGGAACCATTACAGCATCGGGTGGATTGAACAAGGGAGCAAGGTTCGATATTTATATACCGGCGGTGAAATAAGCGATACAGGGATATTTCATCCGGGCTTATATACGGCGGCCAAAGCCAACGGCCTCGGAAATCATTTCTTAAACAGCGGTATACATTGTAATTACTGCATCGGCATCACTATAAGTCGCTTTTCTGCGATTCAATCAGTTTCCCGGCAGCTTTTGGTTTCAGCATGGTATCGGCCATTCTCATCATTTGATCAAGCAATTATCCCGGTTGGTGTAAAAAAATTCAGCAGGAGGTTCCCGGTGTCTTCTTTTGTGATGCGATTCATTTCATCATTTAAAAGATACACTTATGAAGGACCATTCTCACATGGAAGAAAACATACAAGACGATGCCGGCAGCGACGGGATTGACCGCCGGGGCTTTTTAGGATGCATGGCCTGGGCGGGTACGGGCGTGCTGTGGATGATGTCTGGCGGTATCCTGAAATCTTACGGCATGAGCCAGGTCATAGACCGGGCATCGGGCACCGTCAAAAAAGGACTTATACTGCCAAAATCTGATTTCAGCTTCGTGCAGATCAGTGACAGCCATATCGGTTTCAATAAGCCAGCCAATACGGATGTAGCCGGTACCCTGAATGCAGCCATTGCAAAGATCAATGGCCTGCCGGCGGCCCCATCGTTTGTCCTTCACACCGGCGACCTCTCCCACCTCGCTCAGGCGGATGAATTTGATACCCTGGAACAGGCGCTCAAAAGTGTAAAGACCGAAAAAATATTTTATGTGCCGGGAGAACACGATGTAACGGATAATGGTAAACTCTATCTCGAACGCTATGGAAAAGGAACGCTGGGAGATGGCTGGTACAGTTTCGATTCGAATGGCGTGCACTTTATCGGGTTGAACAATGTTACGAACCATGTTGACGGCGGGCTCGGCTACATCGGGCCCGCTCAGCTAAGCTGGCTGGAAGCCGATCTGAAGCCGCTTTCCAGCAGCACTCCCATCGTGGTATTTGCGCACATACCTCTTTGGGCAATATACCCCCAGTGGGGCTGGGGAACCGATGACAGCGCACAGGCCCTCTCGCTCTTAAGGCGCTTCGGTTCGGTGTCGGTACTAAACGGTCATATTCATCAGACCATACAAAAGGTGGAGGGAAACATTACATTTCACACCGCAAATTCAACCGCATTCCCGCAGCCCGCACCGGGTGCAGCGCCTTCACCGGGCCCGATGAAGGTACCTGCCGAAAAACTCCGCAGCTTCCTGGGCCTGACCAGTGTAAGCTATGTGGAGCATAACCACACACTGGCTGTTACTGACATACCACTCGCAGAAACAGGTTCCCCCGCGGAAACAAAATAGAAAAGATATGAAAAAGGCAATACTATTTGTGGTGGTCATTTGTTTTGCAACGGCTGCACGCACGCAATACAAACCATGGGAACAAGGCTCCTCCCTGAAATTTACGATTAAAAATATCGGGTTCGGGGTGGATGGCTCTTTCAGCGGCTTTGAAGGAAACATCAATTTTGATCCTCAGAACCTGAACAACAGCAAATTTGATGTGACGATCGATGCCGCTACAGTCAACACCGGCAACAGCCTTCGAGATGAGCATTTAAGGGGCGATAATTATTTTGATGTAAAAGGCAACCCCCGCATCCGGATGGTATCTACCCGAATACTAAACAGTAACAGGGCTGGCACCTTTTTCTTCAACGGGGAACTGACCATCAGGGGCAAATCCCAGGCGATATCGTTTCCCTTCACAGCCAGCCCCGTTTCGGACGGATATGTCTTTAGTGGCTCGTTCAAAATAAAAAGAAAGGATTTTGGTGTCGGCGGAACCAGTACCATATCCGATGAACTGGAAGTGACCCTCAGCGTCACCGCAAAAAAACAGGCATAATGAGAACCAGGAAACTAACTATTATCATGGTCCTCACCATTACAGTGGCGATAGCAGCCGCGGCAACAGCAGACAAACCCGGACCTCCCCGTTATGCCAACCTGAAGGTATTGCCTAAGAATATCAGTTCCAAAGAGCTGCAGGGCATCATGGCCGATGATTTTGACGACGGGCTCGGGGTAAGCTGCGGATTTTGTCATGCCAATGCAAAAGATGGCCACGGCCTGGATTTCTCGAGCGATGCCAAACCCGAAAAACAACTGGCGCGCACCATGATACGCATGACGCTCAGTATCAATGAAAAGTACCTCGGGCAAAAACATCCCAAAATAGGCAGCGAAACGCTGGTTGTATCCTGTACTACCTGTCACAAAGGCCAACCATTCCCGGATGGCACCGAACCGAAATAAATCAGCGTAATTTGCTTCTGCAATATTGAAAACCTCCAAAGCATTATATCATTTCCTTTTCTGGGTATCCGCATACTTTTTCTGGGTATTCATCTTCCGCAACGGAACGCTGGTGCTTACGCGCACCATTACCATACAGTTTTGTTACCTCGCGTTCATTTGCATGAACTACTACTTCAATGCACTGTACACCATCCCCTGTTTCCTCAACAAACAGAAATACCTGGGCTTCGGCATTCTTTTTATTGCCGGCATTGCGGCAACGGCGGTCATGAGGGTGCCCGTTTCCATGTTTGTGAGCACCTATATTTTTAAGGCGGCATCCGTTCGATTCGATTATGTTTCGATATTTTGGGACTCTTTTATCAATATTTTTTTCTGGGTGGTTTGCATCCTTGCTGCGAAAATGGTGATTGAAAAGATACGGTCGCAGGTATATATTGAGCAGATAGAAAAGGAAAAGGCCACCAATGAACTCAACTTTCTGAGAGCACAGTTTAACCCGCATTTCCTGTTCAATTCCATTAATTCCATCTACGGACACATCGACAAATCAAATAAAGATGCGCGTCATATGCTGCTCGTTTTTTCCGAAATGCTGCGTTACCAGTTATATGAATGCAATGATGAACAAATTCAGCTGTCAGGGGAGATAAACTATATCAGAAATTACATCGCCATACAAAAGGGACGGATAGACGAACGGATCGCTGTTACGTTCGATACAGGCGATATCGACGGGCAGGTAATGGTGGCCCCTTTGCTGTTTATCACCTTTATTGAAAATGCATTTAAATATGTAGGCTTTACCGGGCACAAGCAAAACCATATTGATATCACCCTGGCAAGGGAGGGCCGAAACCTGGTCTTTACCGTTTTTAATACAACGGACAACCATGTCAACCAGGCCGAAAAATCATCCGGGCTTGGCATCGCGAATACAAAAAGGCGGCTGGAAATACTATACCCGGGAAAACACCAGCTCACCATCGTCAACGAACACACTCAATACCACGTTACCTTAATTTTGATGAATATATGGTCTTACAATGCATCATAGTAGATGATGAGCCGATAGCCCGGAAACTCTTACAGGAATATATTGAAGAAATTGATTTCCTGGCACTGGTGGGAACGGCGGAAAACCCGTTAAAGGCGGTAGAACTGATCAACCAGCCCGGGGTAGACCTGATATTCCTGGATGTTAACATGCCCAAAATGAGCGGCTTTCAGTTCCTGCGCTCAACAGCGAACCTGCCCATGGTGATCATGACAACTGCGTACGGCCAATACGCGGTAGACGGCTTCGAGATGGCCGTGATCGACTACCTGGTAAAGCCATTTTCGCTGGAGCGATTCCTGAAAGCGACTCAAAAAGCCCTGGAACTGGCAACCTTAAAACAAAAACAGGCTGTATCCGCAAACACGGGATCTGACTACTTCTATATTAAATGCGATGGCAAAATTGAACGGGTGGGGTACAACGAATTGATCTATGTTGAGGCTATGGCGAACTACATTATCCTGCATACGGTTTCCAAAAAACTGGTCGTATACCTGACCATCAAACGGATACAGGAAGAACTTCCCCCCAATACATTTTTGCAGGTACATAAAAGCTATATCGTCAATATTGACAAGATACAATCTATCGAAGGCCATGTGCTGGACCTTGGCACCGCACAGGTCAGTATCGGACTAAGTTTTTACGACAAGGTCATCGGAAAAATACTGAACGGGAAATTTTACAAGCGATAGCCCGGATCAGCAATCGCTTTGCCCTCATTGCTTTTGAAACATCTGCGCGTCGGCAAATGTCTGTAACCTGCCCCCTTCATCGCTTTCCATTTTCCAGTGCCATCGGTTTTCTGATGGGCTGAAGGTAAAAGTTGTGTGAAACAAGGTCTTATCGCTCATATTGAACAGCAAAGCAATCGTGTTGGGCTGGAAAGCCGCATGGGCGATTACCCCGTTAGACAAACCTGCATTGCTGGTATTGTCGAGCCAGAGGCAGTCATACCGGTTCGTACGGGTATTATAGCAAATAAAAACAACGGCCTCATATTCGGGCAAGCCATTCGGCTGCTTTTCGGTTGATGTCTCTTTTAACTCGAGGTATTGATGACCGAGCACCCAGCTCGCGGTAATATCATGTTGAATGTTTTTACCATCGATCACTCCCCTCAGCGTCCATTTGCCGGTGAAATGGTTAAGGAGGGTATCTGCAGGAGGTTGTTGTTGCGGAAAAACGGAGCCTGGCGCGGCGATAGTCACGACCAGCATCAGCAGTCTTAAGGTTTTCATGCCGGGATAGTTTAAAAAGATGTATCCGGTGTATTTTTCTGACGAACACCCGGTCAAAATTATTGGTAAAATGTTACACACCGGCCAATCATGGCCTACCGGCAACACTCAGTAGCAGGCCGCGCGGGAGCTCCAGGGCGCTAATATTTACTTCTTTTTCCTCTTATTCCTCTACTTTGTCCAAATCCGGGTACACTGGCACAGTAATGGCATCATTTCCGGAATTCCCGCCCTCTACATTATATCTCACCCAACATTAAACCCTTATCACCATGAAAACGGAAAAAAAATTAGGCATCTGGATGGATCATTCCAATGCCCACCTGATCGAGTTCGCAGGCAATGACGAAGACAAAGACATTTCATCCACTTTTACCCATGAAGTAAAAGAACAGAGCCTCGGCAAAAGCGAACACCTGATGCACAACAAAGAGCAGCATACGCAGGCGGAATTTTACAAAAAGATCGGCCAATCCATCCTGAACTATGATGAGGTGCTCCTGTTCGGCCCGACTGACGCAAAATCGGAGTTACTGAATCTCCTGAAGGCCGATACCCATTTCTCCAAAATAAAGATTGACATCCGGCAGGCCGATAAAATGACGGACCACCAGCAGCATGCGTTGGTGAAGGAGCACTTTTCCAGTCATTGAATCTTTCGTGCCGATTACCCGTATGCCCAGCCTTTTTTTACGGGGCGTTCGGGCCGTTATCTCCTGACCTTCTGGCAACAGTTTTTGTGCGCATTAGCTGGATGCCCCGGCACAGAAATAATGTTTTTTTATTGATATTACATTTATTACCAATATAGTCTGTTGGCATTAAAAAAATTCGCTATTAGTGGGATAACTTCTAATTTTATCAACGGGGCCCTATTAACCATGATAAACAGAAGATTTCTCCTGGCAGATGATGATGCCGATGACGCAGGTCTTTTTTGTGAAGCGCTGACCCGGGTAGCGCCAGCTATTGATTGCTGCACAGTGGAAAATGGCCTGGAATTGTTTGAAGTATTGTCAAAATACAATACCGGCAAGCCCGACGTAATATTTCTAGACATAAACATGCCCCTGATGAATGGTTGGGAATGTCTCAGAAAGTTGAAGGGTAGTTCGAATTATATGAACATTCCCGCCATTATGTATTCAACTTCTTCGGCAAAGAAGGACATCGACAAGGCTTACAGTTTGGGTGCGCTGTTGTTTCTTACCAAGCCGGAAGATTTTAGGGAATTGTCGAAAATTCTTGAGATCGTAGCTACGAGCTCACAGGATTCTCTTATAAGCCAGCTGAAGGGTTTCGAAAGTGTAAAAGTGAACTAACCTGATTTAGCCGAAACCCTGATAGGCACCCGATATGTATTTGGATCTGCCGACCCTAGGATAGGACTCGACTGCTCTGGGTTCATTACCTATGTCTTCGCACATTTTCACATTGTCGTTCCCCGGTCGTCTATCGATTTTACAAATGTCGGCAAAACCGTTGCGCCCGCCCTGGCCCGGGCTGGTGACCTGATCCTTTTTACGGGCACCAACCCAATGGAAACCAACATTGGCCATATGGGATTGGTGGTGAACAATGGGCCGGATGGATTGTTTTTCATCCATTCCACTTCAGGAAAGGCCATGGGCGTAACCATAGCGCAGCTGGATGCGGGATATCAAAAACGGTTTGTGCGGATCTGCCGGGTCTTCCCGGGGAATAGCTAACGTGATCCTGCAGCCTTATGATTGCTTCCAAATGGCTTTGCTATGTATATGCAAACAAAAACAGTGTTCACTCCACTGAGCGTAGGCTCCAGCCTACGCTCGTTTCCACATAGCTTTGCTATGCAAAACAAAACTGTGTTCATTTGTTTACAGAACCAGGATTTATCTCCTGAGCGTAGGCTCCAGCCTACGCTCGTTTCCACATAGCTTTGCTATGCAAAACAAAACTGTGTTCATTTGTTTACAGAACCAGGATTTATCTACTGAACGTAGGCTCCAGCCTACGCTCGTTTCCACATAGCTTTGCTATTCAAAACAAAAGCTGTGTTCATTTGTTTACAACACCAGGATTTATCTCCTGAGCGTAGGCTCCAGCCTACGCTCGTTTCTACATAGCTTTGCTATGCAATGCCAAAACGACAACTACGTTTTCTGCTTTTTTCCATCGGCTGTCTTCTTGCAGGCGCGGCTAACTATATCTTTTTCCAACAACCCGTTCATTTTGTTCAACTCATTGGCATACATACAGTTCACCGGGATATTTCCCCGCATTTCCTGTCCGTTTTCGTTACCGGTTACCTGTCAGACATACTGTGGTGCTGCTCACTTTGCGCACTAACGGTGGTCCTGAACGAACGCAAATATTTGACATTATGGGGCAAAATTTTTATCTTAACCCTGCCTTTTGCAACGGAAATAGCACAGGGCCTCCGGATTTTTCCCGGGACGTTTGACTGGACAGACCTGCTTGTTTACTTCCTGATCGAATATATTTTCTTAACCTTCCTTTTTAAAAAACTGCCAGATGAGAATAACTAAATCTTTCATTGCGCCGGCATTGGTGATCATTCTTTTTGGATGGATGGCGATCGCGAGCGCTCCCACCAACCGTGCTGCCACGATTACCAGGTACGATGGCGTATTCCGGTACACCCCGGGTAGTGATGAGATCGTCACCAACAAATCAAAACTTGATTTTATAAGGAGTACCAGCAATCCCACGATCGTATTAAGGGTCCCTGATGCCAATAAAGGTGTGCTGGAAGAGGATAAGAACGTGAAGACCGATGGACGCAGGGAAGATGGCAACAACAGCCTGTATAACCTGAACGTGTATAATATTATTGAGAAGGAACTTTTAAAGGGCGGCTTTACCGTGCGCGACAGGGCCCTGTTCCAGAAAGTATTGGGCGATAAGAGCGTTGGCGACTATTCCAAGATAAAAGAACTGACGGAAACAGACCTGATCCTCGAACTGAGCACGCTCGAGTATGTCAGCTATCCCTATACGGAGTTTACTACTTATTCGAAAGGCAGGCGGGGAGTGGATGTCACGAACACGATCAGTTGCTCCAACAATATTTCCATCTATGGGCTGAAGCTGGAGTTCCGGCTGATCAAGGTGAAAGAGAATGATTTCATCGGTTCCTTTACTTACTATTATTCCATGTGCCCGAATAATACCTGTTCCTATTCGGTTAATGTAAACGACAATACACATGCCTGCAGCGAACCTTTTTTGCAGCAGGGTAACCTGGTATATTCAGGCACGCACCTGGTTTCGCAGCAGAACAGGGAAAGTTTTGTGAAGGAGGCGGCGCAGAAACTGGTAGGGGCCATCATCACGAGGTAGGCGGAACCGACATGAACAAACATAGATGAAGGCGAAGGTCAATGACACCCTTTCGGATATGGCATCGCAGCCATTTCAAAGGGGTTCACCTTTCAAACATGCTGTGATACAGGAAGCGTAATAGTGAAAGTGGCGCCGACATCCTTCAGCCCATCGGCATGGATAGTCCCGTTGTGCCGTTCTACAATTTTTTTCGATAAGGATAGTCCCAATCCGGTACCGTCATATTTGCTTTTTGAATGAAGGCGGGTAAACGTATTAAATATAGTGGCGTTGTACCTGGGATCAAACCCGATGCCATTGTCTGATACTATGATCCTGGAATAAGCTATTCCATCAATACTGGTAGTACTGGCGGTGATTTTGATCACGGGTTTCTCAAATTCCTTCGAGAATTTAAGTGAATTATTGATCAGGTTATAAAACAGCTGATAGATTAATACCTGGATCCCTTCCATTTTCGGCAATTCATCATATTGGAATACCGCGCCCGTCTGCTCAATTAAGAGCTCGAGATCATTTTTGATATCTGACAAGATATTATTGAGATCCACAATTTCGATTTTTTGATCAAGGGCATTCAGAGAAGAATAGTTTAAGACCCCTTCTATCATCGTGGACATCCGGCTGGCGGACTCTAGAATTTTTTCATTATATATCCTGGAGTTCTCGCCTAAAGTGCCGGATAGTTCGTCTCTTAACCGAAGCCCGAATGTCCTGATCTTTCTCACAGGCTCCTTAAGGTCGTGACTTGCAACGTGTGCAAATTGCTGGAGGTCCTCATTTGAGCGTTGCAGTTCCCTGGTCCTTTCATCAACAATCCCTTCGAGTTGCGTCAACAATGATTTTTTCTCGGTGATATCACTTGCCGCACCAAACCATTCAATGATATTGCCGGTGCTGTTGACAATAGGAACAGCCCGTGAAAACGTCCAGCCTAAGGTACCATCCGCCTTCAAAACCCGGTGTTCAAACTGAAATACGCTTTTTGTTTGTATCGCGTGCTGAATTACTGTCGTCACTTTTTCCTGGTCCTCCGGGTGAATATATTTTTGCAGCCAGTCATTAATAGGCTCGCCTGTATCGTTGAGGAAATTTCTACCGTCCAGCTGATACATTTCCGTCCAGTCGGGACTCATCCTGTATATCACATCATTGGTAGCGCTGGTAAGTGCCCGCAGGCGTTCCTCACTTTGCCGGAGCGATTCGGCGGTTTGCGTTCGTTCGATGAGGTCCGCTGCCTGTCGCGCCAAAATGTCGAGTAAATCCAGGCGACTTTGCGGAGGATTATAGGGAAAATTCCAATGGGTCGAGATCATGCCCAGCAGTTTTCCGCCTCTCGAGTAAAGAGGAGTGCTTTGCGCAGCATATATTCCGGCTGCAAGAAAAATCGGCAGGGTGGGTGCATCCTGCATAAACTCACAAGCCGTAAAATCAGGGATAATTACACGACGCTGTGCGCGCAGAGCGGCTCCGCATGAACTGCCGGTGTGATAGTAAACCCATTCCCAGAATTTTTCCGCTTCCGGTCCAAATCCGCTGGAAGCAAGCAGACGCAGCTTGCCGATCTTTTGCGGATCGGGATAAAGCATTTGCATACTGGCATATTGCGAGCCCATGATCGCCACCGCAGCTTCAACGATTTTTTTATAAAGGCCGGCTGTTCCGTCTTCCTGGATGAGCTCGATGCTAAGCCTGTGCAAAAGCCTGGCGTCCGCTAATTCCGCTTCCAGCTGTTCTTTGCTGGAGGATGGTTTATTGACATACAGTTTGCTGTCACGAACAGTTTC
>Ga0206972_1177_pt1 | contig 10240 bp, 9 predicted proteins | sample Alteio_BWOrgHeat_86_FD_152925 | JGI IMG/M metagenome (GOLD analysis project Ga0206972, IMG submission 152925) | Enriched cells from forest soil in Barre Woods Harvard Forest LTER site, Petersham, Massachusetts, United States -... | ecosystem: Environmental > Terrestrial > Soil > Temperate forest > O...
CGGAAACGTGAAAGCGGCACTGCCACACTCCCCGACCGCCGGAAAATACTGGCTTTCAGGAACAGCTATCATGGCGACACGTTTGGCGCCATGAGTGTCAGCGACCGCAGTGTGTTCACCCTCGCCTTTCATGATCTTCTTTTTGAAGTGATCTTTATTGATACGCCCTGCGCCGGAAATATCCGGCAACTGGAACAACTGGTACAGGAGTCTGCCACTGAAATCGCCGCATTTATCTATGAACCGCTGGTGCAGGGCGCCGGTGGCATGAATATGTACGAATCCCGGTACCTCGATGAATTGCTGGTGGCCGTAAAACGGAACAACATCCTCTGCATTGCCGATGAAGTAATGACGGGCTTCGGCAGAACGGGTAAACTGTTTGCCAGTGAATGGATGACCGAAACACCTGACATCATCTGCCTCAGCAAAGGACTTACCGGCGGCACCATGGCGCTGGGTGTCACTGCCTGTTCCGAAAGAATATATGAGGCCTACAACAGCAGGGACCCGCTGCAAACTTTTTTTCACGGACATTCCTTTACCGCCAATCCCCTGGCCTGCACGGCGGCACTGGCCAGCCTGGACCTGCTCCTCGAAAAGGATTGTCTTGAGAGGATAGCAGCGATTGCCCGTTGCCAGCAAAGTTTTCGTGATGTATTGTCGCTTTCGCCCGGTGTGCGGCAGGCCCGCTGCCTGGGGACCATCGTCGCCTTCGAGATCGAACATGGCAAAAAAGAATACCTGAATGAGATCAGCGCTGTGTTCACGCAGCAGGCACTGGCAAGGAACGTTTACCTGAGGCCGTTGGGGAATACGGTTTACCTGATGCCGCCCTACTGCATTACCGTTGCACAACTCGAAACCGTGCAATCCGTTGTATTGGAGATTTTGCGATCGCTGATCTAGTGCGCTTACAGCTGGGTCTTGAGCTGGCCGAGATTTTTTTCCATCATCCCCCCCAGCACCTTTTCATTCATCAGCGAGCCCAGTTTTACCCAGGGGTACCAGGCTAGGTCCTGCCGGAATATCCACTGCACCACCACCACATGGTGAAGGGAGTCGGACACCAGGTGAAATTCCGCGATAAGCGAGTCGCCGCGTTGGCTTTTCCATTGTGCCGTTACCAGGGACGGCGTTACTTCGCCGATCTTCAACGTAGCGGCGGCCATGCGGGCTTCCCCCGGTGAAAGGATGTGCACGGATGAATCCGTCATTCCCGCAGCCCAGGTTTTCCACCTGTTCAGGTTACTGATATTACTGACGATCGAGTCCGGCGGAGCGCTGATATTCACTGCCCTCGATACCAGCACATGCGAAGGGATGAACAGGGAAATGCCCGTTACGATGGCAAACAATACAATAAAGCTGATCAGGGCAAGTTTGAGCAGGCGCATAAACTACAATTCTTTATTTGGCTATTCCCACTTGAACGTCTTCACGGTAAGTGCATACGCGATCAGTGCCCATACAAACAGCACCAGCAATTCTCTCCAGCAGCTGAACAGGCTCGCTCCTTCAAAAGAGATCCTCCGCATGGCATCATTGACAGCGGTGAGCGGAAGATATTTGATGATGGCCTGCAATCCCTCGGGCAGTGCACTTCGCGGAAAGAAAGTACCCGACAGGAAATATTGCGGGAACATGAAAAGGTTGGCGTACACCGGGATCACATTCTGGTTCTTTGCGATACCGCTGATCAGGAAGCCGAATCCCATGAATACCAGCAGCGAAACAAAGCTCAGCACCAGCATGTCTATAAATGTAATGAAGCCATTGGCCAGCGTGAAATGATACACGTATTTTCCAAATACGATCAGCACCACGACCGTACACAACTGGAAAAGGACCCTGGAAATGCTTTCGCCCACAACGATATACACTTTCTGCACGGGTGAAGAATACATTCTTTTCAGGACGAGCGTTTCACGGAGGGAATAAAAAAGAAAGGCCACCCCGAATACCGCCGAACCGATCAGCGAGAAACCGATCATCCCCGGCAGGTAAAAATCTATCATCCTGTAGGGCCGCCCGCTGACCGTTTCCTTCGAGATGCTCGCAAAAGAAGGTTGTACGGGGTACAGCCTGCTGTTGATGCGGGTGATCACCTCCTTCAGCACCGATTGCAGTATGGGCACTTCTCGCTGGCCGGCAGAGGATGTTTTCAGGTGAATATCATACTGCGGACCCGCAGCGCCGGGAACCGGGTGGATAGAAACGATAGCCGTGATCCTGCCCTTGACGAGGTTATCTTCCATCTGGGCTGCAGTGCCCCTGTTCACGACCAGCACGGGTACTTTGGTCAGCGTCTGGTACAATATATTGGTGGTATCGGAAGAAGGATCGAAAGATACATCGATGGAAATACCGCCGTTACCCCCTATTGCACTAAAGATCGATATCAGCACAATCGGGAAGAAAAGACTGAAAAAAACCGCCTGCGGGCTCCTGAAGATCGCTTTCATGCTTCCCCGTGTAATGGCCCACATGGCCCTGAGCTGGCTGTAATTCCCTTTCATACTGTGCAGTTATGGTAACAAATCTATCTGATTATTCTGCCGGGAAGAAAAATAAACGATGAATTTGCCATTTTACTGACAATTGACGTAATTTTGACGACAAATGACGTATATGGCGAAAAAAGACAAACCCGTGCGCAGGACCCCGCCGCCACCGCGTGAAGTACCGGTCTCCCCTGTCATTACCGAGGAGTTCACGTACACCCATTTTAAAAAGATCGCAGACCTCGTACCGTTCACGCAAAAGGAATGGGCGCAGATACTGCACCTCTCCGAAAGGACCCTGCAGCGGTATGCCCGGGATCACTCGGGCTTTGAGGGACTGTATATCGACAGGCTGCTGCATATCGAACAGCTCATTGAAAAAGGGCTGGACACGTTTGCCGGCGCCGACGCCTTCTATACCTGGCTCAGAAAAGAGAAAAGTGTATTGGGCCACCAGCTGGGTTTCAGCGCCCTCTATTCCACCCAGGGCATCCAGGGCCTGATAGACCAGCTGGAACGCATTCAATACGCTGTATATACATGACGGTGTACCGGTTTTGCAGCAAAGCCCACGCACGCGATCTTTCAGGTGAGGGCGCCAGGCAAAAAGGAGGCCGCTGGAACCCTGTGGGAGTGCCCGTCACCTATGCCAGTGAATACATCTCGCTGGGCCTGCTCGAAGTACTGGCCAATGCGGGCACGATCGAGCAGTTGCGCACCCTCCAGCTCATGGAGATCAGCATCCCGGAGCATGCCTCCATCCACGAGATACAGACAGGCAACCTGAAAAAGAACTGGCGGCATGATATCGGTTATACGCAGTTCCTTGGCGGGGAAATCCTCAAAACCGCGAAATCACTGCTCATCAAATGCCCGTCTGTGCTGGTAGAACAGGAACACAACTACCTGCTCAACACATTTCACCCCGGCTATGCGTCCCTCCGCATCGCCAGGTCTGCACATTTTCATTTTGACGAAAGACTGTACCGGAATGACTGATCAAAAACATACAGCATATATCCTGGCAGGCACTAATATGGGTGACCGCCTGGAGCTGTTACGCAAGGCAGAAAAAAGCGTTGCTGAACGTTGCGGAAAGCTGGTGTCCACCTCATCGGTCTATGAAACCGCCGCCTGGGGATTTACCGATCAGCCTGCTTTCCTGAACCAGGTGTGGGCGCTCGAAACACCGCTCCTGCCTGAAGTGCTGATGCACGATCTGCTGGAACTGGAACAGGAAATGGGGCGCGTGAGAACCGTGAAAATGGGACCGCGAACGATCGACCTCGACATCCTGCTGGTAAACGGTCTCATCATTCATTCTCCCGGCCTTACACTTCCCCATCCGGCATTACCTCAAAGGAGATTCGCATTGGTACCGCTTGCAGAGATCGCACCACTATTGCTGCATCCCGTTGAAAAGAAAACGATCCTGCAATTACTTGCTGACTGTACCGATCCGCTGGATGTGCAAAAGATTTACGTCCCTGATTGATGATGGCGGTTAATTTTGGCGCGAGCGAATCTTTCACGGAACATGAAGTACCAATTTATAACGGTAGAAGGAAATATCGGCGCCGGAAAAACCACCCTGTCGAACCTGCTGGCAAAGGAGCTGAACGCGAGACTGGTGCTCGAAGAATTTGCAGACAATCCCTTCCTTCCGAAATTTTACGAGAACCCGCAGCAATACGCTTTTCCGCTGGAGTTGTTTTTCATGGCCGAAAGGTTCAAGCAGCAAAAGGAAATGTCGCACACGAAAGACATGTTCCACAGTGTTACCGTTTCGGATTACCTGTTCACCAAATGCCTGCTGTTCGCCAAAGTAAATTTACCCGAAGAAGAGTTCCGCTTATACCAGAAACTGTTCGACATCATCCAGCAGCAGGTCATCTTCCCCGATATCCTGATCTACCTGCATGCGCCGGTGAGCAAGCTCCAGGCGAATATCCGCAAGCGGCAGCGCAGTTATGAACAGAACATCCCGGACGAGTACCTTTTCAGTATCCAGGAAACCTACACCAGTTACATCAAGCAGCACAATATCAAAACCATTTTCATAGATGCCTCGAATGCCGATTTCCAGGGCAACGAAAAACACATGAAAGTGGTATTGGATGCACTGGAAAAAGATTACGACACCGGCCAACATTATTTTACCTTGCCCTGATCCAGCAATGTATTTCCAGGAACATGAGTGATACCACCCGCCGCTTCGATCCCTTTGCCGCCGTCAGAATACCGGAATACCGCAGCCTGCTCGCGGGCCGCTTCCTGTTTATTATGGGATTGAGAATGATGAGCACGCTGATGGGCTGGTGGATCTACAACCTCACCAATGCGCCTTTTGCCATCGGGATCATCGGCCTGTCGGAAGTCATTCCCGCTGTTTCCTTCTCGCTCTACGCCGGGCATGTGATCGACATGAGCGAAAAGCGACGCCTTTTACTGAGGGGCGTGTTCCTCTATTTTGTGGCAGCATTGATCTTTATCTTTCTCTCCTCGAAATTCACTTCCCATCACCTGGCCAATCACTGGATCGCCATCTGCATCTATGCGGTGGTGTTCTTTACTGGCATCGTCCGCGCATTTACTGGGCCGGTATTCAATGTGATCCTTTCCAGCATCGTTCCGCGCGAATCGCTTCAGAATGCCACTACCTGGAGCCAGGGCGCCTGGCTGTCTGCTTCCGTGACCGGGCATGCCACAGGCGGCTTCCTGATCGCCGGCTTTGGTAATACCGGCACGCTGATCACGATCGGCTGCCTGATGGTCGCCTCGCTGATCGCGCTCTCGCGCCTGACCCTCAAAGCTCCTTTGAATGAAAAAAGCGACAAGAAAACCTGGGATAGTGTAAAGGAAGGCCTGCGTTTCGTTATAAAAACAAAAGAAGTGCTGGGCGCTCTTTCGCTGGACCTGTTCGCGGTATTGTTTGGCGGCGCCGTCGCAATGGTTCCGGTATATGCCCGCGATATCCTGAAAGTAGGCCCCGAAGGATTCGGCCTGCTCAATGGCGCCTCCGATATCGGCTCCATTATTATTGTGGTCCTCCTCACTTTTTTACCCGTGCGCACCGGCCAGGGCCGCAAGCTCCTGTTTGCCGTTGCCGGGTTTGGCATCTGCATCATCACTTTTGGGCTATCACATGTTTTCTGGCTTTCTTTCAGCGCATTGCTGATCGGCGGTATGCTCGATGGCGTAAGTGTGGTCACCCGGGGTACCATTATGCAGCTCAAGACCCCCGATCACATGCGCGGCAGGGTCATGAGCGTGAATTCCATGTTCATCAATTCCAGCAATGAACTGGGCCAGTTCGAGAGCGGCGTGGCCGCGCGGCTGATGGGTGTGATCCCTTCCGTTGTTTTTGGCGGATGTATGACGCTCCTGGTCGTTGGCATCACCTGGTTCAAGGCACCGGCACTGAGAAAAATGGAATATTAGGGGGGATGGGATGTCTACCGCCCTGCTGCCACCAGTTTCTCCAGAACATAGTAGGTGATGGGGCAGAACTCAGAGTTCTTGAGGGTCAGCCGCGGGCGCTTCAGCAGCACATCTTCGTCGGTATACGGAAAGCGGTGACAGTCAGACGGCCGTTCATCGTAGATCGAGCAGGCATTGTCTTCGCCCAGGAACGGGCAGGGTGCGCGCCTCGCCACATAATCCCCCTCATCGTCCAGCCGGAGATAGGTTTCAATAAAATCGCCCTGTTTCATGCCCAGGTGCTTGCTGATCCGTTTAATATCGGGTGTTTTGAAACGGGGTGAGTAGTTCCGGCAGCAACTGGCGCAGGAAAGGCAATCGATCTTTTCGAAGGCTTCCTCGTGGAGATCGGGCAGCTGTTTCAGCACCCGGTTCTTGTCGGCACGCTGCAGGAAACGCTCATAGACCTTCCGGTGATCTGCGCTCTTTTTCTCCCAGTTATCCAGCAGTTCTTCTTCCATAATCGTTAACATTCGTTTGACCGCAAATCGCCGGGGTTAGTGTTTCTTTGCAATAGTAAAGTTAGCTCAAACATGGGTAGCATCAGGGAACAATGGCTCATCTTCCTTTCCACACCACTCTACGTGATCGTGGTGGGCATTGAATTGATCCTCTCTCACCTGCATGCAAGATCGCTGTACGAGAAGAAAGACACTTTCGCCAATTTTTACCTGATGCTGCTCAATACCGGCATCGACCTCGCCTTCCGTATCGTTTACCTCGCGGTGCTGCAGTTCTTTTTTATACATGCCATTTTCTCCGTCCGCAATGCGGTCGCCTATTGGGTACTGCTCGTGGTGGCGGAGGATTTTATCTATTACTGGCTGCACCGGTTCGATCACGAGGTGCGGTTCTTCTGGGCCACCCATGTAACCCACCACAGTTCACGGCAGATGAACTTTACCGTAGGTTTCAGGTCCTCAGTGTTCCAGCCGTTGTATCGCTTTATCTATTTCATTCCCCTGGCCTGGTTCGGGTTCCGCCCGCTGGATATTGCTTTTGTGTACTCGGCCACGCAGATCTGGGGCATTTTCGTTCATACAGAGCTGGTCGGAAAACTGGGCTGGCTGGAATATTTCATGGTCACACCCTCCCATCACCGCGTACACCATGGGTCCAATCCCAAATACCTCGATAAGAACATGGGGATGTTCCTGATCATCTGGGACAAATTGTTCGGCACGTTCCAGCGCGAACTGCCGCCTGCGGCGTATGAGCCCATCCGGTACGGTCTCACGAAGAATATCGAGCATCCGGGCGCGGTGGACCTGGTGATCCATGAGTGGAGAGACATCCGCCGGGACCTCCGGCAGAAAGGGTTGACCGCCTGGCAGAAATGGAACTACCTGTTCGGCCCCCCCGGCTGGAGCCATGACGGCAGCCGGAAAACCAGCCGCCAGTTAAGGGGTGAAGAGCCCCCGGATGGGATCCGTTCCGGCGAGCCCCCGATCGAGCAACTGTATCTCCAGGCTTAACAGTTCCTGCTTACAGGTGGCAGTTTGTTTAGTACCTTTGCGGGCATAAAAACCGCACCTGTCGCATGAACCTTTTCCAGTACCAACAGACCGAATTCCAGAGAAGACATATAGGCCCCGATGAGACCGCCACCCGGGACATGCTGAAAACAACGGGTTGCTCCGCGATGGAGGACCTGATCCGCAAGACCATCCCATCTTCTATCCGGCTGAAGCAGGAACCGAACCTGCCTGCGGCAATGAGTGAATTTGAATACCTCGCCGAGCTCAAAAAAACGGCCTCGAAAAATAAACTCTTCAAAACATATATCGGGCAGGGGTACTATGATACGATCACTCCTTCCGTCATCCTGCGCAATGTCTTTGAAAACCCCGGATGGTATACCCAGTACACGCCCTACCAGGCCGAGATCGCGCAGGGACGTCTTGAAAGCCTGCTGAATTTTCAGACCCTGGTCAGTGACCTCACCGGTCTGCCCATTTCAAACGCATCATTGCTGGATGAAGCAACTGCCGCCGCCGAAGCGATGTCCATGCTCTTCCACCATGCTAAGAAAACAGATGAGATCAGCCGGCCGAAATTTTTTGTGGATGAAGCGATTTTCCCGCAAACCAAAGATCTCCTGGTAACCCGTGCAACGCCCATAGGCATTGAGCTCGTGTTTGGCGATCACCACAGCGCGGCCATCGATGATACTTATTTCGGTGCCATCATACAATATCCTGACAACAACGGTTCCGTGGAGGATTATCGCCAGTTCATCGCGCAGGTACATACAGCCGGTGGCTTCGTGGTCATGGCTACCGACCTGCTCGCGCTCACGCTGCTCACGTCTCCCGGAGAACTGGATGCCGATGTAGCCATTGGCAGCGCACAGCGTTTTGGCGTTCCGCTGGGGTTCGGCGGGCCGCATGCCGCTTTTTTTGCGACCAAAGACGACTTCAAACGCAATATGCCCGGCCGTCTGATCGGGGTGAGCATCGATTCCCAGGATAACAGGGCATTGCGTATGGCGCTGCAAACCCGCGAACAACATATCAAGCGCGAAAAAGCCACCAGCAATATTTGCACGGCCCAGGCGCTGCTGGCCAACATGGCGGCGATGTATGCCGTATTTCATGGCCCCAAAGGATTGCGTCTCATCGCGGAGCGCATTGCACACCTGGCTCAGACACTAGCGGCTGAATTACATGAACTGGGCTTCCCGAATGCAAACAGCTCGTTTTTCGATACGCTGAAGATCAGGGCGGATGTTTCAAAACTTCGCGAAATCGCAGAAAGGCACGAAGTGAACTTCAGGTATTTCGCCGACGGGCACGTGGGCATCTCGCTGGACGAGACCACCACGCAGAAAGACATTCTCGATATCGTTTTCATTTTTGCCGAAGTAGCAGGCCACGACGTCGCTACGGTCTCGTTCGACAGTGAAGATGAACTGGGAAATATCCCGGCCTTTGCGAAAAGACAGTCTTCCTATCTCGCACACGCTGTTTTCAATACACATCACAGCGAGAGCCAGATGATGCGCTACCTCAAGCAACTGGAAAACCGCGACCTGGCCCTGAATACCAGTATGATCACCCTCGGGAGCTGCACGATGAAGCTGAATGCGGCATCGGAAATGATCCCGGTCAGCTGGCCGGAGTTCAGTCGCATGCACCCGTTTGTTCCAGCGGCGCAGGCAGAAGGGTATTTGCAGATCACGCGCGAGTTGTCTGATTACCTCTGCGAGATCACCGGTTTTGCGGCCTGCAGCCTGCAGCCCAACAGTGGCGCGCAGGGCGAATACGCGGGACTGCTGGCGATCATGCATTACCACCAGGCACAGGGCAACCCGCAGCGGAATGTTATGCTCATACCTATTTCAGCGCACGGCACCAATCCCGCATCGGCAGTGATGGCCGGTATGAAAGTGATAGTTGTAAAGAGCACGGCGGAAGGGCATATTGACGTTGACGATCTCAAAGCAAAAGCAGAACAGTATAAGGATACACTGGGTGGCCTGATGGTCACCTATCCCTCTACGCACGGCGTTTTCGAAGAGACGATTACAGAGATCTGCGCCACCGTTCACCGGTTTGGCGGTCAGGTATATATGGATGGCGCCAATATGAATGCGCAGGTAGGCCTTACCTCTCCTGCTGCGATCGGTGCGGATGTATGCCACCTGAACCTGCACAAAACATTTTCGATCCCGCATGGCGGAGGCGGTCCGGGTATGGGACCCATCTGCGTGGCAAAACACCTTGCGCCGCACCTGCCCGGTCACACCGGCGCGGAGCAGGACATTACCTCTGCTCACGGAACCGGTGCGGTCAGCGCTGCACCGTTCGGCTCTGCGTCAATTCTCCTGATCAGCTATGGTTATATTAAAATGCTCGGGAAGGATGGCGTACGCATGGCCACGGAATATGCGATCCTCAATGCCAACTATATGCGTGCGAGGCTGGAGAAAAAATATAAGATACTGTACACCGGCACCAACGGGACCTGCGCGCACGAATTTATTGTTGACTTGCGGCCATTCAAGACCAGCGCAGGCGTTGAGGCGGAAGATGTGGCCAAAAGGCTGGTAGACTACGGCTTTCATGCGCCTACACTGAGCTTCCCCGTTCCGGGCACCATCATGGTGGAACCTACGGAAAGCGAAGACAAAGCAGAGCTCGATCGCTTTTGCGATGCAATGCTATCTATCCACGACGAGATCATGGACATCCAGGAAGGCCGCTCGGATAAAACCGACAATGCCCTGAAAAATTCGCCACATACACAGCAGATGA
>Ga0206972_1178_pt1 | contig 10114 bp, 4 predicted proteins | sample Alteio_BWOrgHeat_86_FD_152925 | JGI IMG/M metagenome (GOLD analysis project Ga0206972, IMG submission 152925) | Enriched cells from forest soil in Barre Woods Harvard Forest LTER site, Petersham, Massachusetts, United States -... | ecosystem: Environmental > Terrestrial > Soil > Temperate forest > O...
AGAGCCCGCGCTGTCGGAAAAAGTCCAGGCCCAGGTATTGGTAGCGCCTGCCGCAGGGTGACTGATTTCATTGAACTGGTAGGGCTGGGAATAGCAGGCGCCGGAAGCGCTGAAATCCGCAGTAAATACCGGGTATACACGGGCGATCGATATGGCGGAATCCTTGCAGCCCCGCGTGGTGGAAACATTCAGCTTTATATGAAAGGTGCCGGTATCGGTAAACGTATGCGTGGGTACTACCTGGGTAGATGTATCAGCCAGCGGGTCTCTTTCGCCGAAATGCCAGAGATAACTGTTCACCGCTGCTGCGGCCAGGTTGTGGAAAGGAATGGAAAATGTTTTACAGTTGATATAAGCCGTATCCAGTTTGGCATTCACTACGGAGCAATTGGCCACGCCGATGTGAAATTCCTTTTTATTAAAATAATTGAGCGACTCACCATGGCGGTATTCCCTCGCGCAGACCACCACGAGAAAATTGCCGGTTGTAGAAGGAGCAATGCCCGACAGGATGCCATCTGCGCTCAGGCGCACCGAAGCACCCATCGGGATGTTGTCGTTGTACAATGTATTGGATACGTAGGTGATGGAAGGGTAGTAAGGTGCTGTAGGCGGACTATTATTGGAGGTGAATGCACTGCCGGTGTTGGTACCATTGCAAAGAACATAGGTGAGTGAATCTCCGTCGGGGTCCGTGGCCCGCAGGTCTATGGAAAATGGCTGGTTGGCGCAAAGGGTCATGGTATCTGCCTGCGGAAATACGGGTGTGTTGTTGACGTGATAATCCACCCCCGAGATAATGCCCGGAATGGTATTGGTTAAGGTAATGCCGGCAGTGCCGGCGGCAACGATGTTCACCATTCCATCTACCCGGCAACAATGTTGGGCAGACAGTACATAGCCGTTGGCCGTGTTGGGTAGTTCCAATGTAACGGCATAGCGTTCTATCCGGGTGCAGTTCGTGTCTACCACGGCAATGCAGGGGTCGTAGTATTTCCTGGCGATGCTGTCTTCAGAAAGGAGTGGCAGTTGCATATTCTGCAACGGCTGAAAATTAAACCCGTCGAAGACACCAAATGATATGGAAGGATATGTAGCGGCATTGCACGCAACATACTGCCAGACGGTGATGTTGTATTTGCTGGAATTGGCTGCCAGGCCGGGGCCTGCATATTCATATTGCAGCCAGCCGCCTTTTATCTGGGTCCTGGCATCAGGAGCCAGCAGGACCAGGCAGAAAAAAAGGAGCAGGCAGCGCATGATCGCAAGGTAATAATCTATTTATATACAGCGTATTTGCGCGCCTGGCGGGTTGATGGGGCCTACGAGTGTTATCAACGGATCAATACGATGGTGCCTTTGGCCTTTACTGTATTGTTCTGGTAGTCTACTCCCTGTGCTATGAACACATAAGTGCCGCTGGGCTGTGGAGCGCCATTGAAGTTGCCATCCCACCCTTTCCCTATTTCGCCGGTGCTGAACAGGAGCTGGCCCCAGCGGTTGTACACCCTGAAATATTCGAGACGGGTAAGGCCTGCCACGATGGGCCGGATGATATCGTTCCTGCCATCACCATTGGGCGTAAAAGCGCTGGGTACGTAGATGGATGAACCTCCTGAGAAAATGCGAACCGTCATAGCATCCTGCGCAACACATCCTTCAGGGGTAGTGGCCCGAACGGTATAGGTAATGGAATCTGGTGGTGGTGTGATCGTGGCCACAGGGTTACCGATGGAGGGATCACTGAGCCCTGTGGTGGGCGTCCAGGAATACGTCACTCCGGCGGTGGATGCGGCTGCCTGTAATTGCAGGGGTTGACCTGCAACGATCACCGTGTCGACGCCTGCAGACACGCTGAACAGTGGTATCACGCCTACTACGACGGTATCGCTGACGGGTTTTCGACAGCCGGTGGTATTCTGCACAGTGAGAATATAGGCGGTGGTTTTTTCGGGCCCGGCGATGGGGGCCAGTGAATTGGCATTGATGAGCGATGAGGTGGGTGTCCAGCGATAGGTTTGTCCGCCCGCCACCCCGTGCAATTGGGTACGGCTTCCGTAGCAGATCACTGTGTCGCCGCTGCCACTCACGGTGGGATAGGGCGCGACTGTTACGGACACGGAATCGAGCGCCTGGCATTTCCCGAGGTTGGCGGTCACGTAATATTTGGTATTGACCAATGGTGCGACCAGCGGGTTCTTGACATTGTTCACCGCCACCTGGGGGGTGCTTTGCCATTGGTAGCTCAGCGCCGCACTGGTGGTTCCCAGGCGGATCGTGTCGGTTTTGCAAATCAGGGTGTCAAGCCCGGCATTCACAGTAATAAACGGCAGCACATTTACTGTTACAGAATCGCTGTTGATGCATCCATTGGAGTTTACTGTCAATACATACTTCGTAGTGGTTTGGGGAGATACAAGCGGTGTAAGGATGGATGTATTACTGATGCGGGTGGAAGGAGACCAGGAGTAAACGCCCGAATCCGCCGTTGCCGGCAGCAGCAGCGTATCGATGTTGCAAATGAGTGTATCCGGAAAGGGAATATTGACGGCGGGCTTGTCAACTACTTTGAGCTGAAAAATGGCTGTGTCTGAACAGCCTTTTGAACTGGTGCTGATCAGTTGTACATTTCTCGTTCCCGGAGATGCATAGGTGTACGTTGGATTTTGAACGTGAGAGGTGTCTCCATCGGTACCGTCTCCAAAATTCCATGACCAACTATTGATCGTGCCGTAGGCTCCCGTGCTGAGATCGTTGAACTGGTATGGATTCGTATAGCAGCTTCCCACCACCCTGAAATCAGTTCTGAAAGTGGGATAAACACTTACGCGTGCGGAACTCGAATCCTCGCAGCCACCGGTTCCGGTCACTCTCAACTTAACCGTGAAGGTTCCAGTGTCTTTATAGCTATAAGTAGGGGTGGGTGAAGAAGAGGTGTCTTTTGTCGGGTTATTGATATCACCGAAATCCCAGGCATAGGAAATGATGGAGGAGGAAGGGCTCAGGTTCTGGAACGAGGCAAGAAAACTATTACACACGCTGTATTTGGGCTGTAGCTGGGCGGCGGATATTGTGCAGTCGCCGACATACAATATAAAATCTTTTCGGTGATGGTTGATCAATACTCCGTTTCGCCACTCTTCGGCCACCACGCATACCACGTAGTAACCCGTAACAGGAGCAATGCCGCTGATCACACCGGTATGTGTATTGATGGTCACCGAGGCGCCTAGTGGCTGTGTGCCGGAGAAGGGGGCCACATAGTTAAGGATATTCGGTATCAGCGTGGCCGGTGGATCGGGATCCGGGTTTGCATTAACGGACGTGCCTACCGCACCATCATATCCAGGCGTGAACTTGTAGGATAGCGAATCGCCGTCTGCATCAATGGCGCTGAAATCCAGCGAAAAGTGAGTCAGCTGGCAGATGATCGTAGTATCCTTGATCACGAACTGCGGGCTGCTGTTTGTTCCAGAAGGGAGCTGGTTGGTCCCGGGTATCTGGGTGGTAAAGGTGGCGCCCGTAGTCCCATCCACCAGCACATTTGCGAGCAATTTTCGTGTATATCGTATCCAGGAAAGCGTGTACCCATCGGCGGTCCTCGGTAAATCAATCGTCTGGCTAAAGAGACCTATCTGGTAGCATACATTCGGGTTCCCGGTAATGCAGGGGTTGATGTTGGGTGTGTTCTGGATGAATGGCGGAGGGCTGGAAAACTGCTTGTCTAAAAAAAGTTGCATTGTGAGTGTAGCGGTAGAGGTGGCATAGATCCCGATAGTAACGCTCTCAATGTCAAGCGTAGCACCCGTGGAGTTACAATCCCGGAATAAACGCATGGATATCTTGTATCGGTCTGTATTCGCTGCTGCACCCGGTCCTACGTATTCATAGAACAGTTCGCCACCCGAAATATGGGTGCCATGTGCCGTGGCAGCTGCCAGGAAAAATAAGGCTGCAAAAACGATCTTTTTCATATCCACGCCGCTCGGAATATCTCATTTACCGTAGTTGCCGGGCAAACGGGCAATACAATAATGTTTATCCAGCTTCTTTAAGATAAATAATCTGGTATTTACGCTGCTTGCAAAGGTAGCTGAATAGGCCAGTTGACGGGTTAAAGTTGTGAGCAGTGGCCTTGCTACCTGATCAGTACTACCGTTCCCTTCCTGAAAACAACTTTGCCGTTATAGTCGATCCCCTGGGTGATGTACACATAGGTGCCGCTGCTCTGCGGGGTGCCGCCAAAACTTCCATCCCAGCCGACTGAGGGATCGCTGGTGGAATATACCATTTGTCCCCAGCGGTTATAAATGCGGAGGTATTCAAATTTTTGTATCCCGGTAGTAATGGCCCGGACGACATCATTCTTTCCATCGCCATTCGGCGTAAATGCAGAAGGAACAAATATATCCGGCCGCATATTGTACACCCGCACCACAATGTCATCGGTGCCATAGCAGCCTTCGGCTATGGATGCCCTCACCGTGTATTTGATCGAATCGATTCCGCTGGTCAGCGTGGCCACCGGGTTGGAGATCGTTGTGCTGCTGAGGCCCAGCGAGGGCGTCCAGGTATAGAACATTGTAGCGCCATCGTCGCTCGTGGTTACATTCAATTGCAAAGGCTGGTTCTCCACTACCGATGTATCCCGGCCGGCAAAAACATGGATGGGAGGCTGCACCACCACGATCACCGTATCATTCATGGGCTTGGGGCAACCCAGCGTATCGTGTACCGAGAGCACATAGGCCGTGGTAGTGCTGGGCCCGGCAACGGGATTGAGCACCGTGACATCCAGCAGGCTGCTCGTCGGGGTCCATTTGAACGAAGAGCCCGTAATGCTGGCATGCAGCTGCGCCCGGTCGCCAAAACATATCAGCGTATCTTTTCCCGCATTGGCCTGCGGGTAGGGCGTTACGTGGACCAGTACCGAATCGCTCGCCTGGCATTTTCCCAGGTTGGCGAGTACATAATACCGGGTATTGACAAGAGGCTGCGCCAGCGGGTATTTTACAGTGGGATCATTCAGCGTGGCAGCCGGCGACCAGCGGTAGCCCAGCGCATAGCTCACAGGGCGCAGTTGTATCACATCCGTTTTGCAGATTCCTGTATCGGGTTCCAGCTTTACGGAAATGAAATCAAGTACGTTTACTTTCACAGAATCAGTATTGATGCATCCGTTCTGTGTAACGGTAACAATATAGGTAGTGGTGTCCTTCGGGTATACCAGTGGCGTTGCACTGGTGGTATCGATAATATTATAGTGCGGCGTCCACGAATACGTGCCGCCGCTGACCGCTGCGAATAAGGGCAGCGTATCGATGCTGCAGATCAGCGTATCGTGAAAAGGCAGGTTGATGATCGGTCTGCCCAGCACAGCCGTCGGTTTCGACAGCGTATCGATGCAGCCTTTACTCGAGGTTACGATCAATGTGGTGGTGGCTGACTGCGGTTGCGAGTAGGAATACACAGGATTTTTCAGGTGCGAAGTATCGGCACCAGACAGGCTGTCGCCAAAGTTCCATGACCAGCTGTCAATGAACCCATATTTTGCCGTAGTAGAATCCGTAAAGGTGAACGGCTTCATAAAACAATCCCCCGCGATGCCGAAGTTGGGGAAAAAGCCGGGGTAGATCAACACCGGTGCGCTGGTATTGCCTACGCAACCATTAGGACCGTTGACCGTAAGGCTCACGGTGAAACGACCCGTGTCGGGGAAAGTGAAATCGAGGGTGGGGTCGGTGGAGTTGATATTGAGCGAGCCATTGGCGTTGACCAGGGTCCACTGGTACGAAAGGATGGCAGAGGAGCTGGACAGGTCTTCAAAATGCACGAAATAGTTGTTGCAATTCGTGATCTTGTCCGGCAGCGCCGCCTCTATGATGTCGCAACTCTGCACTCGCAGCAAAAAATCCTTGCGGTGCTGATTGATCAGCTTCCCGTTCCGGAATTCGCTCACGCACACATTCACTACATAGCGACCCTCGTCGGGGGCCGTTCCACTGATCAGTCCTGTTTTTGGATTGATGGTAACATTGAAACCGAGCGGATTGGTGCCGCTGTAAGGCGATATATAAGGGAGCAGCGTAGTGTAAGGTTGCGACAGGGCACCGGCATCATTACGAACCCCGCTGTAAGCGTCACAGAAAGAGTAGCTAAGAGAATCGCCGTCGGCATCCTGGGCGCTGAAGTCGAGTGTGAATTTTTTCTTGGCGCAAACCAGCGTAGTATCCTTGAGCTTGAACTGCGGGCTGTTGTTAAAGCCGGAAATCACACTGGTGCCGGGTATCTGCGTGGTATATGTGGCACCGGTGCCGCTGCTGCCAGCAATATTGGCAATATTCGCCGTTCTGTTGCCGCCTGTCCTCGATAAAAGATAGCCATTGGCATTCACGGGAATATTTATTGTGGCAGTATACAGGGCTACCTGGTAGCAGACATCCGGACTGCCCACCAGGCAGGGGATCGCACTCGTGTTCAGGCTGATCACATTAACACCTCCATCCAGGTTGAGCTGCACCGACTGCGCAAGGTTGAGGGTGGCCAGGTCATAAATTCCAACGAAAACGACCTCGTTCTCGAGCAGGGGACCATCAGAAGAACATTCGCGGAACAGGCGCAGCGTGACCTTATAAGTATTGCTGTTGCCGTTCGCGGCAACGAATTCGTAGAAAAGCTCGCCACCCGCTATGTGTTTCGCCATTCCGGGCAGCACACAGCACATCATTCCTAATATGAACAGCAATTTCTTCATTCTGTGTGACGGCAGGCGACGATATAGTTCAGGAGATGACTGTTGAATGTTTCGGTTGCTTCCCACATGCCCATATGCGCTGCATTTTCAAGTATATGAATATACGGACATTCAGGCAGCCTCGTTTGCTGCTCCATGTCCGAAACCGGGATCACACCGTCTTTCCCACCCATTACGAATAAAACAGGTACGTGGTTGCTTTTCAGCACATGGGTCCGGTCGGGGCGCTGCATCATCGCTTCATAGTAGTTACAGCAGGCCGCGGCGGTAAAATGCCGCGCCTCCTCTATCAAAGATGCCACTGCCTGCGGATTCGCTTCCCGGAACGATTCGGTCATCAGGTTCGGGATACTGGCCTCCAGGAAGGGAAAGGCCCCGTTCCGCTGCATGAACTGGATGCCTTTGCGCCGCATTTCTTTTTTTTCGGGGCTGTCTGCCAGCGCCGACGAATGCAGCAGGCCAAATCCTTTCAGCAGTTCCGGGTAGCGTTCCCCAATACAAAGCGTGATATATCCCCCCATGCTATGCCCCAGCATCAGGCAACGCGTGATCTCTTCATACTGCAGCAGGGCATGTATACAATGGGCATAGAACTCAATGGTGTTGCCCTCGGGATTGTCGGGCGACAGACCGCTGCCCGGCAGGTCGGGCAGTATGAGTCTGCAGTGCGGCCTGAGATCGTTCAGCTGCCGGTCGAAAATATGGCTGTCTTCCCCAAAACCGTGCAGGAGCACCACGGGCTGGCCACTGCCCGTTATCCTGTAAGAAACGGGAATACCCCGGTATGGAAAGGTCTTCAGCATGAACGTTAATCAACAAATTTGAATCCACATCAGAGTGTGCGTTTTCTCCTTCGCCACCTCACCCAGGACATGATGTTCCAGAGAATCAGGGACATGGCCAGGATCGACATCCCGCGATAGATATAATCGCCCATTCTCACATAAAAAGTAATGCGTGTATAAACAGGTATGTTATAGCGGATCGCACCGGTGGTGTCCCACGGTCTTGTTTCCAGGATATGGCCTTTATCGTTGATCACGGCGCTGATGCCGGTATTGGCACTGCGAACCACCCAGCGCCCGGTTTCCACGGCACGCAAGCAGGCATATGCCAGGTGTTGCACGTGGCCCGGGGTATTGCCCCACCACCCGTCGTTGGTAATGATCGCAAGTATATTGGCGCCCTTGCGCACGGCGCCCGTAATATATCCACCATAAATACTTTCATAGCAGATGATCGGTGCAGGAACATATACACTGCCGCTCACGTGAAATGCCGCCGCCGCCGTATCCCTGCCATACCCCCCGGTAGTGCCGCCGAATTGTTCCAGCAGGGGCGCGAGGAAGTTCAGGAAAGTGGGCAATGTCTCCACCCCCGGTACCAGCTTGCTCTTGTGATAGAACTGTAATGGCTGGCCGTTTTTGATCACCAATGCTGCATTGAAAACATCATAATAAGAGCCGGCGGATGATTTGTGTGCAGTGGAGGTTGATTTTTGCGCACCATAGATCCTCGCGGTCTCAATACCGGTGAGAAGCGTAATGTCCGGGTGCCGTTTCAGGAATTCGAAAACGGGCTGATATACAAAGGCGGTGGCTACATCTGTCTCGGCGACACCGGCATCCAGCGCAGTTTCGGGCCATACCAGCAGGCGGGTACGTTCATTTACCGCTGGTTCCGACAGGGCCAGCAACTTCTGTACCTGCTGCGCCGGCGAAACAGCCCCGAATTTCTGATAAGGATCGATATCCGGTTGAACGATCACGATGTTATCGGTGACGGGCGGGGAACCAGCAGTGGACATACCGGTTTCCGATATGGCAATCGGGCAAATCAACAGCAGTACCCAGCCGGAGAATATCTTCGGGTGCCTGCCGGTCAGATTCCTGCCGCTCAGCTGCTGATGAATAAGATGGTATAACAGTACATTCAGCACCAGCACCCAGAGTGTTCCCCCACCGGCCCCTGTATACGAGTACCATTGTACCCAGTCGGGGTGAGATGCAAATACATTCCCCAGGGTAAGCCAGGGCCAACTGAGCTCCCAGCTCAGGTGGATGTATTCGAACAGCATCCAGCAGCTGATGATACCGATGTAACCTGCCATACGCCCCAGCCTCGATTTAAAAATATGGTATCCCCACCATGGCAGGCACATGAACAGGCTGTTCACTATAATAGCGACAACACTGCCTACGTCAGTGGAATTCCATATCCACCAGGTGGTGACCGCATTCCAGGTGAGCAGGGCAATAAAGCTGAACAGGAAAAAATGATTGCGGCGGGGAGTATGGTCGGCAACGTAGAGCAGGGGGACCCATGAAAAGAAAATGCAGAAAGCAAATGGAGAGGGGGGCCAGCTGCAGGAGAGCAGCAGGCCGGAAAAAAGGCTCAACAACGATAGCCTGTATTTTGAAATAAAGGATTTCATCAGCGGATAGGACGGTTATTTCCTGCTATAATTCGGCGCTTCCTTGGTTACATCGATATCGTGCGCATGGCTTTCCTGCATACCGGCATTTGTGATCTTTACGAAGCTCGCCTTTTGCAGGGCGGCGATGTCTTTGGCGCCGCAGTATCCCATACCGGCGCGCAATCCGCCCACATATTGATAAACGATCTCGCTGAGGTATCCTTTATATGCTACGCGTCCCTCGATCCCTTCGGGGACAAATTTTTTGATATCGTCCTCCACATCCTGGAAATACCTGTCGCCACTACCCTGGCTCATAGCGCCGAGCGAACCCATCCCCCGGTATTCCTTGAATTTCCTTCCTTCATAAATGATCGTGTCGCCGGGGCTTTCTTCCACGCCCGCAAACACGCTTCCCATCATCACCACATTTGCGCCGGCGGCCAATGCCTTTACCAGGTCACCTGTATAGCGGATACCGCCGTCTGCGATCACCGGTATTCCTCTTTTTTGCAGTGCGCCCGAAGCTTCCATGATGGCGGTCAGTTGCGGAACGCCTGCACCCGTCACGATCCGCGTAGTACAGATCGATCCGGGCCCGATACCCACTTTCACGCAGTTGGCGCCGGCATCGGCCAGCGCTGTTGCGCCGGCGGCGGTGCCAACATTGCCCGCAATGATCTGCAGCCCCTTAAAATTCCTGCGCAATGCCTTGAGCGCATCGATCACGCCCTTGCTGTGGCCATGCGCGCTGTCGAGGGTTACCACATCTACACCGACCTGCTGAAGTGCAGCGGCCCGGTCCATCAGGTCGCGGGTGATTCCCAGCGCTGCGCCGACGATCAGTCTTCCCAGCGAATCTTTTACAGCATTGGGGTAGTTGCGCAGTTGCAGTATGTCGCGATAAGTGATCAGCCCGACCAGCTTTCCCTGCTTGTTCACAA
>Ga0206972_1179_pt1 | contig 10037 bp, 9 predicted proteins | sample Alteio_BWOrgHeat_86_FD_152925 | JGI IMG/M metagenome (GOLD analysis project Ga0206972, IMG submission 152925) | Enriched cells from forest soil in Barre Woods Harvard Forest LTER site, Petersham, Massachusetts, United States -... | ecosystem: Environmental > Terrestrial > Soil > Temperate forest > O...
ATCACACATAACGATACAATAGCTCAAGCAGCATGGCTTGCCAATAAACTCATCCACTTGCGAATTTTTGAAGACAACCAAGGGAAAATTAATCAGTCTCTGATAGACCGAAAAGGCTCAGCTCTGATCATTTCTCAATTTACTCTCTATGCAGACTGCAGTGATGGCCGAAGACCCTCATTTACCCAAGCTGCTCCTCCCGAAATAGCCAAACCCCTCTATGAGCAGTTTGTTAAAGAAGTACATCAGGGAGGTATCCCTGTAGAGACTGGAATTTTTGGAGCTGAAATGAAAGTGTCTTTATTAAACGATGGCCCCCTTACTTTGCTCCTTGAGCGATAGAAAGGAAAACCGCATGAATACAATCAAAGATGATATTACCAAGGCATCAAAGCAGATTGGTTTGACAGACTCGCAAGTAGAGGTTTTATGGCAAACGTTACAAGAAATTCAAACAAATAAACCTAAGTTTAATCTTTCAATTATTCTCCTCTATTTCGGCACAATCATCACGCTTTTATCCATGACTTGGTTCTACACGGCTCACCTCAATAGTGAGAAATCCTTACTAATCTCAATCATCTATGGATTGATATTCTTTGGCATAGGTGCATATCTTTGGTGCGCAAAAAAATTGAGAATTTCCGGCGGATTGCTTTTTTCTTTGGGCATCGTCATGATTCCTCTCATCATCTATTCCTTGCAAACCTTCATGAACTGGTGGCCAACTTCTGCACCCGATGACTATCAAGGATTTTACTACTGGATACGAAGTGAATGGTTGCCCATGGAAATATCCACACTGTTGATTGCTTGTTTGGTATTATATTTCATTCGGTTCCCATTCATAACAGTATTAATCTATTCTGTTATCTGGTTTATCTCTATGGATGCCGTCTTCTTATTCTTTGGTGCACAACAAGACTTTTTCGCGCATTACAGTATAGTTTCGATAAGTATCGGAACGCTCCTCAATGTGCTGGGATACTACTTACATAAGAAGAATCACATGGATTTTGCCTTTTGGAGCTACCTTTTCGGGATGCTTCTATGCTGGACAGGACTTTCTGTATGGGATATTCAGACAGAGTGGGGATATTTTACCTATTTCCTCATCAACTCCGCATTTGTGTTTTTATCAATTTTTTTCCATCGCAAAATATTCCTCTTCTTCGGATCTTTAGGTATCGTTTATTACATAGGCCATCTCGCCTACATTTTCTCAGATTCCCCGATGTTCTCCTATGTCCTGGCAGCAATAGGATTTGCTATTATTATCCTAACGACAGTTCTACTTCGCTCAAGAAATAAAACTTCATTTTCTGCCCCTGTTCAGCATAATGAACAGGGAACAAAGGTGATTTAGTTTCTCCATCACTTCGACAATGAAGTGGTTTTATTTGGGGACATTTTTTCTTGAACATACAGCAAAACAAATCCAGTCACACCTAGAGAAAGAGTGATCGGAATAACCGCTGTTCCATAAAATAAGGCTTGCGAAGCACCAGGACCTCCCATGAAATTAACAATGCCGCCAATAATAGAATGAAAAGCATAACCAAAAATCATGATGATCATATTAGCGATTGCAGTCGTTAGACCAGCAACTTGTGCGCGGACATAAGTCGAAGTTTTGTAGATGGCGAGAATTTGATAAGCACAACATACCCCTATACCTAAAAAATTGAAAGAGAGGATTGCTGAGGGCAACTTACACATGAGCAATACGATAAAACAAGCTGTCATGACAATCCCTGCTCCAATGATAGTTGCAAGATAACTGCCACATTTGTCAGCAATTAAACTCAAAATGGGTGCCCCAAAGCACATCCCCACAAAAATCATAGAGGGCATGGTTGCAGCTAAAGTCCCCTCAAAACCATACACATGCTTTAAAAATGCAGTTCCCCACACATCAGCAAAACCTTCCAAGGGCCCCACCATCAAACCAGCAAAAAAACAAGACAATATCACGCGCCGATTCCTTAAAACTTCTTTAATGTCGGATATGACCGTCTTTTCTGTCTGAGTTTTCATGTCGGGTACTAGCCAGTATGTCATCATTGCTAAAAGCAATCCTCCCACAGCAAGTGATTGAATGACGATTTGATATCCAAAATGTTCTCGGACATAACTGACGGGTCCTCCTCCATAAATCGCACCTATTAAACCAATTGTCACCGACAAGCTAAGCATACGAGGAAATCTCTCTTCACTAAAAGTCATCCGAATAATTTTGAATACTCCTAGGATCGCAGCTGAGGAACCGACTCCAATCAGTAATCTTCCGGCAATGGGAAACATCCAATGCCCAGAAAAGAGAAGAGGCAGTAGACCTATGACTGTGAATAAGATGCACAATGTCATGATCTTTTTGGGACCATAGCGATCCAGCATAATTCCTATGGGCAAATGCATGAGCGAATAGCCAATGTAATATACACCTGAGAACTGTCCAAATGTTGCAGCATTGATGCCAAATTGCTGCATGATGTCGTTTAACATGATGTTGGGCATCACCCTTAAGATGTATTGATAAGTATAGAAAATCGATGCGATCAGCCATACCCCCCACATTAGTGAGCGCGAATTTGATGTAGAAACAGTCATTAAACTATCCTCATATTAAAAATTTAAACCTTGGGTCCTTTGACCTCTTATTGATGACTTAAAGATGTAGGAAATTAGAGATGTTATTGTGCCTTTTGGCACAAAAGAGATTCAAGAAGAAGAGAAAACGAGAGAACATTCCATGCGGATGGATTGCTATAAATCAGATGTGAATTGTTACTTTGTGAGATCATGACAAAAGATGTTAACAAATCATATCATGAGAAACAAGCAAATATTAACGACAAGGGCTGATGAGGAGGATTGACTTGGCAAAGTCGTAACCAGTCAAAATTCGCAAAAACTAAACGAGCGCAGTATATTTTTTTTAATCGCAGAAGACGCTTCAACAATAAATCGTCTCCATGTACACTCTCTATAGAGTATCACACCGTTAACCAGGAGGACCATGGTATGAATACAGAACGCTATGGCAAGGGATTCGATCCATGCCAATCTCAGTCTAAATTTAATTCTTTTGTTTTCCTTTCCCTCCATCATTCTTCTCATCATCACGGGCATTCAGCTCATTAATTTTTTCAATTTGTTTTCATCTTCTTGAACCATTTAGTCGCAGTTTTGCGTTCTATTACTACGCCCGTTTAGGTTGTGCGAATTTTGACTCTGCGAGACAAAGCCAAATCGAAGCGCAGCGGTTCGAACGAGGAAGACCATTCCCCGTAGGGAAGGCTAACGAGGAGGATTGATTTGGCAAAGTCGTAGCCAGTCAAAATTCGCACAACCTAAACGGGCGTAGTATATTTGGATTGAATTTTTGTACATGTAAAAAATTAGAATTTTAAGGAAAGGAATTATGAATATCTCATTATTTATTTTAATGCTTTTTAGCCTACAGCTTATCTATTGGTTGGTAGGAAGAAACAGCTCCAAAAATGTGAAGGGAAAAGAGGATTACTATTTAGCCAACAAAAGTGTACGTTTATTTCCCTTGATGATGACCTTCCTCGCTACTCAAGTAGGTGGAGGAGTTGTCCTTGGAGCTGCGGATGAAGCCTACAAATTTGGCTGGCCCGTGCTACTCTATCCGATGGGTGCGGCATTAGGACTTATAGCACTTGGATGTGGCATCGGTCGTAAATTAGCAGGGTTTCAAGTATCCACAGTAGCTCAAATTTTTGAGGTCGTCTATGGTTCTGCTGTTTTAAAAAAGATAGCTTCATTTTTATCAATCATTTCCCTGTTCATGATACTCGTGGCTCAAGTCATCGCTTCTCACAAGTTTTTAATGAGCTTAGGATTTAACCATAACCTCTTATTCATCGCCTTTTGGGCGGTTGTGATTATCTACACAGCACAAGGCGGTCTACGTGCTGTGATCTCTACGGATTTAGTTCAGGCAGCGGTATTCTCTAGTGTCTTTCTTCTATGCTTTGGGTTTGTTCTCTACTATGAACCCACGATCTCTCTACAGATGCCTCAGTTGGAAAATTTTACTCCGGTTTCTTCCAAATTATGTGGATGGTTGCTCATGCCTCTTCTATTCATGGTGATCGAGCAAGATATGGGACAGCGCTGCTTTGCGGGATCATCTCCTAAGATCGTTTCAAGGGCTTGCCTATTTGCAGGAATTGGCACAATGATTGTGTGTGTCGTTCCTGTGTTTTTTGGCTCTTTGGCCCATGCCACAGGTCTTGAAGTTGAACAAGGAGCTAGTGTGCTCATGGCTATCATTGCCAAGACAACCCCTCCTTGGATGTCCGCAATAGTGGGATGTGCAGTTCTAGCTGCCATTATTTCTACGGCTACCTCGCTCATCAATGCCATCAGTTCCAATGTAGCGAACGATTTCAACCTGTCCTTCTTTCGCAAAGTGGACTCGATGCAACTAGTAAAAGGAATAACCTGTCTCATTTCTATTGGAGCACTATTTTTTGCTTTTTATTTCGACAACATTGTGGATTTACTCATCCAAAGCTATGAGCTATCGGTGAGTTGTCTGCTTGTTCCTGTTGTGATGGCTTTATTTAGAAAGCAAGGCAATTTTACAGCAGCTCTCTTGGCAATTATTTTAGGTGCTATAGGATTCATTCTATTCCGGATCTATCCGATCGCATTCCCTAAGGAAATTGCTAGCATTCTATTATCTATAGTAGGATTTAGCTGCGGTGAACTTATAAAACCCAGTGAAAAGTTCAATCACGAGGCTGCTTAAATAGTGAGGGCTCATCCTAAGAGTGTGAGCCCTTTCAATGTTGATTTCAATGCGATTGGGACATTATTCTCTTCGCTTCGATCACTTCAAATGCGCCTCGTAAATAGGTTCCTATGCTAGATTTCATTTTTTTGTGCACCATCCACTGGGAAAACCATGACCCTAGTTGGAATAACAAACCTGAATCCTGTATTCATTTAGAGGTATCTTCCTGTCCGCCAGAACTTGAACAAGGTGAACCCACCTCTCCTTGCCAAACTTCTTACCACATCCCCTTTAAAACCGAAGAAGAAATGGAAAAAAACCCCCATACAACTGCTCAGCAATGCCTGCAAACTTTTATTCAAAAAGGAGGAATACTCCAAAGCATCCCTCATCTATCAGAAACTAATGAACCCGTGATTCGGCTTCAAATAGGAGATGCAGTCTATCCCATTTGCACAGGAGGATGGTGCCGATCACAAACTCTATGGACCGTTTTAAAACCCTTCTCTGATAAAATTGTTTTATTCCCTCCTCATGCAGCTCGAGTCGGTTGGGATCCTTACAATGGACGAATCAACCGCTACCGCAACTATGACAATGAAGCTCTCTACGATGAATTTTATCTCTGCTTTGGCATCGACAGAGCCCCCCGTTTTGGCTTTGAAAATACAGCTCACTGGTCAGCCGTGGAGCTCGTGCCCACACGTGAAGGGATCAAAGCTATCGAGGAATTCTATGATCGCCATTATTTTGGACCTGAAAGCTCATGGCAAGACAAAAAGGGAAAGAGAAGGATCTACATCACATTCTCCAAGAATGCCCATGTTATACTCCATCGTTTAAATCAAACAAACGATAACCTCTACAATGTGACAGTCGTTGCCATCGATTCAGAAGATATCATCACTTCCCCCCCACCCTTTCTCTATACTCTTCCAAGAAGTGTGAAAGCCTATGATTATTTTGCTACCCTTCTGACTCAGGTGCTAGATCTGTCGGATTTGATATTGTTCTCTTCCTCGATCAAACAAGAATGACGCTATGATGCACTCGATCAGTGAATCTAACGGAATCTCTCTTATCACCCCTGAGGACCGCTCCATCTATAGCGTAGGGATCTCGACAGGAGGAGTGGCTGAAATCCGCATGGCACAAAAGTCCCCTCTGTGCCGCATCATCGCGACTACTGTAGATCAAAAGGGGGCCCAAATCGCTCGCGAAAAGATCTATCATGAGCACTTATCCCAGCAAATCGATGTAAAAATTGAGGACATCTCTCAACCACTACCTTACGAAGAGCGCTTTTTTGATTTTGTCTATGCCCGATTGGTGTTACACTATCTTTCTAAAAAAGATTTAACGCTTGCCCTTGCTGAGTTACATCGCGTGCTTAAAACAACAGGTAAACTATTTATTGTCGTTCGCTCCAAGGAGTGTCAAGAAGCGCGCCACGGCACCCTTAATCCTGAGACGGGAATGACTACCTACGTAAGTGACAATGGGCATACCTATATGAGATACTTCCACGACTTTGCCTCGATTCGCAGCCATTTAAAACAAGCGGGATTTCACATTAACCATATCAAAGCGTATGATGAACAACTGTGTATTGATTTTGCACGGACGATCCCCTCCAAGCAAATCGACACTCTCATCGAGGTTTTTGCGCAAAAAGGAGTACTAGATGAATGCAGCAGCCATTGCTAAGGCCTATTACGAGGCTTTAAGAAATAAAACCGTTTCTGAGATCGACCAATACCTTCACGCCGACATCCGATTCATCGGTCCTCTTGCAGAGCTCAAAGGAAAAGAAGCCATTCTAGACGCTGCGAGAAAGTTCTCTTTAGCCTTCACGCAGCTAACAGTACGAGCCTCATTCAGTTCAGAGTATCAAGTCATGACCGTTTATGACTTAGAGTGTCCAGCTCCTATTGGACATGTACGTGCAGCTGCTCTCATGGACATCCACAAAGGCCTCATTGAAAGAATTGAGCTCTTTTATGACGCGCGACCATTTCAACCCAAGAAAGAAGAAATATTTGACGCAAAGAACAATCTTCTCAACTCAGGTAATCAATGACCCTTATTCAAGAACAGAACTTCCTCTCCTCATCTTCTCTTCTCAACAGGGCATACAAGATCCTCTTACATTTCAACAATTTCTCGATGAAGGCGAACCCTTCCGCGATTTTTTCAAGAAAAAGTTAAAACAGGGCTTTACATGAACGCTGTCACGATCAAAATTATCTACGACAACTGTAAGATAGATAACACCTTTCAAGAAGGCTGGGGATTTTCCTGTTTGGTGGATGTAGGTCACCGAAAAATCCTCTTCGACACGGGTGCTGATTCTCAAGCTTTTCATGCCAATTTACGCAAACTAGGTATTCGCTGTGAGGAGATCACAGACGTTGTATTCTCACATAAACATGGTGACCACACAGAAGGTCTTGAAGATGTAGTGGGAAAACTCATGCCAGATAGCCGCCTTTTCCTTCCCAAGCGATTTCCTCCCAAAAAGATCCCTTCTCATGTCTCTACTACAATCGTTAAAGATTTTCACGAAATCGATGCAGGAATCTTTTCTCTAGTTCTAAAAGGAGGTTTTTTACTGTATGAACAAGCTCTCATCATCACTACCCCACAAGGTTTAGTTGTCATCACAGGCTGTGCGCATCCTGGAATTGTCAATCTTTTAGAAACTGTGAAGCAACGGCTGCAACAACCCATTCACTTAGTTCTAGGAGGCTTTCACCTCTTCAAAACCAAACAGAGCGACGTAGACACCATCATCCATCATTTGAAGGCACTTCCCGTACAAATAGCAGCTCCTTGCCACTGCTCTGGAGAAGCTGCTATCAAGCGCTTTCAAGACGCTTTTGAAGATCGTTTTTACAAAGTGGGAACAGGAACCGTGCTAACTATAGAAAACTCATGATTCGATTCACTTCATATCACGAACCGCTTTTAGAACAGTGGAAGAAACAGAGTGCCCCCTCTCTCCAAGATAAACTACCCCTCTCCACTTTCATCATTGAGCATCTTGGATCGCCTATAGGTTGTATTCTAGTTTATCCCCTCCAAGAACCTTTTAATAGAATGTGCTCTGAGCCTACCTCTGCTGTCGTTATGGACATTTGTCTAGAAGATCACATCGAAAACAAATGGGAGGCCCATCATCTCAAGACATTTCTCTCAGAGCATGTATTCCCCACTTATCATGCTTGCCTTGTCCATCCGTTTAAGCATCATAAACTAGCGCTTTCCACTTATGCTAAAGCCGGATTTACGACACTTGATGAATGTAGTTCTCATGTTGTGATGGTCTCTCGAAAAGAAAGCGTCCCCAATCCGATCATCATCTTGGGCAGCTCTCGCAGTGACGGTAACACCTTGAAAGCAATCAAAGCCGTATTTCAACAACGACCAGTTCCTCTTATCGATTTAAGAAACCTCAACCTTTCTTTCTATGATTATGCCTATAAAAACACTCAAGACGACTTCATCCCTTTAGCTGAGACCATGGTGCGTCATAATCCAATTATTTTAGCGACACCTGTGTATTGGTACTCGATGAGCGCTCTGATGAAGACCTTCATTGATCGCTGGAGCGATCTACTCGCTATTCGAAAAGATATTGGACGCCGTCTTACGAATAAAGAGCTATACGTGATTACCTCTTATGGAGAATCAGTACCCAAAGGATTTGAAGATCCCTTTTCTCAAACATGCGAGTATCTGGATATGCACTACAAAGGTTGCTACTACTTTTATGGTGGTGACGATCCAAAAGAGAATGAAAAGAACGCTCCAGCAGCATTTCAATTTTCAGAACTCCTATTTAATTGACTTTTCCATTCTTATAACGACTTGTCATTTAAAGAAATTTTCAAAGATTAGGAAACATATGCAATTCAATCCTTTGTCGTAAAACTGGACAAAATTCCTTGGGATGAATTAGCCTTTGACCACGCTCAAGTTCTTCAAGATTATATCACTTGGAAACAAGGCTCTAACGAGATCTCATTACACAACCCCTAAAAAAACATGTTCAGACCAATCGCCTCCATTTTTGCTCTATTTTTTTGCCTAACTATGGTTAATGCTGAAGAAACATTCATCATGATCAACGGCTTAACCAACGAACACATCGTTGAATTCGGTCCACATAGCACGGAACAAGTATCCCCCTGTTCTACGTTTAAAATCCCACTCAGCTTGATGGGATTTGACTCAAAAATCTTACAAGATGCCACAACTCCCACGTGGAATTTTCAAGAAGGCTATGTGGATTTCTTGGAATCGTGGAAATCTCCCCAAACACCTCTTTCTTGGATGAAATTATCTTGTGTCTGGTATTCACAGGTCTTAACAACAGAATTAGGTCTAGACAATTTCCGCATCTACTTAGCAGCTTTTAATTACGGCAATCAAGATGTGTCGGGTGGGTTGACTCAAGCCTGGCTTGCCTCTTCCCTAAAAATTTCCCCTCAAGAACAAGTCGGCTTTCTACAACAGATGGTCCAAGGCAAGCTTCCTGTTTCCAGTTATGCACTTGAGATGACGAAAACAATCATGCGCATCGATGTCTTAGATAATGGATGGACTCTCTATGGAAAAACGGGATGGGGTGGTTCTACCAAACCCGATGGGATCAATGAAATTGGTTGGTTTATCGGCTGGATTGAGAAGAATGCCTCTTTTTTCCCTTTTGCCTACCAGGTTCGTTCACCTAAAATCGATCTTGCTCAACGAGTGCCTAGAGTTAAAGCCTTGTTGCGTGAATCGCATATCATGACAAAAGACCTCTTTCGAAACTAAGGCTCTGTAATGCAAACAGTAAAACGCATTGGCGCAAGCGTCAATGCTTATCTCATCTTGAAACAAGAAGGAAAAATCTTGCTGCACTTGAGAAGAAATACCGGCTACTGCGATGGAATGTGGAGTTTGATTGCAGGCCATGTAGAAGATGGAGAATCAGCCACTGAGGGGATGAGTAGGGAAGCGCATGAAGAAATTGGGATTCAGATCGAGCCACTGCAATTGAAAGCAGTCCACGTGATGCATCGAAAAACAAACCGGCTCAACGTGGATATCTTTTTCGAATGTGCGTCCTGGGAAGGCAGTATCATCAATCGCGAACCTGATAAATGCGAGCGCATCGCATTTTTTCCACTGGACGCATTGCCATTAAACATAGTGGATTATAACGTCACAGCCTTAAAGGCTATTCTGGAAGGGAATTTTTATTCTGAATGTGGATGGACGC
>Ga0206972_1180_pt1 | contig 10037 bp, 7 predicted proteins | sample Alteio_BWOrgHeat_86_FD_152925 | JGI IMG/M metagenome (GOLD analysis project Ga0206972, IMG submission 152925) | Enriched cells from forest soil in Barre Woods Harvard Forest LTER site, Petersham, Massachusetts, United States -... | ecosystem: Environmental > Terrestrial > Soil > Temperate forest > O...
TGGAGGATGGAAGAGAAGGGGAGGCTGTATAATTCTTTGAGGCTGAAAGCCTTGTTGGCAGGGGTTTTTAACGAAATGGAGGGAGATATATTCAAAAAAGATTTGGAAACAACGAAATGCATGTTATCTTTGCACCCCGCAATTGAAAAAATGTGTGGTGATCTTTGAAAGACGGAAGGAAAAACAGCAAAAAAGTGGAAAAGTTTCCCACTGATAAATTTGATGATCATTTCCTTCCTCTTATCTTTGCCGTCCTGCAAAAACGGAAGCTGCGAAATTCATTGGATGGCTTCTGTGAGACGGAAAATAAGTTTAGAAATTTTTGGTTTAAAAGATATTGGCTCTTACCTTTGCAACCCCAACAAAAAGGGTGGCACTAACAAGGCCAGAAGTTCTTTGAAAGTTTGGAAGTAACAGCAGCTCCGTTTTTTTAAAACGGGGTAAGGTTTAACAAGCACAATTAAATACAAATCCGACGTTAATTTCGATTTTTTGAGAGATTAAGTCAGATCAAACAACATTTACAATGGAGAGTTTGATCCTGGCTCAGGATGAACGCTAGCGGCAGGCTTAATACATGCAAGTCGTGGGGCAGCATGAGTAGCAATACTTGATGGCGACCGGCAAACGGGTGCGGAACACGTACACAACCTTCCTTTAAGTGGGGAATAGCCCAGAGAAATTTGGATTAATACCCCGTAACATATATGAATGGCATCATTTGTATATTATAGCTTCGGCGCTTAATGATGGGTGTGCGGCTGATTAGGTAGTTGGCGGGGTAACGGCCCACCAAGCCTTCGATCAGTAGCTGATGTGAGAGCATGATCAGCCACACGGGCACTGAGACACGGGCCCGACTCCTACGGGAGGCAGCAGTAAGGAATATTGGACAATGGGCGCAAGCCTGATCCAGCCATGCCGCGTGAAGGATTAAGGTCCTCTGGATTGTAAACTTCTTTTATCTGGGACGAAAAAAGGGAATTCTTTCTCACTTGACGGTACCAGATGAATAAGCACCGGCTAACTCCGTGCCAGCAGCCGCGGTAATACGGAGGGTGCAAGCGTTATCCGGATTCACTGGGTTTAAAGGGTGCGTAGGCGGGCAGGTAAGTCAGTGGTGAAATCCTGGAGCTTAACTCCAGAACTGCCATTGATACTATCTGTCTTGAATATTGTGGAGGTAAGCGGAATATGTCATGTAGCGGTGAAATGCTTAGATATGACATAGAACACCTATTGCGAAGGCAGCTTACTACGCATATATTGACGCTGATGCACGAAAGCGTGGGGATCAAACAGGATTAGATACCCTGGTAGTCCACGCCCTAAACGATGATTACTCGACATACGCAATACACCGTGTGTGTCTGAGCGAAAGCATTAAGTAATCCACCTGGGAAGTACGACCGCAAGGTTGAAACTCAAAGGAATTGGCGGGGGTCCGCACAAGCGGTGGAGCATGTGGTTTAATTCGATGATACGCGAGGAACCTTACCTGGGCTAGAATGCAGAATGACCGTGGGTGAAAGCTCATTTTGTAGCAATACACATTTTGTAAGGTGCTGCATGGCTGTCGTCAGCTCGTGCCGTGAGGTGTTGGGTTAAGTCCCGCAACGAGCGCAACCCCTATCAGTAGTTGCCAACAGGTAATGCTGGGAACTCTACTGAAACTGCCGTCGTAAGACGTGAGGAAGGAGGGGATGATGTCAAGTCATCATGGCCTTTATGCCCAGGGCTACACACGTGCTACAATGGGGAGGACAAAGGGCTGCAACACAGCGATGTGAAGCCAATCCCAAAAACCTCCTCTCAGTTCAGATTGCAGGCTGCAACTCGCCTGCATGAAGCTGGAATCGCTAGTAATCGTAGATCAGCAACGCTACGGTGAATACGTTCCCGGACCTTGCACACACCGCCCGTCAAGCCATGGGAGCCGGGTGTACCTAAAGTCGGTAACCGCAAGGAGCTGCCTAGGGTAAAATCGGTGACTGGGGCTAAGTCGTAACAAGGTAGCCGTACCGGAAGGTGCGGCTGGAATACCTCCTTTTAGAGATTTGCTTAGATCTTGGCTGTTACTTCCAACTTTTAATTTTTTTAGTTCTTTTACTCGTTTTATTATTTTGACCCGTTTCAGACCCGTAGCTCAGTTGGTTAGAGCGCTACACTGATAATGTAGAGGTCACCAGTTCAACTCTGGTCGGGTCTACTAATAATCTGAAGATTTGAGAATGATGATTTGGAGAGGAATGATTTGGGATCGCGAAAAGCAGGGATGACTCATTTTCAAAATCATCTGGGGGGTTAGCTCAGTTGGCTAGAGCATCTGCCTTGCACGCAGAGGGTCATCGGTTCGACTCCGATATCCTCCACCCTCAAAAAAGACCGGCCTGGCTGGTCTGGATGAACAAGTTCTTTACAATAGATAATGCCTGGGAGGCAACGACTGGCTCGAAGCCGGGTTATCTGCAGACGGTTTATCCGGAGAACCTTACCGATCGAAAGATCAGCAGGGTTCAGTATTCCGGGTACAATCAAGTTCTTTGACATATTGGGAAAGCGAAATCAATTACAAGAAGAGGTTATGGTCCTTATGCAAGGCCATAACTGATAAATTTTTTAAAGCAATTAAGGGCGTATGGTGGATGCCTTGGGTCTGAGAGGCGATGAAGGACGTGGTAAGCTGCGATAAGCCAGGGGGAGCTGCACACGAGCGTAATATCCCTGGATTTCCGAATGGGACAACCTGGTATACTGAAGGTATACCATCCCGCCGTAAGGCGGGAAGCCAACCCGGAGAACTGAAACATCTAAGTACCCGGAGGAAAAGAAAACAATAGTGATTCCCTGAGTAGTGGCGAGCGAAATGGGAATAGCCCAAACCCTGACAGCGTGCTGTCGGGGGGTTATAGGACTGCATTTAGAAACGCTCATCAAGCTGAACCTTCTGGAAAGTAGGGCCATAGCAGGTGATAGCCCTGTAAGCACAAATTGAGCGGGACGAGCAGTATCCTGAGTAAGGCGGGACCGGAGAAATCCTGCCTGAAGTTGCCAGCACCATCTGGTAAGGCTAAATACTCCTCAGACACCGATAGTGAACCAGTACCGTAAGGGAAAGGTGAAAAGCACCCCGAACAGGGGAGTGAAATAGTACCTGAAACCGTACGCCTACAAGCGGTCGGAGTCCCGCACTTGTGCGGGATGACGGCGTGCCTTTTGCATAATGAGCCTACGAGTTGCTCCTGACTGGCGAGGTTAAGTTCGTATTTAACGGAGCCGAAGCGAAAGCGAGTCCAAATAGGGCGATTAGTCAGTCGGGGCAGACGCGAAACTTTGTGATCTATCCATGAGCAGGTTGAAGGTGTGGTAACACACACTGGAGGACCGAACCCATTGACGTTGAAAAGTCTTGGGATGACTTGTGGATAGGGGTGAAAGGCCAATCAAACTGAGAGATAGCTCGTTCTCCCCGAAATGTTTTTAGGAACAGCCTCGGATATAGAAGTATGATAGAGGTAGAGCTACTGATTGGGCTAGGGGGCTTCACCGCCTACCAAACCCTGACAAACTCCGAATGCTATCATATATCTCCGGGAGTGAGGCTGCGGGCGCTAAGGTCCGTGGCCGAGAGGGAAATAACCCAGATTAGCAACTAAGGTCCCTAATACACAGTTAAGTTGATCAAACGAGGTGGGATTTCTATAACAGCCAGGATGTTTGCTTGGAAGCAGCAATCCATTTAAAGAGTGCGTAACAGCTCACTGGTCGAGAGATCCTGCACGGAAAATAATCGGGCATCAAACTGTGAACCGAAGTTCTAAACTCACCGCTAGGCGGCTGAGTGGTAGGGGAGCATTCCGATTTGCATCGAAGGTGTGCGGCGACGCATGCTGGAGCAATCGGAAAAGAAAATGTAGGCATAAGTAACGATAAGTCCGGTGAAAAACCGGACCGCCGAAAGTCTAAGGTTTCCTGATCAACGTTAATCGGATCAGGGTTAGTCTGGTCCTTAGGAAAACCCGAAAGGGGCATCTGATGGAAAGAAGGTTAATATTCCTTCACCTGCTATACATTAAAAGTGACGGAGAGACGTGGTGGTTACGTACTTACGGAATAGTACGTTGAGCAGAGCCTTCGGGCAAAGCGAAACCATAAAATCTCTTCCAAGAAAAGCGAGTATAGCAGCCAGTACCGCAAACCGACACAGGTAGACGGGATGAGTATTCTAAGGCGCTCGGGTGAGCCGTGGAGAAGGAACTAGGCAAATTGACGCTGTAACTTCGGGATAAAGCGTACCCCGCAGCAATGCGGGGTCACAGTAAAATGGTTCAACCAACTGTTTAACAAAAACACAGGGCCCTGCAAAATCGAAAGATGACGTATAGAGCCTGAAACCTGCCCGGTGCCGGAAGGTTAAGGAAGGGTGTCCGTCGCAAGACAAAGCTCCTGACTGAAGCCCCGGTAAACGGCGGCCGTAACTATAACGGTCCTAAGGTAGCGAAATTCCTTGTCGGGTAAGTTCCGACCTGCACGAATGGTCTAATGAGTTGAACACTGTCTCCTCCACGAGCCCGGTGAAATTGTAGTATCGGTGAAGATGCCGGTTACCCGCCACGGGACGGAAAGACCCCGTGAACCTTCACTACAACTTTGCATTGATTTTGAGCAACAAATGTGTAGGATAGTTGGGAGACTTTGAAGCAGTGTCGCTAGGCATTGTGGAGTCAACGTTGAAATACCAACCTTTTGTTGCTTAGAACCTAATCCCGTTTATTCGGGAGACATTGCATGGTGGGTAGTTTGACTGGGGTGGTCGCCTCCTAAAATGTAACGGAGGCTCGCAAAGGTACCCTCAGTACGGTTGGTAATCGTACGTAGAGCGCATTAGTAAAAGGGTGCTTGACTGTGAGGCATACACGCCGAGCAGGAGCGAAAGCTGGCTAAAGTGATCCGGTGGTTCTGTATGGAAGGGCCATCGCTCAAAGGATAAAAGGTACTCCGGGGATAACAGGCTGATCTTACCCAAGAGCTCATATCGACGGTAAGGTTTGGCACCTCGATGTCGGTTCGTCACATCCTGGGGCTGGAGAAGGTCCCAAGGGTTCGGCTGTTCGCCGATTAAAGTGGCACGTGAACTGGGTTCAGAACGTCGCAAGACAGTTCGGTCCCTATCTGTGGTGGGCGCTAGTAAATTGAGTGGACATGACCTTAGTACGAGAGGACCGGGTCGTACGTGCCGCTGGTGTATCTGTTGTGCCGCCAGGTGCAATGCAGAGTAGCTATGCACGGCAAGGATAAACGCTGAAAGCATCTAAGCGTGAAACCTTCCACAAGATGAGTTTACTTTTAAGGGTCGTCAAAGACTATGACGTTGATAGGCTATAGGTCTACAGCTGGTAACAGCAAAGCCAAGTAGTACTAATTACCCGTATGCTTTATTTTTTTTCTTGTAACTGATCAGCTTCCCAATATGACCTTATTTAGTCCCGTTCATACGGGATCAATTCCTTATGGTGGTTATACCGGGGGTGTTCACCTCTTCCCTTTCCGAACAGAGAAGTTAAGTCCCCCATGGCCGATGGTACTCGCATTACGCCGGGAGAGTAGGTAGCTGCCGTATTTCTTAAAAGTCTTTCTGATTTATTTCAGGAAGACTTTTTTTTTGCCCTCACACCATCATCTTTACACCAATACCGCCCGGGCCATTTGCCCCCTCCCCGTCTCAACGAACCCCAAACATACCCTCCGCAATCGTTTGGCGTTCCACTGCCTTTCATCAATCATAGACCAAATCCCCCCCGGTTTCAAAATCTTTCAATGCCAACATCCTGTCGGTTTTTTTTATTCCGTTGTGTGTCAATGACATTTAGCGTTTGATCCCGGGTTCTCTTTATAAACGTCTCCCATCAACCCGTAACCCGTTCAACTGAGTCTATTCGCAACTGCTTTTTTTTTTCAGACCTGTACTTTATTTTGCTCCTCATTCAATCAACCTAAACCATTTCTTACAATGAAAAAAACGCTCCTCATGCTGTTGCTCGCGGCCTCCCTTTGCCAGCTTGCATCGGCACAAAACTGGGTGCCCACCGGCACCCCTCCCAGCACACCCATCACCTGGATGATCATCGACGGATCCACACTCTATGCCACCGCCCAGAAACAAGGCAGCCAGATGGGCGGCGTATTCCGCGGTAACCTTGCGGCGCAACCATCCCAGGTCTGGGCAAATCCAACACACATCAACTATAACCTCAACCTCAACACGAGCACCACGCCGTTCAGCATCCTCGTGAAAAAGCCTTACGTGTATGTGGGTACCGGCGACGGCCCCAACGGCATCTTCCGCTCGAACGATGTGCCACACCTCGACTGGATGACAAATGTTACGCCACCACCCCCTCCAGGTCAGACCTTTAATGGCGCCCTCTTTCATGCTTTCGTGGAAGACCAGCATTTTATTTATGCCGGTACCGCACGCGGAACAGGCCCGGGAAAAGGCGTATGGCAGCTGAACCCCCAAACAGGTGCCTGGAACTCCTGCAGCGCAGGACTTTCTGCCGGGGCCATGAGCGTAAACAAACTGGCAATCTGGGGCAATGAGATCTACGCAGCTACCACAGACGGTATCTGGCACGCCAACCATACCACCACGCTCGCCTGGACACGCATGGGCCTGGCCGGACAAAATGTTACCGCGCTGATCATAGCCGATGGAAAATATGTGATTGGCGGCACCGGCAACGGAAAAGTGTATCACGCGGCATTGGGCACCACCAACTTCATCGTCGACGCTGCCGGCCTGCCGACAGCACAGGTGAATGCACTTCGGTTTTTCAGCAATACATTATATGCAGGCACCAGTGGCAGCGGCGCAATGTTCCAGACCACGAGCAGCACCTCCAGCCTTTTCCCGGTTACCTGGAAACAATCTAACGTGAATAACCAGTTCAACAGCGTACTCTGTTTTGAATCGAAAGGAAATTATTTCTTCGCCGGCACGGATAAGGGCGTTTGGGAAGCAAAATAAAAAGCGGCAGTTGGTTTATCAGGAATAGCAGCCGTATCCCGTCCCCAGTGTGTGGGGGGCGGGATTTTTTTTGGATGATGTACAGGGAAATCAACCTCCCCGTTTCAACCTGTATTTTTTGTTCACTTTCGGGCTGTTGAAATATTTGTCCAGCTCGGCCGCACTCATATTGCTGTCTATCTCCACGGGTATATCGATCAGTTGAACCCGTGCCTGCCGCAGCTCATCTTTCAGTTTCGCTGTCTTGGCTACGATCTGCTCATCCTTGTCGCCCACCAGCTGGTTGTCAGACATCATGTACTCCAGGCGCCGGATGGTAGACCTTACCAGCGATGCCTGGTTCTGTTCCACCGTTTTCTGCGGCGATGCCGCTTCCTTCACGGGCACCAGCGCCACCCCGATGCCGGGCAATATCTTTCCTGCATTCTGCGCACCCGTGCTGGCAGAAGTGGTCAGCACCGTTCCCGAGAGGGCAGTGCTCGCAGCAGCCAGGTCAAAGGACGTGCGCGCGGTTTTGTTGCCCCGGATCTTTTTATCGAGCACCAGGAAAGCATATTTCAATTGCAGGATGTACTGGTTTACCTGTGTGATCGTTTGCTGGTACGCCAGTTTTGCCTCATCATAATTAAGCGCATCATGCACTACCACCCTTACCTGCGCGCTGTCCCGGGCGCCAAACTTGTTGATCCCGGTAAACACCAGGGTCACCAGTTTTACCTTCGCACTGTCGTGCTCGCTGACGAACGTGTATGGGATCTGCCATTTGAACTCGGCCTCGCAACTTCTGCCCAAACTGTAAGCGCTGAGCGGCACCGAACTGGAAAAAAGTATCTCATCGAACGGAAAGCTGCCTGTTTCACACTGTACCTTGAAATCAAGGGCCTGGCCTTCTTCCACATGGATCAGGTTGCCTACCGATGGCTTGACCTTCGTGGGAATGATCTCGGTATTGAAAAACTGTATCACAAAAGAAGTATCCACCTTGTCGGCGGGTTTTAACGCATTCTGCGCCACCACGCCTACCCGGTAAGGAAAATCGTATTTCAGTTTCCCGGACTGAAAATAATTCTTTGCGGCCCTGAAACCAATGATGCCATTGTCGCGCCCGATGCTCAATCCGACGGGCGCATTTTTCAGGTACCAGTGGTATCCTTTCGGCGGCTTATTCAACTCCAGGGGGTAGGTGAGAACGGAATCAACCGATTGGGTGATGTATGGCGAAAGATTGAGGATCAGGAGCGGGGTATCCGGCCGCGTGGTGTCTGCCAGCGGACTTATACGGGTTGAATCTATCATGTGTCGCGTGGTATCCTGTGCCGCGGCAGGCTTCAGGAAGAAAAGCAAAAGAAATAAGAAGAAAAAATTTCTCATGTGCCACGAAGTTCGGGAAACAGCAAGAACAATAAAAATCGGGTTCAGCAACAGCAAAAGACTATGGGGTTACTGCAAACCCTGCCTCGCCATGAAGCACGTCGTCCGCCGTAACTCCCTGAACAACAATTTTGAATTTCCCCGTGATGTCATTGGTGAAAAAGTTGATCGTTGCCTTGCCGTCGGCATCGGTGGTAACCAGGTGTTTCCAGAGCAGCGTGGAAAAATATTCAGCCTGCGGCGGGCTGTACTGGTGGTAATCGTTGATGTAAAATTCCCTGTTGGCATAGATACCGCGCATGCTGAACTGGTATTTTGGCGTGACTGACTCGCATTTCTGCGTATAGATGATCTGCGCCCCTGTGGCCGTCCGGTATACCTGCCCTGTTACAGGAGGATGGTTCTGAACATCACTGGGATGGTTGGGGCAGTTGAGTATATTGAACTTGCATACGTAGTCCCCGCAGGCATTCACCCTGCTGCCCGGACTGCTGAAAAGGGAATTGTCTTTTGTATTGGAAACCGTGACGGGCGGCAGGTTGTCGCCACCTTCGTTTTTCCTGAGAACAGTCACCGCGTTCCCCGCCGCCGGCACCTCAGCGTTTTCCGGGAACAGCATTTTCGCTAGCCTGCGGTTCAGTTCATGGTAGGGGTCGGTAACAGATACATCGTAGGCACTGTTCTCCTGTTTATTAATAAAAATGTTTACTTTTTTTTCAGGCTGTTCATACATCGTTTCTTCAGGCAATACAAACAAGCCCTGGTTATTCGTGCTGATCATATTGATAGACGAGTCGGTGAGCACATCTATGTCAACAGCTTTTTTGAGCGGCTTATCAAAATGCGTCACGCGACCGGTAAAAACCGGTGTTTCTATTTGCCGGATTGTGTCGGCCGCTGTGGCACCGGCCAGTTGCTGCCAGGAATAGCGCCTCCATCCTTTGATCAGCAGCACTTGTTCCAGGTATTCGGCTGCTTCGGTTGACTGGTCCAGCGGGTAGCGGAAAAAAGGAAGGGGATCCAGTTCGTGCTGCAGGTAAAGGTAACTGTCGATGTCCCTTGCCTTCCGCGCATCAAAGCGGTTGTCCTGCGCGCAACTGACTGAAAATGCCGCCCGCACAGGTTTTTTGTCCGGGTTGAGCACCTGTATGGACAATGAAACCCTTGAACGGGTATGATAGCCCGTGCTGTCTGTCTTGATCAGCGGTGCCGGTTGCCCGTTATAATGAGCGAATAAAACACGCTCGGCAAGCGGGCGCTGTAATGAATCCAGGAGAGTAAGGGTGATCAGGCCGCGTGGTATGCCATCCAACGGTATGCTGATTGTGCGCTCGGCCTCCCTCGTGATATTTACCTCGTAACAGAGGAACACTTCCCGGTAATCGTGTACCACCAGCACGACTCTACCCTGGGAGGCCATATTGCTAAGCACCAGTTTCGCGGTATCTGCGCAAAGGGCGTTTGGAAGATGGATGGCAGCAGGATTGTTCACGGATGAGGGAAGTACAAGTCGCTCGCGGGTAGGATTGCCGGTGAGCTGCAACGAATAATGGTCTGCGATGCCCTGCGATATCATGAAACTCCCCAGGCCGAAGCGGTCGGTTTCCAGGGTATCGACAGGAGTGTCGTTTGCGTACAG
>Ga0206972_1170_pt1 | contig 9972 bp, 9 predicted proteins | sample Alteio_BWOrgHeat_86_FD_152925 | JGI IMG/M metagenome (GOLD analysis project Ga0206972, IMG submission 152925) | Enriched cells from forest soil in Barre Woods Harvard Forest LTER site, Petersham, Massachusetts, United States -... | ecosystem: Environmental > Terrestrial > Soil > Temperate forest > O...
CTGTATTGTGTTGTCTTCCCTCACCGCGAACACGTTTCGCGCCTGAAAGACACGATTGAGGCTGTGTTTCAGGAGTGGCTTCCGGCTTCGGGCAAGGCGTTGGCGGGCTTTGCCGCTGGGGTGCCTGGCTGCATTGAGTATTATGGTCCGGATTTCGATCCGGCGACGGGGTGTGGTGAGATGGACCTTCGGGTGCCGATTCAGGCTTGAGGGGCTTTCTTCATCCTCTGTTTGACTGACCAACGTACAATCAACTCTTTGCATCGAACGGATTTGACTCTGCAGAAAGATTGAATTCACCAGGAGAAGGAAGGAAAGATTATGGCGAAGAAAAAGACCTCTGCCAACAGCGCCGTCAAGGAGCTGATTGATGCACTGAATGGCGATCTGGCACGTGAGTATCAGGCGATTATTGCCTATACCGTTTACAGCAATGTGCTCAGCGGGGCGCAGTGGATGAGTATTGCCGCAGAGCTGAAGAAACACGCGGGTGAAGAGCTGCAACACGCAATGATCATTGCGGACCAGATTGACTACCTGGGCGGGATGCCGACGGCTACTCCAGAAGTGGTGAAGCTCTCGGATAAGGCGGAGGATATGCTTCGCTTTGACCTGGATAATGAGACGGACACGATCAAGAACTATCGGCAGCGGGTGAAACAGGCCGAGGCTCTGGGTCACTATGCCCTTGCGGAGCAGCTTCGGACGATTATTATGCAGGAGCAGGAGCATCAGCATGACCTGGCGACGGCGCTGGGGATTGATGTTCCGCATGTGTTCGAGGGCGGCGCGTAGGCTATATCAGAACGCTGGGGGCTGAGCTGTGTTTGCTTCGAGAGTCGCCAGGTCCAGGACGAAATCGGGGCCGAAGAGGAGTGAGGCTCAGCCTGCGAAGGAGCCGCCGCGAGCTGCGATAAGGCGGGATGAGAAGAGCGAGTCCGCTGCTAGGTGGACTCGCGGGCCTTCATGGGATTTCGGCGCGATTTCGGTGTTTCCGCCGGGTGGCGATGTCCGGGTCCGGAGCGATGCGAGCGCGGTTGGATTTCTCCGGGAGAATCGCGCGCTGGCCGCTACGGTAGACCGACGCACGATCCTGGTAGATCCAGCGTTTCGGAATTCGCCGGAAGTTGCCGCACATGAGCTGACGCATATCGCGCAGTTGCGATCGGGGCGGATGGCGAGTCGTGGAGCAGCAGAGGGTGAGGCTGCGCGGGCGACGAGTAGCTTTCGTGCGCCGACGTCCTCGGTGGGTGCGGCGCCGGCGCCGATGTTTCTGGCTGTGGTAGAGCAGTTGAAGGCGGCGAAGGACAAGAGCGGCGTTTTCAATGTGCTGCGAGGGATACCGGCCGGATCTGCGAATAATGCGGACACGACGGCGGCTATCCAGGAGCGGTTTAAGGATTCGCCGGATGATCTGTGGCTTGCTACGCAGTTGCTTGTCAGCGGGCCTGAGCCGCTGTGGAGTCCTGCTTTGTTGAAGGAGCGGACGGAACGATCAACGAAGAACAAGTGGCAGGCTGAGGCTGGCAATATCGAGGCTGATCTTTCGAGCCCGGCAAACAGCGCGATCTCTGTGCGGACGTATCTGTTTCCGGGGTCAGTTCCTGATAAGCGAGCGCTGATTTTTGCCGGGGTACATCAGAGCGAGCCGGAGGGGACAGCGGTGGCCGAGAATCTGCGCGGACGGCTGACTACCGACAGCGCCGCAGGGCGGCCGCCCGCCTATACGACGATCATTGCGCCGAACCTGTTTGAAGACCGCCATTTGACCGGGCCGCTGAGCGAGCGACGGCTTATTGACGATCCCAATCCGAAGTTCAATCCGAAAAAAAAGGAAGATCCGAAGAGTAACCCGAAGACGATCCAGGTCGATCCTAACCGGAATTTCCCGGGTGAGGTGAAGCCGGGCGTGGGTGGCGGGTCGGATGCGAAGACGGATGCTGAGGGGCGGGATATCTTCGATGAGAATCGGATTCTGATTTCGCTGGTGGAGCGGTTCCAGCCGCAGCGGGTGGCGAGTATTCATGCGCATTCTTCGAAGAATGTGCAGGGGGATGCGCCGGGAGTCTATGTGGATCCGCGGACGGACGCGGCAGGCAAGAAGGCGGATATCGGCATAGCTGAGGATATGGCGAAATTTGTCGCGAAGGGCTTGCCGGCTTCGACTGTGGCGAGCACGGACGCGACGGTGAATCCGCTGATTGGAAACTATGCGAAGTTCAACTCGGCGGACCTGAAGAAGCGAAAAGAGGAGTCGGATAAGGAGCAGGCCGACTTCGAGGCGGAACAGAAGAAGCACCCCGTCAAGGGCGCGAAGCCACCGGCGAAGAAGGGGCAGGAGACTGTGCCGGCGAGCGCACCGAATGTGTTGTATGACGCTTCTGCGCCGAAGGCGTCGAAGGGGACCAGTGCCGGGGGATGGTTTCCGGAGGACTCGCAGGTTCCGGGCGCGACGCCAGGGGTGCGGTCCGCAGTGGGAATCTACACGGTGGAGGTTCCGGAGTGGCGGGGCAAGGACGACTCGAAGAAACTGCCTCCGGTTGAGGATCTTGAGGCGCAGGCGCTGGAGGAGATATTGTTGGGTGCTCCGGCGAGGCCATGACGCGGATCTAGTTGTGGCCGCCCAGTTCTGGCGGGACGTAACTGAAGAGGCGAAGGCGCTCGCTTTCGCGCTCGATGGAGCGGGCGCGGGCGCGGAGAAGGTCGTGGACGGAGAGGTACCCGCAGAGCCGGCGGGTTTCGCGATCGAAGACAGGGAGAGAGGCGAGACCTTCGCTGGACATGATTTCGGCGGCGTTGCGGGCGGTGCCGTCGGCGTAGATGAAGTTGGCAGGCAATTCGGGTGGAACAGCGCCGTCTGCGCAGCACTCCATAAGATCGCGAATGATGACCAGTTCGAGGGGGTCGACACCGTACTCGCGAGAGAGGTGGTAACCACGGCGGCTTAGTTTTTCAGTGAGGATGGAGCGCGGCATGAGGAGTGATGTAGTGAGATAGGAAGCCACGCAAGCGATGGTGAGAGGCAGCAGCGCAGAGAGGCAATGAGTGACCTCGAGGCTGAAGAGGATTGCAGTGAGGGGGACGCCGAGTGAGCCTGAGAGCATGGCGGCCATGCCGAGAAGCGCCCATAGAGCCTGGGCATCCGGGGCGGCACCGGCGAAGTGGGCGGTGAGTGCTCCGGCAGCGCCGCCGATCATGAGGAGCGGTGCGAGAACGCCGCCGGATGTGCCGGAGCCGAGGGAGAAAGCCCACATGAGGGACTTGGCGATGAGGATGCCGATGATGAGTTGCATTGTGGCGCTGCCACTGAGCAGATCGGCGATGTTGTCGTAACCGACGCCAAGGCCACGGGGGAAGAAGAGGCCTCCGATGCCGATGCCGATGCCGCCGATGGCCGGCCACCACATCCAGTGAACGTGAAGATGTTCGAAGAGGTCTTCAAATGCGTACATCATGCGGCTGAGGAGAGCGGCGACGAGGCCCATGACTGCTCCGAAGGCGAGTGCTCCGGCGGCGAAGAGAAGAGATTCGCCGGAAGCGAGCCAGGGCATTTCGGGCATATGGAAGAGCGGACCTGCGCCAAGCCAGTGGACGCGGAGAATTCCGGCAGTGGCGCTGGCAATGGCTACCGGGACGAGGCTGCGCGGGCGCCATTCGAAGAGAAGAAGCTCAACGGCAAGGAGGATTGCGGCGACTGGCGTGGCGAAGGTGGCCGACATGCCTGCGGCTGCGCCGGCGACGAGCAGGGTGGTGCGCTCGGCGTCTGTCACGTGCATCCATTGGGCGACGAGGGAACCGAATGCGCCTCCGGTCATGATGATTGGGCCTTCGGCGCCGAACGGGCCGCCTGAGCCGATGGCGATGGCTGCCGAGAGAGGCTTGAGGAGCGCGATTTTAGGCTGGACTTTGGCGCGATGGAGAAGAATGGCCTCGATGGCTTCAGGGATGCCGTGGCCGCGAATCTTGTCGGAGCCGAAGCGCGCCATGAAGCCTACCAACAGGCCACCGAGGACGGGAATGAGGACCATCCAATAGCCGAGGCCGCTACCTGCGGGAGAGACCTGCTCCGCGCTCAGGCGATGGTAGTAGAACAGGTTGGTTGAAATGGCGATGAGGCGCAGAAGAATCACGGCGAGACCGGTGGCACAGACACCGATGCCGATGGCTACTCCTGAAAGCAGCCAGACACGATTGTCGACGGTGAAGTCGCGGAGGACGGAGGTTTCGGATTTCATTGGGAGACCTCACTGCGGCTGTTTTTGCGAACCCTCCGTAGTGCTTCGAGAAGGCGTGGACTCAGTTCTTCGAGTTCGCGGGCGTGCGCCTCGGAGAGCTTTTGCAGAGCGCGGGCGCCCGCGGCGGTGAGACGGAGGGCTACATAGCGGTGGTCGGGGGTGGTGTGGCGGCGCTGGACCAGGCCGGCTTCTTCGCAACGCTTGCTGAGCTCGACGACGCTGTTGTGGCGGAGGCCCAAGCGTTCAGCGACATAAGAGATGGTGGTTTCGACGTTGTCGGGGGCGCCGGCGATCTGGAGCATTAGCTGGTGCTGCTGCGGCTGAAGACCTGCTGCTGTGGCGGCCTGTTCACTGAAGTGCAGAAACTGACGCAGCGCGTAGCGGAACTCTGCGAGTGACTGGAGAGTCTGAAGGCTGGCTTGTTCGGTGTTGTTCACAGGAAATATTATATCGTATTACGATGTATTTGCTCAAACCTCGTGATTGATGAGCGGATGGGGTTGCGAATCTTGTTGACCTAAGTCTTGGGGTAGTCGAGACTTGACACATCTGCCTGCACCGATGAGGGAGTTGCCATGCGCAAGTTGCACTACTCTCCGCTCGCCATCGTCTTCGCTGCTTTAATCACGCCTTCAATTCAACCTCTGGCTCAAGCGCAGCACACGCCGTGCTGTGGGGCGATTACCCCTGCGGGTGAGCGGCTTGCTGCGCTGCTGGACGGGATGCATGTGGAATCGCTGTGGCTGGCGAATGAACATGTCAACTGGGAGACTGGGGAGCCTGACCGGGGCGCCGGATATGAAGGGCCGGGGCGGCACACCCATTGCAGTGCCTTTGCTGCGGCGGTTGCAAAGAAAGAAGGTGTGTACCTGCTTCATCCGCCGGAGCATGGGCAGTCGCTGCTGTCGAATGCGCAGGCCAAGTGGTTGCTGACTGCGGAGGGTAAGCAGGCTGGATGGCGGCCGGTGACGGATATGCACAAGGCGCAACATCTGGCCAATGAAGGCAATCTGGTTATTGTGATTTATGAGAACCCCAATCCGAAAGAGCCGGGACATATCGCGATCGTGCGGCCGTCGGAGAAATCAGCGCGGGCGCTCGAAGAGAACGGTCCGGAGACGATTCAGGCCGGTGAACACAATCACAACAAGACCAATGTTCGGATCGGATTTGAGAACCATCCGGGAGCGTTTCCGTCAGGGGTTCGCTATTACGTGCATTCGATGCAATAAGCGCGCCGGCTGCTGACAGATTTAGACGAGGGTGAGAATTTTATTTACTGCGGCGAGGACGTCTCCGAAGATCGAGATCTTTGTCGCGACTCCGGCGATCTTCTTCTTCAGGTCTTTAAGTCCGTCGTTGGTGGTGTTGATAGCTGTGAGCAACGCTTTGAACTGCGCAGTGTCCTGCTGGATAAGGTATTGATCGTCCGCGGAGATCAAGTCGCCGATACTGTCTTTCGTAGGATTTAGAGATTTCAGCAGATCAACGTCGGTCGTATTCTGGATGGCAGTCTCGAGCTTCTCATACAGCGCTTCATAGGCCGTCCTCTGATCTGCTGTTAGCGGGATCGACGGCGTTCCAGATCCAGGTGTCGATGTACTCAAGGCTGTTCTCCGTTCTGTTGTTGGTCTGCTCTCGCCCGTTTGGCCCGCTGCTGCCAGTTCTGCATTACTCGGGTAGAGAACTGTAATACTTGCCGAGGTTCTTGCCGGCAGCTTCCAGGTCGCCGATCTTGTTCTTCAGCGATTCGGGGTTGTTGCCCTGTGCCTCTGCCGCCAGTGCGTGATGCGTGAGGTCGAGGGTAAAGATCGCTTTCCGCAGCGCGATCAATTGCTCCTCTGCCTTGTGCTGCTCCCGGCCGAGCTCCGGCAGTTCGAGAATCTCATGCTGCCGTTCGGCAGAGCTCAGCTTGTTGGATGGATCTCGAATGAAGAGTGTGCGGCGATCGATGATGCTGTTGAAGTCCTTGGTTTCGATATCGCGCAGTTCGTCCACTTCTTTGATCATTAGTTTGCAGAGCGTGTCGACCTGCGGGTCCATGTCTTTGACCTTTTGCGGCAGGTCCTTCTGAATGACTCGGTTCACAAGGAATTGACCCAGTGCGTTTACCCCGGTGCTGATCGCGTTCTGAGTTCCTGTCGAAATTGCAAGGTCGGGCGTTGCGGATGTGGCCGTAGTTGATGTTGCTGGGGCCGGGAGGACCGTGTTGCCGAGATTGGCCAGGCCTGTGCCGAAGGAGGTCGAGGCCGCGTCAAGCTCGGGCGAGGAGGTTCCCTTGGTGATGTCCACCACTTGCGCGACGTACAGCTGGAATGCGGTGAGGACCTTGAGGCGGAGTTCGATATCGTCGTAGGTCAGAAGCGGATGGAGGACGCGCGGATTGTAGACGGGCTCCGTCTTATCGAAGTCCGCGATGGCGTCGTAGTCGGTTTTCTTCTCGTGGATTTCGTTTGCTGCCTGGTATGCAGCGGCAGCGCCCGTGACGACGGGAGCGGTTGCGGTGGAGAGCGCCGTTGCGTGCTTGGAAAGCTGCTGCGTGGCGCAACCTGACACGAACAGGCACGATGCTGCCGCGAAGGTGATGGCGATTCGTCGGCAGAGGATTGCGACGCCGGAGTCGTGCTTATCTTGCATTCCGGCATGGGAAATCAGAGCAGGCGGATTGTCAAGGCGCAATTTTGAGTAGGCCAGAACATTTCGTTTCCTGTTCTTTACGGTGTGTGGTACAAGGAGACGCTACCCTCCGGAGGATTCCATGCCTAAGCGAATTGCCTTTTGTTCTGACGGCACATGGCAGACGCCATTGAGCGACACGAATGTTTACCGAATTTTCAAGGCGATGCTGCAGTCGGCCGATCAGATTGCGTTCTACGACGACGGCGTGGGCGCGGATGCTACCGGGCTTGGCCGCATTATTGGGGGAGCAATAGGTGCAGGGCTGACCGAGAAGATCCTGAATGGCTATACGCGGATTGCGCATGTGTATGAGCCGGGGGATGAGATTTATCTCTTTGGTTTCAGCCGCGGAGCATATACGGTACGCAGTCTCGGCGGCATGATTGCGAATTGCGGGCTGCCTTCGGGTTCCTTTACTGACGATTGTGTGAAGCAGACTTTTGCGGCCTACCGCGACCCTGCGAATCGCAAAACTATCCTCGACGGCCTTGGGGCGTGCGGGCTGGCGGATGCGACGATTCGGATGATCGGGGTTTGGGATACGGTGGGGTCGCTGGGGATTCCCGCGTTGTTCGGGGGGATTGATGAGAAGCAGTATGGGTTTTTGGACCTTGGGCTGCATCCCGATGTGAAGAGTGGTTATCACTGCCTGGCGATTGATGAGGTTCGCGCGCAGTTTCCGGCGACGCTGTGGAAGGAGCCGGCGGCGCCGGGACAGACGATCGAGCAGGTTTGGTTTTCGGGCTGCCACAGCGATTGCGGCGGGGGAAATCCGATGGGCGGGCCGGTGGACGCTGGCACGAAGCTCTCGGATATCACACTGGGTTACATGATGCGGAAGGCTATCGCCGAGGGAATCACCTTCGATCCTGGGATGGTTGCGCAATTCACTCCGCTGCTACCGGTGAAGTATGCGCTGGATATGATTCGTGAGTCGTGGACTCCGGCAGCTGGGAAGCAGAATCTGAGACCGATCGATGCCAAGGCCAATGTGGGTAACAGCGTGGCAGTGCGGGTTCAATATGCTTTGACCTATACTCCGGGCGATCTGACGCTTACGGATGATTTACTGGCAGATAGCTATAACCAGATTCAGGTGGTGGACGAAAACGCACTTTAAGGTATTCGCTGAGTCCGTGGCGCCGCTTCGAGCATCGAAATGGAGCGGCGTTATCCGGTGACCTGGAAGCGCGCCGCTGCTAAGCCGTGGCCGGTTTTGGCGGGTCTGTGCCCGCGCTCTCTACTATCTATTCGGACTTAATCCAAGGAGAAAATTCATATGCCTTCCTCTGCTAAATCTTTTGCTGCGCAGCCACCCCAGTCTCGACCGGCGCATTCGGCTCCTTCCGCGACTTCACGCAGTCAAAGAAATTCTGCATGTGCGTAATCGTTCCATCGCGAAAGCTCTTCTCGCTCAGAATCGGATTCTGCTCATGCGGAACCCCCTCCCGATGCACCGTAAAGCCACCGCGATTGAGCTTCAGCGTAGCCTCAGTGCCGCGAAACTCGATCCCTCCATCATCAATCGATGAAGCCATCATCCCCTCATAGACCACATCAAATCCCTGCCCATCATGGCCCGGATACCGGAACGCCGCCTGAACCGTGTCCGGGCAATCCCACTCCGGAAAGACGTACTTGCCGCCCAGCATAAATGCCTGCGAAGGCTGATCCGACTGCATCGCCCACTGCACCACATCGATCCAGTGCGTAAACAGGTCAGTCATCGCGCCGCCGCCAAAATTCCAGTACCAGCGCCAGCGATAAAACTTATCCTCGCTGAAAGGCTGATCCGGAGCGCCGCCCAGCCACTGCTTCCAGTTAAGCTCATCCATCTTCAGCGCGGTCCGCGGCGACCCCGGAGCAGTGCTGCGCTGGTAATTTTGCCACCAGTAAGTGCGCACCTGCACCACCCGCCCAATACTCCCGCCCTGCACCAGCTCCACCGCACTGCGAAAATGCGTCCAGCTCCGCTGCTGCATTCCGCACTGCAAAATCTGCTTGCTCGAGCGCACAGCGTTTGTCAGCGTAGCGCCTTCCTCCAGCGTGTGCGTCACGGGCTTTTCAAGATATACATCCTTTCCCGCTGCCAGCGCGGCCACTGCCATGCGCACATGCCAGTGATCCGGCGAAGCAATGAATACAGCGTCAATATCCTTGTGATCCAGCACGCCGCGATAATCCGGGTGAACCGTTGCAGGCGTGCCCGGCAGGCTTGTCGAGCGCCGAACCACCGCTTCGCTTCGCTGCCCATAAGCGTCGCTCACAGCCACAATGTCGTTGGGACCAACGCGGTCAGCGCAGTCAAGAAGAGTGTCCATGCGCTGCCCGGCCCCAATCACTCCAATCCGGAGCTTGTCATTGGCTCCAAAAGCACGAGAAGAAGCCAGGGCGGTCAACGAACCTGCAACAAGAAAAGCACGGCGGCTAGGGTTGGACATAATTCTCCCGTCTGTTTATTGCTGCCGATCATTATCCACGGCAAGCCCCGCAATGGGAAGGCAAGATGGTAACTAAATAAGAAGCCCAGGTCTCGTTGGTGAGACCTGGGCACCCGCCATCGGGACGACTACTGTTTCAAGCTAGCCATATCGATCACAAATCGGTACTTCACATCGCTCTTCAGCAACCGCTCATACGCCTCGTTGATCTGCTGAATGCCGATCGTCTCAATGTCGCTCGTAATGTTGTGCTTTCCGCAGAAATCAAGCATCTCCTGTGTCTCAGCAATACCGCCAATCGCGGAGCCCGCAAAGCTCTTCCGGCCCATGATCAGCCCAAACGCCGAGACAGGCAGCGGCTGGTCAGGCGCGCCCACCAGCACAAGCGTCCCATCCACGCCGAGCAGATTGATGTACGCATTCACGTCATGATTGGCCGCGACGCAGTCCAGAATGAAGTCAAAGCTCCCCGTATGCTTCTGCATCTCATCCGCATTCTTCGATAGCACCACTTCATCGGCGCCAAGCCGCTTCGCATCTTCAGCCTTCCCCGGCGAAGTGGTAAACAGCACCGTGTGCGCACCAAGAGCATGAGCAAACTTCACGCCCATATGCCC
>Ga0206972_1181_pt1 | contig 9947 bp, 8 predicted proteins | sample Alteio_BWOrgHeat_86_FD_152925 | JGI IMG/M metagenome (GOLD analysis project Ga0206972, IMG submission 152925) | Enriched cells from forest soil in Barre Woods Harvard Forest LTER site, Petersham, Massachusetts, United States -... | ecosystem: Environmental > Terrestrial > Soil > Temperate forest > O...
CCCTTTTTCGCAGAAATAAGCCAGCATGCGGGGAGGAATTCCCGCCTCTCTGCCCTCTGCGGAGGAAAAAACTTCTTTCTTCAAAAGGGCTGTGAAAGCCTCTGAGTACTTTGATCTTATCATACCAAAAATGTAACAAAAAAACCCATTAAGCGTAAATGGGTTTTTTTGTTACATTTTCTATCTATATAATATCTTTAATATAAGGATCTTATATCAAAAAGTCATCGAGACTGCCAAAACATAGGCGAACTCCTTGAAGGTTCCGCTAAGATCATTTTTTGGATTATTCGACGCTCATTGCGCGAGGAAAGAGGAAAAGACGTCAGGTAAACACTCTAAGATATCGGATGCAGTCATGCAATACGAGGTCAACTCGGAAGCGGCGATCTCACCGGCAATACCGTGAATGCCTGCGCCTAAATAGGCAGCCTTGTGAGGATCGAGTCCTTGTGCGAGCAGACCAGCGATGACACCTGTCAATACATCACCTGATCCCGCGGTAGCCATGCCGGGATCACCGCGTGTCACAATGACAGGTGGTACATGAGGGTGAATGACTATCGTTGGAGCTCCTTTGAGCACAATCGTCACTTTTTTGTGTTCAGCATAAGCTTGAACATATTCAAGAGACACCTCTTTCCCTAGCAATTTTTTCATTTCTCCTCGATGAGGAGTTAAAATGCACGTGGCGGGACATTTCCATTTAGGATTGTTCGCGAGAACATAGAGGGCATCTGCATCGAGAACGCAAGGTAGATCGCAATGATCGATTAAACGCTTGATCGTTCGCTCCACATCTTTTGTTCGTCCCATTCCAGGTCCGATGATCATCGCCGTAGCGCGTTGTAATTCACTGTCAATGCGCTTGCAATTTTTACCATCCCATTCTTCTTTGATCAATTCATACGGAGCATGGGAAAGTTCAGTTGCCATGTTCTCAGGATGAAATAAACGCACCATCCCCGCTCCACTGCGCAAGGCTGCAAAGCTCGACAAGATAGCAGCACCTGGCATCGAGCGCGATCCAGCACAGGCGATGACGTAACCCGCTTCATATTTATGGCGTGAGCGTTTAATGGCAGGCAATAACTTGGCGATGTTTTCTGAGCGAAATAAATAGGCAGAGGCTTTGGCCATCTGTTGATACTGATGTCCCAACCCAAACGTCCCTTGAACTAATTCACCCACGTGATCCCATCCCTCATGGAGAAAAAAACCCAGTTTAGGAAGTTCTAAGAAAATGGTTTGTGTCGCATGGATAGCGCATGTTTCGACCCTACCGGTATTGCCATTTAAGCCCGATGGAATGTCAATGGCAAGAATGGGCAATCCTGATGCATTAGCTTGTTGAATCGCAAGAGCCATCATTCCATCTGCCTTTCCATGAAACCCAGTTCCTACAAGACCATCGACGATCACGCCTTGAAAATGGATGGGAGCATTTTCTTTGACAACATGGATCTCACCACCTGCTTTTTTGAAACGCTCGCACATCTGCTGACAAAGTGGACCATGTGTTGCCATCGAATAGACAGACCAAGCAATGACGTTAAATCCTTGAGCCAACAATTGAGCACCAGCAGCGTAAGCATCGCTAGCGTTGTTGCCTTTTCCCACTAATAAAGTCACAGTCTGATCGAGATCGTGCAAAGCTATGAAATCGGCAACACCTTCTGCAACCACTTCAGCTGCTTGTTCCATGAACTGCAATTCTGAAGCGCCCTCCTTATAGGCCATTGCTTCAATCCGCGACATCTCTTGCGCTGTGACAATTTTAAGCATTAGACCTCTTTCGAAATTAAAGACGAATTTAACAGAGCCACTCGCAAAGAAGCAACAGGCATCGAGACCTCTTCCTTGAGCAAGATCGCATAAATCACACTGAGAATTTCTTGTTTTACTTTCAAAAATTTCTCATAACGCGTCTGAAGTGTGTAGACATCGATCATGAGTTCCAGGGCATTTGAATTGAATGTCTCAAAGAAGACGAGGATTGGCAACTGCGCATCGATATCGGGATGGTCAGCAATTGCTGTCCGTAACTTTTCTGTTAAGCCGTCGAGTTTTGAAAAATCCGCATGGCTAATTCCAATGGTTTCTTGGATGCGTCGATGGGTCATACGAGAACTGTTGATGACAAGCGCACTCGTAAATGTCGCGTTAGGAAGATAAACAGGGCGTTTATCTTTATCGCGAATGCACGTCATGTACCATCCCATCTGTTCGACATGTCCTTCCAGATTGTGATGAGGAACTAAGATCAGATCCCCTTCCATGAACGGGCGATTGATATGGACCATGAGTCCACCGAAAAAATTGGCAATCATATCCTTAGAGGCAAAGGCAATCCCTGCCGCTCCAATTCCTCCGAATGCAATTAAAGGAGCGATATCCAATCCCCAAATTTGCAGCACGATCATGAGGGACAAAACGACAATTACCGCAGAAGAGATTTTTCCTACGACCTGCACAAAACCAGGGTCAACACTTCTCGGCTTTTCTCGATTGATCACAGCGTGCTGGAATTCCGTTTTCCACCGCAAGAAGACCCATGCCATGCATAACACGACACCCGAGCTGCGGAAAGCATTGAGGTATTCCTCAAAAAATGAGAATCCAAACCGGTTGCCGAGCACTTCCACGACCAACGTGATTCCCAACAGCCACAGTAAAATATGAAACGGGGTAGCGAAGATTTGGTCGATCCGATCTCTCCATCCAGGCTTGGAAGTTAAAGAGCGTTGGCGCACGATTTTAAGGATCTTCATGAAGAGAAAATTGACAGCAATTAAGACGAGAATCCCCATCAAAATCTCAAAAAACCATAGGCTTTCACTAAAGGGGAGATGTTCTGTTAGGTGATCCATAATGCTCTCCTAGATAAGAAAACCCCAGTTTATACCTCTCTTTATAAAATGCCCAGCTTTTTGTTAATATGGTAATTAACTGCAATTTAAAGACTTGTGTAATTTTAAAAAAAATTGATAAGTATAATTGATATAAAAAATTAAATAATAATTAAAAATATAATAATTACATATGATTAAAATCACAGAAAGTTATATAATTAGTGTTAAATTAAAGAGGTAGTATGGCGACACCAACAAATTTGCAATCTCAATATGAGGGCGTTCACGGGAAATATGAGGTCTTTCACGAGAAAGATCCTGGTACGTTTCCTCTTCCTGCATGTAGATCCTCGGAACGTACTGCTTCTCTGGCCCAGCGTACGACCAGTTGTTTTGATAGAGTCATCGTTTGGTTGATCTCGCTATTCTTGAAGATATTAGCTTGCTTTTGTAACGATCGCCCTTATAGCGATCTTGCTCAGGTAGAGGATTATAATCGTCGCCCCCTGGCAGATCTATCCGACTGATTTACACAAGGATAGGCGTTAACACGATGTGCGAGTTTCATTACGGAAATTACACATGAAAATTTAAAACGGACTAATGAAGCAGCCCTTTGTTTGCCTGCAAATTGACCATTTTTTTGCTTCTTTAGGTCGTCAGTTCTGTAATTTTTTTGGCCTTTTCCCAATTTTGGTTCGTCTGACAAATGCATACCTAGATTCATGGAGGCTTATTTCCTTTTTTACCACCCCCTTCTCTAGAGAACGCAGAGATCACGGCTGGCCCCGTAAAAAATAACGGCGAAGCCCTCTCTATCTCTGCGTTCTCTAGCGAAGGGGTGGTAAAAAAGAAGTCTTCCAATACAAGTTTCACAATTAATTTTTGGTTAGTACTTGTTGATCAAATTTAATGGTTTATGCCTTTCTTTATAAAACGCCTGTCTTTTTATTAATAATGCAACTAATTAGTTGCGCATTAATAACTTATGTAACTTGTGAAATATTAATTAACAATGTTAAATTAAATTAATTGATTTAAATTCTTTAAAAATAGTAAAATTAAGTTTTAATATGAGATAATTAACGTCAAGATAACAATTTAATTAACCAAGGAATAATACATGTCGTACACTTCAATCCCAGTCGGCTATTTTCGCCCTTTTCTAGATGATGTTAGTGGAAAACCAATTTATTCGCATGGGGGAGATGCTGGCGTTTGGGATCTTGACCATGCCCAAAAAATCAGAACATACACACATCTATCTAGCGTATGGAAGAGCAAAGGTTTTGGAAAAGTTCTTTTAGGGATCAGTTATATATTCATGTGCACATTCGTTTTGTGGATACCTGGCTATTTTCTTTACCAAAAGGCGTTCTCTATCATGAACGGTGACGAGTCTCAAAAAATGATGAAAGCTGCCAAAAAACAACTTGTAAAAGATTTGGATGAACGCATTGAGATTGTCTTTAAAGGAAAGATCTATGGCTGTAAAGGAGGCCGCCCAGAGAAAGAAGTAGAAAAATTACTCGTAGCATTGGGAGAAGCAGGATATTCAGATGTGCAATTATACACCTTATTAGTGAGCTGCTCTAAGGACTCTCTTGACGCGGGAAAAACAATTGCCGAAAGAACTATTTCATTTAGAGCATCCTCTTCTGCACCCTTATACCAACGTATTGATAGAATGGGTATTCCATTGTCCTTTAGTCGTACTGGTGGGTCAGAACAAGAACTATGTGCATATTCTCTTGCAGATGTGGATTTGTATAACGTAGTTACAATTGATGGAGAACCGAGCAATTGTAAAATTAGAACGTCATTTAGAAGAGCACTTGTTGTTCATGATGCTAGAGTTTGTGATACCTTGAAAACCAACGTCTGTGAAATACACGTTCCTTATACTTACCATATGAGCTCCCAAACTTATACTATAGAACCTGTTGCTTTAGATATTAACTTACGGCCAGTCCTTAGCCACCCCTCTCCAGCTTTACCAACAATAGACCCAGCGCGGAAAACAGCCGTAGACGAGGTGTCTTAACCGAAAAAACTCTTTCAGAGATCATTGAGTCTGCGAAGACAACAGAAGTTGAAGATTTGTAGATATAACAGCCTCTAATCAAACCTTGGTGTTTTCATCCGCCCTCTCGCTAGAAGCGGGCGGTGAGTTTTTCAAAATGAAAGCTATGAGCGAAGATTACTTGGAACAAGTGCTAGGGTTAAGTTCAACAAAAATCTCATGAAAATGTCATGAGATTTTTATGAGAGTGGTGGATCAAAAAGCCGCTCTCCAGTAACATGCATAGATTGCCATTCAAACAGGTGGGGAGCTATGCAGTTAACTCGGGAATCGATTTTTGTAGGTGCGGTCCGTTCTTTCTGCACATCATTTGCCGCTGTTTTAGGCGTCCTTATTGCGATCGTCCTCGTTTTTGTGGGATTGGTCATGTTCTCCACCCCGGATATTTACCCAAAGAAAAGTGAAATGACGATTGCCCCTGATGCCAATGGCAACCGGGATCTTCTCTCATCAGCTCCTGTCGTCTTGAGAATTGATATTCGAGGGGTGATTGGACAAGGAGATCTCACGGGTCCCAAATTTCAAAATGTCTTGCTCGATTCACAAGAAGGGCTGTTGGCCAACAAGCGGGTCAAAGCTGTGCTGCTGTACATTGATTCGCCTGGTGGAACTGTCACCGATTCTGATGCGATTTACAGTGCTCTCATGCGGTATAAGAAAAAATACGAAGTTCCCATCTATGCGTATGTCGATGGACTGTGCGCCTCTGGAGGGATGTACATCGCGTGTTCAGCGGATAAAATTTTTGCCACCACTTCAAGTGTGATTGGTTCAGTGGGTGTGGTGCTCGGTCCTGCTTTCAATGTAGCTCAGCTCATGGACCGTTATGGTGTGCAGGCGCGTACTTTCACTCAAGGAAAAGATAAGGATATGCTCAATCCGTTTAGACCTTGGCAAGCTGGTGAAGATGAGAGCATTCTGAGAATGATGTCGTATCTATATGATGACTTTGTCTCGATTGTGACGCAAGCTAGACCTCAGATGGATCGCACGAGGTTGATCAATGAATATGGAGCTCAAGTGTACGTCGCTTACGATGCGCAGCAGCGAGGTTATATCGATCAAGCTCAGAGTGATTATAGCACAGCAGTAACTGAGCTTGTTAAAGCCGCTAAATTAGAAGGGAATTCATACCAAGTGATGCAAATTGCTCCTCCCCGTTCCTTTTTTTCCGACCTTGCTCAAGAAAAAACATCCTTACTCAGTGGAAAAATCACCCATAAATTTCAGATCGGTCCTTACATGGATTCTGAATTCAGTGGTAAGTTTCTTTACCTTTATCAACCACTTTGTGATTAACCTGTTCACATGAAAAATCTGTATATTGTCGATGCGGTCAATTTTCTCTTCCGCGCCTATTATGCTATTGGTCCCATTACCAATCTTAAGGGAGAGTCGACTAATGCCTTGTACGGGTTTATTCGCTCTATTTTCAAGATTGTCAAAGATTTTTCTCCAGACTATATCGTTGCCGTGTTCGATGGCCCGGACAACAAAAAGTCGAGAACAGATTTGTATAGCGAGTACAAAAGTCATCGCACAGGAATGCCGGAAGATCTCTTCCCTCAGTTAGAAAAAGCGTTGGATTTTTGCAGGATCGCAGGTCTTCCTCATCTATGTGTTCCTGGAGTGGAAGCTGATGACACGATGGGTAGCATTGCTCGATGGGCAGAAAAACAGGGGCTAAATGTCTTCTTGTGTTCTAGCGACAAAGATCTCTGCCAGCTTGTGACGGATAAAGTTAAGGTGATCAACCCCCACAAAGATAATTTATTGATCGATCGACACAAAGTGAAAGAGCTCTTTGGGGTCACACCTGAGCAAATCATCGACTTGCTGGCTATGATGGGAGATGCTTCAGATAACATTCCGGGATTAGAGGGATTTGGACCCAAAACGGCTGCGAGTCTTCTCAGTGAATTTGGCACTCTAGAATACATCTTAGCGCATCCTGAAGTGGTGTCTGGCAAAAAACAGGAAACGATCATCAAGGGAAAAGAAGTGGCTTTGTTGAGCAAACAGCTAGCCACGATCCATTTGGGCGTAGAATTTCCCCAGGATCTCGATTTCTTCCAATTTAGAGAACCCACTATAGATGACGTGAGAGTGTTTTATCAAGAGATGCACTTCATGTCGCTGTTGAAAGAATTGGGGAGTGCAGAAGATTCACCTAAGCAGTCTCAGCAAATTGAACTTCCCACACAGTATCATCTCGTCGACGATCCTAACCAACTGATGGAGTTGATAGAAAAATTAAAACAACACCGAGAGATTTGCATCGATACCGAGACGACGAGTGTTAAGCCCATGCGAGCGCAAATCGTCGGGGTGGGTCTGGGGATTCAGCCGGGAGAAGCTTGGTACATTCCGATGAATGGAGCGATGGGAAAAGAACAAGCGCTCTCCCTGCTCAAACCATTATTGTTAAATGCACACTGTCGTTTCATCGGTCATAACATCAAATACGATATGCATGTGCTGTGCAATGAAGGGATACTTCTCTCTCATCTTGCCAGCGACACGATGGTGGCATCTTATGTGATTGCCTCACACATTCCTCGTCATAATCTCGACCAGCTTGCTCTTGAAAAATTCAACAAGGTCAAAATCGACATTAAAGAGCTCATTGGAAAAGGAAAAACTCAAGTTACGATGGATGAAGTTCCTGTAGATAAGGTGTGTGAATACTGTTGCGAAGATGTCGATTACACGTTGAGGCTGAAAGAGCTTTTTGATCGAGAGTTGCAAAAAGGTGAGTTGAAACATGTGTTCGAGCAGATCGAACTTCCTCTTATTCCGATTCTGATGCAGATGGAGCGAGAAGGGATTTATGTCGACACCGTATTGTTGCAAACCATGTCAAAAGAACTACAAAAGAATCTCTCAACGCTAGAGCATGAGATCTATGACTTGGCAGGCGAGCAGTTTAATATCAATTCTCCCAAAAAACTGAGCGTAATCCTCTTTGAAAAATTGGGGTTGAAGCCGCCTAAAAAAACGACAACGGGATATTCAACAGCAGCAGATGTTCTTGAATCGCTCAAGGCGGAATCTCCCATCGTTCAAAAACTTCTTGATTACCGCGGCTTAGAAAAACTGCGCTCAACTTATGTCGATGCTCTGCCTGAGCAAATTGAACCACGGACAGGACGGATTCACTGCACATTCAATCAGTCGGTAGCAGCAACAGGGCGTCTTTCCTGTCAGGATCCCAACTTACAGAACATTCCTGTGCGCACAGAAATGGGAAAAGCGATTCGCACTGCTTTCAAACCTCAGCTTCCCGCGTGGAGTTTTTTAGCGGGGGATTATTCTCAAATCGAGTTGCGACTCCTTGCGCATTTATCGGAAGATCCCGCTTTGATCCAGGCTTTTCGTGCAGGGGAAGATATCCACGCTTACACAGCCTCGTTAGTGTTTGATGTCGCGTTAAACAAGGTTACCTCTGAGATGCGCTACCAGGCCAAGACAGTGAACTTTGGCATCCTCTATGGACAAAGTCCTTTTGGACTTTCACAAGAGTTGGGGATCAGCTATCAAGAGGCAGTGAGCTTCATCAACACTTATTTTCAACGTTACCGTCATGTGAAAGATTATCTTGAATCGTGCAAAGAACAGGCGCGCCAAACGGGATTTGCGTTCACGCTCACGGGTCGCCAAAGACCGATACCTGACATGCATAGCAAGAACCCTATCTTGCGCTCCCAAGCAGAGCGCCTAGCGATTAATACCCCCTTGCAAGGCACTGCGGCCGATCTCATTAAAATGGCGATGATCCAAGTGGATACTCATCTGAAAAAGCATCCCCACCAAGGGAAAATGATTTTACAAATTCACGATGAGCTTCTTTTTGAAGTGCCTGATACCCAGACCCAGGTGCTAGGGGAACATGTCAAACGGCTGATGGAACAGGTGATGGAGCTCAAAGTTCCTCTTGTCGTCGATATTTCAATTGGAAAAAATTGGGGCGAATGCTAAAATTAAAGAAAATTGCAACAACAGGCGGGCTAGCAGCGGGTAAAACCACTGTCTGTCAGCTCTTTAAAGAGCTCGGTGCTTACGTCATTAGCGCTGATGAAATAGTCCATCAATTGTTATCTCCAGGTACAGATGTCGCTCAACAAGTGGTCAAACTGCTCGGATCAACTATCCTCAGCAACGGAGTGATCGATAGGAAAAAAGTCTCTGAACTCGTCTTTTCTCACCCTGAACAATTGCGCATGTTAGAGAAGATAGTTCATCCACGAGTGTTCGATGAGATAGATAGAAACTATGAGCAAGTCAAACGCGAAGGTCGCCATCCCTTATTTATTGCCGAAATCCCCCTTCTTTATGAGGCTGAGCGGGAAAAAAATTTTGATGCGGTGATCAGTGTGTATGCTGATCCGGAGCGATGCCAAGAGCGTTTCATGCAAGAACATACGGAGCGAGAATTTAAACAACGAATGTCTCGACAACTCGATCCACACATTAAATGCGCTACAGCGCACTACATGCTTTATAACAATGGTACAATAGAAGAACTCAGAGCGCAGGTACAAACGCTCTTTAACAATTTGTCAAATCAGGGAGTCTCATCTTAAATGACACATGAAGACACAATCCAAGACGTTCAAGAACCAGAACATGAAAAAACCACGGTTGAAGAAAAACCACAGCAGCAAGAACTGATAACTAAGATTTCCGATCTCCAGCGAATGAACGTTGAACAGCTCAACCACTTCGCTCGCAACATCGGGTTGAAGAATCTAGGCGCACTTGCTAAATCTCAGATCGTCTTTGAAATCGTTAAATACATATCCGAAAAACCTGGAGAAGTTCTCGTTGGTGAAGGTGTTCTTGAAATCCTTCCCGATAGTTTCGGTTTCCTCCGCTCGCCTTACTACAACTACCTCCCTTCCGCAGAAGACATCTACGTTTCTCCCGCGCAAATCCGCCGTTTTGATCTCAAAAAAGGGGATACAGTTTACGGCACCATTCGCTCACCCAAAGAAAAAGAAAAGTACTTTGCT
>Ga0206972_1182_pt1 | contig 9891 bp, 12 predicted proteins | sample Alteio_BWOrgHeat_86_FD_152925 | JGI IMG/M metagenome (GOLD analysis project Ga0206972, IMG submission 152925) | Enriched cells from forest soil in Barre Woods Harvard Forest LTER site, Petersham, Massachusetts, United States -... | ecosystem: Environmental > Terrestrial > Soil > Temperate forest > O...
ACTCAAAATACCGTGGCCGTATCCATTGAGGGGCAAACCACGCCCCACTCTTTTTCCGTGCATGATCTGAACATTCACAGGGCCGAAGTGCTGGTTAACACGGATGACAAATGGCTGAGAATGCTGCTGGTTTTACCGGAGCTCTTGCTGATGGCACTGATGTCTTTCGGCTTCTGGCAATTGGGTGAGTTTATATATTCGAACAACCGGAAAGATCATTTTGTGCAGGCAAATACCCGGAGATTGTATCGCATTGCGGCAGCGCTGGGCATCTATGCGATTGCTGTATTCCTGCTGGAGTTCATATTCCCCGCCTGGAAAATAAATGTTGCGCTCCAAAGTGGCGGTGCGGTGCAGGTACCCTTGTTCAGTAGCTATGCAACAGCAGGGTATTCTTTCTGGCCGCCCATCATTGCATTGTCAGTGGTGCTCGCACTGGCCGGTGCCTTCAAAACAGGCAGCCAGTTACAGGAAGAACAATCGCTGACCGTATAACCTCAACCCAAACGAACAACGTTTATGAAAAAGATCATTCACTGGATAAATAAATGGATGGCGTGGATCATCTCCACGATTATAGTGCTGCTGTTAGTGCGAATGATTGTTAGTCTCCGGTATAACAATCCCACTATTGATATAGTGCGCGCCGATGAGCCGCACCATTCGCCCGAATTTGATATTCAACCTGACCCTGACAGCGCAGTGCTGCAGCTGCTGTACGACACCATTTCCTATCGCAGATATGCTGCGAAACGAGACAGTATCAATTGGATGACACAATCTGCGATGACGAACTTCCTCGGAGGGGCCCAAGATGGCGTTTTTGGCACCGCAGAGGCCGATGAATGCGATACCTGTGACATTTTATATCCCGCCTATCTGCATGGAGAGCCTTTGACGAGAAAAAAATATTTTATACAGCTTCCGGGCAGATACCTAATTACCCAGGATACCTTTTTGCAGCATCACTACACCTACTTATATCATCCAATATTCTACTCCCGCCGGGGAAAAGTATATAAGAAATATATACAGATGGATAGCCTGACACATCACCAGCAAATGTTCGGGAAGCGGCTGGAACAATGGAACGAATACCATGGTCACTGGACATCGAAAGAAATACACTACAGGGTAGCACAATTGGGGCTGTATTACGGACCCGAAAGCCGGACCATCCTGGTGGAGACATCCAAACGTATTTATTGGATCAGAACTGTTTTGTATTACATCGAGTTTTTTGTGTCGGCGTTGTTGGTATTTCGATATGTGCTGATCGGTTTCTTTAGTATTTTGGTAAGGTTGGCTCGCGGACAGGCATTTTCGCCGCGCACTTACCGGGAGTTATTGTATATGTCGCTGGTGATCCTGGCGTTCCCGGTATTGGATATCGTACCAACACTGGTAACACATCTCATTTACGGGTACACCTTTACAGGCGATATGGAACTTGATCTGGACTGGAGTAGTGACCTGAAATTCCTTATCGCCGCCGTTGCCATTTTTCTCATTGCCAATGCATTCAAAAAAGGATACCGCCTCCAGCAGGAACACGAACTAACCGTATAACCATGCCCATTGTCGTAAACCTGGATATCATGCTGGCCCGCCGGAAGATGAGCCTCACCGAGCTCAGCGAGCGGGTTGGCATCACCATCGCCAACATGAGCATCCTCAAAAGCGGGAAAGCCAAGGCCATCCGTTTCTCCACGCTCGAAGAGATCTGCCGGGTGCTCGACTGCCAGCCGGGTGACATACTCGAATACATGTCCGAAGAAGAATACAAAAAACTGATCCGGGCATAAATCCATCTGTACCAACTACATCCGCTCATCCGCCATAAGATGGCCTTAAATTTGTCATACCCTATAACACGGCAGAATTTTGTGGTTTTTTAAACCACCCCCCGCCGCTATTTGTCGTATGTATATTAACAAAAGATTGCACCCAGCCCCTGGAATAATGTTTATATTCAACAAAAGAATTATATAATCACTCAAACCCCTTAAGATGGACGACAAAAAAAAGTACAAGATCCTGTTGTGCGAAGACGACACCAACCTGGGTATGGTACTGAAGAACTACCTGGAACTCAACGACTATGAAGTGGTTTTGGAACGTGATGGGAGACTGGGAATGGCCGCTTTCCAGCGTGAAAAATTCGATATCTGCCTGCTGGATGTCATGATGCCCAATGTAGACGGATTTACCCTGGCCGAAGAAATACGCGATATAGACCCCGACATACCCCTGTTCTTCCTCAGCGCCAAAACGATGAAGGAAGACATTATCCAGGGATATAAACTGGGTGCCGACGATTATATCACCAAGCCGTTCGACAGCGAGGTGCTCCTGCTGAAGATCAGGGCCATCCTCAAACGCAATGAAGAGGAGAACCGCATCAATGACAACGTGGAATTCGACATGGGGGGCTATCATTTCAATCCCCGCCTGCGCGAACTGAGCCACGACGGCAAAACGCAGACGCTCTCCCCCAAAGAGAACGACCTGCTGAAAATGCTGGCCGAACACAAGAACGACCTGCTCCCCCGCGAAAGGGCCCTCAAAAAGATCTGGGGCAGCGATACCTATTTCAATGGCCGCAGCATGGATGTTTACATCGCCAAACTCCGAAAATACCTGAAAGACGATACCAATATCGAGATCGTGAACATACACGGGAACGGTTTCCGCCTGGTATCTCCCTGAGACGGTTTTGTGGATAAACAGAACCCGCGCGGACGCGGTATCTTTCTACATTTGACGCATCAAAAGATACGCGGGAAATGAAGTATACACAGACCACATTACACAAGCTGGAAGACATACTGGGGCAGTCAGACTATACGATCCGCTATGAGCGCGGCACCTTTCAAAGCGGCTGGTGCCTGCTCGAAGCAAGAAGGATCGTGGTGCTCAACAAGTTCCTGGATGCCGAGGGGCGCATCAATACGCTCGTGGATATCATTCCGCAGCTGGATATCGCATTCGACAAGCTGACCCACGAGAGTCAGAACCTCTATGAAGAAGTGATGGGCCGGCTGGCCGGGCAATAATTTCATTCCTTTTTGTTGCGTATTTTCCCGAACCGCATCATGGAGCATCCCGTGCAAATAACATTTTTGGGTACCGGCACCAGCAGCGGCGTACCCATGATCGCCTGCGACTGCTCCGTTTGCAGCTCTCCCGACCCGCACGACAAACGCCTGCGCAGCAGTATACTGATCCGCTCTGCCACCACTACGCTGGTGATCGATACCACACCCGATTTCCGCTACCAGATGCTTCGCGAAAACAATAAACAGCTGGATGCCGTGCTGTTTACCCATCCCCATAAAGACCATGTGGCCGGGCTGGATGATATCCGCGCGTACAATTTTTTTCAGCAGAAGCCCATGGAAGTATATGCCAATGCTATGACCATCGCCGCGCTCAAAAGAGAATTCCAGTATGCATTTGAAGAAGTGAAATATGCGGGCGTTCCCGAGATCCATCTGCACGAGATCGATGAAACACCCTTCACGATCGGGGATATACCCGTGATTCCCGTGCCGGTATGGCACGCGAGGATGCGCGTATTCGGCTACCGGATCGGCAGTTTTTCCTACATCACCGACGCCAATAAAATAGACGAAGAACAGAAGGAAAAGATCCGCGGCTCTTCGGTATTGGTGCTGAACGCGCTCCGGAAAGAAAAACATATTGCGCATTTTACGCTCGACGAGGCCATAGATTTGGCCAATGAACTGGAAGTGCCGCAGGTATATCTCACGCACATCAGTCACCAGTTGGGCAGGCATGGCGATGTTTCCGCGCTGCTGCCCCCGCATATACAGCTGGCCCATGACGGGCTTACCCTCACCGCGCATATATAAACCTTCATTTCACATGTAAAAAATGTGAATATGAAAAGAATGCTCCGCGACTATTTTATCTTCTCGCGCAGGGAAAGAACCGCGCTCATGATCGTGCTCGGCCTGCTACTGGCCTTGCTCGTGGCGCCTTATTTTTTTGAAGTGAATGAACCGGAGCCGGTCGTTGGTAAGGAGATCGATTCACTCGTGCAGGCATGGCAGCAGCCAGCCGACAGCTTGCGGGAAACTGGCGGTACAAAAGATCATTTTGCGGGCGCTGCGCGAAAGGAACTCCATCCTTTCCCCTTTGATCCCAATACACTGGATGCGGATGGATGGCGCCGGTTGGGACTGGAAGAAAAAACGGTGCAGACCATCCTTCACTATCGCGATAAGGGCGGAACGTTCCGGTCGCCGGAAGACCTCCGCAGGATATGGGGCATATCCCCCGCGGATGCCGACCTCCTCGTTCCTTTTGCGCACACCGCGATGGCCAGTACTTACGCACCGCGCTACCCCATCGCGCAGCCAGAAAAAAAATTATCACCCGGCGCGACCGTCGATATCAATACCGCAACGGTGGAGCAACTGCAGCGTATCCCGGGCATGGACCGCTCCATGCCATACCGGATCGTAAAATACCGGGATAAGCTCGGCGGTTTTCAAACGAGGGAGCAGGTGAAGGAAACCTATGGCATGAGCGATTCGATATTCAGTGCCATACTTCCTTATTTTTCTTTGTCGCCACCCGCGATCAGGAAGATCAATATCAATATTGCAACAGAGCAGGAGATGGCGCGGCAACCTTATTTATCCGTCGGCATTGCCCGCGCCATAACGATCTACCGCGACCAGCACGGTCCCTATCATTCGGTCAGCGAGCTGCGGAGAATTGTCTTTATTACAGAAGAGATGTACAGGAAGATGGAGGGGTATTTGGTAGTAGAATAGTATGATTGTATGAGTTGCCTTGTTTATTTGTTAATTGCATAGCATAGGGCTGGCACTGTCGGCGGCCTATATTATATTTGAGCGGTTTTTTTAGAGGATCGTGGCGGGAAGTGTGATTGGATAAATGGACCTCCTGAATAAGAAATAGAAGTACTCAAGGAATAATTTACTTATGACAAAAAGAACATTAGCGGTCGCGGGCTTTCTTGTTGTCGTTTTTGCACTTGTTTTTTCAGGCTGTACAAAGGACGGTCCCCCGCTGCCTCCATATCCCGATTGGAAAATCATTAATATAGGGAGGCAATGGGTTGTATTAGATATGTCATTCAAAGACAGGGATACGGGTTATATTCTTGCAGATTTTGTCAGCAACGACACCACCGTGGGTTTTCGGAGAGGCCTGCTGAAAACCACCGATGGCGGTGAAACCTGGCAGGGAGATACGACGCTTACACCGCTGTCGATATCGACCGGTATTTTTGCCGAGGGCAACAAGGTCTACGTCTCAGGATTTGGCGATATACTCAGAAATAACAATGTCAAACCGGGGTATTCTTCCTATGTTTCGACCGATGCGGGGCATTCCTGGTCTCATATTGACACGGTATTTAAATTCAACAGCAGAAGCTTTTGCGCTGTAAATGACAGTGAGAACGTGGCCGTATTCCCGGTGATAGGAAAATCATTTCATGGACGAGACAGCTTGCAACCGGTATACACCGGTCTTCCGCAAAGCTTCAGTTTTGTGCAATTTCCTGATTCTCAAACAGGGTATGCTGCCGGTGGCTCTGCGGGTAATGGGGCCAGTGTTTCGAGCTTTGCAAAATCTACCGATGGAGGGAATCACTGGCAGCCGGTCACCACCAGTTTTGGCAATGTTTTGTCGATCCATTTCCTGGATGCCAATATAGGTTACATCGTTTCAGAAGAAGAGCAGGGTTCCAGGCTCATGATCACCAACCGCGACGAGAAATTATATAAAACGGTCAATGGCGGCCAGAGCTGGCAACTGGTCAGTCAGAATATTTTGTCCGACTACGGCACTATTGTGCCAGGTCTTCATTTTACAAGCGCGACTTCAGGATATATGGCTACGTCATACACCATCTATATCACAAACGATGGTGGAAGAACCTGGCAAAAAAGTTTTGCCAGCCCGCTGATAGGCGGCAGCTCCTCGATTTCGGGCCTGTACTTTCTTCCACAGAATGCCGGCGCATTCGCGTACGGCGGGTTTGGCATTCTGATCAAAAAAGTGAAGTAATGCCCGCAGGCGGATAGGCTACACCCCACTCACCACTGCACCCTTGTTTATTTTCTGCACCAACCCCTGCAACACTTTTCCCGGGCCGCATTCCGTAAAGTCGGAGGCGCCATCTGCCACCATCGCCTGTATGGTCTGCGTCCAGCGAACAGGACCCGTCAGCTGCGCCATCAGGTTCTCGCGGATATCCACGGGGTCGGTGACCGCGCGGGCCACCACATTCTGGTATACCGGGCATTTGGGCTTGTTGAATACCGTGGCCGCGATCGCGGCGGCCAGTTCTTCCCGGGCAGGCTCCATAAAAGGTGAGTGAAAGGCGCCGCCCACAGGTAGTACCAATGCACGTTTCGCGCCTGCATCCTTCATGCGCGTGCAGGCCAGTTCAATCCCCTTCAGCGAACCGCTGATCACCAGCTGGCCGGGACAATTATAGTTGGCGGGTACCACTATTTCGAATGATTCGTCTTCCACCGCGGAGCAGATATGCTCCACTTTGGTATCGTCCAGCCCAAGGATCGCCGCCATCGTAGAAGGCTTTGCCTCACAGGCTTTCTGCATGGCCTCTGCACGGATGCGCACCAGCCGCAGGGCATCTTCAAACGGCAATACACCGTTGGCTACCAGCGCCGAAAATTCTCCCAGCGAATGACCCGCCACCATATCGGGCGTAGCGCCCAGTTTTTTAAAAGCGGCTACCGAATGAATAAAGATCGCGGGCTGCGTGACCCTGGTCTGTTTCAATTCCTCATCCGTTCCGTGGAACATCACATCGCTGATGCGGAAGCCCATGATGCTGTTGGCCTGCTCGAATAGTTCCTTTGCGGCAGCATCGCTTTCATACAGCGGCAGGCCCATGCCGGAGAACTGTGACCCCTGGCCCGGAAAAATATATGCGTGTTTCATATCGTTCAATTATGGGAGTAAAAAAATCATCCGGCATCAATCCAGCCGGGCGCTCAGCAGTTTTAAGAATTCACTGCGTGTGGCATCCTTTAAAAATTCACCATCGAATGCAGAAGTGGTGGTAACGGAATTCTGTTTCTGCACACCGCGCATCATCATACATAAATGTTTGGCCTCAATCACTACGGCCACGCCTACGGGGTTCAGCGCATTCTTGATGGCCTCCAGTATCTGCGTGGTGAGCCTTTCCTGCACCTGCAGCCGGCGGGAATACACATCCACCACCCGCGCCAGTTTACTGAGTCCGGTGATCCATCCATTGGGAATATAGGCGATGTGCGCCTTGCCGAAAAATGGCAGCATATGGTGCTCGCACATCGAATACAGTTCTATGTCCTTCACAATGATCATCTCGCTCACATTCTCATGGAACTTGGCCGAGTTGATGATTGCCTCCGCATCCTGGTGGTAGCCCTGCGTGAGGTACTGCATGGCCTTCGCAAGACGCTCCGGCGTTTTCTGCAACCCTTCGCGGTCAGGATTTTCCCCGAGCGATGAAATAATATCCCGGTAACTGCCCGAAAGCCGCTCTATCGATGCATCATCGTAATGTTCCGTTTTAGAATATGCCATGGTAATGGTTTATACAGGGTATTCCACAAAATTTCTTTCAGTTTCATAGAGCCGCACCAGCAGGTCCAGCTTCGTATCCAGGTGAGGGCGCAACAGCCCATAGATCACGATCGCGATGTTTTCCGCCGTGGGGTTCAGGTGGGCAAACTCCGCCGTATCGAGGTTCAGGTTCTTGTGATCGAAACGGGACAGCACTTCTTTCTTGATCAGGCCGCTCAATTGCTTGGTATCGATCACATATCCCGTGGCCGGATCGGGTTCGCCGGTGATCCTCACCACGAGTTCATAATTGTGCCCGTGAAAATGCGGATTGTTGCAGAGGCCGAACACAGAATCGTTTTTCTGATCATCCCAGGCGGGATTGTACAGCCGGTGCGCCGCATTAAAATGTTCTTTTCTGAAAACGGCAACTTTATTCATCCGGGCAAAGGTAGGGTGCTTTTAAAGCCGATCCGGCTGGCAGGACATTTTGTCGCAAATGATCTCTCGCACAATATTTGAAACCCAAATGACCTACCTTCAATCTAATAAACAGCCAGATGGATACCGGAAAAGAATTTGAGAAATACGCCGTTAAACACCAGGGCATCAGCAGCGCCCGTTTGCATAGCTACCAGACCCATTTCAGCCCCACGAACTTTACCCCCTATATCATCGAGGAACGTTCGCTGAACGTGGCCCAGATGGACGTATTCAGCCGCCTGATGATGGACCGCATCATCTTCCTGGGCCAGGGCATCGATGACTATGTGGCCAATATCGTTACCGCGCAACTGCTGTTCCTGGAAAGTACCGACCGCACCCGCGACATTCAGATGTATATCAACAGTCCCGGCGGCAGCATCTATGCCGGCCTGGGGATTTATGATACCATGCAGTTCATAGGCCCGGATGTGAGCACCATCTGCACCGGCATCGCTGCCAGTATGGGAGCCGTATTGCTCTGTGCCGGGGTGAAGGGGAAAAGAACGGCGCTCAGGCACAGCCGCATCATGCTGCACCAGCCCAGCGGCGCCATCGGCGGGCAGGCCACCGATATCGAGATCACCGCGCGCGAGATCAAGAAGATCAAGGGTGAACTGTACGATGTGATCGCCCACCACAGCGGCCAGCCCTACGATCGCGTGCACAAAGACTGCGAGCGCGATTTCTGGATGACCGCCATCGATGCCAAAGAGTATGGCCTGGTAGACGAGGTACTGCTTACCAATCCCAAAAAAGAGAAAAAAGAATCATTGCTGTAACGGTGAATGCCCCTTCCGTTGAACAAAGGCCGACAGGCCCCTAAAAACAATATCATGATACCTGCTGAATATACAAAGCTCGCTTATGCCACCCCCAACTGGCTGGCAAAGGAAGACGATGAAGAAACCCCGAAAGATGAAAAGGCCGAGCCGGTAGGCCCGGGCATGCTCAAAAAAATGGAAAAACTGTTCTTTGAAAAAAGGGCGGTATACCTCTGGGGCGTTGTAGATGATAAAAGCGCGAAGGACGTGGTGTCCAAATTGCTGCTGCTCGAAGCCGACCAGCCCGGCAAAGAGATCAAATTTTATATCAATAGTCCGGGTGGCGTCGTCACCAGCGGGCTGGTCATGTACGATACCATCCGCATGATAGAATCGCCGGTGAGCACCATCTGTATGGGACTGGCGGCGAGCATGGGATCCATCCTGCTCAGTGCCGGAACCAAAGGGAAAAGGTTCATATACCCGCACGGGGAAGTAATGATACACCAGCCCAGCATCGGCGGGTATTTCCAGGCGGTTTCGGCCGACATCGAGATCCAGGCCACCCAGATGCAGCGCACCAAGGAAATCAGCGCGAAGATACTGGCCGATAACTGCGGGCAGACCTATGAAAAGATCATGCAGGACTTCGACCGCGATTATTGGATGAATGCCGATGAGGCCGTAGGCTACGGCATCGTGGACAGCGTGATGAAAAAATTGTAGCCACTCCCGGTATCTATTCCATTCATTATCAACATTTTCAGTACCATTTCACCTGCCTTTAACGCCGGTGGAACGGCACTCCCGAAAGAAAATCTTACCTTCGGGTAACGAAATTGCCTGCCTTGTGCGGGCAATTCGAAAAATCCATCCATGCCTAAGCAAACGCACCTGCATTGTTCATTCTGTGGCCGCAGCCGTGATGAGGTAAAAATACTCATTGCCGGCCAGGAGGGCCATATCTGCGAGAACTGCGTAGACCATGCCCAGGAGATCATTGCGCAGGAGCTGAATATACGGATGGAGGCCAATGGCATTGGCGCCAATACGGCCACTT
>Ga0206972_1023_pt1 | contig 9869 bp, 9 predicted proteins | sample Alteio_BWOrgHeat_86_FD_152925 | JGI IMG/M metagenome (GOLD analysis project Ga0206972, IMG submission 152925) | Enriched cells from forest soil in Barre Woods Harvard Forest LTER site, Petersham, Massachusetts, United States -... | ecosystem: Environmental > Terrestrial > Soil > Temperate forest > O...
AGCTTAGATTAAGTGAGCTTAAGAGTGTGAGTTTTGATAAATGGGCAAGGCCAGCATCTGTGATCTTATAGCACCAGCTTAGATTAAGTGAGCTTAAGAGTGTGAGAGTTTCTAGATGGGCAAGGTCAGCATCTGTGATGTTATCGCACCAGCTTAGATCAAGTGAACTTAAGAGTATGAGTTTTGATAAATGGGCAAGGCCAGCGGCTGTGATCTTATCGCACCTTTTTAGATTAAGGGAACTTAAGAGTGTGAGCGTTGCTAGATGGGCAAGGCCAGCATCTGTGATGTTATCGCGCCCACTTAGATCAAGTGAGCTTAAGAGTGTGAGTTTTGATAGATGAGCAAGGCCAGCATCTGTGGTGTTTTTGCACCCTCTTAGATCAAGTGAGCTTAAGCGTGTGAGAGTTACTAGATGGGCAAGGCCAGCATCTGTGATTTTAGAGCATCTTAGATTAAGTGAGCTTAAGAGTGTGAGTTTTGATAGATGGGCAAGACCAGCATCTGTGATGTCTCTGCACCCGCTTAGATTAAGTGAGCTTAAGAGTGTGAGAGTTACTAGATGGGCAAGGCCAGCATCTGTGATTTTAGAGCACCATCTTAGATTAAGTGATCCTAGAGATGTGAGAGTTACTAGATGGGCAAGGCCAGCATCTGTAATGTTCTTGCAGTTAGATAGATTGATAGAGGTAATGCGAGTACCACTTGCTTTATCAAGAATGGTTTTAAGATCGCTATCTGATAAATTGGGCAGTCCAGAAAGATCTAGACAGCAGTCGTTGACGAGAGATAGGTTACGCCAAGCTTGGCATACTTGACGGACGTGAATTATTTGTTGAGCAGGAAGGAAGTTTAATATACGTCCGAAAACGGCACTAGGGATAGCGTTTATGCCAGTCATTGCGTATTTAGGTGTAGAGGCAAGCACAGGCTCTGGCTGCGCTGTCGTTTGTAAAGTTAAAGGAGCTAGGCCGGATAATGACATTGGTAAATCTCCTGATTGTGATTAGGTTTAGCTATACTACACCCGCTTAGGTTGTGCGAATTTTGACTGACTACGACTTCCAAATCAATCTTCCTCGTCAGCCTTCCCTAAGAGGAATGGTCTTCCTTGTTCGGACCGCTACGCTTCGATATAGATGGGCAACGCCAGCATCTGTGATCTTATAGCACCCCCTTAGATTAAGTGAGCTTAAGAGTGTGAGAGTTTCTAGATGGACAAGGCCAGCATCTGTGATGTTTGCGCACCCGCTTAGATCAAGTGAGCTTAAGAGTGTGAGTTTTGATAGATGGCCAAGACCAGCGCTTTTGATGTTTTTGCACTCGCCTAGAGCAAGTGAGCTTAAGAGTGTGAGTTTTGATAGATGGGCAAGGCCAGCATCTGTGATTTTTGTGCACCAGCTTAGATCAAGTGAGCTTAAGAGTGTGAGAGTTAGTAGATGGGCAAGGCCAGCATCTGTGATGTTATAGCACCAGCTTAGATCAAGTGAGCTTAAGAGTGTGAGAGTTGCTAGATGGGCAAGGCCAGCATCTGTGATGTTTATGCGCCCTCTTAGATCAAGTGAGCTTAAGAGTGTGAGAGTTACTAGATGGGAAAGGCCAGCATCAGTGATGTTTCTGCCCCAGCTTAGATCAAGTGAGCTTAAGAGTGTGAGAGTTACTAGATGGGCAAGACCAGCATCTGTGATGTTATAGCACCGGCTTAGATCAAGTGAGCTTAAGAGTGTGAGAGGTGCTAGATATGCAAGGCCTGTATCTGTGATGTTATAGCACTTGCTTAGATTAAGTGAGCTTAAGAGTGTGAGAGGTACTAGATGGGCAAGGCCTGCATCTGTGATGTTATAGCACTCGCTTAGATCAAGTGAGCTTAACAGTGTGAGTTTTGATAGATGAGCAATGCCAGCATCTGTGATGTTATAGCACTCGCTTAGATCAAGTGAGCTTAACAGTGTGAGTTTTGATAGATGGGCAAGGCCAGCATCTGTGATGTTCTTGCAGTTAGATAGATTGATAGAGGTAATGCGAGTACCACTTGCTTTATCAAGAATGATTTTAAGATCGCTACCTGATAAATTAGGCAGTCCAGAAAGATCTAGATAGCCGTCGTTGACGAGAGATAGGTTACGCCAAGCTTTGCATACTTGACGGACGTGAGTTATTTGTTGAGCAGGAAGGAAGCTTAATATACGTCCGATAACGGCACTAGGGATAGCTTTTATGTCAGTCGTTGCGTGTTTAGGTGTAGAGGCAAGCACAGGTGCTGGCTGCGCTGTTGCTTGTAGAGTTAAAGGAACTAAGCCGGATAATGCCATTGTCTATTAAAGGATCTTGAGAGGGACAAATTCCAAGTAATCACACGAAGTGAACACGTAGTCAACCCCTCGAGCTTTGCCAAAGGGCAAAGACCTTTTTCTAATGCTATGTAAATGACCAAAAACGCAGATATCGATTTTATACTCTTCCAAAATAGCGGATGCTCTAGAAGGAAGAAGGTCTGCTCCAATAGGGGGATAATGTGTTAAGGCGATGCGCAGCGAGGCAGACTTATCTATTTGGTTTAAGCTTAACCTTAGTCTTTCTAGCTCTCGCAGAAAAATCTTTTCCCCGTTCTCTTTTTCATTAATCAACTCTTCCGAGTTTTTGACAGCAGCCAGAGGATTTTCTCTAAATTCAATGAAGGAATTGAATGTGTATTCTGGTGTGTCCCATAATCGGCTCCCACCGAGGGCAATGGTTCCCTTTGTGGATTCCCAGGTGAGGGCATTGTTATGGATAAATTGAATGGATGGAGGCATAACTTTGGCCAGTTTACTAGCAGATGTCCACCAGAGATCGTGATTGCCGCGCAGGATGATTTTTTTTCCAGGAAGTGCATCGATCCAGCGCAGGTCGACTAGTGCATCCTCCATCTTCATGGCCCACGAGATATCACCTGGTATCAGCACGAGATCATCTGAAGAAACTCGTTCTTTCCAATGCGTTTCAATCTTCTTAGCGTAGTTTTCCCAATCTTTTCCAAAGGCTTCCATTGTTTTAGATGGTACGCCAAAGGCTAAGTGTGGATCTGAAAGTGCCCAAATAGACATAATATTCCTATATATGCTGATCCAAGCTGAATCTGAGAATTTTAAACAGCAAATTTAATCGTGTTGAGTCGAATACGTTGAAATTGTCAGTAATTTTTGATGTTAATTCACTTGTTATTTTTGGTATGTCTTCAAAAAATTAGATTCTTAATCCTAATCGGTTTTTTTGCTTTTTTCAACGATTTTTTATATTCAGCTCAGGGCGGTATATGCTAGCTCGAGAGGCAACCAGGCTAACCTCTTATAAACCTCTTTTGCTCTATTAAGAAGCAAAAGCTAATGGTAAACCTTGAAGGGCGGCTCGTGCCAATCACCAGCTGACTAACTGAGTCTGCGTTTACAGAACAAAACCATCGGGCAACTTGGTGCCTGAGGTCACGATGATGATCCCTTCTCGTATATAAACGCCATTTCCATCATACGTTTGTAGTCCCTCTTTATTCAACAAATGCACGTGGTTCCCAATGTGGGCATGCTCATCGATGATTGCTTTTTCGATGCGACAATGCTCACCGATGATAAGTTCGTCTGGTAAAGGGGGATTCTGGTGTTGAGGAGGTTCATAAAAAAGATTGCCTAAGATGATCGAATGATGAATCACGGTTCCTTGTTTGACGTGGACGCGTACTCCAATCACACTGCCAATGATCTCTTCTGCTTCGATGATCGCACCTTGGCTGATGATCGAATTGTGGACAGCTGTTTTTTTGATCAAAGGACTCGGTAGATGTTGAGGATGGTTGAAGATGGGGTGGTGTTCATCGTAGGTATTTAAACAATTCTGCCGTTTGGTGAGCGCTAAATTGGCTTCATAGAAAGAGCTAACGGTTCCAATATCTTCCCAGTAGCCATCATAGAGAAAAGCGCATGTCTTGGCTTTCTTCATTTGAATGGGGATGAGATCTTTGCCAAAGTCGTCTCCCTCGTGTTTCATCAGATCAAAGAGAGCTTTTCTCTTAAAAATATAGATGCCCATCGAACCTAAGTAGCGTTTGGGACCTAATTCAAATCGTTTTAACGTGACGGGATCGGATGGTTTTTCGATGAATTCTTTCACGTGGTTGGAAGGGTCAATTTTCAGCAATCCCATCCGTTTAGCTTCTTTTTCTTGAACCGGCAGCGCTGCAATGACAAGATCTGCTTGTGTTTCTTCTGCATAATGCAGCATGGCTGCAAAATCGATATTGTAGAGTTGATCTCCAGCAAGAATTAGAAAGTACTGAGCTTCCGATCGCTCAAAGTGTTCCAGGTTTTGTCGGATCGCATCTGCTGTTCCTTTAAACCATTCTTTTCTAATAGGGGTTTCTTCAGGGCTAATGAGATGGATGTGGGTTTTTCTTTTATAGTCAATCGGGTAGGTTTCAATAATATGCTGTTGCAGGGCGGTAGAAAAAAACTGAGAGATCACATAAATCTGATCGATGCCGCTATTGAGAGAGTTGGAAATGGGAATATCGATGAGGCGATAGCGCCCACCAAATGAAACAGAAGGTTTACAGCGCACTTGGGTGAGAGGAAATAGGCGCGTGCCTTGTCCACCAGCCAGCACAATGCTGGCAACGCGAGATGATAGATCATCTTGGGTCGAATGTTTAAAAGACATGGATATTCACATTAGTCATTATTAATTACCTCGTAACAGTTTTGGTAATTAATGATCAATGTGAATTAAATTAAATTAAATTGTTCCAAGATTTAATAACTGTATCCATTTCTAGCTTAAGGTCATGAGGAAGATCGGCGCGTTGAGATAATGTGAGGAATCGCCTCCGATCCTGATCAGTTAAGCCATGGCATCCCATGATGAGATAGAGTGTGAGAGTAGAGGGAGTGTAAATCACGCCTCTTTCCAGCATATCAAGACAAGTTCTCGCGATGGTGGGATGCGGTTTAAACGATAATAGAGCAATGACAGCTTGTTCATTTTCTTTGGAAAGCGGCTGAGAGATCAAGCGATTGAGCAAAAATTGTTGCGCAGCTTCCCCTAAAGTGGCTAAAGAAGAGTAAATCACCTCTTCCATGAAAAAATCTTCATGATTTAAGGCCTCAAATAAAGGGCGGATCGCTCTTTCATCTCCGATGAGACCCAAACAACGCGCAGCGAGGCGAGGCGCTTCACCATAGCCTGGGAATAAGGGGTCGTAAAGCTTTTCTGAACGGAGGATCTGAAGAAGTGATGGTACGACTTTTGAACCCAAAGCTACTACTGCTGCAATTTCTGCTGTAGGCTCTTCTTCTTCAGATAAAATTAAATCGGCGAGAAGGCGAGCTCCTTGATTGCGCTCATCTAATTCATAGAGATCGCGCAATTGGTGATAAAGATGGCGCGCAAGTTCTACCTCTTTCTTCTCTTCTTCTAGAAGGATGTCAACTGATAGATTGCGCCCTAACTCCTTTTCCATCCGCTCTAGGTCTTTTAAATTTTTCATCGATATGTCTTGCTGAACACCCTTGCCTTCTTTTTCATAGTAGGCAATCATGGCTTCAAAGCTGCCGCCAAAGTGGCTGTCGCGGTGCATGAGAATGTGATGAACGATCCCATCGATCAAAGGAAATTCATCCTGCATGAATTTCTCCTTGAGCAGCGAGTTGCTTGACCTCATGCGCATTGTAGCTTGATCGGACGAAGGGGCCGCAGTACATCTGCTTGATTCCGATGGAATAACCGTAGTTTTCATAGGCCTTGAATTGATCAGGAGTGATGAAGGCCTTAACCAGAAGCTTCCGGCGATCGGATTGTAAGTACTGTCCAATCGTGATGATCGTGCATCCTGCCATCTGGAGATCTCGTAGAGTTTGTTGAACTTGTTCTTGAGTTTCGCCTAAGCCCACCATCAAACCCGATTTAATGAAGGGGACACGTCTCGTGGATCTAACATAGTTGAGGACTTGTAGTGTTTGATCATAAGTCGCGCGATGGCGGACGCGGGGTGTGAGCTCGCGTACTGTTTCAATATTGTGATTGAAGACGTCGATGTTCTCTTGGAGCAAGAGATCAATTGAGGAGAATTGACCAGAAAAATCGGAAGTGAGCACTTCAATGGTCACTTCAGGAGAGATTTCACGGATGGTGCGAACAATCTGGGCCATATGCATAGCTCCTCCGTCCGCTAAATCATCCCGTGCCACCATCGTGATGACAACGTGCTTCAAACCGAGCTCTTGGACTGAAAGAGCAATCCTGAGCGGCTCATCTGCTTCTGGTTTTTTGGGCGTTTTGGAGAAATCGATCGTACAGAAGCCGCAGTTGCGCGTACATTCTTTGCCCAGTGCTAAAAAAGTCGCCGTTTTGTTCGAATAACATTCAAAGCGGTTGGGACATTTCGCCTCTTCGCAGACGGTATTCAGACGGTACTTGTCTAAAGTGGCATTGGTTTTAAATAATTCACTACCTTTGGGAAGATTGCGATGCAACCAAGAAGGAAAACGTCCTAAACGCACCGGAGCTTCCTCGTCTTGCAACTCGGGGTTGTCCGGCAACACATTCAGTTTCTTTTTCTTGAGTGCATCATCTGTCATCGTTTGATCTTGGGTGGAAAATGGATGGGGGTATCATTAGCGAGAAGCGCAGCTTCTAACCATGCTTCAGCAACGGTCGGGTGCGCGTGAATGGTGTCAGCGACGCAGTCGATGGTCAATTCGTTGGCGATAGCAAGGCCCATTTCAGCAATGAGAGCAGAAGCTTCATGGCCGACGACCTGTGCTCCTAGGATCTGGCCGGTCTTTTTATCGACGACAATCTGAGCAAATCCATCTGTTTCAATGGAAGCGATCGATTTGCCAAGCGCTTGGAAAGGAAATTTGCCTATCGCTGCTGTGTATCCTGCTTCGGTTGCTTGTTCTAAGGTCATCCCCACGGTAGCAATTTCAGGCGTTGTGAAAATCACTGCAGGCACCGCTTCATAGTGCATGACAGCCGATTGACCAGTAGCTTGTGCTCCTGCTATGATCCCTTGGTGAGATGCCACATGAGCTAGCATGAACTTTCCTGTCACATCGCCAATGGCGTAAATACCGGGAACATTGGTTTCCATCTTATCATTGACAGGGATCGCTCCTTTATCGCCGACAAGCACGCCGGCCTTATCGAGGCCAAGATGTTGTGAGTTGATTTTTCTTCCGACAGAAACTAAAGCCATATCACACATTACGGGGTCTTTTCCTTTCAGGCGGACGCGCAACCCTACGGGAAGATCATCAATTCCTTCTACAGCGACACCAGTGTTGATTTCAATTTTTTTCTTCTTGAAAGCAGAAGTTAATGCCTCAGCAATGCTGGTCCCTTGAGCCATTACAATAGAGGGAAGAGCTTCAAGAATGATCACCTTGACACCCAACTCTGCAAAAAGAGAAGCGAATTCACACCCGATGTAGCCACCTCCAACAATTGCCAACGTCGCAGGTAACGTCGTGATGTCTAAAATAGAAGAGGAGTTCATAATTTTTTTATGATCGCATGGGAAGGCTGGAATATCCAAGGGTTCTGAACCCGTTGCGATGATGAATTTACTCGCATGGACGAGCACGTTATCCCCTTTGACTTTTAGTTCAGTGGGGGAGAGAAACTCTGCTTGTCCTCGAATGATGGTGATCCCGTTGGATAAGATAAGACCTTCAAGGCTTTTGCGGATTTTTCCGACGACGCTGTCTTTACGCGTTTTCATCTTTTCATAGGAGAAGGTGATAGGGCCAACTGTAATGCCGTAATCTTCTGCATGCTTAATTTTTTGCATCACTGTGGCGTTGGCTAAAAGAGTTTTAGTCGGTATGCAGCCGACATTCAAACAGGTTCCACCCACGAGCCCCTTTTCGATCAGACACACTTTCTTTCCAGTTTGGGAAGCTTTAATCGCTGCTACATAACCCCCGGGCCCCGACCCGATCACGGCAATATCAAAATTCTGCCTATCCATAGTTGTGCTCCTAAAAAATAAAAAAGCCATCATATAGAATGGGAAAAAAAATTGCTAGCTGTCCCAGCGTCATCATAGTGAAAATTTGAGATGGATAATTTTATTGATACTGTGCCAAGATGATTTGTGACTGAAAGAGTGGTTGTATGAAGCTCACCGAACGGCAAAAAATGTGCACAAGTTGTGAAGGAAGAATTGCAATAGACGCCCTTGTGTGCCCTTATTGTGCAGCTGATCAAGGGAGCGCTTCTCAGCATCAATCGATCCAGCAAAGTCTAAGCTCGCTATATCCCCCTCCTTATGCTGCCAAGAACACAGGGCCTAAGTCTGTTCACTCCAAACCCCAGGAGCCTATGCCTGAAAAAAGATTTCAACAAACGACATCCTCAGGGATCCCCAATATCCATTTAGATCAATCAACTGAACAACAAGCTGAAGATAAAAGCAGCTTTTGGCCTCTTTTGCTCCTCTCCATTGGAGCTAATTTGCTCGTCATCGGGTTACTTCAGTTATTTTTCTCAAACGAGGGGTTATTGACATTAGAATGGGATAGTAGTTACTGGTTTGTATACTGTCTAGGCGCTCTTCCTCTTTGTTATTTTGGCTATAAAAAAGCCAAAGGTCTCTAATAACCCAACTTGCCCCCTATCTTGCCCGAAGGACTGGCTGCAACACACGATCTACTGTGCTTCTCTCCTCGCCAAGGTGAACTACCTTGGCTTTGTCGAGAATCTTGTATCTCGTGGGTTTCGCTCAGTCCTTCGGGCAAGATAGGGGGCAAGTTGGGGTAATAGACCTCTTTCTAAGCGAGGAGATTTTCCTCGCTTTCCTTTTTCTCTTTTCTAAAAATATTTTACTAGGTAGATCTTGAAAACAAGGCCGTTTGTGCCCGCAAATCAGGAAGTATCTATGCTAAGTAAAAAAATCTTAAGCGTTCTTGCCGCTTTCGTTGTCTTTGCGACAATGATGACGCCCAATTATCTATCCGCTCTTTCTGAGGAGCAGCTCATATCCGCTCTTTCTGAAGAGCAGCTCATGGAGCAAGCGATCGCAGATCGATGTGATGCCAACGGGTGTCGCCCTTGTGAACCCAAGAAACCAAAGTGCGATGTGTGCAAACCGAAAGAGCCCAAATGCGATGTCTGCAAGCCCAAATGCAATGTCTGCAAACCGAAAGAGCCCAAATGCGACACATGTAAGCCCAAGTGTGAAAAACCATGCTTGCCCTGTGAAAAGCCATGTGAATTAAAAGAACAAAATTGTGAAGAGAAAGTGTGTAAGCCTAAGCCGCAAAAGCCAAAGTGCTGTGAAAAATGCACCAAGCAGGATGGAGAGTAAAAAAACTGAAAAACCGTCGTCATAGGCAAAAAAGCGGGCCAAAATGATGGCAGAAAGTGTTTTTTTGATTTTTTCTGTTTTTTAAAAATAAGAAATTTTTTACTCTTCGGCTAGTGTTAAGGATTCCCTGGAAGGTGGGTGCGTCAGGGTATCGGATAGAATAAATGAGCGTGAACACAAGAAAAAAGCACCTTTTTTATAGAGTTTCCTTAAAAAAAACTTTCTGGGAGGAAAGTATGGTACAAAAACGTTTAGCGACACTTCTGCTGAGTCTAGGAGCGATTAGCCCCTTCATGGCTCAAGCAGATGAGCCTTGCAAGAAATCTTGCGAGCCTTGTCCACCTAAAAAAGAAAGAAGCTGCGAGCCTGTCAAATGTGAAGGTCCTTGCGAACCACAAAAACAAGCTCTTCGCGATTGCGAAAGAAAAAAATGCTGTCCTTACTTTGAAATGGGTGAGCCGATCGACCAAGACGATCTGAAAAAAGACAACGTGTTGTATCCAATGGACACCGGATGCTACATCCCAGCAGC
>Ga0206972_1039_pt2 | contig 9746 bp, 10 predicted proteins | sample Alteio_BWOrgHeat_86_FD_152925 | JGI IMG/M metagenome (GOLD analysis project Ga0206972, IMG submission 152925) | Enriched cells from forest soil in Barre Woods Harvard Forest LTER site, Petersham, Massachusetts, United States -... | ecosystem: Environmental > Terrestrial > Soil > Temperate forest > O...
TGCGGTGGCTACTGGGTTGTTTGTACTGGCGATCTTGCTTTGTAAGCTTTCGGGCCCGAGGCCGGTCTTACGGCGGGTTGCGTTTGCGGCGCTCTTGCTTGCTGCGGGGGCTGCCCTTTGGCCCCGCGCGGTCAAGAGGCCAGCGCATTCTCTGCTGTTTGAGGCGATTGACGTGGGGCAGGGCGATTCGTTGCTGGTGATCACGCCGGATGGGAAGAGCTTGCTGGTGGATGGCGGTGGGCTGGGTTTTGTGGGACAGGGACGCAATGCGGCTCAGTCGGAATTTGATGTGGGCGAAGTGGTGGTTTCGGCGGCGCTGTGGTCGCGGGGAATTCGGCGGCTCGATGCGGTCGCGCTTACGCACGCGCACCACGATCATATTGGCGGGTTGAGCGCTGTGTTGCGGAACTTTCGCCCTCGGGAGCTGTGGGTGGGCAACAATCCGCCGGTGTTGCCATATGTTCAATTGTTGCGTCAGGCAAGGGAGCAGGGCGTGATGGTGCGTTCGTTTCGCGCGGGGGATGAGATTTCATTGGGTGTGGTCGATGTTCGCGTTCTAGGGCCGGGGCGTGGATACCAGCCCGGTACTGAACCGAAGAATGACGACTCATTGGTGTTGCAAGCTCGCTATGGAGAGACTTCGATATTGCTCGAAGGAGATGCGGAGCGGCCGGAGGAACGGACGATTTTGAACGAGCCAGGGTTAGAGAGCAGTGTGCTCAAGGTGGGGCATCATGGCAGTTTGACCTCGACAGGTCCGGAACTGCTGGCGCGGGTGGCGCCGCGATGGGCGGTTATCTCGTGCGGTCGTCGCAATCGGTTTGGACATCCGAGGCCCGAGATTCTGCGGGAGCTGCAGGATGCGCATGTGCGCACTTTTCGAACGGATGTTGATGGAGCAACGTGCCTAGTTTTGAATGGCGAGTCGGTTTCGGCTGATCCTATGTGTCGTGGTGAGGACTGAGGGGGGTGATGAATCTCATGATTCATCCCGATAAGGTGGGCTAGTTTGGCGGGTGGATGCGGTGTAGTATGCAGCCAGATAAGCTGTCGAACGGCACCTGAGACGTGCCTCCCGGAGGCCTCTTCGCGCATGAGCCAAACTCAACCGGCAACCTACCAGCCCGGCTTTCCGCCGGAACCTAACACAAACAACTTTGAAACTGAATCAGGAAGCGCGGGTGCATTTCAAAGCGCTGAAGAGAAGGCGGATGAGACCAGGCGCATTCGCCGGCTGCAACTGATGATGAATATGGTGATGCAGGTCATTCAGCAGGACCGGTCGCTGCCGGTGGAGCAGGCATCGGAGATGGTGGCCGATGCGCGGCGAGCGGCGCTTGCGATGTTTCCGGACAAGGCGCTGGCGTTTGATTTGATCTTTTGGCCGAGGCTGCAGCGGATGATGCGCGAGCGTTACCGGATGCAATAGGGGTTATTTGTTCTCCGCCGAGATGAGGCGGAAGGTGATGGTGCCCCAGAAGAGGCGGGCGCGCATTTGAACGGGCAGGTGACGTTCGTCGTCTGAGTACCAGATCCAGATCTGGCCGCGGTTTTTGACTACGCCGGCTTCGGCGGTTGGTTCCACTCGCAGGGTTTTGAAGGTTCCGGCGGGGACCTTGAGCTCTTCGCGGCCTTCGACTTTCATCGTGACAATGACGGTCTTGAGGGGATCGACCACGGGGATTTCGAAGTTCTTTCCGACCTCCATGGGCTGTGATGAGGCGTAGAAGACGCCGGTAAGCAGGTCAGTGAGGCAGCCTGAGATTCCAGCTTCTAGATGCTTGGTTTGGCCGGTGGTTATGTTTTTCTCGTCCAGAATCGATTTGCCCTGTGCGTAATCGAGCTTGAGAGTGGAATTGACTTGCCGGCGGCCTTCGAGCGTCTGTTTGTTGAACTCGGAGGTACAGCCCTTTTCGCGATCGAAGTTGGATTGGAATTTGTCACTGACGTGGAAGATCATGTCGATCGCGCTGACGGTTCCGGCGTCTGCCGTCAGGTGTTCGGTGTTGCCGTCGGATTCAAAGTGGATTACGGCTGTACCGGCGGGGAAGACTCGCCAATCAACTGCGTAGGTGAGGGTCTGTTTGGCAGGGAAGCTGAATCCGGGACGGGGTGGTGTAAGCGTTGGAAGCTGTTGAGACCAGAGCCGCAGGCTTGCGGCCAGCAGTACAAGACAACTGAAGAGGATCGGAAAAAAGGAAAAAGAATAGCGCTGCTTCACCGTAAGGGCACGTGCTCCTCAGTTCAGAGTTGCATCGCGACTTACGCCGCGGTGCATTTTTCAATTTCGCAATTCCTGTCGTGGTGATTGCACAGGAAATGGACGGTACGCCCCCGACCGTCCGGTAGTTTGACGACTCCGGTTAGACGAATTCCGTTGCAAATCGGAACGATCTGCCGCCGATTTAGCGAGGTAAAGCCAATCTTCGCGAGAAGAACCGGAGAGTAGAAACAGCATACTCTACAGGGCTCGTGTGATTCTGTTTCGGAGTTAATGTCCATATCTGGAGTGCAGCCAGATGGCAAGGAGTAAGCCACAATAGAGCAAGAGAGCCCCCAGGGCTGAATTGTACTCGCGGTGTTTGCGGTAGAGGTCGAAGGAAAAGCCGCCGGATTGGTCGGGGCTTCCATCGGCTTTGACTACGGGCGTGATGCGGGGAATGAGGCGTGGGACGCGGGCGCAGTACCACTCGAACTCGAGAAAGGTATCGCGCAGGAATGCTTCTTCTGAAGCAATGACGGGCACGTAGATGAGAACAAAGAAAACGAGCAGCGCAACGGCGAACTGCCAGCTCAAGAGGGCTACGGCGAAGCCTGAGGCGATGAGGATGGAGCCGAGGTAGAGCGGGTTTCGCGTGTGGGCGTAGGGGCCGGTTACGGTCAGCTCCTGATTTTTTTTGACGTATCCGGAAGCGTAGCCTCGCAGCCATAGGCCCGGCAGGACGAGAAGGAGGCTCCAGGCAATTGGAGTCAGAGAGGGTTTATGGGCGATGAGCTGCCAGAGGTAGAATCCGGCAGCGACGAATCCCAAGGGCACACGAACGCGGCGAGCGATCTGCTGCCAGCGTTTCATAAATGAGCTTTGTGAGGGTTCACTCATTTTTGCGAGACCTCCGAGCCTTGAGATTGTTTTGCCTGGTGATCCTCGAGCATCAGACTCATGATCGCATCCATTACGGTTTCAGGCCGAATGGTCAGAAGGCCTGCCTCGGGGTGTTCCCGACGGGTGTGATCCTGACGGCTTTCCGGATTTCGGAGGACGCGGAAACGGCCTCCGTAGGGACCGTTTCGTTTGGGGTCGGTGGGACCGTAGATTCCGACGACGGGTTTGCCCAGGGCGCAGGCCAGATGTAGAGGTCCAGTGTCGCCGCCGATGGCGACGTTGATGCGCCGGGTGAGGGCTATGAGCTGTTCGAGAGAACACTTGATGACCGATGCAAGTCCGCCAGAACCGGCAACTACGGCATCGGCGAGAGATTCTTCGCCGGGTCCGGCGTTGACGAGGACTACGCCGCCGCGTGCGGAGAACTCCTCGGCGACGGCGCCGTAGCGCTCTGCCGGCCAGCGCTTGGCTCCCCACCCGGCCCCGGGATGAAGGAGAAGGATCGGCTTTGCGGTGCGGATGTGCTGGAGCTGGTCGCACCATTGCTCCGCTTCAAGGTCGATTGGAAGAGAAGGTGGGACAGGTGCCAGAGAGTCGCCGGCGACGGCGGAGGCCAGCTCGATGTCCTGGTCGATCACGTGTTGGCCTGCGGTTGTGATGCGTTCCGTGAAGAGCCATCGGGCAGGGGTTTCGCGAGGGCTGGCTTCGCCGATGATGCGCGGGCAGCCGGAGAGTCTGGATACGATTGCGGAGCGGATTGCGCCCTGGAGGTCGAGGACAGCATTGTAGTGCGCGGCGTGAAGATCCGCGCGGAGGGCTCGGATGCCCGCGATAGTTTCGCTGCTGAAGGGCTTGCGGCCCCATGACCTGGTGGGGACGAGGTGAATCTGATCAACTACGGGTCGGGATTCGTTTTGTTGGGCGTCGATTGCGGCATTTTCCGGTTCGGAAGAGAGGAGGGGAAGCCATCTCGGGTCGATCGCCCAGTCGATCTTCCATGCTGGATGGGTGCGGCGCAGAGCGGTAATCGCCGGCAGGGCGTGGATGACGTCGCCCATGGAGCCGAGCCGTACCACCAGCAAACGAAACTGTCCATGGTTCGGCAATCTTCAATTTTCTCATAGTGAAGATGCTGGAGGGAGCACAGTCTGCAGCCAGGCGACTATGTCTGGTTCGTCTTCGAGCACGACTCTGAGGTCTGCGGTGTGGAGCGGAATTTCGCGGGTGAGCTCATCGGCAAGGGCGGCGAGGCGTACGTGATCTTTGGGAGTGGTGATGAGTGAGTTGGCACCGGATTTCGAGGCGAGTCGCTGGAGCATTTTCAGGTCGCGAGGCGCGAAGGGGTGATGATCGGGAAAGGCGTGGGTCGCCGTGAGCGTGACTCCGGCGCGTTCCAATCCAGAGAAGAATTGGGATGGTCTTGCGATTCCGCAAAACGCGAGGGCTGGGGTTTCGAGGGCCTTAGGAGGAACGATCATCTCGCGACGGTATAGCCAGATTGGCTGTTGCAGATCCATTCCGCGTAATTGTTCGATTGCGGCATGGTTCCCTGCTGAAACGGCCAATACGTGTGCGCGTTTTAGTGCACTTAGGGACTCACGGCGATTGCCGGCGGGGAGTAGAGAGTCTTCGACGTCTTCGGAACTGACGAGGACGATGTCGATGTCCCGGGCTAGTTGACGATGCTGAAAGCCGTCGTCGAGCAGATGAATACCTTTGGTGATTCCCGATTGAGCCGCGGTAGTTTCGGCGAGGGTTCCGGCGTCGAATCGGCGAGCGGCTACATAGACGGGGACATCTGCTTCACGTGCGATCAGCAGGGGTTCGTCACCGTAGGACTTGGCCGATCCGTTGGGGTTGACTGCGGTTGGGGCAGAAGTGCTGCGGCCGTAGCCGCGGGAGAGAACGTCGAGGTGGAGATCCTGGGATTTGAGCAGGCGAGCAAGGGCGATTACAAATGGGGTTTTGCCGGCGCCTCCGGCGGAGACGCTTCCGATGCTGACGACGGGCCAGGTGAGGCGTTGTACGCGTTCGAGACCGAGACGCAGGCTAGCAGAGCGAAGAGCAATGCCTACCGCGTAGAGCGGGACGAGGGGTAGCGCCCAGGGTCGCTTCAATTCGGTTTCCTGGGGACGAGGATGCGCCGAATGGCATCGACTGTGCGAGCGGTTGCGCCGGCCTGAGTTTCGAAGACCTGCCGCGCCTGATTACCCAGCGCGGAGGCGGAGGTTTGGTCGCTGAGGAGATCGATGACGACGTGAGGAAGGCTGTCTGGGGTCACGATGACGATTCCTTTGGCGACGTTGAGAGCTTCAACGATGGCGCGAAAGTTCGCACAGTGCGAGCCCATGACTATGGGTACGGCGAATTGTGCAGGTTCGAGCGGATTGTGACCTCCGGCTGGGACCAGGCTGCCTCCTACAAATGCTACGGCTGCGAGGGAATAGAGGGAGGCTAGTTCTCCGATGGAATCGAGTAGGACGATCTCTCCGGGGGAGAGGGGAGGGCTGCTGGAGTCCGTTTCGGAACGGCTACGCCAAGGCAGGCCCGATTCCGCAAGTAGGTCAGCGACGACGGTAAAGCGTTCCGGGTGGCGGGGGGCGAGGATCATTGCGAGGTTCGGATTTTGCTCGAGGATCTTCGGCCATGCTGCGAGCAGTAGGGCTTCTTCGTTTTCAGCGGTGCTTCCTGCTACGACGAATCTCAGCTGATTGCCCAGAGATTGCAGCAGCTGGACTGCCGCTGTTTTTTGAAGTGCACGGACGTCGAATTTGAGGTTCCCGCTAACGATGACGTTCTCGGGTAGGCAACCAAGCGCTCGGAGGCGTTCGGCATCGTGGTCGGACTGGGCGAGAAGGATCGTCAGGCGGCGAAGGAACGGCTTCCAGAGGAGCCGCAAGCGCCGGTAGCGGGGCCATGAGCGATCGGAGATGCGGGCGTTGACGACGGCGACGGGGATTCCCCGGAGGAAGCAGGCGGTAAGCAGGTTGGGCCAGAACTCGGTTTCGGCGAGGACCAGTAGTTTTGGTCTGAGGGCGTTGAGATAAGAAGTGACTGCCCAAGGCAAATCGAGAGGGCAATAGAAGACTCGGTCAGAGCCGAATCGTTGAACGGCCAGCGTGTGCCCGGTTCGAGTGGTGGAGGATATGAGGATTCGGTAGTTGGGCAGGCTTTGATCTAGTTCGGAGACCAGACGGGTTATGGCGAGGACTTCGCCGACGGAGACTGCGTGAATCCAAACGATGGGTTTGGTAACGACTTCATGGCTTGGCACGTCCAAGCTGCGTGGAGAATCGACGGTCCCGGTGAGATGTGCCGGGACGCGACCCAGCCGTTCGCGCATCCCCTCGCGATACTTGCGTGTGGTCATCAGCTGCCAAAGCCACCACGGTGCACCAAGCACCAAGGCAAGCAGCAGGCCCACGTTGTAGAAAAAAAGAATCATGGCGAAGGGGGATGGGTGAGCATGGTGAGAAGCGCGAGCGGTTTGCCGGTCGGCGATTGGGTATTCCGCAATCATAAAATCATACAGACACCAGATGCCGGGGCACGCGGATTGAAGACGCTGAAGCCGAGGGCACTGATAGAGTTTTGTTCGATGGGGATGATTCGATTGATTCGTTTTAGAGCTTTGGTGGCGGCCTCTTTTGTTGCGGTGGTTTTACCGGCTTTTTCGGCCGACCATACTCCGCCGCGGGTGCAGCCTGCCACGGACTTTGCAGCGGTTGAGGTTCACGCGGACGAGAAACTGGCTATTGCTGCTGAGCCATACGACACCAAGGACAAAATGGAACTGTTTCGCGTCGATTACATCTCTCATGGGGTGCTCCCGGTCCGGCTGATTGTGACTAACGACGGCAACCGCCCTATCTCGCTGCGGGACGCGCGCATTCTATATGTGACGGCTAAAGGAGATCGCATTCAGGCAGCCGACGCTGAGGATGTGGAACGGCTGATGACTCTGAAAGAGAAGCAGGGGGCAAAGATTCCGCTGCCAGCCCCGCTGCCTTCTGTTCGCATGAAGCCGAAGGCGAGCGATAAGAATATCGAGCAGGACTTCGATACGTTTGAGTTTCAGGCGCTGGTGGTTGAGCCGCATACTACGCGGGCGGGATTTCTTTTTTACGATGTGAGCGGACTGAGCCATCCACTGCGGGGAGCCCTGCTGAATTTGCACACGATCAAGGATGCGGATGGCCGGGACCTCTTCTATTTTGAGATTCCGTTTGATAAATATCTCAAGACGAAATCGAGCCAGATGAATTAAGGAATCTGCAAGCTATAGAAGCTGAGCGAGGCGTCTCCCTGTTGGAGCAGGCGAACGCGATTGAGGCTGCCGTAGTCGACGTCGAGTGACTGCTTGCGACGATGTTCTGCGATGACTAGTGCGCCGGGATTGAGAAGGGTTGTGCACTCGCCGCCGAGGAGGGTGAGTGTCGAGGCATATTCCTGCTCTAGCTCGTAGGGTGGGTCCAGGAAAACCACGTCGAAGCGGATAGGAGTTGTCATTGCGGCTTCGCTGCGAAGGAAACGGGTGACACTTTGTTTTTCGACGCGAATATTCGGGCCTCGCAGGCCAAGGTTGTGGAGATTTTTTTTGAGGGCGGCGATAGCGGGTGTCGATTGATCGACGAACGTGGCTGAAGCGGCGCCACGGCTTAGTGCCTCGATGCCGACGGCACCTGAGCCTGAATAGAGGTCGAGGAAAGCCGCGTCGGAGATGCGGTTGACGGCTCCGTTCGTGAGCACGTTGAAAAGCGTTTCGCGCAGGCGATCCGTGGTCGGACGGGTGTCGAGGCCATGAGGCGTGATAAGCGGGCGCGACCTTAACGTTCCTGCGATTATGCGCATGCGAATTCCCGGAGTTGAAGGGACATCTCGTTTCCCGATTGATTGCCAGGGCTCGCGGGGGAAATTGGCAGCTTGCACCGCCCCACACTCTACAATCAATGTGTATGCGTGGCTGGTCAATCCCGTTGGGCCGATGGATGGGCGTCGAGATCCGTATTCACACGTTTTTTGTGATGCTGGCGGTGATCTGCATGCTCAGCAGCAGTCCAGGTACGGGGATTGCGACGGGATTGGGTCTGTGGGTACTGATTGTTGCCGCGGTCGCAGTGCGTGAGACAGCGCGTCTGCTCGTGGCGGCGTGGCTCGGTCTGCGGTTGCGGACCATCATGCTGTTGCCGATTGGTGGGCTGTTTGCGTATGCGAATCCTGAAAGCCAAGAGCAGGCTGGCTCGGGCGGTGCTCAATATGCACTGGCCCTGGCAGGACCGGTTGCAAATCTCGCCACAGGCCTCGTACTGGCTGCGGCCCTTAAGGGAGCCAGCGGCGACTTTGCCCTGGTAGCGACGCCGTTTATTACGCCGGGGGCGCTGCTTCGCAGCATGGTATGGCTTCAGCTCTTTCTTGGTATGCTGCATCTGCTGCCTGCCTACCCTTTGGACGCGGGACGCGTACTGCGCAGCAACCTGGCTCGCACACATGGTGCTACACCGGCGAGCCGCGCGCTGGTTGGGCTGGGGCAATTGCTTGCTTTGGCAGCAATTTTTGCGGGGTTCTTTTTGCGAGATCCGATATTGCCTGCAGCTGGATTTTTCATTTTTATTGGGGCGCAGGTCGAGGATCAGGGAGTTTTCTATCAGTCGGTGGTGGACACCGTTCAAATGCGCGAGGTTATGCTGACGGATTTTGCGGTGCTCTCACCGTCGGATACATTGGCCGACGCGCTAGTCCGATGTGTTCATTCGCTGCAAGAGGATTTTCCCGTGGTCCGTGGATCGCAGCTGGTTGGCATTGTGAACCGTCAACGGATCGTCGAATCGCTGCGCGCGGATGGCAATGGCTATATCCAAGGAGTGATGTCGCGGAGCTTTCAGGTGGCGAAGCCGGAGGATACGCTGGGGACGATCATTCGCCGCATTACAGTAGGGCGCGGGCTTACGCTGATTCCTGTGGCGGAGGGCGAAAAGATTGTGGGTATGGTCAGCGTGCAGAACCTAATGACTTCGATGTCGCTGCTGGCTGAGCAGCGGAAGCTGGAACGGATGGATTCGGGAAGCTAAAGTACGAATTTCGCTCAGCTATCCATGCTGATCCTAATGCTCCGGCGATGCTAGGTCTCTATGTCTTCTTCTGACTCGCAGATCGCGCTTGGACTGTATCTGGTTGCTACGCCTATCGGCAATCTTGAGGATATTACTCTACGCGCTCTTCGAGTGTTGCGGTCGGTTGATCGCATTGCGTGCGAGGATACGCGCCAGACGCTGAAACTGCTGAATCATTTTGAGATTGTCACTCCGACGGTGAGCATGCACGAACATAACGAGCGTGAGCGAGCTGTGGAACTTGTTGGAGCTCTGACGTCGGGGCAGAGGATTGCCGTGGTTTCGGATGCGGGCATGCCGGGCATCAGTGATCCGGGAAGCTGGCTGGTGCAGGCTGCAATTGACGCGGGAATCGCGGTTTATCCAGTGCCGGGCGCCAACGCGGCGGTCAGTGCGTTGGTGGCTTCGGGTCTGCCGACGACGGAGTTTCAGTTTGTGGGCTTTCTGCCTGAGAAGGCCGGCGCACGGCGGACGCGGCTGGAGGAGATTGCGGGATCTTTGGGTTCGGAGACACGGACGCTGATCTTCTACGA
>Ga0206972_1095_pt2 | contig 9694 bp, 7 predicted proteins | sample Alteio_BWOrgHeat_86_FD_152925 | JGI IMG/M metagenome (GOLD analysis project Ga0206972, IMG submission 152925) | Enriched cells from forest soil in Barre Woods Harvard Forest LTER site, Petersham, Massachusetts, United States -... | ecosystem: Environmental > Terrestrial > Soil > Temperate forest > O...
GGGGAATCTATCAATGAGATAGAAGCCGCCCGCATTGAGAGAGCTGTGAAAAAGGCCACCAAATCCTTATGGACTAGCTGGTGGCGCGCTGAAGCTCATGAAAAGGGGAATATTAAACGACAAGCTTTAGAAGTCGATAAACTGCTCCAACTTCTCAAGAAAAAACAAATAGTTGAGGCTCTAAATCACTATCAAACGCTTGACGAAGCAATGAAGAAAAGCATTCATCACCATGTCTGGAGTATCTTCATTAGAGAAGAAAACCCTGAAAGACTAGCTCGTGCAATAGAAGAAATTCTTCCTGGCCCGTGCCCGTGCCCAATTAATAGGCAGGAAACTCACACAAGGTCATACCAATATTTTGGGCAAGGGCAGGGGCCAAGGAAGAAGTTAGTTATGCAACCGTCTCAACTTAAGGACGCGGATGAAAAGCGGAAAAGGCTTCGTTGAGGTGGCGCATGCTCACATGGGTATAGCGATCTGTAGTAGCAATGCTAGCATGCCCTAACATCTCTTGTATCACACGCAAATCAGCACCGTTTTCTAACAGATGAGTGGCAAAGGAATGGCGCAATGTATGGGGTGAGATATTTTTAACGATTCCAGCTGTTTTAGCATACACCTTCACCCTTTTCCATACAAAATTGCGATCAATCCGCTTTCCCTTCTCTGTCACAAATAACGCCTCCCCTACTCCATCCCGCCGCACGATAAGTAAATACTGATCCACCGCAACAATTGCCGTATTAGCAATGGGAACGACCCTTTCCTTGTTCCCTTTCCCCTTAACACGTATCATATTGTCATTTATAGAGTTAAGATTTAAACTGCACACTTCAGAAACCCTTAGACCGGAGGCATACATCACTAAAAGAATGGCATGATCTCTCAGGCCTATTTCGGTTGTTTTATCGGGGGCTTGAAATAACGCCTCGACCTCAGCTACGTTCAAGACTTCGGGGATTAACTGCCATAATTTGGGGGAATCGAGATGAGCCATAGGATCCTGTACAATGACCTTTTCCCTTTTTAAAAATCTAAAGAAAACCTTAATGGCAATCACGGCCCGACAAATAGAGCTCCCAGCAGCCCCTTTTTGACGCAAGGCAGCCAAAAAATCTAAAAGATGCCCCTCAGTTATAGAGATCACATCTCCTTGATAATGAGTAAGAAACGCCTTAATGTCCCGCTGATAGGCTTCTAAGGTATTAAGGGCCAATCCCTTCTCTGCGCTTAAGTATAGGATAAAATCTTTTAAATGATCCATAGCCCCTCAAATCTTTACTGTAGAATAACTTAACATAATTATTCAATAAAACTAAACACTTAAACTTCATCAAACAATATGTTGTGTTTTATTTAATTAATCTTAAGAGTAAAATTGAAATTAATAAAGCAGATAACCAACTTTAGGAGTTACCTATGGCTACCATACTAGACCTAGGTCCTGTTCATTCTGGACCTGGTGCATCACCAGCGCCTATGATGCCTAAAACTAAAGCTCAACTTGTTTTTGAACAATTTTTTAATTCCCCATCCAAGAGCGCTGCATCAGCTACCACCACTGCTGCCCCAATCGGTTCAGCTGCCATTGCCTTGGGTTTTTCGTCTCACGCCGTTGGCGAAGTTGGCGCGGCAACCGATGTGATGGATGTATCCATGGACGCTGCATTTGGTGGGCGTACTCTGTTGGAAACTCTACCTCAGTATTCTACTTACCCAAGTTCCCAAGCAATGGATGCTGGAGCGGGTGTTCCCACAGGTTTAAATACCATCACAGGAGCTATTGCAATACACGCCGCAAGGAAGCGTAACCAAGAAGCTCATCGAAGTGGAGATCAAGTCGGTGTAACTGAATCCCGTATTGATCTTGCACGTGGTGTCACACAAACAGCTACGGGTGTAACTTATGTGGGTATAAGAGCTACAACTATTGCAACAACGATCTCTCCTCAAGTCTCAATTTTAGCCTCTGTGGCGGCTATTCTTTCGGCTATCGGAGGAATCATCCTTTTGCCCCTGTATGCGCTTTTTGGTGCCTTAGGTTACGTCCGTAAAAAAGAGTGTGATGAGTTTGCTGCCAAATTCGAAGAGCTCGCTACACCGCAAGAGAAACTCCAATTTTTAATCGATTCAATCTATGGTTCCGCAGCAGAACTTGCTGCCATTAAACCAGTAGATAGAGTGCTTATTCTGGAACTATTGCACCAAAAATTCCCTGATTTGAAATCAGGCGGAATCACTGAACTCGAAAAGCTGCTCTCTCTTCCTGAACGGGATGGTGGGCTCTCTCCTGCTGACCAGAAGGAACTCTTAACACTCATTCTTAACACAGCATTTCCAGAGCTTGTAGAGCTTAAACAATTATATGCAACCCACCTTCAAGGAAAAGAGTTAACCGATCAATTAGGACGGCTCATCCATCTGCAGAAGATGCAGAAAAGAAAGATCGCGCATCTTTCTCGAGTGATCGGCGGCGATGCAGTAGCTAAGATTCAACGCGCAGCCCAAAGAGGGCTGCAGCCTCGCGCAGAGACCGAAGCCGGTAGGATTGAAGTGACTTCTTTGATTGAAGAGGTGACCGCAGCCCAGGCTAAAATTAGCCATACGTTTAAAATTCTAAAGTGGATCGGGCTGATAGGAACGCTCATGTCCATTCCAAGCGCATTAGCCGCCCTCGGTCACTTGCTTGTAGGAGTTGCTTTCTTAGCTCTCTTTGCCAACCCCTATGTGCTGCTGGCTGGATTAATCCTATTGGTTATTCTAATTGGTCTAATGTTGTATCTTGATGTAGGCGGTTTACGCAGCAGTCTAGATAAACAACCAGGAACCCATGATAAGACCATACTTTGGACAAGTTTAACGGTTGTCTTATTAGGCCTTGCTGGGATCATCACCGTTGCGGTGCTCTTGCCCTTCTCACCATGGATTTTAGCGATCTCTTTAGCGATTAGTGTGGGAATAGCTCTCTACTATATAGGCATGCTTCACGCGGTCTCGCGCGCGCAGAGAAAATGGGACTTAGCTCATCCCCAAACAGGTGAAGATTTCGATGAGGCAGTCAAGTCTAAGGGCTCTACAGTAGACGCAACGACTAAAGTGTTCAAGACATTGCCTAAAGCTGTGCGACAAATCGTCACTGCAAAATTACTCAAGGAAGAATTTGTAACTGATCACTACAAGGAATTAAATGAGCATGGACAATTTGGTTGCAAGTACCTAGAGAAGTATTTACGTGAGGAATCTATCAATGGGGAACCTATCAATAAGATAGAAATCGCCCGCATTGAGAGAGCTGTGAAAAAGGCCACCAAATCCTTATGGACTAACTGGTGGCGCGCTGAAGCTCATGAAAAGGCGACTATCGAACAACAAGCTTTAGCAGTCGATAAACTGCTCCAACTTCTCAAGAAAAAACAAATAGCTGAGGCTCTAACTCACTATGAAAAGCTTGACGATGCAATGAAGACAAGCATTCATTACCATGTCTGGAGTATCTTCATTAGAGAAGAAGACTCTGACAGGCTAGATAGTGCAGTAAAAGAAGTTCTTAATCAACTCAAAGCCAGCTAAAATCCTCCTGGGGCACACCCATCCTTGTGCCCCATTTACACCACTTCCCCTGCCATAAATTTTAAATTTCAGCAAATTAATAATTTAATTTCACATAGAGGCAATTGCAAACCCGACCCAGAAAAATCGATGATTTTGAGTCAGTTTGTCAGCCGCTTAAGCGGCTGTGTCCCCATCCCCGAGCACATACTTCAGACGAGTAGGGCTCCGGAGATGGGGTGGCAAAATGGCGCAAAAGGGCGATTTTGCTGTGGCGTGGAGTTTTGCAATTGCCTCTATAAGCTGTTTGGATAGCGTCTCGCTCTTTAATAGCGTCTCGCTCTTTAACTAAGTTTGCATTTTTTTTTACCACAGAGAAAGAGAGAGCACAGAGGAAAAATGGAGTTTTGCGATTGCCTCTAGATTTAAAATTTTTCTCTGTGCTCTCTCTTTCTCTGTGGTAAAAAAAATTATAGTCAAATGAAGACTAGTCTAATCTCTTCCAATGGATAGCAATTGATCAACAATTTTTTTACTCATCCAGAAGTTTTTAATTTACAAAATAATCACCAGAAAATCAAAATAATCAGTTTTATTGCGTGAATAATTAAATAATGATAAAATATAATCACAATAATAAAACAAAGTGAAACAAATGACAGCACCATCAGTTAGATCAACAGTTGAAATAGGCACACAACAAGTGACTCCACCCTCTTTGGGATCTGGAGCCACGATGACATTACAGTTTCTAGGAAAAGCCTATAACGTCACGTTGTTCCGCAAAGAAGCTGATGGAAGAGAGACTCCCCTATCTCCCTATGTTGACCCAGCCACTCTTGAAAAAGCTAAACAGTTGGTGAAAAAGTTATTTGAAGCCCATGAAATTCAAGCAAAAAAAATGGCGACGGTTCCAACTGATGAGCCCACTGAAATGAATGCTCAGGGACTAGTACTAAAAAATCGAACACTTCTATCCCATGACTTTGATATTGACCAGGCAGAGCTAGTGCAACAGCTTTTTTCACAGTTATCACCTTCAGGAACATCAGCAGCACCTGCTTCTATAAAAGGAACAGAAGTGTGGAACAGCATTGATACCCTCATTAAAGACAAATGGGTTGCCCAATCACAACCGGCAACTTCCTCTCAACCCACACCCCCTTCTCCAACACAATCATCAACATCCTCATCCGCTCCTCAATCACACCCCTCTGCTCCATCAGCTCCCCATTTAACCCCCTACGCTCCTAAAACATCGAGCAGCTTAGCCCTTGAAGGACATGACTTTACTCAAGCCGATTGGTTTGAAAAAATTCCTTCCCCACGAATGAAACGCACAATCCTCAGAAACCTATCCAAATTTACCATGCCTGAAGGCAGTCCAGAAAAAAGACATTGGGATGAGCTGGTTGCAAAGGGAGGCGATCCCATGGCTACTATCGCGCGTCAGCTCGCAGCCGTCGAACCCTTATGTGAAGCCATGCCAAGCGCCATTGATGCTCAAATACGCACATTAGCCCAGCAAATCCTCACCACTTCCCAACGTCCAGCTTGGGTGCCAAAAGCTATTAAACGTCGTGACGAAGAAGAAGTACAACCTCTCATCACAAGCTTAATGACTCAAGAGTTTACACATAAAGACCAGTTATTGCAGCTGTTCTTGAAACAAGCTCAAGCAGAGAATCTCGCACGCTCAGATGCAACTCTCGACTGGGCAAAGGCCAACTTCGCCGCAGAACATAAGGTGTTTATCCGCGCCCTTACTCTCTGGTTAGACACCCTCTAGAGGCAATTGCAAAACTCACCGCCACAGAAAAAGGGCCATGATAAACAAGATATGCACGATACGCTTGATAGATTTTATTGCCGCAAAGCGGCATGCGGCTTCGCCGCACCTTTTTTTATCATGCGTATCATGTCCATCCTGTCTATCATGTTCCCCTTTTTAACGGGTCATCCTTGATTAGAGGCTTTGCCTAAATTAATTACGCAAGACTTCAAATATTTTACCACTCGCTCGCGTTGCTCTCTAGAGAGCGAGTGATAAAAAATTTAGTGATTCATTTTCGCACTTTTTTGACAGCTAAAATATTTATACCACTCCCGCTTAGATTGTGCGAATTTTGACTGGCTACAATTTTTGTCTCGCAGAGTCAAAATTCACACAACTTAAGCGGGCGCAGTATACAATTATTGTCGAGTTCGTTCACTTTGTCTAGCAAAACCAAATCAATGCAATTTAGATTAACCCTATATTGTGCTTACAAAATCGTTACAATTCATCTTACCAAACTCAATCATTAAAATTTAAAAAACGCGACAACACAACACCTAAAATTTTAATTAATCAAAAAATCATACTGAATAAAATTTCAATTTAATAAAAACAGATAAGTTCATTTTTTAAACGAAAAAAACAAACAAAACCCTGTTGCGTTTAATTAATCAATCGAACTATAATTTAGTTGTAACGCAAAAAAAAATGCAATTGAGTTAAAACAATTTAAATTAATTTCGGAGGAAATTAGTTATGACACAACCAGCACCACCAACAACACCAAGACCAGCTCCAGCAACATACACTGCTGATGATGCAACAAAAGAATTCAGGACAACTAAATACGAAAGTAGCCGTGCTGCTTACTTGAGCACATGCTCAAACTTCGCTTCAAGATGGGTATATACAGCTTGGACAAGTTTGTTTAGCGTTGATGCGATCAAGCATTACGATTCGCATCAGGCAGAAAAAGCAGCTATTAATGCTTTCAATGTCGCTAAACAAACCCTTAGCACAGTATTTGCAGCTGCACTTGCAAATCCAGCTGTCATAAGCACTATGACAGACACCCCTGCGCAAAACGCTGCTCAAATAAATTCAGACGCTCGCGAACCTGCTCTTAAAGCTTTTTACGACGCTTTTACAGCTCGCGTTGAGCAATTAGATAAAGGTTCTCCTAATGCAGCAGCAAGAACAGCTTTCTTAACTGATGGATTAGTTAAAGGAATCAGAGAAACAGCTGCAAAGCACAATCTAGGCAAAATGGCTAAAGATCAACTATCTTCTGTAAAACTCGAGCAAATGATTGCTGGAGTTGGTACACAGAGCTTAATGCATACTGTTTCTAGCATGTCACCCGCAACTTTAAAAATTAAAGATTTCACAGAAGCTGTTGAGAAACACACTAACTTGTTCTCTAACGACAAGTCTAATGTTGGTTTGGCAGCTACTGCAGAAGCAATGCGCGTAGAACTCGCTAAGACAAAAGGCGGACAAGTTGCTCCAGCTGTAACTGACTTAAATAAGCCAGCTACAATTAATGCTGCTAAAGCTGCTAAAGAAGCTTTGATTGATGCTAGCATCAATGCTCTTGTTACTGAACTCACAACATTAAGAGATGCTACTAAACCCGGATCTCTTCATCAATTGTGGAATGAGCGCGCTGCTAAAGAAGCTATATTGAATACTGCTCTAGCTGCTTACAATACCGCTGCTGGTGGTGCTGTAACTACTGTTGCTGGAATCGCAGCAGCTCTCACATTAGTGAGCACACTTGCTGGTACTCCTGCTGTTGCTAATCTTAAGACAGCTTTCGATGCCTTTAATGTTGCTGCTGTAGCATTCACAAAGGCTAACGATCGTCAAATCGAGATCGCTGGTAGCGTAGAGTGTGGTAGCAATGATTCTACAGGAAAGAATCATGCTGGCTTACACCCAACTCTAGTAGCTCAGAAAACTGGCGTTGATGCAATCGTTGCAGTAGAAACACGTGTAAGATGTGAATTCTTGAACATGTGTGCTTCTACAGCTCCTCAAGCTGGTTTCGCTGCAGCTCTTGGGTACTAAGATTTAACCCAATAGTTGTATAACAATACACAGAGCTACTTGCCCGATGGGCAAGTAGCTCATTTTTTTAGATGAGTTCTGTGGCTACACTATCATAAAACAACCGACCCAACTCGGTTAGCTTCCACATTCCTGACTGCTCTTCCACCCATTTCTTTTGTTGTAATGTCTTAAGAGAAGTGAGAATCTCAGATGGCACAATTCCATGCCTCTGTTCAAAGAGCTCTAAATCCACCCCTTCACATAGTCTGATATGGATCGCAAACAACTCCTGTAGATTCTTAGGAAAGGGTAAATTTTCCTCAAATCCAAGGGGTAAATCCCCGCGTGAAAGTATTTCTTGATACTGATGCAGATGGGCATGATTAGAAAATCTTTTTTTGTCCCAATAACTAAAGGCGGAAGGCCCCAATCCCAAGAAAGGACGCCCTAACCAGTAGCCGCAATTATGGCGGGAATGACGCCCGGGTCGGCTAAAGGCAGAGATTTCATAGCGTTCTAAACCTATGGCTTCAAGACATGTCACAGCAGCATGAAGCATTGCCAACTTTTCTTCATCAGGAGGAAGTGTCTTCTCTAACTGATGGCGTCGTTTAAAAAATCCTGTATGGGGTTCAATCGTTAAATTATAGAGAGAAAGATGGGTGATGGGCAAGGAGCTTAAGAAGGTAAGACTCTTTTCCCAAGACGCCAACCGTTGTGTGGGGAGCTCATACATCAGATCAATAGAGAGGTTATCTAATCCCGCTTGATGAGAAGCATGGATCGCTCGGATAGCCTCCTCTGCTGTATGCTGGCGGCTTAAGATCTGCAACTCTTCATCAACGAGGGATTGCACGCCAATACTTAATCGATTGATTCCAGCCGCTTTATAGAGGCGCATCTTATCTAGGGTGATGTCTTCTGGATTCGCTTCCAAGGTGATTTCACAGTCTGAAGCTAGATCGCACGTACGGGCAATCTGGTCGAGCAATTCACTGATGATCCAGGGTGCTAGTTTAGTGGGAGTGCCCCCTCCAAAGTAGATGGAGACCACTCTTTTTCCCTTAAGGTGAACATGGCGCAATGCCCATTCTTGCTTTAAAGCGAGAAGGAATGGCGTTTTGAATTGATCATGATCAGGAACGACAAAAAAATGACAATAGGGACACTTGCGCGAGCAAAACGGAATATGAAAATAGAGACTGACGTCGTCAAAGCGCTCTAAACTACCAATCTTTGGCATCAGGGTCTTCTAACACGCCGCGTCGCCATCGATTGCGATCGCTAAACGGATCTTCTTCTTCCTCTTCTTCCTCTTCAGCCGCACCCGTTTCGTCTTCAAAGGTTTCTTCTTCGCTTTCACCAGAAGAAGTAGCTTCAATATCAAACGGTTCCGTTTCCATTTCGAGGCCAGCGTCCGTCATCCCTTCTTCAGCGATGTCGATATCAGGTAGGCTATGAGGCTCATGAGCAGGTTGACGCCCTGTCGGTCGTTTGGGTGCAGTGAAGGCTTCCATTTCACCACTTTCTTTGAGAAAGCGTAGGCGTTCCCGTTCTTCGTCAATCTTTTGTTGTAAGAGGCGTATTTCTTCTTTGTGCTTCTCCAAGTCTTTCTTAGGAACAAGACCCAATTTTAGCCATTGTTCTAAATCTTGAAGCTCCCCTTCTAGTTTCTTCAACCTCTCACTCTTGATATTCATGACTTAACTCATCCTCAACTCATCAAACGTTTGCCACCAGCATGCGAAGGGCCTACTACTCCTCGCAACAGTCTATTTACTTCAGGCATTTTTTTTATGCAATGCAATAGTAAATGTTTATTTTACAGAGGCAATTGCAAAACTCCCTTTCCTCAGAAACCTTAAGGGGAGAAAGGCGCGCGAGTATGCTTTGATCGAGGATTAAATGCAAGATCCCGCACTTGGTTTTGGGTGTGATTAAAAGTTTACTGAATGACTTCTACCAGTTCTGTCTAAAAGTAGTCTCATAGAGAGCCTTCAAAATCTGAGAGAATATCTTCAGGAAGGGGGGCATCAAAATCTTTGGCGATTTTGATTTTGCCCTTAAGAGCGCCAGGACGACGTTTGGGTTTTTTCTCGATAGGTGTTAGTTTAGCCACTGGTTTTCCTGCCATAGCAATTACAATTTCATTTCCCTTAATGACCGAATCAACCAACTTCGAAAAGTGGGTTTTAGCCTCGTGCATATTCACAGTACGCATACACAACTCCTTACTAGACTAACGTTAGACAGGCCAACAGCAAGAGAGCATGAAAAGAAACACTTTTTTTAGGCATCCTTTCACAAGCATTT
>Ga0206972_1185_pt1 | contig 9562 bp, 4 predicted proteins | sample Alteio_BWOrgHeat_86_FD_152925 | JGI IMG/M metagenome (GOLD analysis project Ga0206972, IMG submission 152925) | Enriched cells from forest soil in Barre Woods Harvard Forest LTER site, Petersham, Massachusetts, United States -... | ecosystem: Environmental > Terrestrial > Soil > Temperate forest > O...
GCGTATTCAATGGATTCGAAGACCTGGTACAGGGTCTTTACAAGGATTTTTATGCCGATATACGCGTTGCGCCCGCATCCGGAAAAACAATGCGGCTCACACATGCCCGGGCTGCCGGTATTTCGTCTTTGCGGGGTATTGCGGCACTGAGCTTCGAAGCCGAAGAAAAAGCATTGCTGGTGAACGGCGACTACCAGGTGGTGGTTTTCATCAAAGGGGTGGATACGGGCTTCACCGTTACCAACCGCGTAAACCGGCATATGATCCGGGGCACCTATGACCTGGGCACTACTTCGGCACCGCGGCTGGTCATTGGCGCGGGAGTAGAAAACGCAGCAGGCATTGATGTAGACAGGAGCCCTTATCCCGTTACGCTTTATCTCCCCAACGGGAAAAACATCTCACCCGGCTCCATCGAAAATTCCCTGAATTCCTACAATGCCATTCCCGCGGGCACCTTTGTGGTGCAGCAGGAATTCGACAATAAATATGTGTTCAGCAACCTTTCGTTCCTGCAGTTCATGCTCAATATGCAGCCGGATGAATATTCGGCCGCCGAAATAAAACTCTCTCCCGGTTACGATGCCGGGGACGCAAAAAGATCGCTGGCCGCCTATCTCGGCAGCGGGTACCTGGTGCAAACCCGGTTTGAGCAGAACCAGGGACTGTTTACTGTGATGCAGGTGGAGAAATGGGTGATCTACCTGATCCTCTCGCTGATCCTGGTAGTGGCCGCTTTCAACATGATCGGTGCGCTGACGATGCTGGTGCTGGAAAAACAGAAAGACATTGCGGTACTGAAGGCCATGGGATTGACGGCTGAAGGCGTACAACGAATCTTTATCACCGAGGGATTTGTGCTGGCGGGAGTGGGCGCCGCACTGGGTGCGCTGCTGGCGTTCTTGGTGTGTTTCCTGCAACTGAAGTTCAAGCTGGTGCCCCTCAGCGGCGGGAGTTTCATTATCGACTACTACCCTGTAAAAATGCAGCCGGGCGATTCGATGATGAAAGCCGCAATTGTGGCACGAACAAAATGCCGATTACAATCGGCGATACACTAATTTTGCCTTTCAAAGGTAGGATTATGGAAGAAGGAAAGCGTCAGAAACAGGTGGCCGCGGTGCTGCAGGAAGAAATGAATGATATTTTCAGGAAATCCGGTTTGAATATGCTGCAGGGTGGAATGGTCTCGATCTCGGGCATCAAAGTAACGCCCGACCTGCTCGAAGCCAGGATATACATCAGTTTTTTCCAGGTACCCGATACGGTAGCAGCGATGAAGACCATTGTGGACCGCGCCTGGGAAGTGAAGAAACAGCTGGCCGACAAAGTGAAGCACCAGCTCCGCCGGATACCGGTACTGCAGTTTTACCAGGATGATACCCTGGACCAGGTATTTAAAATGGAAGAACTGTTCAAACAGATACAAACACCCAAAAGCGAACAGCCCGATTAGACCCATAACCCTTTACGCGTGTGCCGGTATCGCTCCCGCACACCCCACATCACGACCTCCCGATGAAAAAATATGCCAGGCTCATTTCCTATCTGCGCGACAACACAGGCAAGATCGTTCTGTACTTTGTATTCTCGGTACTCTCTATTTTGTTTTCCCTCGTTTCTTTCGGTGCACTGCCTTTTTTCCTGAAGATCATCTTCACCCCTGACAAGATGGATCCGCAAAAGCCCAGCGGCCCTTTCGACGTACTGAATTACATCAACTATGAGCTGAGCCTTTTCATCCGTGAGCACGGCAGCAACGGACCGATGCTGGCATTGGCTTATATCTGTCTCATCGTGATCGTTTCCGTGTTTCTCAAAAACCTTTTCTTCTACCTCTCGTTTTATGTGCTCTCCCCCCTCAAGAACTCGGTGGTGGCCCGCCTGCGGAACGACCTGTATTCAAAACTGCTGCAACTGCCCATCGGGTTTTTTACCGACCAGCGCAAAGGCGACGTGATGAGCAGGATGACAAACGATATTGCGGAAATTGAAACCTCCGTGGTGGGCACGCTGGAAGGATTGATCAAAGACCCGCTGAATGTGATCGTGATACTGCTCGTACTGGTGTGGATCAGCCCCCGGCTTTCGCTGTTCCTGCTGGTCTTTCTCCCTGTAACGGGCTTTATTATCGGGCGCGTGAGCCGGAGCCTGAAAAAACAGTCGAATATCTCCGCGGTGAAGCTCGGGGAAGTATTGTCGGTACTGGATGAGACCCTTACCGGTCTCCGCGTGATCAAGGCTTTCAACGCGGAGCGGATACTCCGCAAAAAATTCAAGGTCACCAATGATGCCCTGTTCTATATCCGCAACAAGATGCAGATCCGGCGTGACCTTGCCTCCCCGCTGAGCGAGTTCCTGGGTGTACTGGTGCTCACGGGTGTATTGTGGATCGGCGGAAAGCTGGTATTGGCGAACCAGGCCGGTGGCCTTTCGGCCGTGGGGTTTATCATGTATATCGGCCTGTTCACACAGATCATCAACCCTGCGAAATCCCTTTCCACATCCTTCTATAACATCCAGCGTGGCACCGCCGCCATACTGCGCATCGAAGAAATACTTCAGACCCCTGTGAAGGTGGATGAGAACGTGAATGGAAAACTGCTCGCGTCTTTCGAGCACGCGATCGAGTTCAGGGATGTGAGCTTTATGTATGAGGATAAACTCATTCTGAAAAATATCAACCTCACCATCGAAAAAGGAAAAACAGTGGCGCTGGTGGGTTCGTCCGGAGCCGGCAAAAGTACCCTGGCGGACCTTGTGCCGCGTTTTCATGATGTAAGTTCAGGGCAGTTGCTGATCGATGGGATAGACATCCGCGATTATTCGCTGGAAAGTGTTCGCAGCCAGATGGGCATCGTTACGCAGGAGCCTATATTGTTCAACGATACCATCCTGAATAATATCGCGCTGGGCATGGAGAACGTTCCGTCGGAGCGCGTGATGCATGCGGCACAGGTGGCGCATGCGCATCACTACATTATGCAGAAAGAAGAAGGTTACCACACCAATATCGGCGACAGGGGCAATAAACTGAGCGGGGGAGAGAAGCAGCGTCTGACCATTGCCCGGGCATTGCTGAAAAACCCGCCGATACTGATCCTCGATGAAGCCACTTCGTCGCTCGATACCGAAAGCGAGCGCCTGGTGCAGGATGCCATCAACCACATGATGCAGCACCGCACCAGCCTGGTGATCGCGCATCGTCTTTCCACGATCCGCCATGCAGATGAGATCATCGTGCTCCAGCATGGCGAGATCGCAGAGCGCGGCAGCCATGCCGGCCTGATGGAGCAGGGTGGCATCTACAGGCGCCTTGTAGATATGCAGGAGGTAAGATAGCGGGCAAATAAAAAGGCCACCTTTCGGCGGCCTTAAAGCGAGTTTTTATCCTGATAAAATTTACTGATCGGTAGAAGGTTTCACCAAACCCAACTTGGCTTCAATGCTCAGCGTAGCATGCGGAACGGCCAGGAGCCGGGCCTTGTCAATGAGCTTGCCGGTCACACGGCAGATACCATATGTTTTGTTCTCAATGCGGCGGATCGCCTTTTCGAGATGATCGATATAGGTGATCTGGCGGCTGGCCAGCTGGCTGAGCTGTTCGCGCTCCATGCTCATGCTGCCGTCTTCCATTGTCATGTAACGCGCATCGTCATTATCGCCACCCATTTCATCTTTGCGGGTAATCAGTCCCTGGAGCGATGCCAGTTCCTTCTTTGCCGCTTCCAGTTTTTTGTTGATCAGGTCCCGGAATTCACCCAGAACGGTATCATTGTAACGAACGATGGGCTCGTTGGGGCGTGCAATGCTCGTGCGGCGCTCCAAGGGAGTATAGCCTGGCATATAGGGGACACTGGATTTCACGCTCGTCTTTGGCACTTTCACATCCTTAATGGGTTCCAGCGGTTTCTTTATGGGTTTATGCGGTGGGGCGGGGGGCAGTTTCACGGCGGGTTTGCTCATCACGGCCGGCTTGCTCACTGTTTTTACAACGGCAACCGGCTTTGCAACAACAACCGGTTTGGCCATTGGCTTTACAGGAGCCTTTGCGGATTTGGGAGCCGGTTTCGGTGCAGGTTTCGGAGCCGATTTTTTAGGAGCCGCCTTCACAGGGGCCTTGGTCACTTTTTTTGCAACCACCTTTTTTGCAATCGCTTTTTTCGCTGGTTTGGCCGGGCTTGCCTTTTTGGCAGGTTTATGGGCAATTTTTTTCGCAGCAGGTTTGGCCGATTTCGCAGGTTTAGCGCTTTTTTTAGGTGCCGCTTTAGCCGCAACTTTCTTGGGCTGGACTTTTTTCTTGGCTGGAACTGCTTTTTTGGCAGGTTTCGCCGATTTTTGAGGTACCTTTTTCTTAATAGCCATACTTTTTTTATCCTTTTTTTGTTACTGCCACTTTCAACAGCGTATCGTTCACTTCAATTTCGGTGCCGCCTTGTAAACCCGACACCCAGTCAATATCGTCTGCCAAAATTTCGCCGCAAATATAGATTTTATTATCATTAATGGAAGAATAGAGATTTTCGTTGCGTTCTATGACCAGTTTTACCCTGTCCGTCAGCTCAAAACCGCTCTCCTTCCGGATCTGCTGTACCCGGTTTACCAGCTCCCGCGCGTCGCCTTCTTTCTGAAGTGGCCCGGTGATCGTGATGTCCAGCGCCACTGTGAGCGATCCCTTGGAGGCCACGCTCCAGCCCGGGATGTCCTCGGCCAGCACTTCCACTTCGGAAATAAGGATGGGAACCGCCTCATTGCCCAGATGCAACTGTAATACGCCATTTTTTTCCAGTTCGCCGATCTGCTCCTGGCTGAGCTTTCCCAGTGCGGCGCCTGCTTCCTTCATCCGGGCACCCAGTTTATTTCCCAGCGCCTTGAAATTGGGCTTCACCTTTTTATGGATGATGCCTTCGGTGCGGGTGATATATTCCACCTCCTTTACATTCACCTCTGCCTTTACCAGGTCTTCCACTTGCTGCAACTGCACCGTCATAGCCGGGTTCAGTACGGGTATCATGATCTTCTGCAGTGGTTGCCTTACTTTAATATTCACTTTTTTGCGGAGAGAGAGCACCAGTGAACAGGTATCCTGTGCGAGTTGCATTCTTTCTTCCAGGGCAGGGTCGATCACTGCCTCCACTGCAACGGGGAAATCGGCATGGTGCACGGAACTGACGGGGTACCGGCCCGTAACCTCATTGAGGTTACGGAACAGCGCATCGCTGAAGAAGGGTGATATCGGCGCCATCAGGCGGATCAGCGTGTCCATACATTCGTACAGGGTCTGGTAAGCCGCAATCTTGTCGTTCTCATAGTCTCCCTTCCAGAACCGGCGCCGGCAAAGCCGCACATACCAGTTGCTGAGGTGCTCATCCACGAATTCCTCGATCGCGCGGCCCGCCGGGGTGGGTTCGTAGTCGTCCAGCGCAGCGGTCACTTTCCTGACGAGGGTATTGAGAGAAGAAAGCACCCAGCGGTCTATCTCCGGCCGTTTTGCAACGGGAATGTATTTCTCGGAAAAAGAAAACCCATCCACATTGGCATACAGCGAGAAGAACTGGTAAGTATTATATAAGGTACCAAAGAATTTGCGTTGCACTTCGCGGATACCCTCCAGGTCGAATTTCAGGTTATCCCAGGGGGATGCGTTCGTAATCAGGTACCATCGCGTGGCATCTGCGCCAAACTGGTCGATGGTCGTAAAAGGGTCGACCATATTGCCCAGCCGCTTGCTCATTTTATTGCCGTTCTTGTCCAGCACCAGCCCGTTCGATACCACGGTTTTGTATGCGACGCTGTCGAACAGCATGACGGCGAGCGCGTGCAGTGTATAGAACCATCCGCGGGTCTGGTCAACGCCCTCGGCAATGAAATCGGCAGGAAATGCTTTGCCTGCATCGATCATTTCTTTATTGGCAAAAGGGTAGTGCCATTGCGCATAGGGCATGGCGCCACTGTCGAACCACACATCCACCAGGTCCGGCACACGCGTGAGCAATTTTCCGTCTTCCACCAGTACCACGTGGTCTACCATGGGCTTGTGCAGGTCCATATTCGTTACGGTACCAAGCGGGGCCAGGTAATCTTTTACCACCCCGAAATGAATATCCGCAGATGCAATGGCATAGGGGTGCAGGGACGGGACCGACAGTTCTTCATACAACTTATCGAACTGCGATTCGGCCGCCGCGCATTTTTCAGCATCGGAATGCGTTTTGAAGAACGAATGAATGGTCTGCACAAGGGCAGGATCGCGGCGGCGGTAATCATCCGAGAATTTTTTTGCGTCGAAGAGATAGCCGTTCTTTTTCAGTTCGTCCAGCGAACCGATACATATTTCGCGGCCATGCAGTTCATTTCTCCAGATGGGCAGGGGCGTTCCCCAGTAGCGGCTGCGGCTGAGGTTCCAGTCCACCATATTTTCCAGCCAGTTGCCAAAACGGCCTTCGCCGGTGGAAGCGGGTTTCCAGTTGATGGTCTTGTTCAGTTCCACCATCCTGTCTTTTACTGCGGTGGTTTTAATGAACCAGGCATCCAGCGGGTAGTAAAGGATCGGTTTATCTGTTCTCCAGCAATGGGGATAGCTGTGCTCGTATTTTTCCACGCGGAAGGCGCGGTTTTCTTTTTTCAGTTTTACGCAGATATCAACGTTTACGTCGGAGTAAGCGGGATCGCTCTTGTAGTTCTTTACAAAGCGGTTGCTGAATTCGCCGAGGCCGTCTACAAATTTGCCTTCCCGGTCTACCATCGTAAGGATACCGATGCCATATTTCTGGCCCACGCGGAAATCGTCTGCACCAAAAGCAGGCGAAGTGTGTACGATACCCGTACCGTCTTCGGTTGTCACGAAATCGCCCAGCAGCACGCGGAACGGGTCTCCGCCCGCCTGTGAAGGATCATTGGCGGGGTAAGCGAGCAATTGTTCATAGCGGCATTCTTCCAGGTCTTTGCCCTTATATTCTGCAATGATTTTCCAGGGTAATATTTTTGACTCCGCGGTATAGGCGCCGGGGTCGGCATTTTCCGCCTCGGGTTTAAAATATTTCCCGAGCAGGGGTGTGGCCATTATCACGTTCACCGGCAGGTGGGTGTAGGGATTGAAGGTGCTCACGAGCGAATAGTCGATCTGGGCGCCTACCGTGAGGCCGAGATTGGAGGGAAGCGTCCAGGGCGTGGTTGTCCAGGCGAGAAAGAAAACTTCCGGCGACAATTCTCTTTTTGCAGCGGCAAACAGGAATTCGGAACGGCTGTCGCGTACGGCGCGGAACATGGCCACGCAGCTGGTATCCTTCACATCTTTATAGGTGCCGGGCTGGTTCAGTTCATGAGAGCTCAGGCCGGTGCCCGCCGCGGGCGAGTAAGGCTGTATGCTCACGCTTTCATACAGCAGCCCTTTTTTATAGAGTTCGCTGAGCAGCCACCACAGCGTTTCAATGTATTCGTTTTCGAAAGTGATATATGGGTCATTGAGGTCTACCCAGTATCCCATTTTGCGCGTGAGATCGTCCCATTTGTCTTTGTACCGCAGCACGGCTTCGCGGCATTTGCGGTTGTATTCTTCTACGGAGATCTTTTTACCGATGTCTTCCTTGGTGATCCCCAGTTCTTTTTCAACACCGAGTTCTACCGGCAACCCGTGTGTATCCCAGCCCCCTTTGCGTTTTACCTGGAATCCGCGCATCGTCTTATAGCGGCATATCATGTCTTTTAAGGTGCGGGAGATCACGTGGTGAATGCCGGGCATACCATTGGCGCTGGGCGGGCCTTCATAAAAAACAAATGGCTGGCTTCCTTCGCGCAGCGAGATGCTTTTCTCAAATGCCTGCTCCCTGTTCCAGGTATCGAGTATTTCTTTTTCGATGGATGGAAGGTTCAGGCCGGTAAATTCCCTGTATTTCACGTCTTTGCTTGCTTTAAAATGGCAGCAAAGGTACTAAAATGAGGGATCGCTCCGGTGCGGGGCTGCTTTATTGCCCGGTGCCCGATACCAGCCGGCCGCCGGAGTAGGTGGCCAGCACCTGTGCGCCAAGCAGTTGTTGCTCAGGCGCTTTCATGAGATCCCGGTCGAGAATGATAAAATCGGCCTTTTTGCCCGCTTCGAGGCTGCCCACTTCCTTTTCAAGAAAACAGCCTTTGGCCGCCCAGCAGGTCATGCCGCGGATGGCCTCTATGCGTGTCAGTGCATTTTCGGGCTGAAAGCCGCCTGCTGGGAAGCCTTTGGCATCCTTGCGTATCACCGCGGCAAAAAAGGTTTTGAACGGGGAGATGTCTTCCACGGGAAAATCGGTTCCCAGCGGCATCCAGCCGTTCTGCAGCAATAGCTGGCGGTAGGCATAGGCGCCCTTCAGGCGTTCCGCGCCGAGGCGTTCCCCGGCCCAGTACATGTCGCTGGTGGCATGGGTCGGCTGCACCGAAGGGATCACCGAGGTTTTGCCAAACAGCTCAAAATCTTCCGGCGCGATCACCTGCGCATGCTCAATCCGCCAGCGCTTATCATTCTTCGTTTTCAATACCTTATTATATATGGTGAGGATCATCCGGTTGCCCGAGTCGCCGATCGCATGCGTACACATCTGGAAATCGGTACCGGCCAGGATCGTGGCCATCGAATCGAAATGGCGGATACTGCTCCTCAGGAACCCATGCCAGCCGGGCTGATCATTATATGGCTCCAGCAGGCAGGCGCCACGGCTGCCAAGTGCCCCATCCGCATAAAATTTGAATCCTTTCACAAACATCCTGTCTGTGTGGTAGGGACCCTTTGGCAGGAACCTCCTGAAATTGGCACTGTCGTCACTCAGCAGTATATACATCCGCATCAGCAACTGTCCGGACTGTTGCAGCGAGTCGATCGCTGACACATCCAGGTAGCTGAGACCGCAATCGGCAACGGTGGTCAGCCCCTGCGCAAAACAGTTTTTCTGCGCCGCCAGGAGCCGCTGTGTATAAGCTGCCGCGGAAAGTGCGGGGATTTTTGAGGCAACCAGCCCCATCGCGTTATCTACCAGCAGCCCTGTTAGTTTTCCCTGCTTTGTCTCCACTCTCCCCCCGGAGAGTGACGCTCCGGGTAACACGCCGGCCAGTTCAAAGGCTTTCTGATTCACCATCGCGGCATGCCCGTCTACCCGCGTAAGAAATACGGGACGGCCCGGGAAAAGGCTGCTCAGTTTTTCATTCGATGGAAATTGTTTGCCAGGCCACCGGTTTTGGTCCCAGCCACGCCCCAATACCCAGGGCTCATCGGGGTGTGCTTTTGCAAATGCCTGCAACCGCACCAGCACTTCATCCCAGGAAGCGGCCCCAAACAGGTCTGCCGTAAAAAGTTCCTGGCCATATCCCACGAAATGCGCATGTGCATCGATGAGGCCGGGATACACGGCATGACCGCCGGCATCGCGCGTTTCTTTTGCTGTGTAGTGGTCGAGAATATCCTGCTCCGATCCCGTGGCAACTATTTTGCCGTCTGCTACGGCAAACGCGGTAACTGTGCTGAATGAGCTGTCTACGGTATAGACAACGCCATGGTGCACGATTAGATCAACAGACCGTTTGCCGGAACAGCCAC
>Ga0206972_1186_pt1 | contig 9540 bp, 6 predicted proteins | sample Alteio_BWOrgHeat_86_FD_152925 | JGI IMG/M metagenome (GOLD analysis project Ga0206972, IMG submission 152925) | Enriched cells from forest soil in Barre Woods Harvard Forest LTER site, Petersham, Massachusetts, United States -... | ecosystem: Environmental > Terrestrial > Soil > Temperate forest > O...
TTAACGTGGCTAGCTTTTCGACCGCTACGCTTCGATTTGGCTTTGTCTCGCAGAGAGAGTTAGAATTCGCAAAAACTAAGAGGGCGCAGTATATGAGCCTATCCTATTCCAAATTTTTCTGAAATATGCTCTCGGAATTCCTCGTTGAGGAGGAAGAAGACTCCAATTGACCAAACTTTGAATCATTTCCCATTGAGAATCTGATAAAAACATACAAAGTGTTTCTTCAAACCTAACCTCCGAAAAGTCAGGCAGCATGTCATTTAAAATTTTATTAACCCAACTTGCCCCCTATCCTCCCTTAGACGCGTAAGCGAGATAGGTAAGATGCAAGATTCGTGAGGAAGCCAAGGTAGTTCACCTTGGCGACGAACGAAGCGCAGCAGATTGCCTGTCGCAGCTCGCGGATAAAGGAGGATAGGGGGCAAGTTGGGTTATTAGTATAGTCTCACGAATTTATGAAAAAAGCGGTTGAAAGGGTGGGCGGAGAAAGATTGCGATGGCGATCAAGCAGATTACACCGCTAAAAATGGCGTAAGTTCCCGCAAAGAGTTTACCATTAACAGTTTCAACAGGATCAACTTAGTCTAAAGCTAAATCGGAATCTGCCTTCACAATTTCGGCTTCGTCAAAACTGCTGTCATCTAGGTAGTCTGATATCATACTCACTAAAGATGTCGGTATATTGATTGAGGAAAAGTGGAGTTGATTGACGATTATCCGTTTCTGTAGATCGAGATAGGTATAGCGTCCAGCCAAATATATCGCTCTTGATGAATTCATGTTATCAAAAGCAGATCTTAAATTAACAATAACAGGATGATGGCCCACTCCCCCCAGCAGCGTTAAAACAGCGGGAATAGAAGCCCCTCCAGCGGGAATAGAAACCCCTCCCATTTGCTCATTGAACAAAATGACACTTGTGGCTAATTCACGTTTGCTTGCTTGATAAGTAGTAGCCAATGTTTTGATATGTAAATTACCGAAAAATTCAATCTGAGTCTCTAATAATTGAGGATCTGTTTTTTTAACCGAGATAATTGGATTGCTCGTGCTAGCTTTTTGAATAGGTGTTGACATAGTTTCGCCATATCTAAAAATGTTTTAATTACTTTAATTATAAATAAAAAACACTTTAATGTGTATAATAATAAATAATTTAAATTAAACTAATGTGAGTTAGTGGCTTATATACCCAAGAAAATTCAAGAATTGGTCGTGCCCAAAGATTGAATTTGAATATTTTTCAACTGAAAGAGCCTTTTTAACTCTTTGATCAGCGTTTTCTTATTCATCTTAAGGAAACAGGATAGATTCATCTTATTTCCTTGGGCTGCCTAGACCTCGAGGTTTACGCAATTTATTTTCGTCATACCACATGATGGGATCTTCTTTGAGTTCTTTAACCCATCGAGGGATGGTTTCATCGAGTTTGCGCTTGGGAATCCATCCGATGGTTTGCTTAGCTAGTGTCACATCCATTTCGTAATGATCATCGGCTAAATCGATCATCCACGGCTGAATAAAAGAACCTGACATGAAGGGTAAATGCTGGATACACCACGCTCCAATTTTTGCCAGAGGTTTCGGTACGCTCCAGGTCTTCCATTCTTGGCCATGAATCAAGCGTTGCATGAGCCGTTGGATCTGATCGTAGCTGAGCGTGACAGGTTCTCCAATCAGCAAAACTAGTTCAGGAGGCAGTTCCTTTCTTTTCTTAACACAAAGATCGATCGAATCAATTAAATCATCCATGTGCACAAAGGAAGCTCCATGAGTGACATCGCCTGCAAATACATGCGCCTCTAATTGATTTTCGTAGATCCGTTGCATCTGATTAGACAAAGGAATCGAATGGCAATGGTCATCATAAACTCCTGCAATGCGTAAAATAACTGAGGGAGTCTTCCCTCTCAACTCATGAATGACAGCTTCAGTGTGAACTTTGGATAAGGGATAATCCCATTTAGGTTCCACAGGACTCTTTTCTGTAATTCTCTCACCTGGTTTACAAGGTTTATACACCAGCATGGTCGATGAAAAAATAAACTGCTCCACCTCAAACTGCTGTAACCCTTTTAACAATCGCTCAGTACCTTTTACAGTGATCCTATCGTAATTTGAACTATGTTGTTGGTTAAAGCTGTAATAGGCAGCGAGATGAACGACCGCTGCAATTTTATTCCCGTAGTTTTTTCTGACATAGTCTAAGCCTTCTTTAACACTTTCATCAGAAGCCATGTCAACCGCAATGAATTCCACGGAGGGCAAATGTCCAGCTAGGAACACATCAAAACCGACTACCTGATACTGATCAGAAAATCGTTCGGCTAACTTAAACCCAATTCTGCCACTGCATCCAGTGATGAGAATCACTTCCTTAACTTCCGCCATAATGCTCCCTGAGGTTCAATTTTTTTACTTTAGTACATCTGAAGAATTTTTCAAGTTTTTTAGCGAACCGAATAGACAAATGAGGCAATTGCAAAACTCCCCGACCCAGCAAAATGGCTCAAAAGGGCGATTTTGCTGGGTCGGGGAGTTTGCAATTGCCTCAAATGCCTTTTCAAGGTTGACAACCGTTACTCTTTGCATGAAAATGCCGATAGAGGCAATTGCATCGATAATCAAGGTTTTTCATGCAAAGATTATTTTTTGGCGCACACGTGTGCGCCCCGTGGCCTGAACTCTTTCCTTCAGGAAGGGTTATTGGTGAAACTATGCGCCACATCACGTTAGCTTTTTTGGGTGCATGTTCTTTTTCTAAACTGCAAGAACAATTGCCCAACATTCCCCCTCCTTCTTTTACTGTGGGACTCGGAGGAACAGCTTCTCGCGTTGTGTTTCTTCCTCCTGATGAACAACGCGTAGCTGCTTTAGAATTGCAATGGTGGGAAAATCCACAGTCACTCATCCACTATCAAAAAAACTTGATCGATTGGCTCACTTCACTGGGATATGCCTTTCATGATCAACACTCTTTTTATCCCCACATCACTATAGCTAGATCTCCTTTCGAGAAAGAAGACTGGAAAAACCTCGTACTTCCCATTCCTTTTTACATCACGGGAATTCATCTGTATGAAAGCATGGGAAATTTGAATTACCAATCTCGATGGCATCACCCTCTAAAACCTCCGTTTGTTGAACTGGAACACACAGCTGATATCGCTTTTGAAATTCGCGGTGAAACCATGGAACAACTACATCGCCACGCTGAATTAGCTTTGTGCTTCATCTTTCCGCCTCTAGCAGCGTATACAGCGCCCATTCCCAGCCAATCTCTCGATGAAATCATCATTGAACTTAATAACATGATTGCAACAGCGGATACAGAAATCGGCTGTCCCTTTAAAGCAGTGAGCTTTCATGGAAAAATTCATCAATCTAATCATTTATTCTGTTGGGAGATGATCGTCGATGTCTAATTTAAAGCAGATCGCTCCCGCAACATATCTGATCGAACAAGAACAAGGAATGCGGGTTCCAGGTCTGATCATCGCAACCGAGAAGCTGTTAAAAGAAATGGATATTGAAAAGCCGTTAGAGCAGGTGCGCAATGTCGCATATCTTCCCGGTATTGTCGGGTATAGCATTGCCATGCCCGATATCCATTGGGGTTATGGTTTTCCCATTGGTGGGGTGGCTGCTATGGATGTAGACCATGGTGTCATTAGTCCAGGAGGCGTTGGCTATGACATCAATTGCGGTGTGCGGTTAGCACTTATTCCTATCCCTTTCGCTGAAATCAAAGAGAAAACTAAAAAAATGCTGTTAGACAAGATTTTTTCGTTGGTTCCTTCAGGCGTTGGCAGAGGACATCGGCAAACTAAGTCATTGAGTGACTATGATTATAAAGAACTTTTGCAAAAAGGCGCTCGCTGGTCAGTTGAAAAAGGCTTTGGTTATCCTGCAGATCTAGAACATACGGAAAGTCATGGTATGATCGCAGAGGCTGATCCTAATGCTGTATCGCTACAAGCTAAAGTGAGAGGTCAAGATCAACTGGGAAGTATTGGTTCGGGCAATCATTTTGTAGAAATTGGAGAACTCCATCAGATTTTTCTGCCAGATGTCGCTTCTTCCTGGGGTATTTCACAGGGATTTACCTACGTTCTGATTCATTCTGGATCCCGAGGATTAGGACATCAGGTGTGCCAAGATACATTGAATACGTTTGTGCGACAAGGCTATGATCAAGGGCTTCCTGATAAGCAGCTTGTTTGCGCTCCCATCTCAAGTGTAGAGGGCAAACATTATTTTCAAGCGATGGCAGCTGCAGCCAACTTTGCCTTCAATAACCGACAACACATTCTCCACGAAGTGCGTCAAGCCTTCAAAGAGGTGCTAGGGATAGATCCAGAATCAATTCGCCTTCTTTATGATGTATGTCACAACATCGCCAAATTTGAAACGCATCTTGTAAAGGGGAAAATGAAAGAATTATGTGTACATCGCAAAGGAGCCACACGAGCTTTTGGACCGGGAGCAGATGAACTTTCTCCTTTATTTAAAAAAACAGGACAACCTGTTTTAGTACCAGGTGACATGTTGCGCGCAAGTCATCTCCTGGTGGGAATGGGAAACCCCTTAACGTGGTGTAGTTCCTGTCACGGTGCGGGAAGAGCGCGCAGTCGCGTCAAATCACTCGAAGCATGGAGAGGAAAGGATGCTGTCGACTTCATGGAAAAAAAGGGAGTGGTTGTTAAGGCTAGTTCTCATCGAACCATTGCTGAAGAGATGCCAGACGCTTATAAAGATGTCGATGATGTGGTAGCAGCTGTTGAAGAAGCAGGACTTGCCAAGATGGTGGCACGTTTGCGCCCCCATCTTGTCATTAAAGGTTAATCGCGAGTAGGTTTTGCACTACGGTGATGGAATCTTCCCGTTCTAGCACCTTCACCGCGTGAGTGTTCACTGCGAAAACGGTCACTTCTAGCAGTACCTTCTCCTCGTGGAGTTTCACTGCGGAAACGATCACTTCTAGCAGCACCTTCTCCTCGTGGAGTTTCGCTGCGGAAACGATCCGTTCTAGGACCTTCACTTCGTGGACTATCGCTTCGGGAACGATCACCTCTAGATGCTGAGTAATTTCCTCTAGGACTATACTCGCCTCGTGGACGCTCGTTCCGGTTTTGCTTGTATCCGCCACCGCCAAAACGACTGCGATTACCTGGAACATGAGAAGTGGGTTTAGCTTTAAAGGTCGGTTCGAGACCAGCAACTACTTGAGGGATCATCTTATGACCTGTAAATTGCTCAATGCGTCGTAGGACAGACATATCTTTACCAGCAACAAAAGAAATCGCGATCCCTTTTGCTCCAGCACGACCCGTTCTACCAATGCGGTGCACGTAATCTTCCAATCCCATCGGTAAATCAAAGTTAATTACATGTGTAATCGTTTGCACATCGATTCCTCGTGCTGCCACATCCGTAGCAATTAAGATGCGAACTTCATGACGGCGCATTTGCATGATGGTACGCGTCCTTTGACGTTGATTCATATCACCGTGTAAGGCAGCTGCTTCATGTCCCAAATCCAGCAATTTGTCAACAAGCTGATCAGCTTGACGCTTGGTAGAAGTAAAGACGACTGCTTGATTGAGCGTTGAATCTTTTAACAGGTGATCTAACAACCGGCATTTATGATCTAAGTTATCCACTATGTAAACATGCTGTTCGATGTTTTCATGTTTGGCATGCTCTGCTGCAACACTCACTTCTTGGGGTTGGTTGAGAAGTCGTTTCGAGAGATTGAGCACGCTTCCTTTGAGGGTGGCAGAAAACATGAGAGTCTGTCGCGTTTTGGGAGTGGCTGCAGCAATTTGTTCGACAGGATCAATGAATCCCATATCCAGCATCCGATCCGCTTCATCAAGGATCAACATTTCAATTCTTGAAAAATTAATGCGTCCTCTTTCGAGATGATCAATCAATCGTCCAGGTGTAGCTACTAAGACATCATAGGGACGAGAAAGTTCTTTATTTTGGATAGGATAAGGAGCACCACCATAAATGCAGACTGTTTTAGTACGAGGTAAATACTTACTATACTTAACAGATTGAGAGGCAACTTGCATCGCCAATTCTCTTGTGGGGACTAAAATGAGGATACGAGGGCCCTGGCCAGGTACAGATGAAGGAGTCGAAAGGCGAGACAAGGCAGGCAGAAGAAAGGCCGCTGTTTTTCCCGTTCCGGTTTGCGCAGAAGCGCGAAGATCGACTCCAGATAGAATCAAGGGTATCGCTTCTTGTTGAATAGGCGTCGGTTCATTGTATCCAGATTCTTCAATCGCTTGCTGAAGCTTAGGATCGGAAATTAAATCTTTAAAAGTCATATTTATCTACTTTTGTGGTTTTTGTAATTGATCAGTTATAACATAGCCATCGTATAAAAGGGCAGCTTAAAGTCGGGTCAATGATTTTTCAAAAAAAGATGATGCTCTATTGAAATAAAATCATCTAAACACGTTGTGTGTAGTAAGAAATTGTCAACAAACCTTGGGTTCGTCAACAATTTCTAAGAAGACTTTACTATTTCAATAGCCTCCAAGAGACATCCCTAAAAACAGGGGGGAGATGGTAAGCCTTCCAAATTGGGAAAGAGCATATCAGAAGGGCTCTTAAAAACCTAAAAGAATTTATACCCGTTGCTTAATTAATAGGCGACTTCAGTTGGAACTGATAGGAACAGTCTTGTTCCTAGACTCTTCAGCATTTAGCCGCGTGAACTGTTTCCCTAAAGCAAAGGCTGAATAGGTCCAAGCTATGAGGACGATGAAGAGAACAGCGGCAATGTATGGAGTGGATAAAGCAACGCTGCCCAAAATGATAATTAAACATTGATAAGTAAGCGATGATCCGGACTTACCAAGGCTCGATCCCAACCCGTCAATAGCCGCTTTTCCTTTGAGTTTCGATTCAGGATCAAGAGGGAGGAAGGCCAACTCTTTTGACGCATCAAAAACAGAATACTTACTTGCTTTACTTAGACAATTTTGCATCGACCCGAAATAAACTGTCATCGCTAGAGGAGTGACGCCAAGTAGAGTTGCAGAAACAGTGGTTAACATGTCTCCACAGAACAGAAAGGTAAAAAAACCAATAGCCATCGTCGTCATGACCACAGGGGTTAGCAGAGCAGTGAATGTCCATCCTATACGTGTAACCATAATAGAAAATAATACCCCACCCATTGTGGCAAAAATTCCAATTCCTACAGTAATCATATTCATGTGAACGAGCATGTCATGAGGATCGGCAAAAAAACGCTTCAGCTGCTCTTTCCAGAGAACATCCGTTAAGTTAATGCTAATATTATACCCTAAGACAATAACCGCTAGAGGAACTAAATAGTTTGAGCGGGCTATATAGCGAATGCTCTCGCGGATCGAAAGCTTTTTTTTCTCGCCTTTGCCCCCTGTTTCAACTGCTTCATTTGCTCCATCATCTCGGATGAGAGTCCGATTGATCCAGAAGTACAAAAGCATCGCTGCCACTGCAAGAACAGTAATTAATAAAACTAGTTTACAGATAGTATTCCCCCAGTGATCGGAAGAAGAACTAAACAAAGAAAACGAAAGAGAATTGGTCAAAGCTAAAGCCAAGGTTCCCCCAAACACAGGGGCGAGATTGGAACCAATATTTAAAATACCGTAAGTGCGTTTAGCTTCTCCCACTCCTGTGATATCATTGGCGAAACCCCAATAAAGTACACTTAATACCAAGACAGCCCAGAGCTCAGAAATGATATAAAACGAGGTGAATGTCCAATTGCGAATCAAAGCGATTAATCCCTGAAATCCCTGAGGTAAAATTGAAGCCAGCCAATTTCCAAAGGTTTCAAGATGTAGACTGTCTCTGTTGGGATAAAGAAGAAAGGCAAATACGAGAAAATATGAAACAAAAGCTGTGACTAAAATGTAAAAAACGCTCTCCTTCTTAAAATAGCGCCGCAACCGGGTGTAAACCCAGGCAGCTAAAAAGGAAGCCGGCAACATTCCCCACACCTTGATGAAAGGGATCACTTCTGCTCCAGAATGCTTGGCTGTCAAAATAATCGTATCTTTTAGGTTGCGCAACACGCTGTAACACACGCATAGGAAAAATAATAAGAAAACCATCGAAAGGACTTTCTTAACCTCTGCCCGATGAACGGGCCAAAATATTGAACGCAAAAGGCCAAACTGCTTCTCATTTTTTTCTGTCATAGCGGCTACACAGACTATTTTTAAATGTTCTCAAATCCTCTCATTGTTAAATATCCACCCTTTTTCCACAAGAAGCTTTCTCAAGCCTCAAAAGCTAACTTGGGCATTGATTTTGCTCTATTTAAAATTTAATTCGCGTCTGTGTATACTCGGGCCTTAAATCAATTTTATCACAACTAAGCCGATGAAAAACCCTCTTCTTTTACTTCTTTACCCTGTTCTTGTGATCCTATGTGGCATTCCCATCACCCTTCTCATCTGGCATGCGAATGTCACCTTAGATGGCTCGATTGCTCAACTCTATGAAGACGCCATCCCCTTTTTGGTGGGTTTTCCTTTCTTCGGAAGCGTGGAAGCTTGGAAAATAATTTTATTTTTTATTCTGACTGCCTACCTAGCAATAAAAATTTTACCCGGCAGAAAATTTTCTAAAGATCCCATGGCACCTGATGGCACCACTCTCATCAGGAAGGCCAATGGAATTACCACACTCCTTTGCTTAATAGGACTGTTTGGATTGGGCTCTTCCCTCTCTCTTTTTCGCGCCACGATTATCTACGATCATTTTTCTGAGCTATTGGGAGTCCTGAATATTTTTTGCTTCATCTTCTATCTGGGATCGCGGTTGAACACCTTCCTACCACAATGGATCAAATGGAATATGAATGTCTATACCATCTGCAGACTCTCTATGATCGGTTGGGCGCTAATTATCCTATCTTTTGCAACTAAGCAACATCAATTACACGGCCTGTCCGACTCGATGATCGTCACCGTTATTTTACAACTTTTCTATATCGCCAAATTTTTTTGGTGGGAAATGGGATATTTGCGTTCGATGGATGTAAGCTACGATCGGGCCGGATTTATCATTTGCTGGGGATCAATCGTATGGTTACCAGCTATTTACACCTCTCCTACTTTATACCTTGTCCATCACCCTGTTCATTTAGGTTTACCCTTATCTCTTGCCATTTTAACTGCTGGTGCATGCTGCATCATCATTAATTTTTTAATTGATCGTCAGAGACTGTATGTGCGGAGCAAAAACGGAGAATGTCTCATCTGGAAAAAAAAACCCGATCTCATCTTTGCCAACTATCGAACCGAATGGGGCGAAGAGAGGCAAAATTTACTGCTCGTTTCTGGATGGTGGGGGATTTCTCGCCATTTTCACTACATCCCTGAGCTACTTGGAGCATTTTTTTGGAGTGTAACAGCGGGATTTACCCACTTTCTGCCGTACTTCTATCTTGCTTTTTTAGCTCTTCTCCTCATAGATCGCGCCTGGCGGCAAGAGCAGCGTTGCGCTAGAAAGTATGGAGAG
>Ga0206972_1128_pt2 | contig 9481 bp, 7 predicted proteins | sample Alteio_BWOrgHeat_86_FD_152925 | JGI IMG/M metagenome (GOLD analysis project Ga0206972, IMG submission 152925) | Enriched cells from forest soil in Barre Woods Harvard Forest LTER site, Petersham, Massachusetts, United States -... | ecosystem: Environmental > Terrestrial > Soil > Temperate forest > O...
AAAAATAGTGTTCCATTTAGAAACTTGTGATGATAGCTTGTAATCATATTTTTCATGCTAGATGTTTTCTGTCTCAGATCGTTTTGAAGACAACTGCCCTGCTTGTAAAAGATTTGATACTTGGCTACTCTTAAGTTTAGTTGATAACGTCTTCAAATCCATGGAGATCATCTTCTCCATGGATTTTTTAAATTTGAAGCAGCATTCTAACAACCTCTAAAGATTCATTTCAAGGCAGAAGGGCAAATTATTTTTTGGTTAGGTCTTTAGGTATCTTCCCCTAACCCGCCGAGCCTTGTTTAGAGAGGCGAATTTTGTTGACCAACGTCTAGAACTATCTAATTCTTAATTATTTAAATTTATTAAAATTATTTAAAATAAAAAATCAAATAAACGCTTTACTAATTTCATAGAAATTAATATAATAATTATAGGTTGTCAAAGAAATTTAATAAAATAAACTAATAAACTTTTAAAATGGAGAATAAAAATGAGCTTAAAAATTGAACATAAGAGTTTAGAACTGGTGAGGAATGCTGTCCTCAAAGAAGAGGTGCCCCCAATCTCCTCCCTAGTTACTGATGCTGCTTTAGCGGCGTTGTGCAACAATATATTATCACTGAAAGGACCACGCTTGGTGAAATCCCGGGGAGAACTTCTTGGCGCGCAACCTTTAGATCTTAGTTTGCAACATCCTAGATCTAGCAAATTTAACTTAATTGGAGACCTAAGGGATTGATCATGACGACTTATCGGAAACACTAAACTTGGGAATTTCTAAGACCTGAAGGCGCAAAAAAACCGCTGTAGAAGCTCCTAGGAAAAAATAGTGTTCCATTTAGAAACTTGTGATGATAGCTTGTAATCATATTTTTCATGCTAGATGTTTTCTGTCTCAGATCGTTTTGAAGACAACTGCCCTGCTTGTAAAAGATTTGATACTTGGCTACTCTTAAGTTTAGTTGATAACGTCTTCAAATCCATGGAGATCATCTTCTCCATGGATTTTTTTAAATTTGATTAATTGACTTATTTGATTATGTTCTGATATTGTTGTCTTGTTTAATTAAACAAAACATCCATGACTAACCAAATAATTAAGATATCCCCACTATATCATTCTCTTTCTTCAGGAAATTTAGAAAATTGGAATGCTCTTCGTAGTCCAAAAGAAGATCTCGTTGGACCTTTGTCGCAAAGAGCCCCTGATTTTTCTATCCATGATATTCAGCCATTGACTTGGAAGGACACTCTACAAAAAGTAACTTTACGCTTCTTAAAATGTACGCTTCTTTTTCCTTGGGGATTATACGACGGCTTGAACTACCTTACGCAACGCTTGGCCATGACTGCTCTTTATCCCATTCAGAGTCGTGCTGTTCAGCTATTGGCAAGACAAAAATTTAGTACAAGCGCTTTAGACCATCAACGTCAAGAATTAACAGAAGAATTCCAAGAAAGGGGATACATAGTTAGACACGTGAGTTTAGAGAAAAATGGCACGCATTATAGCGGTCTACTCATCGGTCATCGCGAGACCATTTACAACGGTCAATGGGTCATCCAAGCTGGAGGAAATGCTCAAGCCATCGAAGATTCAGCTTATCTGTACGCTCCTTGCTACAAGGAGCAACGGTTCAACACTTTATTGATTAACGGACCAGGAGTGGGAAGAAGCGAAGGAGAAGCAACTCCCCTAACGATGGGCGAAGCGCAAGAAATTGGGATCTCATTTTTAGAATCTGCCATCAAAGCTAAGAAAATTGTCATCGCTGGATTATCCCTTGGGGGTGCAGCCATGGGACAAGCTATTCTTTTGCATCATTTTAAACCCGACACGAGCTACTGTGTCATACGTCAAGTGACATTCGATCAGGCAAGTCGCATTGCAGGAGTATTTGCAAGCAGAGTCTGGTCAAAACTTCGCTCTTTTACTGAGCACTTAATCCGCTGGTGTGGAGCTGAAATGGATTCTGTGCTGGCTTCTAGAAAATTGCAGCAACTCGGCATTCATGAAGTGATCATGCAAGCAACCAACAAAGAGATTCCAACTGGGACATTGCCCACTGCAGAGGATTTTGCAAGCGACGGTGTGATACCAGCAGAAGCTTCTCTGGGGTACCGACTCATCCAAGAAGGGATCACACAGCATAAAACCTTTTGCTGTCTACCTCAGCTCTCGCATGGAAATCCTCTATGGGTTTTACCTGATGCCGCTGTTGCTCCATTGAGATTCATGGATAAACGCTCTCATCCTCTTTTTCCTCTCTATTCTACTCTTGATGAAAACTCCAATCATGAAATTGTCCAACACCATCTTAATCAGTTGCAAGAAACCTTGCGTCATCAGCTCTATTTCAAGGTATGGGAACTTTCAACTGCTGCTGACAAACATCAAGAGCGTTGGGGCGAAAGAATAGGCATTCGAGATCACAGCTTGCTAAAACAAGCTATTGAAGCCCTTAGCAACATTTAAAAATTAGATTGTCAATGATTCAGGAGTCTTCGCGTAAACGAAGCACAGTTGGGTTTTTCGCAGAGATTTCGGTTGAGACATACTGATGTGTGTTCTCACCGAAATAGTCAAATAGAGAAACAAGAAGGTAATCAGCCACGGCGCGCAGATCGCTGTTTTTACCAGAACTTACAGCACAACCTTGCCATACTGGATCATTAGAGTGATTGTACACTGTCAATGCGATCTCTCTTGTGTAATACGAATAGCGATAGGGAACATACACCGTGCTTCCTCCTATCTGTGTCTGTCCAATAAAATGGGAGCTCCTTCCCCTACTATTGAAAAACCTGCCACAAGAAATGTAGGTCCGCCCTGGAACAAAACTTGGAACATAAGTTTTTCCATATGATTTTTCGATGTGGAAATCGTATTCTAAATGATAATCTGCACGATCTTTATAGAGAACGCTGTACCCTTGTCCTTCTAATAATTTCTCGATCTTGAAGCCAATTTCTTTGGAAAATAATGGGTTCTCTTCGTTTAAGGAGATAAGATCAAAAGAACTGCCTTGAGGAAAGCCACAAGGGATGGCTTTACTATCGACAAACGTGTTAGTGCATACGTGATATTTTGTGCACGCAATGGTTAACAATAATAAGATAAGTGAAAGCAGACATCTCATAAGGCCTGTCATTATCTTTTAAAATCATTTTGGAATCAATTTGTAAAAATACTTTTACAATCAATTCATTGGTAATTGAGTCAGCCAAAATATGTAAAGTAATTAGCCTCAAAGGGATTGTGGGAAAAGCTTTCGTAATTTATACACAAATGAATTCAAAAATTGGAAATTTGGCAAGGAAGTGGCGCAAATTTTTGAGTCTGAAGCGAGCGACCATTGCTGAATAGCAAGGCACGAGTGAAGACCAAAAATTTGCTGCCAAGTTGATGTAGCCAAAAACCAATTTTTGAGTTGGATAGGAAGTTCAGTGCATCGCTTATACACCGCGATTTATCCATTGTCTAGAAGACATGCTTTGCCTCATGCAAGATTTTTTTTCTTAAAGCAGGATGCAAAGCATCTTTAGTCACCAAGTCACATCACAATGAAGCAATTCTTCCAGATAGTTTTTTAGGCCCATAAAACCAAAGAGTCCCCTTTTTGAATCAAAATCAATGAGTATATCAATATCGCTTCTAGATGATGCCCTGTTCTTAGCTACAGAGCCGAAGAGAGAAAGTTCGCGGACGCCTAGGCGTAAAAGTTCCTTCTTATGGCTATTTAAAATCTTTTGCGCCTTTTTCATTAACATAAACCCTTCTCCATTTTTCTTCCTTCTATCAATAAGACTAATTTAATGCACAATGGATTGAATGTGATGGGGTCTACTAGATGGCTACGTCTTTGAAACCAAGACAGCAGAGTCTCTTAACTTTAAAGCTTGACTACTCTTCCTTCAGACACCTACCCTCTGATAGGTATAGCATTCTTATGGCGCGGAATTTTAGATAAGGAAGCTGATTTTTTGGAAGAGAATATAAATTGCCATCGATTGCTGTTCGCTGCATTCAATTCCCTCGCTAGTCCCTATTTCAAAAAAATAGATGAAAAAAGGCTAGTTTTCTACCGATAGTTGCAAAGGATTTTGTCTATGTAGATTAGAGGATTAGCGGCAGTCGGACTTGAACCAACGACCCACGGATTATGATTCCGTTGCTCTAACCAACTGAGCTATGCCGCCAGAAAAAATTAGCGGGGGAAGGATTCGAACCTCCGGCCTTTGGGTTATGAGCCCAACGAGCTAACCACTGCTCCACCCCGCGACAGTCACTGTCAAAATGAAATGAAGATGCTACCAAACCAATGATTAAAGCTCAACGTGTTTATTAACTATTTTTCTGTTTCTGGAAACTTCTTCCAAAAAATGATTCAAATGCGAGGGCCAATGCTCAGAAATACCCACTTTGTCCTGGAGCATGAGCAACTGATCATTAGTGAGGGGTGAGAGGTTCAAAGAATTATAAATCTTTAAAAATGTCTGTGAGGTTGTGGCATTTGAAACTAGTCCAGATGATACGGCAACGTCAACGTAGAGTGCGTGACCAATCTGAATCGTGGGAATTCCAGACAAAACAAACTTAGGAGCTGCGCTAGTTTGATAGTAAAGCACTGCATCAGCTAAAGATAGCATCGCATCTGAATCTTTTTCTTTCGATACAACAAAGTGGGGACTGCCATTTAAGCGAGCGATATCCCGGTTTCCTTCGATTCTAGCTCGTGGATGCTGCTGTATCACAAATAATGTGTTAGTGAGCTCTCCTTTGTGAACAAGTGTTTTAATGATCGTGCAAAAGGCTGGAAAGGCATGATCATAGTACTCTTCATTGGCTCCACCAAAATAGACGACAATTTTCTGCCCATTGTCTTTGAGACCATGAAGGTCAAAAAAAGCTTTGCGGTATTCGAGTTGATTGCGACTGCGCATCTGTTTGATTTTCTCAATTTCTTCAAGAGGATAATATCCCAAACCCGCAGTTCTTTTACCTATGAGGTTAATCACCTCAGAAGAGTTAGCTAATATTGTCTCGCCCACGAGCTTTTTATTGGCGAAAAGCACCGCATTGGCATAGTGGATCTGCTTAGAAGTATATTCAGAATATCCACCAGGCACAAAAGGTTCGGGATTGTCATAATAGACAACCCTTTCAATATGAGGAGCTATTTTTTCGAGTTTTTGTTCGACGCGTACAGCAAAGGAATGACCACATTCTGTAATCACGCAATCTGATTCTTTACACATTGTGACAACAGTCTCTGCCAGTTGATCGGCTTCTTTCTCATCTAGACTCTTAATCGAACGAGAATCTTGATAAAAATAAGTAAAAGGAATGCCTCGCTTGCTTAGCTCTTTGGCTCCTTCTTCAGCTGCTATAACAGTACATTCTGTTTCTGCTTTAGCAAGCAAATCTGCCCAGTGACGCCCCGGCCCAGGATGTGAAACGATGACAATAGTTTTTGCAGACAAGCTATGACATAAAGCAACTGCTATAATGATGGTAGATAGGAATTTGTTTTTCATTGATCACCTCAACAAGTAAGGTAAAATACTATCATAAGTGCGTTTAACTGATCCTTGAACAGATAGACACAAGGTTTTGCAGGCTTTCACATATTTCGCATGCACTTCTGGATGAGTGAGGAGGTCAAGAACAGCTTGGGGTACTTCTTCAAGAGTAACTTGCTTGCCCGCTTTAGCTTCTAAAATCAATTGTTGTAAGTTGGGTTGATTGTGAACATGAGGTCCAAAAAGCACAGGAACATGAAATAAAGTAGGCTCAAAGAGATTATGGCCTCCCACATGAGAAACAAATGTACCAGCAACGATGGCAATGTCTGCTAGTTGATAGCATGTATTGAGAAGCCCCATCGCATCGATGAGAATCACTTGTTCCGCTCCTGTTTTTTGTTGACGTTGTGAATAACTGATCGTTTCAACTCCTCTTTTTCTCAGCATAGCTGTGACATGGGCAAATCTCTCAGGATGTCGAGGCACAATGACCACTTTAAGCGTGGGTATCCTTTTCCATACGCTATCCAAGGCTGAAAGGAGCCATTCTTCTTCTGGCTCATGTGTCGAACCAATGACAAGGAGGCGATCAGTTGCCTTAATCCCCAGTTCTGATCGGATATGGTCTAATTCGACGTCAGTTAATCGCTTGGGTGAAGCATCTAACTTCATGTTTCCAGTAACAATGAGTTGATCAGAAGGTATCCCTAAAGATCGAAAACGACTTGCATAGAGCTCACTTTGTACGCATAGAACGTCAAAGTAAGAATACAATCGACGAGCAAAAGAAGAGATGTAACTAAATCGCTTGGCTGAGCGTTCGGATATCTTACCGTTAACGTAAAAAATCTTAAGTCCTAGTTTTTTGGCTAAAGAAAGCAGATGATACCACACATCCCCTTCTACTAAGATGAGATAAGAAGGTTTGAAGTGATTGAGAGTGCGTTGAATGATCCAGGAAAAATCCAAAGGAAGGAAAAAATGAGCATTGGCTTCTGGCATGCTTCTTTTAGCTTCAGCATATCCTGTTTCTGTTGTGGAAGAGATCACGATGGCCATCTCAGGAAATTGTTTAGCAAGAAGTTGACAAAGCGGAATCACAGCGCGTGTCTCCCCCATGGAAACCGCATGAATCCATAGAACTTTTTGCCCTGCGTTTAAGTTGAGTTGCGGCAGATGGAAGCCAAAACGTTGTGCGATTGTCTCTCTATATTTACCTAGTACTATCCTTTGCCATAAGAATTTAGGCAAGATGCATAGAGCATAAAAAAATAAGACAGTACTATAGAGAATACTAATCATTGCAAACAATGCTCATCAATTTATTGGGCACGTAGACTATGCGTGAAATCTCCCCTGTCAAGTGCTTGGCAATATTAGGCTCTTTTTTAACGAAGTCTAGCAACTCTTGCTCCGATAGATCTTTGGGTAGTTCCCATTTTCCTCTTACCTTGCCATTCACCTGAACGACATAAAGCGCTGTATCATCTACTAAATAGGCAGTGTCGTAAGTAGGGAACGCTGCAAAAGTAATGGTCGATTTTTCACCTAGATATTCCCAAGCTTCTTCAGCAATATGCGGGGCAAAGGGATAGAGGACTTGCGTGACCATCTTTAGAACACTTTTGGGATAAGCGTTAAGAGGAGTAAAATCGTTCATGAACTCCATCATCTTTGCAATGGCAGTATTGAATTGCATCATCTCGATATCCTTTCCTACGTGATACACAAGTCGATGGCCAAGCTTTAAAGCTTCTGGAGTTTCTTCAACACACATTTTTGGCGAGGTAATCATGTCGTAAAAGCGATTTAAAAAGCGTCGGCAGCCCATCACAGCATCGTTATTCCAGAGCTTTTCTTTATCAAATGGCCCCATGAACATTTCGTATAGACGAAGAGAGTCAGCTCCCACTTCTTCAATCATTTCATCTGGAGTGATTCCATTGAGTTTTGACTTAGACATCTTTTCCACATGGCTAGAAAGTTCTTCTTCTGTGCCTATTTGGTAATAGCTCCCTTCCCTTTCCATCACCTCTTCAGGAGAAACATAGGCTCCATTGTTTCGTTGATAGGATCGGGCTGTGACTAAGCCTTGATTGCGCAGTGTTTGGAAAGGTTCAATGGTCGTGACTACACCACAATCGTAAAGAACTTTATGCCAAAATCGAGCGTACAATAAATGAAGAACTGCATGTTCTACGCCACCGACGTAAAGGTCAACAGGCATCCAGTATTTTTCCGCATCGACTCCCCAAGCTGCTTGTGAGTTGGTTGGATCACAAAAGCGCAAGTAATACCAGCACGATCCAGCCCATTGTGGCATCGTATTGGTCTCACGACGCGCAGAACGCCCTGTTTTTAAATCGATGATGTTGACCCAATCAGAAACCTTGGATAAAGGACTTTCTCCAGAACTAGATGGTTTAAAATCGGATAATTCCGGAGGTGTTAAAGGAAGTTCATCCATTTCAAGGGCGCGTTGTGTCCCATCAGGAAAATGAAGGATCGGAAACGGCTCGCCCCAGTAACGCTGTCTAGAAAACAGCCAATCGCGCAATTTATAATTGATCGTCCTCTCACCGTGGCCGTGCTGCTCCAACCAACGGATGACAGATTGTTTAGCTGTCTCGACATCTTGCCCATCGATGGATAAATTGCCGTGATAACTATTCACCATAGTACCTACGTTTTGCCAACAACGTCTGCCGGCTAGCACGTCTACGCGAATGTCTTCAGATGTAAGACCCTCTGGTATTGCCTCGGGATGTCCTACCATATCGGGAGAGATAACGGGAAGGATGAAAAGATCGAATTTTTTAGCGAATTCAAAATCTCGCTCATCGTGAGCGGGAACTCCCATCACCGCACCTGTTCCATAACCCATCAAGACATAATCTGCGACCCAGATGGGAATCAAGCGATCATTAATGGGGTTCTTTGCATAAGCACCTGTCCACACACCCGTTTTATCTTTAGCAAGATCAGTGCGCTCTAGATCGCTTTTGGCAGCTACCTTTTTCTTGTATTCTGCAACGGCAGCTTGGTGTTCAGATGCCGTGATTTCTTCGATCAAAGGATGTTCTGGAGCTAAGACGAGGTAACTGACGCCAAATAATGTGTGACTAGCTGTAGTAAATACAGAGATCGGTTGCTTGGTTGTCTTTTCAACAAAGGTGATTTTTGCGCCTTCACTGCGCCCAATCCAATGAATTTGCAGTTTTTTGAGATGGTCAGGCCAATCCACAAGAGCAAGATCTTCAATTAAACGGTCGGCGTAAGCGGTGATCTTTAAAATCCATTGCTTTAAAGGGCGTCTCTCGATGGGAAATCCCCCTTCTTTAGATTTTCCGTTGTCGACCTCTTCGTTGGCTAATACCGTGCCTAACGCTGGGCAAAAATTGACCAGAATCTCTGCTTCATAGGCTAATCCTTTAGCAAAAAGTAACGTGAAGATCCATTGAGTCCATTTGTAATACTGGGGATCGCTCGTCGCGATTTCACGGCTCCAATCATAACTAAATCCAAGCGCCTTCAGTTGTCGCCTGTATGTTGTGATGTTTTGTTCTGTCGTTATCGCTGGATGAGTTCCTGTGCGGATGGCATACTGTTCGGCAGGCAGACCAAAACTGTCCCAGCCCATCGGATGTAGCACATTAAAACCCTTTTGCCGCTTATAACGAGCTATGATATCGGTCGCTGTATAACCGGTTACATGGCCTACATGAAGACCTGCTCCCGAGGGATAAGGGAACATGTCGAGAACATAAAATTTTTGTTTGGAGTGGTCAACTTCAGCCTTAAATGTTTGCCTATCAGCCCAATACTTCTGCCATTTCTTTTCGATGCGCTGATGGTCGTAACGCCCTTTTTCCATAGATTCTCAACAGTGATATGAGTTTAAAGACCTCTTTCGAAATTAAGGCTCGAAAGAGGTTTAATTCCGACGATCTTAACT
>Ga0206972_1044_pt1 | contig 9284 bp, 6 predicted proteins | sample Alteio_BWOrgHeat_86_FD_152925 | JGI IMG/M metagenome (GOLD analysis project Ga0206972, IMG submission 152925) | Enriched cells from forest soil in Barre Woods Harvard Forest LTER site, Petersham, Massachusetts, United States -... | ecosystem: Environmental > Terrestrial > Soil > Temperate forest > O...
AATAAATCGACTAGTTTGGTCATGTAGGCCAAACGTCAGGGAGCAAATGGGCTAGGCAATCGGGATAAAAATTGTACAAAGTCGAGTTTAAGTGGGTAAGAATAGCCTGGTAGGAAAAAGAGGAGAGTTTGCGAGATTGTGAGGGTAAACAAGTCTCTCGAATGGATTGTTTTTTCTTTTGAAAATCGAGATCTCCGTCGGGGATGGCTTGATCCTAATTTTCGGTTGGATGAACCCAAATTGTCCAGTCGTCGTCTGGGGATCGAGGTCTAATGGGCTGCGAACCTTTTTCTTTAGGTTTACAGTAAGAGGACGAGAAGTGGGGAATCCCTCTCCGTCCGGGACGGCTTGATCCTACTTTTTCGGTTGTATGACCGCGGCGAATTGTCCAGTCGTCGTCTAAGTATCGAGGTTGAAGAGTAGGTAATATGGGCTGCATGGGCTGCAAACCTTCTTCTTTAGATTTAACATTAAAAATTTCTCGTGAGAATATAGGGCTGTATGAGCCGGATGGTGATGATGTTTCTTCCTCTACGTCGGGGAATTGAGATGTTTGTGATTCCTGGTCTTGATTCGATGATTTCCATTTTTCCAAGATACGGTTTAATTCCTCGACGTAGAAATTGTATTGTTCTTTTCGCACTCCGTCAACCTGCCAAGTTTGCGCTTTATAAAAGTTCACCGCATTCATTAAATACTCAAGCGCTGACGTGGATAATCGATAGGACTCGTTTTCTCTTTTTATAATTCCAATCAGGAGTTCAAGCTGAAGACTGGGAGGGTTAGGTATTTTTCTTTTATTGCAACAAAGCAGGTGTATGATAGCTCGAGAAATGTTTTGAAACTTTTTAAAATCTTGGTGTGAGACACAAAAAGTGCTTTCTGGTAGAGGCTTGTACCCTTGGAGTGGGCCGGAGCGTAGTGGTGGTGGGCCTTCTTGTTGTGAAGTCTGTTCAGGGGTGACACTTGGTAGCAGCCTGCGCCTACATGATGCTTCAAATGCTATCAGTGAATTTATTTTTCTTGGACTTCCGCACGTAGCTCCAGATCTGCTTTCTTTGACACAGAGCGCTGCTTTTCTTGCCTTATAACCCTGATATTTGATCAAATAAGCAGCTACGGCCATTGATGATCGTCCTACTCCATCGCGGCAATGCACGTAAACATTTTTGCCCGCTTGTATTTGTTCATGAATAAAATCAGCTGATTGATCCAATTCCGTAATAGTCAAAGGATCGTGATCTCGAACGGATATTCTTCTATAATTCTCAAAATGCTCAGGATCTCCACCAATTGGTTCGCCCTGTTTATTCAGGTCATCTAATGTATAGGGTTGATAAATAAAATGGGGAACACTTTCATTTAATCTGGAAGCGGGTGTTGTGCCAGCTGGCACAGTATCGATTAGGCTTAACATGGCACTGATGTTTATGTTTTCCCTTTCCAGTTTTTCAGAAAGATCTGAAAGTGTGTTAGGAGCAACACCCAGAAATAATATGCCTTTTCCAGTCCAAGGAAGACGTTCAAACTCGATTTCATTATAATTGTCACGGAAACGTTCAGATAATAAATACCACGCAGCTGTGATCTCCATTGATAAGGTTTGATTAAAGTCTCTTCGCTGCCACTTGTCATAGACACCGGAAAGGGTTAAAAGTACAGGAACCGCAACAAGAGAAAAGAGGATCTTAGTAGCGAGAAGGGAAATGCCTATTGCCGTAGCTACCCAACCTACGGGATTTGAAAGTAAAAATAGGGTACAAATAATGACAGTGGCTGTTAAGGCGGTAATTTTAACAGTACGCGAGTTTAGAATGTTTTTAGCAATTACCCAAATGCCGCTCGCTGTCTGTTTTTTAAAGATACAGGCCTGAGGAGTCTCTACGATGTCTTGGAGTGATGATGCTGATGATACGCTAGCCATACATTAAGTTGTTTAAGTTGGTTGGTTTAGCTTTATTTTATAATAAAAATCATAAAAATTCAATTAAATTTTAATTTTTTTAATATTTAGTTAATTTAAGTAGCCTTTAAATTTAGGTATTTATCATGAATGTATTAAGATAACAATTAAATGTCATTGATTATCAAGTAGATAGGTGAAAACCATGCTTACGCTGTTCGACAAGCAGCGCATTCAGATATCTTTGTAATCAACTCTATCTTTTCAGTATTTCCAAATTAGAAAGGGACAATATGGAGGGGACGGCCGGATTGAGTAAGGAGAAGGTTTTCTGATTGGAGTTGTTCTTGGCCGGCACAGCTGACAATGACTCCGCGCTGTTTTTTGGGGAGGAGTGCAGATAAAATGGATTACTCGGGTGCCAGAAAAGATTTTGGCTGCTAAGGAGCTCATAACCTCAACGACAGAGCTAAAAGAAATTGAGCCTGGGTATTACGCGAGAGAGGTGTCTTCAACGTATGAAGAAATAGAGCAAAGGTGGTTGCTTGTGCACTCTCAACAAGCTCATGCCAGAGAAGAAAAGACGTTAAGAAAGCAGGTTCGTAAGGAATTCGAGCGTGCTAAGATCGAGATCACCAAACTATCTCATCAGGACTTTGATTGTGAACATGATGCCCATGAACAGCTTAGAAGATGGGCGCAAAACCTGAAATATCATCACATCTTGACTGCCCAGATTGCCGTTAGACATGTTAAGCAAGGGCGGGGAAGACCACGTCTCAATGAACCTCTAGAGCAGAAGTACCGTATTCAAGGAGAACTGCAAGAGGATGCAGAGCGCATAGATCAAGCACTCATGACAAAGGGAAGGTTTATTGTAGCAACGAATGAGCTGGATCATAATAAGCTCACCGCAAAAGAGATGCTCTTCAATTACAAAGAGCAGCAAGCAGTTGAGCGCGGTTTTTGATTCCTCAAGGATCCCTTTTTTATGACTTCATCCGTATTCCTGAAGAGCCAGAACAGGATCGTTGCGCTTGGTATGGTGATGTGTCTGCTAAATATGAATAAAGTTAGGAATCAAATACTTAACGTGCTCGGAGGTAAATTTGAAAAAATCTATTTACTTAAGAGAACGCGATTTTTGATCACCTCGATCACAGCTAGCCTAAACCGTGCCGGGTCATCAAAACGATGCAATTCCCCCCATTTGTCGCCTCCTTTCGGAGAAGGAGCTAGTTGGTATACTTGGCCAAAAATGGCATTTCTTGTCTCTTCTGGTAACTTCTGTAACAACTGATCGATTTGCTCATGAGTAGCTTTTGGTTGATTGATGAGATCAAGCAAGGGACCAATCGATAGTTTCTCGAAATGTTTTGGATGTGACATGTTCAAAGCGGCAAGTGCTTGCGCTAATCTTAGACGATCAAAATCATCATAACGGTTTTCTTTTCCCCATTCATCGCCGCCTTTGGGCTCTGTTGCCAGCATGTAGATGTAATAATCCATTTTATCTCTGAATGCGGCGTCTTTAAATGCGATCGGAATGAGTTTTTTCCCGAAAGCTTCTGCAGCTAGGTAGGAAAGCTTCGAACCATATACGTTAATTGAGGTTAGAGATGGAAGAAGTACTAGATGAGCAAAGCCAGCATCTGTGACAGATTTGTGGCAGCCTAGATTGAGTGAGGTTAGAGATGTAAGGGTTGCTAGATGGGCAAGTCCAGCATCTGTGATGTTTTTGCAATCGCTTAAATTGAGTGAGGTTAGAGATGTAAGGGTTGCTAGATGGGCAAGTCCAGCATTTGTAATCTTTCTGCAATCGCTTAAATTGAGTGAGGTTAGAGATGTGAAGTTTACTAGATGGGCAAGGCCAGCATCTGTGATGTTTGTCCTGTATAGCTCGATAGAGGTTAGAGATGTGAGATTTCCTAGATGGGCAAGGCCAGCATCTGTGATGTTTGTCCTGTATAGCTCGATAGAGGTTAGAGATGTGAGATTTCCTAGATGGGCAAGGCCAGTATCTGTGATGTTTGCGTAGTTTAGATTGAGTGATGTTAGAGATGTGAGAGTTTTTAAATGGGCAAGGCCAGCATCTGTGATGTTTGTCTGGCTTAGATCGAGTGATGTTAGAGATGTGAGAGTTTTTAGATGGGCAAGGCCAGCATCTGTGATGTTTGTCTGGTTTAGATTGAGTGAGGTTAGAGATGTGAGAGTTCCCAGATAGAGAAGGCCTGCATCTGTGATCTTATCGCACCTGCTTAGATTAAGGGAGCTTAAAAGTGTAAGTTTTGATAGATGGGTAAGGCCAGCATCTGTGATGTTTCGGCACACACTTAGATTAAGGGAGCTTAAGAGTGTGAGTTTTGATAGATGGACAAGGCCAGCATCTGTGATGTTTCTCCCGTATAGCTCGATAGAGGTTAGAGATGTGAGATTTCCTAGATGGGCAAGACCAGTATCTGTGATGTTTGTCCCGCATAGCTCGATAGAGGTTAGAGATGTGAGAGTTTTTAGATGGGCAAGGCCAGCATCTGTGATGTTTTTGCAACAGCTTAGATTGAGTGAGGTAATGCGAGCACCACTTGCTCCATCAAGAAGGGTTTTAAGATCGCTATCCGTTAAATTGAACAGCCAAGAAAGATCCAAATAACCGTCGTTGACGAGAGGTAAATTACGCCATTCTTTGCATACATGATGGATGCGAGTTATTTGTTGAGCAGGAAGGAAGCTTAATATACGTCCGAAAACGGCGCTAGGGATAGCCTTTATGCCAGTCGTTGCTTGTTTAGAAGTTGTTTGTGGACTGAGCTCAGCCGCTGGCTGCGTTGGCGTTTGTAAAGTTAAAGGGGTCAAATTGGACAATGACATAATTAAACCTATAAGTTATATAAGATAATTAGCATTTTATATACAATTCCATTTTATTTAAACATTAAAATAAAATTTAATGTGTGTGTAGTTCTAAATATGTAATTCTGAGGGCTCGATTTTTTTTTACATACTAGGCGGGAAAACTAGAGCATGAGTAGCCAAAGACTTCAGAGCGCAATGCAAAACAACCATTAAATTAAAGAGGAGCAATATGGAGGGGACGACCGGATTGGGTGAGGATGAGGTTTTCGGAGTGTAGTTGTTCTTGGCCGGCACAGCTGACAATGACTCCGCGATGTTTTTTGGGGAGGAGTTCGGTGGTGACGATGTGGGCAATTTCTTTGGGCGTTGCTGCGAGCAAGCGGTCTCTGAATTGCTGACGCATTTCTTTGGTTTTTCCCATGCGGTACCATGCATAGGCGGAAGAGGCTCGGCTGCCGGGTGAAATGGGCACATCAAGGTGTTGAATGACGCCTAGCTTTGCTTCTTCTAGATCTTGGGTGGTGAACTTTTCGGCGGCAATTTCTTCGATAGCGAGTTGAAAAGCTGAGAGAGACGAGGCGATATGAGGGTCTCGAAAGGCATGAAAATAAAAAAATCCTGCACCGGGATTAAAAGTAGCACCACACCCATAGGCGCCCCCTTGCTCGCGGATTTTCTTGTGCAGAATTTTATTCTCGAAGAGGTTAGTGGCTAAGAGAAGACCTGGCGCATGAGGATGGATGTAAGTGATGGTAGGAAAAGCTTCTACCGTAAAGGCCACTTGCGAAGCCATGACGCGCCCTTGTGAAATCACGGTGGTAGTAGGAAAGCGAACGTCCCAAAAAGGGGAAGGGCTTTGAGGTAATTGATTTAATCCATAGAATCCATGTTGTTCTAACTCATCGCGCATGGTAGTTGAGCATCCGAGGCTGAGGTGAGGTTCATTGAAGGTGAATAGTTGGTGGTGAAGAGCGATAAGTTTTTCAATGATCTTAGGAAGGTTAGCTTTGAGATTTTTGCTCAGCTCTTCGATGAACTTGAAGTAGCGGAGGCCATACCAGGCTTCATTGACATGAGCGGCAGACGATAGTCCGCTTAAGGAGAGTTGAATCGCGTACCGCATGGCTTGGCGACTCAGGCGTTGGAGTTGCCCTTCTCGTAATTGCTTAATCAGATCGTAAATTCTCGTTTTTTCATCAAAGCGGGGCGAGGTGAGGGTATCGCGCATCAGAGAACAGAGTTTGTCTGCTTTGCGGTAAAGAGATTTACCGCGTAGAGAAATGGCAGGCTTGGTGTACTTGGGATCTGCGACTTGAAGGTGAAGAGAACAGGAGGCGCTAATTCCGCCTGTATGCGCTTGGATGTAATCTAGATTTTCGGTGTATTTTCTCGTTCCACTTCCCAGTTCTGACAATAAGGTAGTCAAGAGATGAACGTAAGGCAAATCTTCATCGCTGATAGGAGGAAGATTGAATTCCAAGTCGGCGTAGAGCAGGTGATTGGTGAAGCAATCGTGATGGAAGACTTTCAACGGGCCTACTTGTTTGATCTCAAGCGGAAAATCGCGAACGAGGGGAGGAACATCTTTTAATGTCACTTTTGGTAGGCAATCGATCGACTGTTCTTCTGTTTTTTTCTGAAACGCTTTGAGCTCTTGTGCTTGTTGAACAATCTTAAGAGACTCTTCTCGAGTGAGTTTCTGTTGGATCTCTTTGAGTTGTCGTTTCTCCTCTGCATTCTCTTGCGCTGAGAGTTGAGGATCGGGGTGCATGATGAGCTGGATTCGATGAGGATTGTCGATAAAATACTTTTGTATTAATCCTGTCAGATAAGAAGGATTTTTTGTTTTGGCCAATAACTTTTCAAAAAGAGAGTGGATCATCAAAGAATTTTCTGGTTCACACCCATGTTGTTTCGCTAAAGCTGAGCGCATGAACAGCGTTAAGCCAAAGGGGGAATGATCACCTGTAATTTCTAAACGAGAGAGTTCGAGTTGATGCAGAGCGGCATCTATATAAGAGGCGGGAATCCCTTCTTTGACGACCTCGCGCAGTGCTTTGAAAAGGGTTTCTTCTATGGCTTGGCCACTATCAGAAGCACATCCTTTAAAGGCGATGAGATACGGCACTTCACTCATTTCCGTATCCATGTAGGCATCAGCATGGACACATAACTTGGTTTGTAGGAGTTTGCTTTTCAATAGGGAAGCGTCATTTTCCATTAAGATGGAATCGAGTAGTGTCAAGGCAAGAACCTCTTCTTGCTCGATTAAAGGGCATGTCAACCATCCGAAAGCGACGATCGAGCGGGAAGATAGCTCATCTGTTTCATTGACGGGGTAGTGCATTTCATGCTGTTTGGGTGCTGTAAAACGTGTTTGTCGAGGAATGGAGGGGATCGGTGATCTTTTTGAGGTGGTATTGAGCACTTTATTTGCGATGAAATCGAGATGTTTTTTTAGCGGGAGATTGCCGTAAAAAAAGAAGAGGCAGCGGCTTGGATGGTAGTAGGTGTCGTGAAAAGAAACTAATTCCTCATAAGTTAATTGAGGGATTTCTTTCGGGTCACCGCCTGAGTTAAACGCGTAAGTGAGATCAGGAACAAGACAGGCCATCATTGCATGCCATAAACGGGCATCACTAGAAGCTAAACTTCCTTTCATTTCATTGAAAACGATCCCTTTGTATTCTAAAGGAGTTTTGGGATCATCTGAGATGGCAAATTCTAATCGATGTCCTTCTTGCAAAAAGCTTAAGCGTTTGATCTGAGGGTGAAAAACTGCATCGAGATAGACATCGAGAAGGTTGTAAAAGTCTTTTTCCACTTGAGAGGCGGCTGGATAGCAGGTGAAGTCAGCCCCTGTTAAGGCGTTCATGAATGTATTAAGACTGCGTCGTTGCATGGAGAAGAAAGGATCTTTCACTGGAAAATGCTCAGAGCCGCACAGCACGGTGTGTTCGAGAATATGGGCTACTCCATTGGAATTTTGAGGTAGTGTGCGCAAGGAAAGGCAAAAGAGATTTTCTGGGTCATCATTATCGATATGCATGATCGATGCACCAGAAGGAAGATGGGTCAATTCTTTGAGGACACACTGCAGTTCATCGATGGGTTTGACTTTAGTGACGACAAAGTCTAGATACCGTTCTCCAGGTGCTGCTAAAAAAGGGGATGGCTTAATCATTACGATTCCAAAATTGGCCATTGTACTCTAATGAGTGCTTTTTGCCAAGGAGCGTTTAGTTGTAGACACGAGGGAGACGATCATTGAACAAGCATAAAATCTCATAGGGAATCGTATCGCAGAGCTTGGCAATTTCTAGGAGGGAAATTTCATCATGACCTTGACGTCCTATTAATACCACTTCATCTCCCACATGAACCTCGGCGTCGCCTACATCGACCATGAACTGATCCATGCAGATGGTGCCTACAATGGGGAATCGACGTCCTCGGATCAACACTTCTGCGCGATTGGATAACGTGCGTCGGTAGCCATCTCCATAACCGATGGGAATGGTCACAATTCTGGTTTGTTTGGACGTAGTATGGGAATGGCCATAACTAATTCCACAGCCACCAGGTACTACCTTAAAGTAGGACACCTTGGCCTTTAGAGAAAAGCAAGGGCGTATTCCTTGTAAAGACACCGGCGTCTCTTCAGGTAAATAACCCAGCGTGCAAAGCGATGGACGCACCATGTCTAGATGAGATTCGGGAAAAAAAATGGTGCCCCCAGAATTGGCAAGATGACGGATGAGAGGTTGTCCTTGAAAGAGAGGGTCTTGGATGAGCTCTTTGAAGCTGCGAAGCTGTTGTAAAGCAAAGGGGTCATGAGGTCGATCGGCAGTAGCAAAATGGGAATAGATCCCTACGATATCAAAGCAATCCAACTGTTTAAGATGGTGGAATATTTTTTGGGCAGTGAGGGAGCGCACACCTGTGCGTTGCATCCCTGTATCCACTTCCAGGTGGACGCGACAGCGCTTTTTGATTTTTTGACAATGTTGAGCGACGAGATCTGCTTTAAATTGAGAGCTGATGGAAAATTCAAGATTGAAATCGATGAGATCGACGATTTGATCTTCGTGAATAGCTCCTAAAACAAGAATGGGCAATTGAATCCCTGCTTGTCGCAATTTCATCCCTTCTTGCAGATGGGCGACTCCGAGGTAATCGATACCCGATTGTTCCGCAATCTTGGCAATTCCAGTCAGACCATGGCCATAAGCATTGGCTTTAACGGGTAGGCAATACAAACTTGTTCCAATATGGCGTCGCATGTGAGCGATATTTTGTTGAAGTTGTGCCACATCGATTTCGATCCAAGCTGGGTGGGGATATTTCATAAACCTCTTTCGAAATTTGGTTCTAACAACTCTACTTCTTTAAACTTTCTCTTAATCCTGTCAATCAATTCTTGATCTTTAGTGAAAATTTGCCAAAATGCACAATCTATTAACTCAATCACTATATCACAAGATTGATACATTTCTTGATCGTTATCATAACGATGTAGAAATTCTTG
>Ga0206972_1188_pt1 | contig 9283 bp, 7 predicted proteins | sample Alteio_BWOrgHeat_86_FD_152925 | JGI IMG/M metagenome (GOLD analysis project Ga0206972, IMG submission 152925) | Enriched cells from forest soil in Barre Woods Harvard Forest LTER site, Petersham, Massachusetts, United States -... | ecosystem: Environmental > Terrestrial > Soil > Temperate forest > O...
CTTCTGACGCGCATCGCGGGTCAGAAGGTCTTCCGACTTCAACAGCTTGCGCAACTCTGGGTTGAACTCAACCAGAGCACGCGCCGCACCCATCTTCACCGCATCTGCCTGCGCCGAAATGCCGCCGCCCTTGACCGTGGCAAGCACGTCAAAGGTCGAGATCGTCTCGGTCAGTACCAGCGAGCGCTTGGCTGCCACGCGCTGCTCCTCAGTCACGAAATACTCTTCGTGCTTGCGGTCGTTGATCTTGAACTCGCCCGTACCGGGGCGCAGAAACACGCGGGCAATTGCCGACTTGCGGCGTCCCGTCCCATAATACTGAACCAAATCTGCCATGTGCTCTCTTCCGCCCTACCCGGGCCTCAAACCAACTTGGAGTGCCCCACCTGCAAGGGTGGGATCAAATACTGCCTATGCGATCACTTCCAAAACTTCAGGCGTCTGCGCCTCATGCGGATGCTTATCTCCGCGATAAACCTTGAGCTTGGTGCCCATCTGCCGGCCCATCTTCGACTTCGGCAGCATGCCCTTGATTGCTTCCTCGATAATCTTTTCCGGACGGCGATTCAACAGGCGCGTAAACGACTCCTCGCGCAGCCCACCAGGAAAGCCAGTGTAACGGCGATACAGCTTCTGCTGTGCCTTCAGGCCGGTCAGCCGGACCTTCTCCGCATTGATGACAATCACGTGATCGCCCATATCAATGTACGGAACATATTTCGGATTCAGTTTGCCGCTCAGCACATCGGCTGCCTTTGTGGCCAGGCGGCCCAGGGTCTTGCCACTGGCGTCCACCACAAACCACTTGCGGTTGATCTCTTTCGCGCTCGGAATATAAGTCGACATCTCGCTCCCGCTTTCAAATCCCAACAAAATCTCGCGTGCCTGGCTTTACCCAACGTAAAGAAATCAGCACAAACCGCCCACGCCACTCTGGCGGGGCCAAAATTGAACCCACGGCTAAACAAATCCTGTTCGCGTGAGATGCGCGGAACCCTTTTCGGGTCTTTAACTTTCTCGGTCGGGCCTTAACTTCAACGAAGCCTGTCTTTGAAAGGTGGTGTGCCCTGTTTTTAGCTTTTCAATCGACTCAAGCCCGGCCCGGATGAAAACAACACAGACCAACAGACGCAACACCGCGCAAGGACTCTAGAATAACCGAATTTGGGTGGGGAGTCAACGAAAACACCCGCGGGGGTAGTGGGTCAATTTGAAGGGTACGGGCTTCAGCCCCTGAGAAATATGCTCAGCCAAACTGACCACCTTTGACCCTCGGTCTTTTAGTTCTCCGCGCCAGCCGCTTTGCGGCTGCGTGCCAATCGCTGCAAGAGGTATCTGGATAAGAGAATTGCGACAATAAGCCACAAAACTGCTGCGACACTGGCAGCATAAATAGCGTCCAAGAACGATGCTAGACCACACTGTCCGTCGTGCGAATTCGGACCGCAGTCCGGGTACATTTGAAGAAACATCTGAAACAAGGGAATATATGCCGCGATTGCGGTAACAAATCCACCGCCGAAACCCGCTAGAACAAGCCAGAATCGCCGCATTTCTCAGCTCTGTGCATGAATTTGGCTGAAAATCTCATCCAGTTCAACATACAAGGACGTGCCCGCAACCACCAATCGCCTGGCCTCGGTCCATTCGGAGCCGGAGCACATTCGTCCGGTGCGCGCCTTCGGATCAATAATCCAGACAGTGCCAACGCCCATCTCACTGTAGTCCCGGGCGCGCTCCTGAGTATCCCAATAGCTATCATCCGGCGACAGAATCTCGATAATCAGCAACGGCGGCTCGGTCAACACATCAGGTCGGGATCCTGGCCGGAGAGCAACCAAGTCTGGCACACGAACAGATTTCTTTGACACCTGGCCCCGCTGTTCTGTGCTACCGGTGATCCCCCATTGCTTCTCATGAACGCTAAACAAAGCTGCTAGCGCCATTGCACTCTCGCGTGCTCCCATTTGCCACATTCCGCTCCCGGACCTCCCCGTCCACGTACTCGCGATCAGGGCGATAGCTCGTCTCGAGATATTTGCTCAGCGAAATGTGCATTGTGGTAGCCATAATTGGGATCGTAGCACGGGTTCTGCTTCAGCCTTTGACATCCAATCCACGGAAGTTTCTGCTTCAACGGACCACCACTCCCAATGCTTTAGGCTCAATATATGGGCTTTCAGGAATTCCTCGGTAACACAGCCACCGCAGACCGGCTGCGCGAGAGCGTCCTGCATGACCGCGTGCCGCAGGCCGTGATCCTTGCCGGGGCGCGCGGCGCGGGCAAGTATACCCTGGCCCTGATGTTCGCGCGGCTGATCAACTGCCTAACGCCAACCCAATCCAACGGCCTGCCCGATTACTGCGGCGTATGCCGGAACTGCAAGCGCATCGGTCAGGCCGCAGACCTCGAAACGTCAGCCGCAGCCGCCCTTGCCGCCCGCGAAGACCTGCGCGAAGTCGACAAGCGCGAGACCCGCATCCTCATTCAGCCGCACCCCGACGTGCTCATCATCCCGCCCGATCCACCGCAAAATCTCATCAAAATCGGCCAGGTCCGCCAGGTTATCCACAACGCGTACTACCGCCCCCCCGTCGAAGCACGACGTTCCATTTTTCTCTTCACCTCATCGGCGTTCATGAAAGAGGCGGCCAACAGCCTGCTCAAAGTTCTGGAGGAGCCTCCACCTAACTGCACCCTCATCCTACTCAGCGAAAACCCCGCCGAGATGCTGCCCACCATCCGCTCGCGAGCTATGCTCTTTCGTCTCGGCGCCGTGCCGAACAAGACGCTGGAAGAACTGCTCGCCGCCCGCCGTCCCGACCTGAAAGCCCCGCGCCGTGCTCTGATCGCCCGCCTGTCAGAAGGCGCAGTCGGCCACGCCTTGGGCTTCGACGTAGATGCTTACATCGCCAGCCGCCAGGACGCCCTCACTATCCTGCGCTCGGCTCTGAGTGAGCCTGACTTCTCCGCTCTCTTCCGTACAACCGAAACCTATCGCGGCGGCGGCGATGGGCAGGAGAAGACGCTAAACCTGCTGCGCACCACCAACAAGCTCATCGAAGACCTGCTGATGATCACCGCCGGCACTCCGCACCTGGTTCGCAATCAGGACATTGCCGCGGAGCTTGGCCAGTTAGCGCAAAGCGTCGATCTCGATTGGATCGATCGTGCCGCGCGTGAACTCGCTGAGGTCGAGCGAGGCATGCGTCGCAACCTGCTTCGATCGCTCTCGCTCGATGCAATGGCCCTGTCGCTCGAGCGACTTTGAGCGAATTGCGGCACGTGGGCCAGATGTAACTTTCTGGCAAAAATTTCCCGGTGCAACCAGCCAGAGGGCGTCCGCATCTGTATGCTCAAGACATTCAGTACTCGCTCAGCTGACTCGGAATGCCGGAAATGCGCTCCTCTGCGCGTGTGCCGCTTTGTTGCCGAGGGCCGAGCCTGGGACGAGATTTCCTCCAGGAGCCGTTGATCATGAACAAACGCGGCGTACAAAATTTCGTGCAGAATCCCATTCGGGTCCCCTCGGCGGCCGTCGAGGTACCTGTTTTTGGTGCCGGCATTCCGGCGTTGGGCGCTTCCGCTCCCTCTGCTTCCGGTAAAAAACTAGACCCTGCCGCACCAGCCCGCAAGCGGCGCACCTCCTCCGAAAAGCTGCCTCAGAAGCGTTTCACAGCCGTTGGCCTGGAAGACCTGGGCACTTCCAACCACCAGGCGGAGCTGTTCTATCTGCAAAAGCAGATCCAGCTCCAGACGCAGATGATCTTCATTCTCGAAGATGGCACGCGGGTCCAAGGCGTGATCGAGTGGTACGATCGCAACTCCATCAAAGTGCGCGGAAAGCTCCGTATGCTGATCTACAAGACCGCAATCAAGTACCTCTACAAGGCGGGTGAAATCGGCACTGCCCCCGAGGCCTGATTCAGGCCCTGGCGGCCTTCCGCAGCCGATCACGAATCGCTCTGCCGATGCCATCCTCAGGCGGCATCGGGCACAAGATCACCGAGCATCCAGCAGCATCCAGCGCGCGTAATCCCGCGAAAACCTGCTGCGCCAACTCTTCGGGATAACCCCACCGGCCCCAGAGAAATATCTCCACTGCACCCAACTCCGCTGTATCGCCCTGCAAACCATTGGGCCACATCACTCCTACTCGTTCACTCGTCAACTCGCCAGCCTTGTCACGCAACCGGCTTACCAATTCACCCGGATCGCCCTCAATCAGCATGAGCTTCGCTCGCGGCGCGTAGTGACGGATTCCCACGCCTGGAGACGGCAGCGATTCGACCGAGTCACTAACCAGCTTCTGCCGCTCGCCATAAAACTCCACATCTCTAACGATGGCGCGAATCTGCTCGATTGTCACTGCTCCCGGTCGGTAGATCATCATAGGCGACAGGTTCGGATCAACCACAGTTGATTCAACTCCATGCACTGCCAGGCCGGCATCGACGACCGCGTCGATGCGACCGTCGAGATCCTCAAGCACATGTGCGGCTGTTGTCGGGCTCACGTGCCCAAATCGGTTCGCGCTCGGCGCCGCGACCGGCACGCCTGCACGACGGATCGCCTCCAGCATGACCGGGTGTGCCGGCATGCGCACCGCAACCAACGGCCGCCCCGCCGTCACCGAATCCGGGACCGCTTCAGACCTGGGCAGCAGCAGGGTAAGCGGACCCGGCCAGAAGGCTTTGATCAGCCGCTGTGCCCCCTCGGGTACCTCTGCCACGACAGACCGCAGCATTGCTTCGTCGGCCACATGCACGATCACCGGGTCCCACGCCGGCCGCTCCTTGGCTGCGAATATTGCCACTACCGCTGTTGCATCCAGCGCATTCGCTCCCAGACCGTAGACCGTTTCGGTGGGCAGCGCCACTGTTCCGCCGCGACGCAGGATCGCGGCAATCTGATCCAGTACGTGTTGCGCCTCGGCGCTCTGCATCTCGTCGGGATCAACAGCATATCGCAGCGTCTTCACTCTTTCATTGTCCAATAAACGGCGCGTCCGTAACGAGGATTGCGCATCGCTGTCTCGACCTGGCACTCCGACCCTGCGTATACTCGCTCTTTACGATGGCCATTGAAACCGAGATCAAATTTCGGGTCGCAGATAAGTCGAAACTCGAGGAACAGCTGGCCCTGCTGAGCTTTCGCCTCATGACTCCGCGCAGCTTCGAGAGCAATACCCTCTACGACTGGAGGGACCGCAGCCTGCGTAACCGGCGCGAAATCCTTCGCATTCGCCTGTACAACAACCACTGGCTCCTTACTCATAAGCGCGTGCCTGATTCGGGCGTCGGCGAAGACCGGCACAAACATCGCGTCGAAACGGAAACCGAAGTCTCTGATGGAAAGGCGCTCGCTGAAGTCTTCTCCTCCATCGGCCTCATACCGGCTTTTCGGTACGAGAAATGGCGCTCTGAGTGGGACGATGGTCGCGGCCATTGCGTCATTGACGAAACGCCGATCGGCGTCTTCGCCGAACTCGAAGGCAAGTCCGAGTGGATCGACGAGGTTACCGGGCAGCTCGAAATTCCTGCCGGCGATCAGATGACGATGAGCTACGGCCGCCTCTTCGAGCAGTGGCGCGAACAAACCGGCAGTAACGCGGAGCACCTCACCTTCGCAGAGATTCAGCCCGGCGGCGATTCTCGCTAGCCCTTCGCGACGAACTCCCTCTCCAAATCTCTTCGCAAAAACTCGTTGGCTTCGGCTAATGCTTCCGTCACCTGTGCCGATAGAGCCGTTAAGCACGCTTTGCGCTGGTGATTGGGAGCGTCCACAATGACGAGGCATATTCAGAACCTCAAAGCTGCCGCAGATGCGGCTTCTCCCGCTCCAAAGCCGTTTGGCGCGGGCCTCTATCTGGAGAAAACCACCGCCTCCGACAAAGCAACGAAAGTACAAATTCCCGCTTCAGCATTCAGATCCCCAGCATCGCCTGTAATCGCAACGGCAGCTGTCTTAGCGCTTGCGCTGATTCTCTGCCTCCCCATTCGAGGAGCAGACGATCACGCCGACAGACCGATTAAACACTGGGTCCCACCAGCTTATCCCGAGATGGCGAAACGCCTTCGCGTATCAGGAGTGGTTAGGGTAGCCGCGACCGTCGCGCCAGATGGTTCCGTCACGTCCACAAAGACCGTCAGCGGCAATCACATTCTGGCAGGCGCTGCGGAAGAGGCTGTGCTGCGCTGGAAGTTTGGCACTGGGCCGAGTGAATCAACTGTAGAGGTCGATGTTAACTTCGCGCTGACGCAGTAGGCGCGACCTGCGGCATCAGGAATCGCATTTTTCTGCTGACCATTGATGCAGAGCGGGTGGAGAGCTATTCCCCACCCGTCTTTTTGCTGCTTCAGACCTCGGTGCCGTGACACTTCTTATATTTCTTGCCTGATCCACACGGACAGGGGTCGTTGCGCCCAACCTTGCTGCCCGCGTTGCGCTGCGCCTGCTGGCTGCCATTGGCAGAGCCGCCGGCAAACCGTGCCGCCTCGAGCTCGCGCTTCTTCCTGCGCTCGAACTCCTTCTCAAGCGCGTCGATAGTCGTCGACGGCGCACGGGTCGCAACTGGAATCTCCAGCGTTGGGGTCCTAGACGCACTTTCCACCGGCGGAGCAGCCGGCACCTCGCGCACCAGCCTCGGCGCTTCCGTCATCGGCTCGCCATCCGGACCGACAATCTGCATGCGGAAGAGGAACCGCGTCGTATCTTCCTGGAAGCGCGTCATCATCGCTTCAAACATGTCGAAGGACTCGCGCTTGTAAGCCACCAGCGGATCCTGCTGCGCATATCCTCGCAGGCCGATGCCTTCTTTCAGGTGATCCATCGAGAGAAGATGGTCCTTCCACAAGCCGTCGAGCACGCTCAGCATCACCATCCGCTCGTGGTAGCGCATTGCCTCCGCGCCAAGAATCGACTCCTTCGCCTCGTATTCCGCTACCAGCTGTTTGTAGATGCCGTCACCGAGTTCGTGCCGAGTGATTTCCAGTGGGTCGAGCCCGCTCTTATTCAGATCAAAGCCGAACTGCTCAATCAGCCTGCCTTTCAGTCCCTTGATGTCCCACTGCTCCACATGCCGATCTTCGGGTGCGAACTGATCAAGCGCCGCGCCAAGAATGTTGGAAAGATAATCCTCGAGAATTAGCTCCCGCTGTTCTGCCGCCATTAGCAGCGAACGCCGCAGCCCGTAGACCGCTTCGCGCTGCTTGTTCATCACGTCGTCGTACTCCAGCAGATGCTTGCGGCTTTCGAAATTCTGCGACTCGACTGCCTTCTGCGCGCCCTCGATGCGCTTCGAAATCATGCGCGATTCGATCGGCACCCCCTCTTCCATGCCGAGCCGCTCGAGAAGGGTGCTCACCCAGGCTTTCGCGAAGATGCGCATCAGGTCGTCTTCAAGCGAGAGATAAAACCGCGACGCGCCGGGATCTCCCTGGCGGCCGGCGCGACCACGCAGCTGGTTGTCAATGCGCCGAGACTCGTGCCGTTCCGTGCCCAGAATGAAGAGGCCACCCGCCGCTACGACAGCACCGTGCTCCTCCTGCACTGCGGCCACATAATCACGGTTCACTTCTTCCCACTGCCGCTCCGGAGTTTCGAACTCCTGCCCCTGATAATAGAAACGCAGGAATCCCGACGGGGCCATGGGATTGATGGCCCCCTCGGCTGCGCTGATCGCGCGCGCGAGCTGGTTCTTCACCAGCTCCTGCCGGGTCATGAAGTCAGGATTGCCGCCCAGCAGAATATCCGTACCGCGGCCGGCCATGTTGGTCGAGATAGTCACCATTCCGAGCCTGCCCGCCTGCGCCACAATCTCCGCCTCACGCTCGTGGAACTTGGCATTGAGGACGACGTGCTTTACGCCTTTACGCTGCAGTGTTTGGGATAACAGTTCGCTCTTTTCGATCGAAGTAGTACCCACCAGTACTGGCTGCCCGGTCTCATGCAGCGCGGCAATGTCCTCGGCGACTGCCTTGTACTTCTCTTTGATGGTGCGATAGACAATGTCCGAGCTATCCTCGCGCAGCATCGGCTTATTGGTCGGGATGACCGTAATTTCGAGCTTATAAATCTTGTCGAACTCGGCAGCTTCGGTCTCGGCTGTGCCCGTCATGCCTGAGAGCTTCCGATAGAGGCGGAAGTAGTTCTGAAAGGTAATCGTCGCCAGCGTCTGGTCTTCCTTGCGGATCGTGACACCTTCCTTCGCTTCGACCGACTGGTGCAATCCGTCAGACCAGCGCCGTCCCGGCATCAGGCGTCCCGTAAAGGTATCGACGATAATCACCTCGCCGTCCTTCACCACGTAATCCACGTCGCGCTTGTAGAGCGAATGGGCTTTGATGCCCACCTCTACGTAGTGCTTCAGATCCCAGTTTTCCGGTTCAGCAATGTTGTCGATCCCCAGCAGTTCTTCAATCTTGATCCAGCCCTCGTCGGTCACGCCGATCGTCCGGTGCTTCTCATCGACGACGTAATCGCCCGTAAATATCTTTGATTCGCCTTGGCCCGGATCGATCTCTTCGCCAAGCTCAAGCTGGGGAATAATCTTGCGGACACGCGCATACTTATCTGTCGTCTGGTCGGTCGGCCCGGAGATGATCAGCGGCGTACGCGACTCATCGATGAGGATCGAGTCGACCTCGTCGACGATCGAGTAGTAGTGGCCGCGCTGTACGCAGTCCTTCAGCTCAAACTTCATATTGTCGCGCAGGTAGTCAAAGCCGAACTCATTGTTGGTGCCGTACGTGATATCGGCCGCATATGCCTCGCGCCTCTGGTTGTCATCGAGATCGTGCACAATCACGCCAACGGTCAACCCAAGAAACTCGTAGATCTTGCCCATCCACTCGGCGTCGCGCTTTGCCAGATAGTCGTTGACTGTAACCACGTGCACGCCGTGACCTGCCAGTGCATTCAGATAGCAGGAGAGCGTCGCGACCAGCGTCTTGCCCTCGCCCGTCCGCATCTCGGCGATCTTGCCCTGATGCAGCACCATGCCGCCGATCAACTGCACGTCGAAGTGCCGCATCTTCACCGCGCGAATACCCGCCTCACGCACCACGGCAAAGGCTTCGGGAAGCAGCTCGTCGAGAGCCGCCTTCTCCCCAGCCTTGATCTCTTCAGAATCAGTGATGCCCTCAAGCCGCTGGGCGATCTGGGCACGAAACTCCACGGTCTTTGCCCGCAGCTCTTCATCGCTCAGCGATTTCAACCCTGGCTCAAACGCATTGATTTGAGTGACGACAGGCAACAGGCGCTTGATCACGCGCTCATTGT
>Ga0206972_1024_pt1 | contig 9237 bp, 10 predicted proteins | sample Alteio_BWOrgHeat_86_FD_152925 | JGI IMG/M metagenome (GOLD analysis project Ga0206972, IMG submission 152925) | Enriched cells from forest soil in Barre Woods Harvard Forest LTER site, Petersham, Massachusetts, United States -... | ecosystem: Environmental > Terrestrial > Soil > Temperate forest > O...
TTTGCTTGAGCTGGAGCTTCAGCAGAATGTGCTTTCTCAGCACCTGCAACTTGGGCAGCAGCTGGAACCAATTTTTGTACGGCTTCGTCAGCATTAGCGCCAGTTTTTGCAGCAGCCATCACAGATTTTCTCTGTTCAACTGTGAGTTTGTCAGCAAAAATCTTACGTGTTTGATCATTGAGTTTTGCAGCAAATGCTTGCTCTTCAGTTGTGAGAGCTTCAGCTTTCGCAGGAGCTGCTGTAACAACTTGAGGCTTTTGTGTTGCGCACTGTGCAGAATTCTGATTGCACTCAGCATGTAACAAAGTACCTGCAGTTAGTGCTAAGATCATTAATGAATATTTTTTCATAGTTCCAAATCTCCTGAATTCTAAGCGAATATAGTCACTTAGTATGGGGATTAATGTAGTTTATCAACGTTTTTTTTGTCCAGAGCTATTACTATACTGTGTTCTAGTAGCGCCCTCAAAAAACATTGTAAAAAATTATTTCACAGGACAAGCTCCGCCGCTGCGCATTTGCGTCATCCCACTGTCCTGCATCACTTTCTGCACAGCATCGTTAGGATTCATCATGGTGCCAGTTGAGTCAGGAGTGGTCGTCATTTGCATCGCTTTTTGCCGTTGAGAAGGATTCATTTTTGAGCAAAAATTTGCGGCATTAGTACTTGTCAATTTAGCGGCAAAAGCCTGTTCTTCGGTATTTAACTTAGCACAATCACCATTAGTTGACATCTGTTGCTGCATGTTCTTTTGGTCCATGTTCATATTGGGATTCATTTTCCCGTTATTGTTATAATTGTTTCCATTATCAGCTGCAAAAACGGCAGTAATCATAGATAATGTGGAGCCAAGTGTTAAAGCTATTGTTCTTTTCATGTTATCCTCTTAGATAGGTTGGTAAAACATTTTTTCATCTTAGAATCCCTTCTCTTTTTTGTCTAATTATACTGCGCCCGTTTAGGTTGTGCAAATTTTGACTCTGCGAGACAAAGCCAAATCGAAGCGTAGCGGTCTGAACGAAGAAGACCATTCCCCGTAGGGAAGGCTGACGAGGAGGATTGATTTGGCCAAGTCGTAGCCAGTCAAAATTCGTAAAAACTAAGCGGGCGTAGTATAACTTGTAATTTTTAACAGGCAGAACTAGAATCCAAAATTTGTGAGGTACACTATGGCCGAACGTCCCGTAGAATGCAGCCATTGCAAACGACCCATTCAAGTAATCTACAAAGAACTAGTAGGCGACACGATCACCTGCACAGAGATGTGCGCCGAATGTCCTCTTCTCGAACAACGCCTCCATGGTCAAGTCAGAACAGAAGGTTCGAGCGAGAGTTTAAAAGAAGGGGAAACAGGTTTATGCTGCGGCAACTGCCGTACGACCTTAGAATCTGTCCAGACTGGAAATCCTTTAGGCTGCAGCGAATGCTATGCGGTTTTTGCCGATGTGCTCGTCGCTGAAATGATCGATGCAGAGCTCATTCCCAAGAGCATGACAGCCAGAAAGAATCAACCGCTGCACATTGGAAAAGCTCCTCACATCTCCCTCTCCATACCCTCTTCTAGCCGCTTAACAGCCCTGAATGAAGCCCTCAACGAAGCATTAAAAAAAGAAAACTACGAGCAAGCTGCTTGGCTACGCGATCAGATCAAAGAATTGCAAGAAAAGGGCCCTGATGACGGAAAAGCTTAATCTCCCTCCTTTTTTAGTCGACCATACACCTTGGGAATCTGGACCGAATCCCATCTGGCTCGCTACCGCCTTTACTCTTCATCGCAATCTGGCTCGCTACCATTTTCCTTCCAAATTATCGCCTTCCGATTTTAAGCAGATCCTCTCCATTCTCTCAGAAAAACTTCTCGCTTCACCTACTCTCAAACAACCTACCTGCTTAAAAGCAGAAGAGCTCAATCCCCATGACAAAGAATTCCTCTACGAACATTTTCTCTGCACCGACGGATTCCAGAATTCTCTAGGAGGACAAGGTTTTGTCGTCGACACCAGCGGAACATTTCTGGGCCTAATTAACATCGAAGATCATCTCCTGCTCAAACTCATCGATAGTCAAGGAACCTGGGAATCGGCTTGGAACAAACTCAATCAAGTAGAGACCACTTTAGGAGAATCGATTGAGTTTGCTTTCTCACCTCGATTTGGCTACTTAACTTCTGAACCCAACGTCTGTGGCACCGGCCTCATCACCCAAGCGTATCTTCACGTTCCAGCGCTCGTACATACAGGACAACTGCAAGAAGCTCTTGTGAAGCAAACAGATGATAACATCTTAACCCATGGCATGGAAGGAACCATTGATGATCTAGCAGGAGATCTGCTCATCGTCAGCAATAGCTTTACCCTAGGACAAACGGAGGAGAATATTCTTCAAAGCGTTCAATTGGCTTCTATGAAAATCATGGCCTTAGAAAAAGCCCTTCGCACCCGCTTGAAAAGCGAGAACAACCTCGACATGAAAGATCACGTGAGCCGATCCTATGGGCTTCTTCTGCATTCCTATCAGTTGCAGACCAAAGAAACCCTCGCCGCACTTAGCCTTTTAAAACTAGGCCTGGATTTAGGATGGATAGAAGGGGTAACAGACGGCACGCTCAATACCTTATTCTTTAAATGCCGTCGTGCGCACCTAGCAGAAATTGTCGGAGCTTCCCTAATAGATCCCCATGAAGCAGCGAGCAAACGCTCCGATTTCATCCGTAAGCAAATGGAAAAAATCCACCTTAAGATCAATTAAACAATTGCAAAAAAGATCCTACTCTTAGAGACTTTTATCTATGAAAAAGATTACAGCCATTCTTCTCATGGGAGGAACGGGTGAGCGTTTCGGGAGCTCACTTCCCAAGCAATTTCACCGCCTAGCAGGAAAGAAGATCTATCTCCACACACTCGAGCGTTTTCTCCACTCCCACCTCTTCGACGAAATTCTCCTCATATGCCCCTCACCCTGGCTCGACCAAGTCACCCAAGAAACCGCTCATCTTCCCCACTTTCGCATCCTTGCAGGAGGAACAACACGACAAGAATCCTCCTTTTTAGCCCTACAAGCTTGCACACCAGACACAGAAATAGTGGTCATCCACGACGCCGTACGCCCCTTCATCAGCTCTGAAATCCTCAAAGAGAATATCATCCAAGCCCAACAACACGGAGCCATCGACACCTGTATTCCCTCCGCCGACACCCTCGTTCACGCCCCCTCCTACCCCCTCATCCACACCATTCCCCTACGCAGCGAGTATCTTCGGGGGCAAACCCCTCAAAGCTTTCACTATCCCCTCATCCTCAAAGCCCACCAAACGGCCCATTCGGACGGCATCACTAACCGCTCAGACGACTGCTCTTTAGTCCTTCGCCTTGGCCATCCCATTCATATCGTCGCAGGCAGTGAGCACAACATTAAAATCACCACAGAACTCGACCTCTATCTAGCAGAGCAAATCTACCGCCTCGCCCCTCATTCCCTACCGAACCCCACTCATCCCCTAGCAGGCAAGCGCTACATCGTGACAGGAGGCACAGGAGGTATCGGCACCGCCATCTGCGCCCAATTGCGAGAGCAAGGCGCTCTACCCATCCCCGTTTCCCGCACCTCCTCTACCTACAGAGCCGATCTCACTTCCTTTGCAGAAACCCAACGCGTGTTCGACCAAATCCACGCCGATCTCGGTCCTGTAGACGGCCTGATCAACAGCATTGGCCAACTCCAGCTCAACCCCCTTTCCACACTCCCACCTTCAGAAATCGACAGCCAACTCGCAACCAATCTCCACGCCCTTATCTACTGCTGCAAATGCGCCCATCTCCATGACCGTGCCCACATCGTGAACATCGCCTCCTCGAGTTATGCCCGAGGCCGTTCCGATTTTACCGTCTACTCCAGCGCCAAAGCCGCCGTCGTCAACTTCACGCAAGGCCTCGCCGAAGAGCGCCCCCATCTCTTCATCAACGCCATCGTCCCCCAACGCACCCATACCCCCATGCGCACTCAAAACTACCCCGAAGAAGCCCTTGATACGCTCCTCACCCCCGGAGAAGTGGCAAGCGAAATCCTCACCCTTCTGGGGCATCATGGTTTAACCGGATCTATCATTGAAATTAGAAAGAAAACAGACTAGCTACCGCGAATAGGCTAATTAAACCTATGACCACCTGTTACAAGATAATTTTTGGAATAGTTATAAAAGAAATCCCATCCCGAGCAAATTTCTTCGCAATCGTGATGGGAACCAAATCTTTATTTATCGATTAAAGAATACCGTCCAAAAAGGCAGATTTTGCCCCCATTTAAACAGCAGGCTTCTCAGCGGCCTTTTGTGTAAAATCAAAAACTGGCGTATGCCTAATTGTAACAGTGGAAGCCTCTTGGCTGGTTCTGCTGACGCTGATAACCTGTTCATGAGTATATCCAACTAATTTGCGACCAGGTACGGAGTTCACTATTTCGCTTATTTCCGAAATTCTTTCTCCCTTAATGAGCACTTTATCTTCTTGAACTTCGATTTCAAGTTTAAAAATACCAGGAAATTCAGGACTATAATCACGCCCTTCGACGAGAGTTCCCTTTGCCTTTAGTTGTGGTATCAATGCATCTTTAACAGCTTCCTGTGCGTTAGCAAAGAAATCTTGCTTAGCACTTCTTAACACTACATAGATCACATCATCAGGAAGACCAGCTCTTTGCAATTCATCTAATAAACGATCACCTGCATTTTTAATCCCGGCACCTAACGATCTCTTATTAAAAATAATTTCTCCATTTTGCGTTCTTCCTATATCTTTATTTAGACCCGTAACTGCAGTATGAAGCATCTTTTGTCGACATTCGTCAGAATTAACTGCTTTATTAGGTTTCCTTCCCTCTACAGTACCAGGTAAAACTCCTTTCATCCCGTTTAATTCTTGATCCAGTTTTTCTAAGTTTTTAACTAATGCATTCAGATCATTTGCCAGTTCTTCAGACTGTCCTTTAACGGTTGGTATCATATCGCTAAGTTGCCTTTGAATCTTTGAGTTCTGTATTTGCATTTTATCAATTTTATCCCAAAGAGCTTCAATTTGACGTAAGACTTTTGGAGATTCTATGTCCTCATTCGCCCATAAACCTCTAATAGAAGCTTCAAAAGTATCTATGGTGTTCTGATTGTCCATCAATGTGTTCAATTGATCTTGAATAGTTTTAGCTTGCTCCTTCAATATTTCTAATGTTGATTTACTTTGGATTATATCTTTATCAATTGTGGTATAAATCAATGAAACAAGCGAAGCCAACCCATAAAACAAAGCTCCAACAAATGGTGAAAAGAATAATGAGACTACAATTGACCACTCTATTACTTTATCTTCTATTTCTTTATTAGTCTGATTAATTTTTTCAGTTTGTGTACGAACTCGTCCATCAAAAAAGGCTTGAACTTTTGACGTTTGGGTTGAAAAATTGTCTTTAGTGCTTTCACGTGTAAAAAACTCTCTTTTGCTGGGGTTGGAATAAGCCATGTATTTAGCTTGTTGAAGTTTTAAAAGCGGATCTTTCGTCATAAGTTGACCGTTGGTCGTAATAACGGGAAGAGCAACTTTCTCTGATGCTGGCGTGGTAGCTGGAATAGTACCTGAAGCGCTTGACCTGCTTTCAGAGGATTGAGAAACCGGTGTAATCAGTTGTGTAGCCATTTTATTATCTCCTATATTAATTATAACTTTATTATACAATAATTACTTATTAAAGTAAAAACTATTATTATCTTAACATAAGAACAGCCAAATCAACTGTTTATAATTATGAACACAATTAATTCGAATATTTTCTATAAATCACTAATAGTGAGATAGTTCCAAGAATAAGCGCTAATAATGAGCTCTATTGGAAGAGTAGGGATAGCCCTAAAACCCCCCTGCAAGGCTCCTATGCCAAAGGAGGCAATGCCGTATCCCTGGAGATAAAAGGCGAGAATTCCTCCTGCAATACTAGAGGCTTTTAGATCATGCTGCGCTAGGCTGATGGTTAAGGGCAGCAAAGCCGAACATCCTATAACCAGCCAGTGCAAATTTAAAGACAGAGCCCCAAGGCGTAGTAAAATGGAGCAGAAAAGATAGGGCTACGACAAAAGGTAAGAGCGCATACACTAGTCGGATCTTTTTGACCTGTGAAAAGCCAATTCTCCCCAATGTGATCATCGCCCAAAAAAGAGCTAATGCCAAGGATGCCATCGTGGCTGGGGCTTTTGCAACCGTGCTCATGTACGTTTCTACCCAATTGCCGTTGATGGACCATGCTACCGTATAAGAGCGCACAGAGGGCAAATAGCCAAAATATCCTCGGGGAATGGTTTGCCTCTTGGAAGAAGATGTCTAAGGCAGTACCACTCCAATTTGGGTCACAGTCATTTAACTGAGGACCGATCATTGTTGATAATTTCGATTAACTGAGGACCGATCATTGTTGATAATTCCGATAGCTCTTTTCTCAATGTGCTGAGCTCCTTAAAGTGTTCGTTGTCGTTGTCTTTAGGTATTTTTAGCGCATCAAATGCTTTAGTGAATTTATCGATATCCGTGCTTAACTGAACCAATAATTTCATAGATTTTTCGGGTGTCAATTCTTTCCTTCCTGCCTTATGCTCTCCACGTTCATAAGCTAATTCGAAACTCGATTTATTAATTGAATCTAACAGTTGGTGGAATTTTTTTGTAAGTTGATCTGTATGACGAGTAATTAATACTTTCTCAATCATCAATATAATGCTCCTAATAAAAGGACATAGCACCGTGATTGCTTTAACCCATTCGGGAACATAAGTTTTTTTTAAAGCAATTATATGAAACGCTTCTTTAGCTTTTCGAGTAGTTTCAATGGAGGGAGTGGATGGATAAATGATAGCATCAACGTGTTTCCATGTGCTCTCTAACCGATCAACAAAAACCGGAATTTTAGCTATTAATGCAGCACTTCTTGGGCTTTCCGCTGCTTTTTCTATAGGAAGGTGACCTTTCTTGTTTGAAAGATCTGTCTTGCTTTGAATCGTTGGAACAACCATATTTATTATCTCCTTATTAATTATAACTTTATTATATCATAACTATCTATTAAAATAAAAACTATTATCATCTTAATATAAAAACAACCAAACCAGTTGCTTATAATTATGAATACAATTAATCCGAATATTTTCTATAAATCACTAATAATGAGATGGTTCCCAGGATAAGCGCTAATAATGAGCTCAATTGGAAGAGTAAGGATAGCCCTAAAACCCCCTGCAAGGCTCCTATGCCAAAGGAAGCAATGCCGTATCCCAGGAGATAAAAAGCGAGAATTCCTCCTGCAATACTAGGGGCTTTTAGATCATGCTGAGCTAGGCTGATTGTTAAGGGCAACAGAGCAGAACATCCTAGACCAGCCAGGGCAAATTTAAAGACAGAGCCCCAAGGCGTAGTAAAATGAAGCAGAAAGAAAAGGGCTACGACAAAAGGTAAGAGCGCATACACTAGTCTAGTCTTTTTGACCTGTGAGAATCCAAATAATAGGCAGCTTGTACTGCAGAACTAGGCTTCATTGGATCGCTTTCAACGACTGGTTTTGATTTAGAATGGTCATGCCTAGAGCACTCGATGTTTGCTTCAAGCTTTTCTTGAGATTGTACCCTATTACTCAGTTGACCCTTTACATAAACCTCAATAATAGCAACTTGACATTTTGCACTTATTTTGATTTGGTTTTTAGAAATATTGATCGTAACATCAATAATTCTATCTACACCATGAGCTGAATCAATCATCGTAGTCATGGGTATTATATCCTTTGGTTCACACTCTTTAAACACTTTCTTTTGAATAACATCTAAGGTAGGCTCAAATACCCTGTAACAGACATCAGGTAAAATTAAGAAAATCTCAGACAAACTTAATCCTTCTTTCGCTAAAAGAACCAATAACTCCCTTACATCACTTCCCCGTGTAAACTCAATTTTGTTGGTTAAGTTATTTTTTTCATTAAAGACTACTGTAATTCCAGCTCCCCTATTTAAATCACTTTGAATGTTATTTAGGTCTATAATTGTTGTTGAGGGCATCATCTTTTTTAACCGACGATCCGCCTCTTGTGATAATTTCGATAGATCACCTCTCAATTGTCTAAGGTGATGAAAGTGTTCGTGGTCGTTGTCTTGGGGTATTGCTAGCGTATCAAATGCTTTAGTGAAGTTATCGATATCCATGCCTAACTGAGCCAATAATTCCATAGCTTTTTCGGGTGTCAATTTTTCTCCAGATAATCCTTCCTCTGCTTTGTTATGCGATTCAAGTGCAGCCACTAATGCGACGCTCGATAGCTCAATTGAAGCCAATAGTATTGAGAATTTTTTTGTAAGTTCATCTGTATGACGATCAATTAATAATTCCTCAATCATCAATGTAATGCCCAGAATAAAAGGGCATAGCACCGTGATTGCTTTGATTGCTTTAAGCCATGTGGGAACATAAGTTTTTTCCAAAGCAATTGTATGAAACGCTTCTTTAGCTTTTTGAGTAGTTTCAACGGATGGATAAGCGGATGGATCGGATGGATAAGTGATAGCACGAACGTGTAGCCATGTTTTTTTTAACCGATCAATACCTTTCGTATCGAGAAAAGACGGGATTTCAAATTTTATTGGGCTTTGCTCTTTTTGTGGTGCTTTAGAAGGGGATGCTATGATGACACCACCAATACCCGGGCTTGTAGTCGCAAGAACAGACATATTTATTATCTCCTTATTAATTATATCTTCATTGTATCACAATTTATAATTAAAATTAAAACTTTTATCATCTTAATACAAAAATAACCGAATCAGTTGCTTATAATCATAAACACAATTAATCCGAATATTTTCTATAAATCACTAATAATGAGATGGTTCCCAGGATAAGCGCTAATAGGGAGCTTAATTGGAAGAGTAGGGATAGCCCTAAACCCCCTTGCAAGGCTCCTATGCCAAAGGAGGCAATGCCGTCTCCCAGGAGATAAAAGGCGAGAATTCCCCCTGCAATACTAGGGGCTTTTAGATCATGCTGAGCTAGGCTGATGGTTAAGGGCAACAGAGCCGAACATCCTATCCCAGCCAGGGCAAATTTAAAGACAGAGCCCCAAGGAGTAGTAAAATGAATCAGAAAGGAAAGGGCTATGACAAAAGGTAAGAGCGCATACACTAGTCGGATCTTTTTGACCTGTGAAAAGCCAATTCTCCC